>WBZO01000704.1_pt1 | contig 64036 bp, 65 predicted proteins | sample 5204261 | NCBI WGS metagenome assembly WBZO01 (sample SAMN12412400, study PRJNA552823) | activated sludge metagenome | isolation source: activated sludge from anammox sidestream of wastewater treatment plant... | place: USA: North Carolina | collected 2017-09
CAAGAAGCCCGATCCCGGCCTGTTCAAGATCAATTACGAGCGCGTGCTGCAATAGGCGGCCGTCGTTCCTTCGCATCGTTGCGCATTCCGGCGTCCGAAAATCGGGTGCGTCCGGCTTGCGGTGCCATGCGCGCCCTGCGGCGCATCGATGCAAGAAAGGCGTGGATGCCCGGCACATGGCCGGACCTGACGAGTAGTCAAGCCGCGCGGCGTGCCCATATATGGGCGGCATGCAACTGAAGGTCACCACCTGGAACGTCAATTCGGTGCGCTTCCGCATCGATCTCGTCGCCAAATTCATCAAGGCGGCGCGGCCGGACATCCTGTGCCTGCAGGAGACCAAGTGCCCGGACGATGCCTTTCCGATGAAGCGCTTCCGCCGCCTCGGTTACGAGCATGCCGCGCTTAACGGCCAGAAGGGTCATCACGGCGTCGCCATCCTGTCGCGTCTGCCGTTCGATGCGGTGACCGTGCGCGGCTTCTGCGGCAAGACCGATTGCCGCCACGTCACCGTGGTGCTCGGCGAGAAGGCGAAGCTCAAGGACCCGGTCACGCTGCACAATCTCTACGTGCCGGCCGGCGGCGACATTCCCGATCCCGCCGCCAATCCGAAATTCGGGCACAAGCTGTCCTTCCTCGACGAGATGCGCGAGTGCGTCGATGTACACGTGAAGGGGCGCGAGCGCGCCATCCTTGTCGGCGACCTCAATGTCGCCCCGCTCGAGCACGACGTGTGGAGTCACAGGCAGTTGCTCGATGTCGTCTCGCACACGCCGGTGGAGTGCGAGAAATTCGTCGCCGCGCGCAACGCCGGCGGCTGGATCGACATCATGCGCGAGCTCGTTCCCGAGCCGGCCAAGCTCTACACCTGGTGGAGCTATCGCTCGCCCGACTGGAAGGCCGCCGACAAGGGCCGCCGCCTCGATCATGTCTGGCTCGCGCCGGCGCTCGCCGAGCGTGTCAAAACCCTGAAGATCGCGAAGGAAGCGCGCGGCTGGGAAGCGCCTTCCGATCACGTGCCGGTCACCGCGACGCTGGATGTCTGAAGCATGATCCCGAAAAGCGCGAAACGGTTTTCGGAAATGCTCCTGCCCCTCCGTTGTCATGCCCGGCCTTGTGCCGGGTATCTCGCTTGGGCAGGCACGGCGTCTTCCCAGGCGGGACGGCCGGGACAAGCCCGGCCATGACAACCATCAAGTCAGTGGAAGTGGAAACGCTCTCGCGCGACAGCGGCGGCCTGCGTGTCAGGAGCGGCGGCGGCCGTCGTCCATGCGGTCGCGCAGACCGAGCAGGTCGCGCATCGACTGGTCGGCGCGCACGGCGACATGGTCGCGGATGCGGCGCGCGGCGTCGGGATAGCCTTCCAGCATCTTGGTGAACAGCGTGCGCGGAATGCGGAAGACCGTGGTCGGTTCGATCGCGGTCGCGGTCACGTTGTGATTCGTCTCGGTGAGCAGCGCGAGCTCGCCGATCAGCGAACCCGGGCCGAGCACGATCGGCTGCCGCTCGGAATCCGGGTTGCGCAGGCTGAACGAGCCCTCCTGCACCACATAGCCGCCGTCGGCGGGCTGGTCCTTGTGAAACAGAACCTCGCCGCCATGCACGTAACGCGTCTCCGAACCGATCGCGAGAATGCGCAGGCCGGCTCGCCCCACGAGGCGCAGCATCGGCACGCGTTCCAGAAACTTGATGTCGTCTTCGATGGCCATGATGGCGGCGGATGGCGGCGGGCTGTGTCAGGGCACGAGCTTATAGCCGCCGGCGTCGGTCACCAAGATTGACGGATTGGCTGCGTCCTTCTCGACCTTTTGCCGCAGCCGGTAGACATGCGTCTCCAGCGTGTGCGTGGTCACGCCGGAATTATAACCCCACACTTCCTGCAGCAGCGTCTCGCGCGACACCGGCTTCTGCCCGGCGCGGTAGAGATAGCGCAGGATGGCGGTTTCCTTCTCGGTCAGGCGGATCTTGGTGCCCTTGGCGGTGGTCAGCAACTTGGAGCTTGGACGGAACGTATAGGGCCCGATGGTGAAGACCGCGTCCTCGCTCGCCTCGTGCTGGCGAAGCTGCGCGCGGATGCGCGCCAGCAGCACGGCGAAGCGGAACGGCTTGGGGACGTAATCGTTGGCGCCGGAATCGAGACCGAGGATCGTGTCGGAATCGGTGTCGTGGCCGGTCAGCATGATGACGGGCGCCTTGAACCCGTTCTTGCGCAGGATGCGCACAGCCTCGCGGCCGTCCACGTCGGGCAGCCCGACGTCCATGATGACGAGGTCGATCTGGCCGGCCTTGGCGGCCTGCACGCCCTTGGCGCCGGTTTCGGCGGTGATCGCCTCGAACTCCTCGTGCAGCGCAAGCTGCTCGGCAAGCGTCTCGCACAGGTCGGCATCGTCGTCGACAATCAGGATTTTTCGGACAATCGTCATCAAAATGGATCCTGCCGGGGCGCAATCTTGCCGGCTGGCGGTGAACTAGGGCAAGCAGGACGACAAGTGCAAGCACTTCAGAGGTATTAAATTGCCAGTCTTGCGCCGTAATCGAGGAAAAACGTCCGTCCGGCCTTCAAACATCGTTCACGTTCGCGCCCGGCCGGGAACCCGCACCAAAGGCGTCCTGCTGGCCGGAGGCTTCGCCATTCCGGTGGCGCTCGGACGCGGCGGCATCCGGGCCAACAAGCGCGAAGGCGACGGGGCCACGCCGCGCGGCATCTTCCGGCCGTTGCGGCTGTGGTGGCGGGGCGACCGGCTGCCGCGTCCGCGCACCATCCTGCCCATACGCCCCATACGCCCCGAGGACGCCTGGAGCGAGGACCCGGCCGACCGCCGCTACAACCGTCCGGTGCGGCGCGCCGAGGGCGAGCCGGGCGACCGTCTGCGGCGGCAGGACGGTCTCTACGACCTCATCGTCGAGATCGACCACAATACGCGCCCGCGCATTGCCGGCCGCGGCAGCGCCGTCTTCATCCATGTCGCGCGCGCGGGCTTTGCGCCGACCGCGGGTTGCGTGGGCCTGAAGACCGACGCGCTCAAACGCCTGCTCGCGCGGCTCGGGCCGAAGACAAAGATCGTCATCGGATGATCGCCGCCCCGGCTCTTGCGCTACGCGCTCGGCCGGGACGACGCGCTAATGCCGCGCTCCGAAGATCGCCGAGCCGACGCGCACGTGCGTCGCGCCGAACTGGATCGCGGTAGCGAAATCCGCGCTCATGCCCATCGACAGAAGCTTCAGCCCGTTGCGCGCGGCGATTTTCGCCGTCAGCGCGAAATGCGGCGCGGGCGCCTGGTCGAGCGGCGGAATGCACATCAGGCCCGCGATTTCGAGCCCGTACGTGTCGCGGCATTGCGCGAGAAACGCGTCCGCCTGCTCGGGCAGAACGCCGGCCTTCTGCTCCTCGGCGCCGGTATTGATCTCCACGAACAAAAGCGGGCGGCGGCCCTGTCTGGCGATCTCCTTGGCCAGCGCCTCGCACAGGCTCGTGCGGTCGACCGAGTGGATGGCGTCGAACAGCGCCACCGCCTCCTTCGCCTTGTTGGACTGCAGCGGCCCGATCAGATGCAATTCGAGGCCGGCATGTTTCTCGCGCAGCGCCGGCCATTTGCCCTTTGTCTCCTGCACGCGGTTCTCGCCGAACACGCGCTGGCCGGCGGCGAGCGCCGCTTCGATCGCTTCGGCGCCGAAAGTCTTGCTCACCGCGATCAGCGTCACGTCGGCGCGCGCGCGGCCCGCCTCGCGGCAGGCGTCTGCGATTTCAGCATCAACGGCGGCGAGCGCCTGAGCGATGGTGCGGGAAGTGTCGGCCATCCGCGGTCTATAACGGCGGCGGCGGCACGATGCAAAAACGGCGGCGGGCCCTTATCCGGCACGCACGGCGGAGCCCCCGGCGTTCCGCCAGGGCGCTCCTCAAAACGATCCGGCGGCAGGGCCGCCCGTCAGGCCGACTGCCACTGCTTCATGGCCTCGGACGACGGCTTCTTGAGATGGACGTGGGAATCGACATGGTCGACCCAGTCGAGCCCGATATAGTGGTGCTTGCCGCCGGCGGCGGGGTCGTTGCGGGTCAGCTTGATGCGGTTCTCGCCTTCCATGTGGTCCACGGTACCGACATGGGCGCCGTCGGAGCCGAGTACTTCCATGTGCTCGCGGATCTCGGATGATTTCACCATGATGGGACCTCCTGTACGGCGCGATAACCCGCAGGCGCCGCCGGCGTTCCGGTTCCCGGTCCGGGCGCGGGGCGGTTCCACGGCGTTGACCGGACAGGTTTTTTCGTGTCCTTTCGCGCCGGTTTCCATGCACCGATCCGGCATTGCCATCCAATGACGACCGACCGCTACAACAGCCGCGAGGCCGAGCCGCGCTGGCGCACGGTGTGGGACGAGCAGGGCATCTTCGCCACCAAGAACGAGGACCCGCGTCCCAAATACTATGTGCTGGAGATGTTCCCCTATCCGTCGGGGCGCATCCATATGGGCCACGTGCGCAACTACACGATGGGCGACGTGGTCGCTCGCTACAAGCGCGCCATGGGCTTCAACGTGCTGCATCCCATGGGCTGGGACGCGTTCGGCATGCCGGCCGAGAACGCCGCCATGGCGCAGAAGGTGCACCCGAAGACCTGGACCTACGACAACATCGCCGCGATGAAGAAGCAGCTCCAGTCGATGGGGCTGTCGCTCGACTGGGCGCGTGAATTCGCGACCTGCGACCCGACCTATTACAAGCACCAGCAGAAGATGTTCCTCGATTTCCTGCGCGCCGGCCTCGTCGAGCGCAAGCAGTCGAAGGTGAACTGGGATCCGGTCGACCAGACCGTGCTCGCCAACGAGCAGGTGATCGACGGCCGCGGCTGGAGAAGCGGCGCGCTGGTCGAGCAGCGCGATCTGACGCAATGGTTCTTCAGGATCAGCGATTACGCGCAGGATCTGCTCGACGAGATCGACAGGCTCGAGCGCTGGCCGGACAAGGTGCGCACCATGCAGCGCAACTGGATCGGCCGCTCCGAGGGCCTCCTGATCCGCTTCGCGCTCGATCCGAAGACCGCGCCGAATGCCGAAACCGAACTCGAGATTTTCACCACGCGCCACGACACGCTGTTCGGCGCGAAATTCATGGCGCTGTCGGCAGACCACCCGCTCGCGACCGCGGCAGCAAGGAAGAATCCCGCGCTCGCCACCTTCATCGCCGAGTGCAAGAAGGTCGGCACCGCGCAGGAAGCGATCGAGAAGGCTGAGAAGCTCGGCTTCGACACCGGCATCCGCGCCATCCATCCTTTCGATCCGGACTGGAAGCTGCCGGTCTATGTCGCCAATTTCATCCTGATGGATTACGGCACCGGCGCGATCTTCGGCTGTCCGGCGCACGACCAGCGCGACCTCGATTTTGTCAACAAATACGGGCTCGGCAACGTGCCCGTGGTCTGCCCGCCCGGCCAGGATCCCAAGACCTTCGTCATCACCGACGTGGCCTTCGACGGCGACGGGCGCATGATCAATTCGCGCTTCCTCGACGGCATGACGATCGAAGAGGCCAAGGAGGAAGTGGCAAAACGGCTTGAGATCGAAAAGCGCGGCAACCGCCCGGTCGGCCAGCGCCAGGTCAATTTCCGCCTGCGCGACTGGGGCATCTCGCGCCAGCGCTACTGGGGCTGCCCGATCCCGGTGATCCATTGCGAGGCCTGCGGCGTGGTGCCGGTCCCCGACAAGGATCTGCCGGTCACGCTGCCCGACGACATCGATTTCGACAAGTCGGGTAATCCGCTCGACCGCCATCCGACCTGGAAGAACGTGCCCTGCCCGCAATGCGGCAAGCCGGCGCGGCGCGAGACCGACACCATGGATACGTTCGTGGACTCGTCGTGGTACTTCGCGCGCTTCACCGATCCTTGGCGCACCGACACGCCGACCGACCGTGCGATGGTCGATGCCTGGCTGCCGGTCGATCAATATATCGGCGGCATCGAGCACGCGATCCTGCATCTGCTCTATAGCCGCTTCTTCACGCGCGCGATGATGAAGACCGGCCATGTCGGCATGAAGGAGCCGTTTGCCGGCCTGTTCACGCAGGGCATGGTCGTGCACGAGACCTATCGCAAGCCGAACGGCGAATGGGTGATGCCGGCCGACGTGAAGATCGAAACCGTCGGCGATCAGCGCCGCGCCGCGCTCGCGGCCACCGGCGAGCCGGTCGAGATCGGCAGCATCGAGAAGATGTCGAAGTCCAAGAAGAACACGGTCGATCCCGACGACATCATCGAGAGCTTCGGCGCCGACACCGCGCGCTGGTTCATGCTCTCCGACTCGCCGCCCGACCGCGACGTGATCTGGACCGAGGAAGGCGTGCAGGGCGCTTGGCGCTTCGTGCAGCGCCTATGGCGGCTGGTCGGTGAAACCGCCGATATCGGCAAGGCCGCGCCGTCGGCGAAGCCAGCGTCCTTTGAGCCCGAGGCGCTCGCTGTGCGCAAGGCCGCCCACAAGGCGCTGGCGCGCGTCTCCGAGGACATCGAGAAGCTGCGCTTCAACCGCTGCGTCGCCCACATCTACGAATGCGCCAACGCCATGAGTGCCGCGATCGGCGCGGTCGATGCGCCGGAGAAGGTCACCCCCGACCTCGCCTTTGCGATGAAGGAAGCCGCCAACATCCTGGTCCAGCTTTTCGCGCCGATGATGCCGCATCTGGCCGAGGAATGCTGGGCCGCGCTCGGCCACAAGAGCCTCGTCTCGCTGCAGGCTTGGCCGAAAGTCGAACCGGACCTCCTCGTGGAGGACACCGTGACCCTGCCCGTTCAGGTTAATGGCAAGAAGCGGGCGGACATCACCGTCGCCCGGGGCGCCGGCAATGCCGATATTGAGGCTGCCGTGTTAACGCTTGATGCTGTAAAGAAGGCGCTCGACGGCAAGGCTCCTAAAAAAGTCATTGTTGTCCCGCACAGGATCGTCAATGTCGTTGCGTGAAACCGGCCAGAGATACCGGCGCCTGGCGCTCACCGTCGCAGCCCTTGCGGCGGCCGGCCTGTGCGCGGGCTGTTTCCAGCCGATGTATGGCGAGCGCTCGCCCTTCAACGGCCCGGGCGTCTCCGGCAAGCTCGCCGCCATCAACATCATCCCGATCGACACCCCGAACGGCACCCCGATGGCGCGCATCGGCGTCGAGGTCCGCAACCAGCTCATCTTCGCTTTGACCGGAGGCGCCGGCGGGCTGCCGCCGGCCTACGACCTGAAGATCTCGCTGTCGGGCAACCGCCAGCAGGTCATTGTCGACGTGCAGACCGCGCGGCCGGACGTCGAGAACTACAGCATCGACGCGAGCTACTCGCTGATCGAGATCGCCACCAAGCGCCCGGTGGTGCAGGGCCGCACCTTCGCCCGCGTGTCCTACGACATTCCCGGTCAGCAGCAGCGCTTCGCCAGCACACGCGGCCTGCTCGACGCCGAGAACCGCGCCGCCGCCATCATTGCCGACCACATCAAGCAGCGCCTGGCGTCGTATTTCGTCGCCGGCACCTGAGCGCACGGCTGCAAACGCGGCCGGGTCTTTTCAACGGCCTGAGCACAACTTCGCCGTCGCAAGGCATGGATGGCGGGAACAAATCCGGCCATCATGGCGCGCAGACATGACCGCCCTGAAGACTTCCGAAATCGACGCCTTTATCGCGCGGCCGGATCCGGCGCGCAGCGTCGTGCTCGTCTACGGCCCGGACGCCGGCCTCGTCGGCGAACGCGCGCAGGCGATCGTGCGCGTCTCGGTCGACAATACCGACGACCCGTTCTCGCTGGTGCGGCTCGAGGGCGACAACCTTTCCGCCAATCCGCTGCGGCTCGTCGAGGAGGCCAACACCATCCCGCTGTTCGGCGGACGGCGCGCGGTGTGGGTGAAAAATCTCGGCCGCTTCAATCCGGTGCCGGCGGTGGAAGCCTTGCTCGGCGCGCCCTCGCCCGATTGTCGCGTGGTGATCGAGGCCGGCGACCTGCGCCGCAACGCGCCGCTGCGTACCCTGTGCGAGCGCGCGAAGGGAGCGGCCGCCATCCCCTGCTATGCCGACGGCGAGCGCGATCTCGCGCGCCTGATCGACGAGGAAATGAAGCAGGCCGGGCTATCGATCGCGCCCGATGCACGCGCGGCGCTGGTGCCCTGCCTCGGCGGCGACCGGCAAGCATCGCGCAACGAATTGCGCAAGCTCGCGCTCTATGCGCGCGACAGCGGCACCGTCACCCTCGACGACGTGCTGGCGGTGGTGGCCGATGCGTCAGCACTCGCGCTCGACAGCGTCATCGACGCCGCCTTCGCCGGCAAGCCGGCTGATGTGGAAACGCATTTCGCCAAGGCGCGCGCGGCTGGCACGGCGCCGAGCCAGATCATCCTCGCAGCCTTGCGTCAGGTCGCGAGCCTGCACCGGCTGGCGCTCGATATCGCCGACGGCGCCTCCGTCGGCATCGCGGTCGAGAATGCGCGCCCGCCGCTGCATTTCCGGCGCAAGCCGCTGGTCGAGGCGGCGCTGCGCGCGTGGCCCGCGCCGCGTTTGCAGCAGGTGATGGCGCAGCTTTCCGGAGCGCTTTTTGAATCACGCCGCCATGCCAATCTTGCCGAGCCGATCGCGCATCGCGCGCTGATCGCGATCGCCCAGAGCGCGCGCCAGCGCGGCTGAGCGGCGGCGCAACAAGCTTCAACAATGGCTGCAACCCGCCGGCTGCGCGAACGGCTTGAAGTGCAATCGATTTGAATCGATGCGCGGATCGAGCCCGCGCATGACGTTCCCGGATAGCGCGCGTTCGGTCTGCGCGGACCGGACGCTACCGCCTTCGCCCCTCCAGCCGCCGCGTCACGTCGTCGAGCTGCTCGAGCGTCTTGTACTTGATCTTGATGCTGCCGCCGCGGCCGCGGTGCGCGATCTCCACCGCGAGTCCGAGCGTGTCGGACAGCGAGCGTTCGAGCGCCACGGTGTTGGGGTCCTTGCGCTTGCGTGCCGGCTTGGGCTTCTTGCCGCCCTTGGTCTGCTCCTGCCGCACCTGCTCGATCTGGCGGACATTGAGCCCCTTGCTGACGATCTCGTGCGCGAGCCCTTCCGGATCGGGATGGCCGATCAGCGCGCGCGCGTGGCCGGCGGTGATCTTGCCCTGATTGATATAGGCCTTCACCGAATCCGGCAGCTTGAGCAGGCGCAGCGTGTTGGAGACATGGCTGCGGCTCTTGCCGACGATCTGGGCGATATCGTCCTGACTGTGCTTGTATTGGTCGGCGAGCATCTGGTAGCCGAGCGCCTCTTCCAGCGGGTTGAGGTCGGTGCGCTGGACGTTCTCGATGATCGCGAGCTCGAGCGCCTCCTCGTCGGTCGCCTCGACGACGACGATCGGCACCTCGTGCAGCTTGGCGCGCTGCGCCGCCCGCCAGCGCCGCTCGCCGGCGATGATCTCGTAGGAATCCTTCTCGCCCGCCGCCGCGCGCACGACGATCGGCTGGATGATGCCGCGCTCGCGGATCGACTGCGCAAGCTCGGTCAACTCGGCGTCGGAGAAGACGCGGCGCGGGTTTTTCGGATTGGGCTTGATGAAGGCAATCGGCACCTTGCGCTGCGGCGGGCGCGGAGCGGCCGGCGCACCGGCCCCGCGCGCGGGTGCCTGCGTCTCGGCGCCGACGTCGCCGATCAGCGCGGCCAGACCGCGGCCGAGGCGCGAGGGTTTATCGGCCATGGCGACCGCTCCCTGCCTGTGCCCGCCCTGCTCCGATCGATGTTAGGAATATAATCATGGTAATCGATTTCGCCGTCCGCCTGCCTCAACCCGCCGCCGCCATGTCGCGCTCGCGCTGGATGATCTCGCTCGCCAGCTTCAGATAGGCCTCGCTGCCCACGCACTTGAGGTCGTAGACCAGCACCGGCTTGCCGTAGGATGGCGCTTCCGAGATGCGCACGTTGCGCGGGATGATCGTGTCGTAGACCTTGTCGCCCATGAACTCGCGCACGTCCGCCACCACCTGGTTCGACAAATTGTTGCGCGCGTCGAACATGGTCAGCACGATGCCGTGAATGGTGAGGCCGGGATTGAGCGTCTGCTTCACCTGCTCGACGGTCTTGAGCAGTTGCGACAGACCTTCGAGCGCGAAGAACTCGCATTGCAGCGGCACAAGGATCGCGTGCGAGGCCGCCATCGCATTCACCGTGAGCAGGTTGAGCGACGGCGGACAATCGACCAGCACATAGGTGTAGGTCTCGTCGCCCGACTTTCCGTCGTTGAGTCCTTCGAGCGCGTTGCGCAGGCGGAAGGCGCGGTCGCGCGCGGAGGAGATTTCAAGTTCGAGCCCGGCGAGATCGAGCGTGGAAGGCGCGATGTGCAGGCGCGGCACCGCGGTGGTGAGGATCGCCGAACGCAGTTTGGCCTCGCCGGCCATCACGTCGTAAGTCGAGCAGGCGCGGTTGCGGCGGTCGATGCCCAGTCCGGTCGAGGCGTTGCCCTGCGGATCGAGGTCGACGATGAGCACGCGTTCGCCGATCGCGGCGAGCGCGGTGCCGAGATTGATCGCGGTCGTCGTCTTGCCGACGCCGCCCTTCTGGTTGGCGAGCGCGAGCACGCGCGGCGCCTTGGCTGTTCCGGTCGCGGTTTCGGGCATGGCCGAACCATCCTGTGTCGGGACGATCGAAGTGTCGCTGTCCATCATGGCGTCTTCCGTTCGCTGGCCGGAAGCCCCGTTATTTTTTCGCGAGGCGGTGAACGATGACGATCTGGCCGCTGCCGGTCTTCGAGGGTGCCAATTCGTAGTCAATCGTCCAATATTTAGCGGCCTCGGTCAATTCAGCCTCAACATCTTGGCCCTTGGGGAACAGACCGGTCGTCCCCGTTTTCAACAAGGGTGCGGCATAGGTAAGCAGCTTCGCCAGCGGCGCCAGCGCCCGTGCGCTCACCACGTCGGCCACCGGCGCAAAGCGCGCGGCGAAGTCCTCGATCCGTTCGGCATGCACGCTCGCCGGCAAGGCCAATGTGCGCGCCGCCTCGCGCAGGAACGCCGCCTTCTTGTGATTGCTCTCCACGAGATGGATGCGCGCGCCCGGCCGCTCGGCGAGCGCGCAGGCCAGAGGCAATGCGGGAAAGCCGCCGCCGGAGCCGAGATCGACCCAGAGCTTGGCGCCTTCCACGAGCGGCAGGAGCTGCAGCGAGTCGGCGATATGGCGGGTCCACGCGTCCGGCAGCGTCGCGGGCGCGACGAGATTGATCCGGTTCTGCCAGTGAATCAGCAGGGCGACCAGCGAATCCAGCCGCTGTTCCGTTTCACGTGAAACGTGAATCAACCGCAGCGCTCGCGCCCGGTCCGCTTCCAGCGCCGAATCCATGGCCCTCGCCGCGGCGATCCCCGTGCGCGCCGCCGGCCGTCTCATGCGCGCGTCGCGCGCCGGCCGTTCCGGCGCACGTAAGCGGCGATCAGCGTGAGCGCCGCCGGCGTGATGCCATCGATCTTGCCGGCCTGGCCGATGGTGCGCGGACGCATCGCCGCGAGTTTCTGGCGTACCTCGTTGGAGAGGCCGGGCAGCGCGCCGTAATCGAGATCGTCCGGCAGCGCGAACGCTTCGTCGCGGCGATAGCTGTCGATGTCGGCGGCCTGGCGCGAGAGATAGACGTCGTACTTGGCGTCGATCTCGAGCTGCTCGGCGATGCTGGGCGAGAGTTCGCCGAGCCGCGGCCAGATCGGGCGCAGCGTTTCGATGCCGATATCGGGATAGGAGAGAAGATCGAACGCCGTGCGCCGGTGGCCGTCCTTCTTGAGGAGGAGGCCGTGACGGGCGGCTTCGCTCGGCGACAGCGAGACGGATTTCGCGAAGGCGTGCGCGTCCGCGAGCGCGGCCTTCTTCGCCGCGAAATGCGCGCGCCGCTCCGTCCCCACGCAGCCGAGCGCGATGCCCTTGCCGGTCAGGCGCTGGTCGGCATTGTCGGCGCGCAGCGCCAGCCGATACTCCGCGCGCGAGGTGAACATGCGGTAGGGCTCGGTGACCCCGCGCGTGACGAGATCGTCGATCATCACGCCGAGATAGCCTTCGGCGCGGTCGAACGTGACGCCCTCGCCGCCGCCCGCCCGCCGCGCCGCATTGAGGCCGGCGACGAGCCCCTGCGCCGCGGCTTCCTCGTAGCCGGTCGTGCCGTTGATCTGGCCCGCGAGATAGAGCCCGCGCACGCGCCGTGTCTGCAGCGTAGGGTCGAGCTCGCGCGGATCGACATGGTCGTATTCGATGGCATAGCCCGGCCGCACGATGCGCGCTTTTTCCAGGCCCGGGATCGAGGCCACCACCGTGCGCTGCACCTCTTCGGGCAGTGAGGTCGAAATCCCGTTCGGATAGACGGTGTCGTCGTCGAGACCCTCGGGCTCCAGGAAAATCTGGTGTCCGTCGCGCTCGCCGAAGCGCACGATCTTGTCCTCGATCGAGGGACAATAGCGCGGCCCGCGGCTCGCGATCTGGCCGGAATACATCGGCGAGCGATGCACATTGGCGCGGATCACCGCGTGCGTCGCCTCGGTGGTGCGGGTGATGCCGCATTCGATCTGCGGATTGGTGATGGCGGACGTCAGCGTCGAGAAAGGCTCGGGCGGATTGTCGGCGGCCTGCATTGCTAGCGACGCCCAGTCGATGGTGCGTCCGTCGAGCCGTGGCGGCGTGCCGGTCTTCAGGCGTCCGAGCGCAAGGCCCGCGCGCTCAAGCGTGCGCGAGAGGCCGAGCACGGGCGCTTCGCCGACGCGGCCGGCCGGGATCTGGGTCTCGCCGATATGGATGAGGCCGCGCAGAAAGGTGCCGGTGGTGAGCACCACCGCGCCCGTGTCCAGCACGCGACCATCGCCGAGACGCACGCCACGCACCGCATCATCCACGAGGATGAGATCGTCGGCTTCCGCCTCGATGACCGCGAGATTGTCCTGCGCACGGATCGCCGCCTGCATGGCGGCGGCGTAGAGCTTGCGGTCGGCCTGCGTGCGCGGGCCGCGCACCGCCGGACCCTTGCGGCGATTAAGCACACGAAACTGGATGCCGCCGGCGTCGGCGATGCGTCCCATCAGGCCGTCAAGCGCATCGATCTCGCGCACGAGATGGCCCTTGCCGAGCCCGCCGATGGCCGGATTGCACGACATCGCCCCGATCGTGGCGAAGCGGTGGGTGACGAGCGCGGTCGCAGCCCCCATGCGCGCGGCCGCAGCCGCGGCCTCGCAGCCGGCATGGCCGCCGCCGATCACCACGACGTCGAAGCGATGGGAACGCGTTGTCTCCATGCGCGCGTATGTAGCGACGCGCCCCTGTCCGGTCAAAGTCCGCTCAAAGCGCGCCGCGGACATGGTTCCGCTTCACGTGAAACGTTCCCGAATCAAAAGGTTAACGATGGTTAACGCCTGCGGCCCCCGAAGGCGCTATTTGCCGATGCAGAAGTCGCGGAAGATGACGTCCAGGATGTCCTCGACATCGACGCGCCCGGTCAGCCGCCCGAGCGCGCGGGCGGCAAGCCGCAGCTCCTCGGCAAAGATGTCTTCGCGTGACGCCGCCGCGATGGCGCGCTTGAGCGCGTCGGCGGCGTCCTGCAGCGTGCGGCGCTGGCGCTCGCGCGTCACCAGCGCCGGCTCGGCACTGCCGAAAAAGGACGCCGCGTGTGCCGTGAGCGCGCCGAGCAGCGCGTCCATGCCCGCAGCGGTCTTCGCCGACACCGCGAACGTTGTCTCGTTCGTGCGGCCCGCCGGCATTGCATCGCGTATCGCATCGATCTTGTTGCGCACGCGCCAGACCTGCGCGCCCTCGCGCGCGTCCGGCGCATCGGACACGGCAGTGCGCGCGCGCTCCATCGCATCCTCGATCCAGAGCACGAGGTCGGCGGACGCCGCGCGCGCCTTCGCGCGCAGCACGCCCTCGCGCTCGACCGGGTCGTCGGTGTCGCGGATGCCCGCGGTGTCGAGCAGCGTCACCGGCCAGCCGTCGAGATCCAGATGCACCTCGATCACGTCGCGCGTGGTGCCGGCATAGGGCGAGACGATCGCGGCCTCGCGGCGTGCGATGCGGTTGAGCAGCGTCGACTTGCCGGCGTTGGGCGGCCCCGCGATCGCGACCACAAGGCCCTCGCGCAGCCGCTCACCGCGCGCGGCGCCGGACAGCGTCCCGGCAATGTCGCGCTCAAGGTCGCGCGCAAGCACAAGTGCGCGCTGCGTCACGTCGCTTGCGACGTCGGCCTCGTCGGAGAAATCGATGCCGGCTTCGGCGAGTGCCTGCGCCTCGATCAGGCGCGCGCGCCATTCCTCCGCGCGGTTGCCGAGCAGACCCTGAAGCTGGCGCATGGCCTGGCGGCGCTGCGCCTGCGTGTCGGCGAAGATCAGATCGGCGAGGCCCTCGACGCGGGTGAGATCGAGCTTGCCGTTCTCGAAGGCGCGGCGGGTGAACTCGCCGGGCTCGGCCAGCCGCATGTAGTCCATGCGCGCGAGCGCGTCGTAGATCGCGCTCACCACCGCGCGGCCGCCATGCACCTGCAGCTCGGCGACATCCTCGCCGGTCTCGCTCGCCGGCGCGGGGAAATACAGGGCCAGCGCCTCGTCGATCAGGTCGCCGCTTTGCGGATCGCGGATGCGCACGAAGGTGCCGAGCCGTGGCGTCGGCAGCTTGCCGGTCAGCGCGCGCAGCGCGTCGGACGCGCGCGGCCCCGAGATGCGCAGCACCGCGATCGCGGCCGGCGGCCGGCCCGACGACAGAGCGAAAATGGTCTTGCGATCCGATGCCACGGACGTTTCCTGCACACGGCCGCTCTTGGAATATTTTCCTAGAAGAGCCTTCACGCCATCAAAGCAGATTTCGCCAGGTCAGGTGCAGACCGAGCAGCAGCAGTCCGACGAACAGCCAGATCCGGAACGTCGCCACCTCCATGCGTCCGCGCATGCGCTGGCCGATCAGCATCCCGATCACCGCCGGCACGATGGCGAACAGCGAGAGCGTGGCAAGCGACAGCCCGAACGCCCCGCCGCTCCACAGCACGAGAGCCAGCACCAAGGTCGAGACCGTGAAATGCAGGCCGAGCGCCTGCACCAGCCGGTCCTTCTCCAGTCCGATCGCCTGCATGTAGGGCAGGGCGGGAAGCACGAAAACGCCAGTGGCGGCGAGGACGATGCCGGTGGCGAAACCGACCAAAGGCCCCACCCAGATTTCGGCACGCTGCGGCAGCGCCAACCGGATTTTCGACAGGCCGAAGACAGCATAGGCGATCAGCGCCAGACCGAGCCCGAGCGCCGCCTGCCGGGCATTGCCGCCGGTGAGAATGTCCGACCCCGCCCAGGCGCCGACGCACAGCATCGCCAGCATGGGGCCGAGCCGGCGCGCCAGCATGGCGAGATCGGGGCCGGCCACCATCTGCCAGACATTGGTGGCGATCGCTGGCGCGATGATAATGGCGGCCGCCTGCGCCGGCGTCATCGCAACCGCGAGCACGCCGATGGCGACCGTCGGCAGACCCATGCCGATGACGCCCTTGACGAAACCGGCGAGCAGATAGGCGACCGTCACAAGTCCGATCAGCGGATAGCTTTCTTCCATGATCTTCCCGTTTAGCGTCGATCGGAATAGCCGGCTCCCCGGATGCGGCAGACGTGCCATGCCCGAAATCGCCGGACGCCGGCTTGCCATGCCGGCGCCGGCAATGCAGCCACGCGCGATCGAGGGCCGAAAACGAAAAACCCGGCCGCAGGGCCGGGCTTCGCGTTTGTCTGTCTTCCGGCAACGGCGAAGCGCCGGCGCCGCGGAATCGCTTACTTCACTTTCAGGTTTTCAGCCGATTCCCTGCCGCGGTTCGCCACGATCTCGTATTCAATCTGCTGACCTTCGCTGAGGTTGCTCAGTCCAGCGCGCTCCACGGCCGAGATGTGCACGAACACATCCTTGCCGCCGCCTTGCGGCTGAATGAAGCCGTATCCTTTGGTCGCGTTGAACCACTTCACCGTACCTGTCGCCACAATAAGTCTCCGAGTAGATCATCGATATTCGCCGACACGAGCGTCAGGCCGACATCTCGCAGGGGCGGCTCTCTCTTACAGTCAAAACGGCGTCGAGGCCAGCCGAGGGGCATAACATTTTCGACAGATGCCGCGGTCCCGACCGCGGCCGAACCGCAGGCCGACATGTCGCAGGGTGACACATGCCGCGCGGCATGGTCCGATCGATCTTGGGCTTCCGGGAGCGATTCAATGGGTTCCAAATCTGCCAGCGGCCGCGGCAACCGTCTCGCCCGGGAGACCTCGCCCTACCTGCTGCAGCACAAGGACAACCCGGTCGACTGGTGGCCCTGGGGCCCGCCGGCGCTGCAGCATGCGCGCGAGGTGAACAAGCCGATCCTGCTCTCCGTCGGCTACGCCGCGTGCCACTGGTGCCATGTTATGGCCCACGAGAGCTTCGAGGACGACGCCACCGCCGCGGTGATGAATGACCTGTTCGTGAACATCAAGGTCGACCGCGAGGAACGTCCCGACATCGACCAGATCTACATGGCGGCGCTGCATCACCTGGGCGAGCAGGGCGGCTGGCCGCTGACCATGTTTCTCACGCCGGCCGGCGAGCCGGTCTGGGGCGGCACCTATTTTCCGAAGGAGTCGCATTACGGGCGTCCGGCCTTCGTCGATGTGCTGCGCGAGGTGGCGCGGCTGTTCCGCGAGGAGCCGCACCGGATCGAGCAGAACCGCGCCGCGCTCATGCAGCGTCTCGCCGCGGCGGCGCGGCCGCAGGGCCGCGTCACCATCGGCGCGGCCGAGCTCGACAATTTCGCCATGCAGGTCGCGCGCCTGATCGACACCGTGCATGGCGGACTGCGCGGCGCGCCGAAATTCCCGCAATGCCAGATTTTCGAATTCCTCTGGCGCGCCGGCCTGCGCCGCTGCGAGGCGCGCTTTTTCGAGCTGGTCGAGCACAGCCTGGAGGGCATGTGCGAGGGCGGCATCTACGACCATCTCGGCGGCGGCTTCTCGCGCTACTCGGTCGACGAGCGCTGGCTGGTCCCGCATTTCGAAAAGATGCTCTACGACAATGCGCAACTGCTCGAACTGCTGGCGCTCGCGCATCGCCGTTCCGGCCGCGCGCTGTTCCACATGCGCGCACTGGAAACCGTCGACTGGCTGGCACGCGAAATGACGACCGCCGACGGCGCGTTCTGCGCTTCGCTCGATGCCGATTCCGAAGGCGAGGAGGGCAAGTTCTATGTCTGGTCGAAGGCGGAGATCGAGTCGCTGCTCGGCCGCGACGACGCCGATTTCTTCGCCGCGCATTACGATGTCACGGCGGGCGGCAATTTCGAAGGCCACACCATCCTCAACCGCCTGCAGGGCGCCCCGCGCACCGACGACGACGAGAAGCGCCTTGCACGGCTGCGCGCCGTCCTGCTGCAGGCGCGCGCACAGCGGGTGCGGCCCGGGCTCGACGACAAGGTGCTGGCCGACTGGAACGGCCTGATGACCGCGGCGCTGGTCAATGCCGGCGTGCTGCTCGAGGAAAGCGACTGGGTCGCGCGCGCCGAACGCGCCTTCGTCTTCATCGCGTCGGCGATGACGCGCGGCGACCGGCTCGGCCATTCCTGGCGCGAGGGGCGGCTGCTCTTCCCGGGCCTCGCCTCCGATTTCGCGGCGATGATCAAGGCCGCGCTCGCGCTGCATGAGGCGACCGGCCGCGCCGACTATCTCGACACGGCGCTGGCATGGCAGGCGGCGCTCGACCGCCACTATGCCAACGAAACGAATGGCGGCTATTACCTGACCGCCGACGACGCCGAGGGTCTGGTGGTGCGGCCGGCCTCGACCGTCGACGACGCGACGCCGAACGCCAATGCCATCGCCGCGCAGAACCTCGTGCGGCTCGCCGCCGTCACCGGCGACATGCAGTGGCGGCAGAAAGCCGACGGTCTGATCGAGGGCATCCTGTCGGCCGCGGCGGAAAGCCTGTTCGGCCATATCGCATTGCTGAATGCGCTCGACCTGCGGCTGTGCGGGGCGGAGATCGTCATCGCCGGCCGCGACGGCGAGGCGCTCGCGCGCGCGGCCATGCAGGTCCCCTTCCTCGGCCGTATTGTGCTGCGCGCACCGGACGCCGGTGCGCTGCCGCCCGCGCACCCGGCACGCGCCAAGATCGCGGCAACCGACAGGGGCAAAGTTGCGGCGGCGGCGTTCGTCTGCGTCGGCGAGACCTGCTCGCTGCCGGTGAGCGATCCGGCGCAGATCGCATCCGCCGTGCGTGCCATGCAGCCCAAGGCGGCACCCAACGCCGGTTCGTAACAGGCGCACCCGCTTCGCTACTGCACCTCGGCCGCATCCGGGCGGCGGCTGACGACCTGCGCGACTGTCGTTTCCAGCAGGTTGCGCAGCCAGACATGTGCCGGGTCGCCCTGGAAGCGCTGGTGCCAGGCCATGTACATCGGCAGCACGGTCAGCGACGGCGGATATTCGCCCTTGAGCGGGATCGGCACCATCGCGAATTCCTTCATCAGCCAGCGCCGCAGCAGGCTCGGCATGCTGGCGAGCATGTCGCTGCCGCGCAGGAAGGCGGGGATGCCGTAAAAGTTCGGAACCGAAATCGAAATATCGCGGCTGATGTCGTTCGCCGCCAGGCGGCGGTCGAACTCAAGACGCTCGTTGTCCGGATAGATCACCGTGATGTGGCGCGCGGCGAGATAGCTTTTGGCGATGCGCGGTGCCGTCCTGACCGCCGGATCGTAGAAACAGACGTAACGATCCTCGAACAGCAGCTTCTGAAAAATGTCAGTGCCTGACGGCGGCCGCGGCGAGATCAGGAGATCGCAGCGGCCTTCGCGCAGCATCTCCGCGCTCGGCAGACCGGAGGGGATCACGCGCAGATCGACGCGCCCGGCCTTCGCCGCCACCCGCTTGAACAGGACCGGCAGCAGCAGGTCGCGCTGCAGATCGTTGGCCGCCACCGTCAGGCCGAGCCGCGCCGACGCCGGATCGAACATCGCGCCGCTGGCGAACGAGCGCATGCTGTCGAGCAATTGATGCGCCTCGCGCGCCAGCGAATGCGCGTGCGCGGTGGCGACGATACCGCGTCCCGATTTCACGAACAGCGGATCGGCCACGATTTTGCGCAGCTTCTGCAGGGCATGGCTGACCGAGGACTGCGTGACGCCAAGCCGCATGGCCGCGCCCGAGACCGAGCCTTCCTCCAGAACGGCCAGAAACAGGCGCAAAGCATGCCCATCGAGAGCCAAATAATCGAATTTATTCATGCATTATATGATAATCGATCTATTTATTAATGGAATGGCCTTCCCTCACAATCCGGCCTGTAATGGCTAATGCGTCCCCTCGCAACGCACGGCGGGGCGCCCTTCCAACCCAGGCAGGAAACGATGAACATTCAACGGCAAGACTTTCGCCGTGAGGGAGACGCTCCGGCAGAGCCTTTCATCCCCGCGCGCAATCCGCTGGAATTCTTCCAGCGCGACCGCGACATGCACCCGCCGGCCTACGCGCCGATCTACAAGACGAGCGTGAACCGTTCGCCGCGCAAGGCGCTCCTGTCGCTCGAGCAGTCGCTTTCGGAGGTCACCGGCCCGGTGTTCGGCCACAACGACATCGGCATCCTCGACAACGATCTCATCAAGAATTACGCCAAGACCGGCGATCCCATCGGCGAGCGCATCATCGTACACGGCCAGGTGCTGGACGAATGCCGCCGGCCGGTGCCGCACACGCTGGTCGAGTTCTGGCAGGCCAATGCCGCCGGCCGCTACCGGCACAAGAAGGACACCTATCTCGCACCGATCGATCCGAATTTCGGCGGCTGCGGCCGCACGCTGACCGACGAGAACGGCTACTACTTCTTCCGCACCGTGAAGCCCGGTCCCTATCCGTGGCGCAACTACGTCAATTCCTGGCGGCCGGCGCACATCCACTTTTCGCTGTTCGGCTCGGGCTTCGCGCAGCGCCTGATCACGCAGATGTATTTCGAGGGCGACCCGCTGATCAAGATCTGTCCGATCGTGCACACGATCCCGGACGAGGAGGCGATCAACCGCCTGGTCGCCCCGCTCGACATCAACGCCGCCGTTCCGCACGACTGTCTGACCTATCGCTTCGACATCGTGCTGCGCGGCCGCCGCTCCACCCTGTTCGAAAATCGTCTTGAAGGAAACTGAGCGATGACGCAGGCACTCGGCTATCTCAAGGAGACCGCGTCGCAGACCGCCGGCCCCTATGTGCATATCGGCCTCATCCCGCACATGGCCGGTTTCGACATCTTCCAGAACAATTTCGGCAACGTGCTGGTCGGTGCGCAGACCAAGGGCGAGCACATCGTCATCGAAGGCCGCGTGCTCGACGGCACCGGTACGCCGGTGCGCGATGCCCTGCTCGAAATCTGGCAGGCCAACGCCGCCGGCCGCTACAACCATCCCGCCGACCGGCAGAACAAGCCGCTCGACGACGGTTTCCGCGGCTGGGGCCGCACCGGCGCGGAGTTCGACACTGGCCTCTACCGGTTCGAGACCGTCAAGCCCGGCAAGGTGCCGGGACGCGACGGCCGCATGATGGCTCCCCACATCAATTTCTGGGTGGTCGCGCGCGGCATCAATATCGGCCTCTCGACGCGCATGTATTTCGCCGACGAGGCCGAGGCCAACACCGCCGACCCGATCCTCAACGCGATCGAGCAGGAAGTGCGCCGCGGCACGCTGGTGGCGCAGCGCTCGAGCCGCGGCGGCAAGACCGTCTACACGTTCGACATCGTGCTGCAGGGCGACAACGAGACGGTGTTCTTCGATATCTGACCGGGTCGGCGTTCGGACAACACAAGAAGAAACTGCAAAATAAAATTGGCCGGGGCAGATGCCCCGGCCATTATCTTTTCCGGACCGCTGCGCGCGTCAGGTGTTCATCGATTCGAAGAACTCGGCGTTGTTCTTGGTGTTGCGCAGCTTGTCGAGCAGGAAGTCCATCGCGTCCATCGTGCCCATCGGATTGAGGATGCGGCGCAGGACGTACATCTTCTTGAGCGTCTGCGGATCGACCAGCAGCTCTTCCTTGCGGGTGCCGGAGCGGGTGATGTCCATCGCCGGAAAGGTGCGCTTGTCGGCCACCTTGCGGTCGAGGATGAGTTCGCAATTGCCCGTGCCCTTGAACTCTTCGAAGATCACTTCGTCCATGCGGCTGCCGGTATCGATCAGCGCGGTCGCGATGATGGTGAGCGACCCGCCTTCCTCGATATTGCGCGCGGCGCCGAAGAAGCGCTTGGGCCGCTGCAGGGCGTTGGCATCGACGCCGCCGGTGAGCACCTTGCCGGACGACGGCACCACGGTGTTGTAGGCGCGGCCGAGGCGGGTGATCGAATCGAGCAGGATGACCACGTCGCGGCCGTGCTCGACCAGGCGCTTGGCCTTCTCGATCACCATCTCGGCGACCTGGACGTGGCGCGACGCCGGCTCGTCGAAGGTCGAGGACACCACCTCGCCCTTCACCGAGCGCTGCATGTCGGTCACTTCCTCCGGGCGCTCGTCGATCAGAAGCACGATCAGATAGCACTCGGGATGATTGGCGGTGATCGCGTGCGCGATGTTCTGCAGCAGCACCGTCTTGCCGGTGCGCGGCGGCGCCACCACGAGCGCGCGCTGGCCCTTGCCGATCGGCGCCACGATGTCGATCACGCGCGCCGAGAGGTCCTTCTTGGTCGGATCCTCGTGCTCCATCTTCAGCCGTCCGGTCGGATAGAGCGGCGTGAGGTTGTCGAAATTGATCTTGTGGCGCGCTTTCTCAGGGTCCTCGAAATTGATCGTATTGACCTTGAGCAGCGCGAAGTAGCGCTCGCCTTCCTTCGGGGAACGGATATGGCCCTCGACGGTGTCGCCGGTGCGCAGGCCGAAGCGGCGGATCTGCGAAGGCGACACATAGATGTCGTCGGGGCCGGGCAGGTAGTTCGCTTCCGGCGAACGCAGGAAGCCGAAGCCGTCGGAGAGCACCTCGACGACGCCTTCGCCGATGATGTCGATCTCCTTGCTCGCGAGCTGCTTGAGGATCGCGAACATCAGCTCCTGCTTGCGCAGCGTGCTGGCGTTCTCGATCTCATGCTCCTCGGCGAACGACAGAAGCTCGACCGGAGTCTTGGATTTCAAATCTTGTAGTTTCACTTCCCGCATGCGGGCTGTCCTTGAGAGGGAATGGTGCCGTTTGGAGAAAAAGACGACGAATCGAAAGCGGCACAGTCACGGAAGATCGCAGGTCTTGGCGTCAGGGTTTTGGTGCCCCGGCCCGATGCCTGCGCGACCCGATTCACGGGGCGCGCCTACCGGCATCCGCCTGCGTTTGGGGGGATAACGAAAGATACGGAACAAACCGCGATTCCGCAAGGGGAAGCCGCGCGGCTGTGGGTTGTCGCCGCCGGATCAGAACGGCTTCACAACCACCAGGATGACGATGGCAACCATAAGCACCGTCGGTACTTCGTTGATAATACGGTAGAATCTCGCCGAATGGCGGTTCCGGTCGGCGGCGAAATCGCGCACGCGCCCGACCAGCCAGCCGTGCAGTCCCGACATCAAAAGTGCGAGCGCGAGTTTGGCGTGAAACCAGCCCGAAAGGTAATAGCCGCTGTCGTAGGCGAGCCAAGCGCCGAGCAGCCATGCCACCGTCATCGCGGGGTTGATGATCGCCTTCAGTAGCCGGCGTTCCATCACCTTGAAGGTTTCCGACTGCCTGGAGCCCGGCTCCGCGTCGCAGTGATAGACGAACAGCCGCGGCAGATAGAGCATGCCCGCCATCCAGGCGATGACGGCGATGACGTGAAACGCTTTCAGCCATTCGTACATCAGGCGCGAATCCTCTTCAGCAGATGTTCGACATGGGCGACCGGCGTTTCCGGCAGGATGCCGTGGCCGAGATTGAAGATGAAGGGACCGTCGCCGAACGCTTCCAGCACCGCCTCGATCCCGGCATCGAGCGCGGCGCCGCCGGCAAGCAGCGCGAGCGGATCGAGATTGCCCTGCACCGGCTTGCGGCGCTGAACCTGTTCCTTCGCGAACCGGCGCTCGATCATCCAGTCGAGCCCCACCGCATCGACCGCGACCGCATCGGCATAATGCGGCAGCATGCTGCCCGCGCCGCGCGGAAAGCCGATGATCTTGGCGTCCGGAACCTGCGCGCGCACGCCGCGCACAATCTTCTCCGTCGGTGCGATGCACCAGCGGCGGAACTCCTCCGGCGGCAGGATGCCAGCCCAGGTGTCGAAAATCTGCACCGCATCGACGCCGGCGCGAAGCTGCCGCGCAAGATACCCGATCGAGGCCTGCACCAGACATTCAATCAACCACTCGAACGCGTCCGGATGCCGGTACGCGAAGAGACGCGCCGGTGCCTGGTCAGGCGTGCCTTCGCCCGCGATCATGTAGGTCGCGACCGTCCACGGCGCGCCACAGAAGCCGAGGAAGGTCACGTCCGGCGGCAGCATCCCTTTGACGAGCGCGATCGTCTCGTAGACCGGGGCCAGCAGATCGTGATCGATTTCCGCCGGCAGCGACGCGACGGTCTGCGGCGTGCCGATCGGTTCGAGCTTCGGTCCTTCGCCGACCTCGAAGCGCACCTTGCGGCCGAGCGCATGCGGGACGACCAGGATATCGGAGAACAAGATCGCTCCGTCGAAACCGAACCGGCGGATCGGTTGCAGCGTCACCTCGGCGGCGAGTTTCGGCGAGAAGCAAAGGTCGAGGAAACCACCGGCCTGCTCGCGGGTGGCCCGGTATTCCGGCAGATAGCGTCCGGCCTGCCGCATCAGCCAGACCGGCGGAATCGTCCGGCGTTCGCCGTGCAGGACCCTGAGGAGACTCTTATTCACAGATGCACTCGCGATCGGGGGTCATCAGCCATCTTCCAATAAATTCTTAACTGTAGTGATTCCTTTACCGTGAACTGGACTCACGAATCGCAAGCCACATTCCGTTCATGCGCTATGCACATGTCCCCAGCCGGCTGCCGTCGAGGTCGATCGCAGGGTTATGGCCTCCAATAGCCGCGTCATGCCTTGATTTCCTGCGGTTTCCGTTCCCGTCCTTTTCACACGATATCCAGTCCTTGTCATGATCCTCACAGATCGGGATTCCGCGGTCGCGCAATCGTCCGCGCAAGGCAGTGATGTGGACAGGGGATACGGCCTTCCGGTTCCGCCGCTTGCGCTCGCGCGGAAGACATGGCCTCCTCCCCAGGCGTCCACATTTCATTCTGTGGAAGACCTCGCATGCCGACGCGCAATCCGGGCTATTTCCATCTGCATCTGATCTCGGATTCGACCGGCGAAACGCTCACCACCGTGGCGCGGGCGGCGGCGGCGCAATACGAGAATGTCTCGCCGGTGGAGCATGTCTATCCGCTGGTGCGCACGCGCAAGCAGCTCGAGATCGCGCTGGCCGAGATCGAGCTGCAGCCTGGAATCGTTCTTTATACGCTGCTCGATGCCGAGCTGCGCGAGCATCTGGTCGAGGGCTGCAAGAAGCTCGGCCTGCCGTATCTCTCGATCCTCGGGCCCGTGCTGCAGCTTTTCCAGTCCTATCTCGGCAGCGAGACCAAGGCGCGCGTCGGCGCCCAGCACATGCTCAATGCCGATTATTTCAAACGCATCGATGCGCTCAATTACACGATGCTGCATGACGACGGCCAGCATACCGACGATCTCGAGGACGCCGATGTAGTGCTGGTCGGCATATCGCGCACCTCCAAGACGCCGACCTCGATCTATCTCGCCAATCGCGGCGTGAAGACCGCCAACGTGCCGCTGGTGCCGAACGTGCCGCTGCCGTCCAATCTCGAGACGCTGAAGAAACCGCTGGTCGTCGGTCTCTATGCCACGCCCGAGCGCATCGTGCAGATCCGGCAGAACCGGCTACTGGCGCTGCGCGCGCATCACGACACCGACGCCTATGTCGATCGCCAGGCGGTTGCCGAGGAGCTTGCCATGGCGCGCAAGCTTTGCGCGCGCAACCGCTGGGAACTGATCGACGTCACGCGCCGCTCGATCGAGGAGACCGCCGCGGCGGTGATGAAATTGCTGGCCGAGCGCCGTCGGCAATCGGCACAGTGAACGTCATGGATCTGTGGCTCTTTCCGTCGCCGCTCGTGCTTGCCTCCAAAAGCGAGATCCGTCGCGCGGTTCTGCAGGCTGCGGGCATGCCGGTGGAGGTGCGGCCGGCCGATATCGACGAGCGCGCAGTCGAGCGACAGGCCGAGGCCGGCGATCCGGCCGCGGCCGCCACGCTGCTGGCGCGCGAGAAGGCACGCGCCGTCGCGGTTGCCATGCCCGGTCGCGTCGTGGTGGGCGCCGACCAGACGCTGGCGCTCGGGCAGCAGCGCTTCTCCAAGCCGCGTGACCGCGCCGGCGCGCGTGCACAACTTCTCGCCTTGCGCGGCCGCCGGCATGGTCTTCACGCGGCGGTCGCGGTGGTCAAGGACGGCGAGGTCCTGTTCGCGTATTGCGGGACGGCCTTTCTGACGATGCGGAAGTTTTCCGATGCGTTCGTGGACACCTATCTCGACCGGGTCGGCGATGCCGCGCTGCAAAGCGTCGGCGGCTATCAGCTTGAAAGCGCCGGCATCCAGCTGTTCGAATCGGTGGATGGCGACCATTTCACCATCCTCGGATTGCCGCTCATGCCGCTGCTCGATTTTTTCCGCGGCCGGGGCTGGCTGATGGCGTGATGTCCGAAAAGCGCTTTCGCCGTTTTCGCGATCGTGTCTTGGCGAAATTTTATCTTCGGAGGTGCAACGTGTTCATTCTCGGCCTGACAGGTTCGATCGGCATGGGCAAGACCACGACCGCGCGTCTGTTCGCCGAGGAAGGCGTGCCGGTGCACGACGCCGACGCCGCCGTGCACAGGCTCTACGAAGGCGAAGCCGTCGCATTGATCGAGCGCGAATTTCCCGGAACGACGAGCGAAGGCAAGGTCGATCGCGCGAAGCTCGGCGCGCGCGTGGTCGGCGATCCGCAGGCGCTCAAACGGCTTGAGGCGATCGTGCATCCGCTGGTGCGCAGATCGGAGACCAACTTTCTCGACGATACGCGCCGGCGCGGCGCGCCGGTGGTGGTGCTCGACATCCCGCTTTTGTTCGAGACCGGCGGCGACGCGCGCGTCGATGCCGTCGTCGTGGTCACTGCGCCCGCCGAGGTGCAGCGCGCGCGGGTGCTCGCGCGTCCGGACATGACGGCGGAGAAGTTCGAGGCGCTGCTCGCCAAGCAGATGCCGGACGCCGAAAAGCGCCGCCGCGCCGACTTCATCGTGGATAGCGGGCATGGCCTGGAACCGGCGCGCGCGCAGGTGCGCGACATCCTGGCAAGGGTCGCTACAATGGCGCCCCGCCGCTGATTCGGAAACGACGCCGGAAGACCATGCGCGAGATCATTTTCGACACCGAGACGACCGGCCTCGACCCCGCCCAGGGCCATCGCTTGATCGAGATCGGTTGCGTCGAGCTCGTCAACCGCTTTCCCACCGGCAAGGTGTTCCACCGTTATTTCAATCCCGAACGCGACGTGCCGGCCGAGGCCTTCGCGATCCACGGCCTGTCGGCGGATTTTCTCAAGGACCATCCGCTGTTCGAAAGCGCGGTCGGGGAATTTCTCGACTTTCTCGGGGACGCTCCGCTCGTCGCGCACAATGCCTTCTTCGATCTTGGCTTCATCAATGCCGAGCTTGAGCGCACGAAGCGGGTGGCGATCGGCCGCGAGCGGATCGTCGATACGCTGATGATCGCGCGCCGCCGGCATCCCGGCGCGCCCAACCGGCTGGACGATCTGTGCGTGCGCTACCGGATCGACAATTCGCACCGCACTAAGCACGGCGCTCTGCTCGATGCGGAGTTGCTGGCGGAGGTCTATGTCGAGCTTATCGGCGCGCGGCAGGCGGCGTTCGAACTGACCGACAGCATGATCGCAACACCATCAGCCGGCGGCGCCGCCCAGGCGCGCCAGCGTGCGGTGCCACTCGCCGCGCGCGTAAGCGACGCCGAGCGCGAGGCACATCGCGCCTTCATCGTCACGCTCGGCGAAAAGACGCTCTGGAACGACTATCAGTCCTGAGAGGATGGCCCGCGGCCGTCAGCCATTGCCGCCGGAAGCCTGCCCCTGTGCGAGCCGCTGCCGGTAGAGGCCGACGAAATCGATCGGGTCGATCATCAGCGGCGGGAAGCCGCCGTTGCGAACCGCGGCGGAAACGATCTCGCGCGCGAACGGGAACAGAAGCCGCGGGCACTCGATATACATGATCGGCTGCACCGCTTCCGCCGGAACGTTCTGCAGACGGAAAATGCCGGCATAGGCGAGTTCAAACTGGAAAATCACTTCGCTCTTGGCTTCGGCCTTGCCTTCGATCGTCAGCTCGACCTCGAAGTCGGTGTCCGAGAGCTGCTTCTGGTTGACGTTGATCTGAAGGTTGATCGAGGGCTGATCGGAGGGTTGCAGCGAACGCGGCGCGTGCGGATTCTCGAACGAGAAGTCCTTGGTGTATTGCGCCAGCACGTTGACCTGCGGCAGCGATTCCGGATTGGGCAGGGGATTGGCCGCACCCGCGGCGCCCTGCGGGCCGCCATTCGTCGTATTCGCCATAACATCCTCTTCGGTTTGGCGGTGTGGCTAACACAGGGTCCGACCCCGGACAAGGATCGCAGCCGGCGGCACGTGCCGGAGCGTTCACTCCTTGCGGTGATCGATCGGCCGGTCGCGCACGCGCGTCCATTCGTCGGCATCAAGTTCGATGACGCCGTCGCGCGCGGCGCGGCGGACTATTCCCGAGCCGGCGAGGCGGCGCTGGATGGAGGGAATCAGGAGGGCTGCGCCGGCGATGTCGGTGAGGAAGCCGGGAATGGCAAGAAGGATGCCGCCTGCCACCATGAAGCCGCTGCCGGCAAGTCCGCCGGAACTGGCGGTGCCGGTTCCGGCCGTGTTCGGCTGCGTCTCGTGCGGCGGGCGTCGGCCGATTCGCTCAAGCAGCCGCCGGCCGAGGCCGAGCAGGATCAACACGCCGGCAGCCGAACCGGCTAGGAGCAGCACCAGAGCGGGGAAAAAGCCGGTCATGCCGGCCACGAGCCAAAATGCCGCAATCTCGGCGACCGGCAGCGCAAGGAGGCTCAGGAGGATCAGTCTTCCGGTCGGCATGGCGGCGGCGCTGGTGCGGTTGGCGGGGTCGGAAAGTTCGATTATGGTGCTCTCGGGCACACAAGTGGACCGGGACAGGGTCGGGCGGCCGGTTATCGGGCATTTGTCATTGGACCCGATTTTGGCCGCAAGCTATGGATAAACCGAATTGCGCCACTAAATAAGGGCGTTAGTGGCGGCCGGGCCGCGTGACATCGACCGCTCGCCGATCCGCTTGATGGCTGCCGAGGCATTCGCGACGTGTTCGACATTTACACCATCATCTTCCTGGCGCTGGCGATTTTCATCTTCCTGCGGCTGCGCAGCGTTCTGGGTCAGCGGACCGGACGGGAACGCCCGCCCTACGATCCCTATTCGGCACGCGACATGCGTGCGCCGGCCGGCGACAAGGTCGTCTCCCTGCCCAACCGCAAGCCCGAAAGCGTCAGCCGTCCGAGCGACGCTGGCGAGGCCGCCGAGCCCGTAGACCGCTGGAAGGGTATCGCCGCCGAGGGCAGCGCGGTTGCATCCGGACTCGATGCGATCGTCGCCGTCGACAACGCGTTCGACGCGCAGCAATTCCTGACCGGTGCGCGCAGTGCCTACGAGATGATCGTCGGAGCGTTCGCGACCGGCGACCGCCGCATGCTCAAAGGTCTCCTGGCGCGCGAAGTGTTCGAAGGCTTCGACGCCGCCATCCGCGACCGCGAGACCAAGGGCGAGACCGTCGAGAGCCGTTTCGTCTCGCTCGACACCGCCGAGATCACCGGCGCCGAGCTGCGCGGCAATACCGCGCAGGTGACGGTGCGGTTCGTCTCGCAGCTCATCACCGCCACGCGCGACAAGACCGGCAACGTGATCGAAGGCAACCCCGACAAGGTGACGAGCGTCACCGACGTGTGGACCTTCTCGCGCGACGCCACCTCGCGCGATCCCAACTGGAAACTTGTGGCGACCGAAGCCGGGCAATGATGATCCGCACGCCGCGTTCATCGCGTGCCGTGTTTCGCCGCTTCATCGCCGCAGCGCTCGTTTTGGCGGCGGCTTGGCCCCTGGCCGCCGAGGCCGCAAAAAAGCGCAAGGCCGCGCCTCGGGCTCCCGCGCACAAAGCCGATCCGCTGAAGATTCCCAACGCGGCGATGGACCTTCTGACCTGGGATTCGGTCGAAGGCTGGCGCGCCGATTTCCATTCCGAGGCGCTCGGCGCCTTTCTCGTCTCGTGCCGGCCGATCCTGCAGGGCGGCAAGGCCAGGCATAACGGGCATGCGCTGCTCGGCGCGCTGCACGATGTTTGCGGACGCGCCATTGCCGCGCTGCCGCTCGACGATACCGGCGCAAGGACGTTCTTCGAGAAGAATTTCCGTCCGGTGCGGCTGGCGCCGGTCGGCGAACGCGACGGTTTCTTCACCGGCTATTACGAGCCGATCGTGGACGGCGCGCGCTATCCGAGCGACGTCTATACCACGCCGCTCTATCGCCGTCCGCCTGGTCTTCTGGTCTCACGCTTGCGCCACACCAAGGCCAAAGGCAAGTTCGGCAAGCGCGTCGTCAAGCGCACCGGCGCCTATTACGACCGGACGCAGATTGAGGACGGCGCGATCGCTGGGCGCGGCCTCGAGATCGTCTATCTGAAGGATCCGGTCGACGCCTTCTTTGCGCAGATCCAGGGGTCGGTGCGGGTGCGTCTGGAGAATGGCGCGATCATCCGGCTCAATTACGACGCCCAGAACGGCCATCCCTACACCGCGGTCGGGCGTTTCCTGATCGAGCGCGGCATCTATACGCGCGAAGAAATCTCGATGCAGAAAATCCGCGAATGGATGGAAGCCAATCCGGAAGAGGGCAGGGCGCTGCGGCGCGAGAACAAGTCCTATGTCTTCTTCCGCGAGACCGATCTCGACCATCACGAAGACCCGCCCGGCGCGCAGGGCGTGGCGCTCACCCCCGGCCGCTCGATCGCCGTCGACCGCAAGCTGCACACCTACGGCATGCTGTTCTTCATCGACGCGCTGCTGCCGATCGCGTCGGAGAAACCCGACACGCCCTTCCGGCGCCTGATGGTGGCGCAGGATACCGGCGGGGCCATTGTCGGACCCGCGCGCGCCGACATCTATCTCGGCGCCGGCGAGGAGGCCGCGCGCGCCGCCGGCCGCTTCAAGCAGTTCGGGCAGTTCGTGATGCTGGTGCCGAACGAGCTCGATCCCGGCCGGCTGCAAAAGCAGGTCCCGTTGCCGCTGCCGCGCCCGGCGTCGCTGCAATCGGCGCGCGCGCCCGAAAGCGAGAAGCCCGCGCCGGTCGCGGTCGCCGCGGCCGATCCGTCTGCGTCTGCGGGCGTTCCGCTGCCCAAGGCCCGTCCGTCGCGCAAGCGCTGATCCGGGACGGCTGACCGAGGACGCCGGCCATGAGCAAGCCACCCGGACGCAGGGCCCGCGGCCTGTCGAAGGACGAGCACGATCTGTGGAGCGTCGTCACGCGTTCGATCGCACCGCTCAGGGTGCGCAAGTCCCGTGTGCATGCGCACGACGAAACCGAAGCCGCACCGGAACAGGCCGCACCCGCGAAGACGAAGCGCACGGCGTCCGCGCCGCCGCCGCCCGCCGCGGAAAAGCCCGTTCCTAAAGCGCCGCCGGCACCGGGCCCGCTCGAGCGCAAGCTCAAGAGCCGCATCGCACGCGGCGCGCAATCGATCGATGCGCGTATCGATCTGCACGGGATGACGCAGGCGCAGGCATACGGCGCGCTGCTGCGCTTCCTGCGCCGCGCGCAGGAGGACGGCGCGGTCACGGGACTTGTCATTACCGGGAAGGGCGCCCGCGGCGGGGCCGGCGCGGAGACCGGCGTGCTGCGGCGGCAGGTGCCGCTCTGGCTGGCGCTGCCCGAGTTCAGTACGCTCGTGGTCGGTTTTTCGCCTGCGGCGATCGCCCATGGCGGCGATGGCGCGTTGTATGTGCGTCTGCGCCGCAAGCGATAGCAAGGAAGGAGAGCATCATGTCCGGCGATCCGAAGAAGCCTAAATCCACGTCCGCCGACGAGGAAGCCGCGAAGGACAAGGCGCGGATGGAGCGGGAACTCGAAGAAGGTTTGAAGGAAACCTTTCCGGCGTCCGATCCCGTTGCGGTGACCCAGCCTTCGACCAGCCGGCCGGAAGATGACGATTGACGCTTCTGCCTAAAGGATGAAGCGGCTCAGGTCGCTGTTCTTGGCCAGATCGCCGATATTCTTCTGCACGAAGACGGCGTCGATCTTCACCGTCTCGCCGGAACGGTCGGTGGCGGTGAAGGAGATTTCGTCGAGCACGCGCTCCATCACCGTCTGCAGCCGCCGCGCGCCGATATTCTCGACGCTGGCATTCACCGAGACCGCGATGTCGGCGATCGCGTCGATGGCGTCGTCGGTGAAATTGAGCGTCACGCCTTCGGTCTGCATCAGCGCGACATATTGCTTGATCAGCGAGGCTTCCGTGTCGGTGAGGATGCGGCGGAAATCCTCGCGCGTGAGCGCGCGCAATTCGACGCGGATCGGCAGCCGGCCCTGCAGTTCGGGCAAGAGGTCCGACGGCTTGGCGAGATGGAACGCGCCCGAGGCGATGAACAGGATGTGGTCGGTCTTCACCGGCCCGTGCTTGGTCGAGACGGTGGTGCCTTCGATCAGCGGCAACAAATCGCGCTGCACGCCCTCGCGCGACACGTCGCCGCCGAGACGGCCGTCGCGCACGCAGATCTTGTCGATCTCGTCGAGGAACACGATGCCGTTCTGCTCGACCGCGCGGATCGATTCCTGCACGAGCTGCTCCTGGTCGAGCAGCTTGTCGGCTTCCTCGTTGAGCAGGATGTCGTGCGATTCGGCGACCGTCACGCGGCGCGTGCGCGGCCGCCCGCCGAGCTTGCCGAAAATGTCGCCGATGGAGATCGCGCCCATCTGCGCGCCCGGCAGGCCGGGAATGTCGAACATCGGCATGCCGCCGCCGCCCGACTGCACCTCGATCTCGATTTCCTTGTCGTTGAGCTCGCCGTTGCGCAGCTTGCGGCGGAAGGCGTCCTTGGTGGAAGCGCTGGCATTGGGGCCGACCAGCGCGTCGACCACGCGCTCCTCGGCGGCGAGTTGCGCGCGCGCGAGCACGTCCTTGCGTTTCTTCTCGCGGGTTTGGGCGATCGCCACCTCGACGAGGTCGCGCACGATCTGTTCGACGTCGCGCCCGACATAGCCGACCTCGGTGAACTTGGTGGCCTCGACTTTGAGGAACGGCGCGCCGGCAAGCTTGGCGAGCCGGCGCGAAATCTCGGTCTTGCCGACGCCGGTCGGGCCGATCATCAGGATGTTCTTCGGCAGCACTTCCTCGCGCAGCCGCTCGTCGAGCTGCAGGCGGCGCCAGCGGTTGCGCAGTGCGATCGCGACCGCGCGCTTGGCATCGGCCTGGCCGATGATGTAGCGGTCGAGTTCGGAGACGATTTCGCGGGGGGAGAAGTCGGTCATCTATATTTCGGTTCCGTGGCTTGCCTCATCCTTCGAGATGCGCGCGAACAACCCGTTTACGCAGGCAGCGAAGGCCTGCGCAGCGCGCTCCTCAGGACGAGGCAAGAGAGAAGCCCTCATGGTGAGGAGCATCGCCATCGCGGAGACGAGCCGCATGCACAAAGCTTCCGTGCGATGCGTCTCGAACCATGAGGGCGGGCATCTGAATATTCATGTGCCGAGTGTCTCCACCGTGACGTTGCGGTTGGTGTAGACGCAGATGTCGGCGGCGATATCGAGCGACCTGCGCACGATCGCCTCCGCGTCGAGCGGGCCGTCGATGAGCGCGCGGGCGGCGGCGAGCGCATAATTGCCGCCCGAGCCGATGCCCATGACGCCGCCTTCCGGCTCCAGCACGTCGCCGGTGCCGGTCAGGACCAGCGAGACCTCCTTGTCGGCGACGATCATCATCGCCTCCAGGCGGCGCAGGTAGCGGTCGGTCCGCCAGTCCTTGGCAAGCTCCACCGCCGCGCGCAGGAGCTGGCCGGGATATTGCTCGAGCTTGGATTCGAGCCGTTCGAACAGGGTGAAGGCGTCGGCCGTGGCGCCGGCAAAGCCGCCGATCACCTCGCTCTTGCCGAGCCGGCGGACCTTGCGGGCATTGGCCTTGACTACGGTCTGGCCGATCGAGACCTGGCCGTCGCCGCCGATGGCGACCGTGCCGCCCTTGCGGACGGTCAGGATGGTGGTGCCGTGCCAGAGGCCGTCGCCGGCGGAAGGGGTGTGGGACATACGCATAAACCTCGTGCCGCAGGGGCATTTAGGGATGGTTGTCCGTGAATGCAAACCGCCGGCCGCGGCGGTGGCGTCGCAGCCGAACCCCTGTTAAAAGGCGCCACTTCAGCCGCCCCGCGGGTCAGCATATGCGCAGCGCTTCGATCAAGCGAACCACCAAGGAAACCGACATCGAGGTCTCGGTGAACCTCGACGGCACCGGCACGTCCGCCGTTGCCACCGGCATCGGCTTCCTCGACCATATGCTCGATCTGCTGGCACGCCATTCGCGCATCGACCTCACCGTCAAGGCCAAGGGCGACCTGCATATCGACTATCATCACACCGCCGAGGATGTCGGCATCGCGCTCGGCCAGGCGGTGCGGCAGGCGCTCGGCGACATGAAGGGCATCACCCGCTATGCCGACATTCATATGCCGATGGACGAGGCGCTGACGCGCGTCGCCGTCGACGTGTCGGGACGGCCGATGCTGGTGTTCAAGGTCCGCTTCCTGCGCGACAAGATCGGCACCTTCGACACCGAGCTGGTCAACGAATGGTTCCAGGCGTTCGCGATGAATGCCGGCGTCACGCTGCATGTCGAGACATTGTACGGCAGCAACGACCACCATATCTCCGAATCCTGCTTCAAGGGACTGGCTCGCGTGCTACGCGCGGCCTTCGCGATCGATCCGCGCGCGGCCAACGAGGTGCCCTCGACCAAGGGCTCGCTCGGCGGCTGATCGTCGAAAGAACATCGATGGCTGTCTACACCGTGCATGAGCCGGCCCCGCGCAAGGGCGCCTCGTCGGTCAACCCCGAGGACGCCGTGTTCGTGCGCGACGGTTTCTATTTCTGGGCCTTCGTGCTCGGGCCGGTCTGGCTGTTGTGGCGGCGGCTCTGGCTCGTGCTGGTGCTCTATCTCCTCGTCTGGGCGGGGATCGAAGCGGGCATGTGGTATGGCCGGATCGGCACGCTCGCCCAGGTTCTGGTCGGTCTCGCGCTGGCCTTGCTGCTCGGGCTCGAAGCCTCCACGCTGTGGCGCTGGACGCTCGACCGCCGCGGCTGGACGCAGACCGGCGTCGTGGTCGGCGAGGGTCAGGAGGCGGCTGAGCGGCGCTATTTCGCGGGGCGCGGGCAGCTTTCGCCCGACGCCGCCGCGACAAAGCCGGCCGGCTACACTTCCTACGGGCCGAAATCCTCGTCCGAGGTGATCGGCCTGTTCCCGGAGCCCGGGGGCAAGGCGTGACCACGGTCATCGTCGATTACGGGTCGGGCAACCTGCATTCGGCCGCCAAGGCATTCGAGCGCGCCGCGCGCGAAGCCGGATGCGCCGAAACCATCGTCGTCAGCAGCGATCCCGGCGATGTGCTGCGCGCCAGCCGCGTCGTGCTACCCGGCGTCGGCGCCTTCGCCGATTGCAAGCGCGGGCTTGCCGCCGTCGGCGGCATGATCGATGCGCTCAACGAAAGCGTGCGCGCGAAGGGCCGGCCGTTTTTCGGCATCTGCGTCGGCATGCAGCTCATGGCCAAGCGCGGCCTCGAATACGAAGTGACCGAAGGGCTCGGCTGGATCGGGGGCGACGTGAAGAAGATCGCGCCGTCCGACCCGGCGCTGAAGATCCCGCACATGGGCTGGAACACGCTCGACCTGCGTCGGCCGCATCCGGTGCTCGACAGCCTGCCGCTCGGCCCGCAGGGCCTGCACGCCTATTTCGTGCATTCCTATCATTTCGATGTGGCCGACAAAGCCGATCTGATCGCGCAGGCCGATTACGGCGGCCCGGTCAACGCCGTCGTCGGCCGCGACAATCTGTTCGGCACGCAGTTCCATCCCGAGAAGAGCCAGAAGCTCGGGCTTGCGCTGATCGCCAATTTCCTGAGATGGAAACCGTGAAAGCGTCGGCGACATGGCGCTCTCCTTGCTTCCTCCCGCAAGGGGGGTGAAAGAAAGAAACGTGATCCTCTTCCCCGCCATCGATCTGAAAGAAGGCCTGTGCGTGCGGCTCGAACAGGGCGACATGGCGCGCGCGACCGTGTTCAGCCGCGACCCGGCCGAGCAGGCGGCCTCGTTCGAGCGCGCGGGATTCGAATATCTGCATGTCGTCGATCTCGACGGCGCCTTCGCCGGCAAGCCGATGAACGGGCGCGCGGTCGAGCGTATCCTCGAGGCGACCAGCATCCCGGTTCAGCTCGGTGGCGGCATCCGCGACATGGCGACCATCGAGGGCTGGCTGGAGAAGGGCGTCAGCCGCGTCATCATCGGCACCGCGGCCGTGCGCGATCCCGATCTCGTGCGCACGGCCGCCGCGCTCGATCCGGCGCGCATCGCGGTCGGCCTCGACGCCCGTGACGGACGGGTCGCGGTCGAGGGCTGGGCCGAAGCCTCCGAACTCTCCGCGCTCGACATCGCCCGGCGTTTCGAGGACGTCGGCGTCGCAGCCATCATCTATACCGACATCGCCCGCGACGGCATGCTCAAGGGCCTCAATCTCGACGCCACCATCGCGCTCGCCGAGGCGGTCTCGATCCCGGTCATCGCCTCGGGCGGGCTTGCCTCGATCGAGGATATCAGGGCGCTGCTGCAGCCGCGGGCGGCGCGGCTCGAGGGTGCCATTGCCGGCCGCGCGCTCTATGATGGGCGCCTCGATGCGGTGCAGGCGCTCGCCCTGATCCGCGCGTCCCGGACCTGACCCATGGCATCCGATCTATGGCACTCGACCTGAAGACAACCGACCGGCCGCCTTCGACCGAGCAGCAATGGCATCTGGCGCTCGCGCAGCTCCAGTCAGCCGACCGCGCGGCGAACGTGCTGCGCGCGCTGGTGTTCATGGCGGCGGGGGCGGTCCTGATCGTGTCGTTCTCGCTCTTGCGCGCGGATGCGAAGGGCCCCGCGCTCTGGGGCCATGGCGGGGCGATCCTGCTCTGTCTCATCGCCATCCATTGCGTGGTGAAAGGCTTCCGCTTCCAGAGCGAACAGTCGGCGGAGCGCAGCAAGCTCTTGCAGGCCGGCAATTACGACGGCTATGCGCAATACGAGGGCGTCATCGGCACCCTGCGCAGCCGCCAGTCGGGCTTCTGGGACCGCTGCGCGCTGTGGGCGGTGATCGCGGCCTTCGCGGTTCTTCTTTTCGTCAAGTTCATGGTCACGACCGCAGCCATTCATGTTTAAGGTTCGCGTCATCCCCTGTCTCGACGTCAAGGACGGACGGGTCGTCAAGGGCGTGCAGTTCGTCGATCTGCGCGATGCCGGCGATCCGGTGGAAGCCGCCATCGCCTACGACGCGGCCGGCGCCGATGAATTGTGCTTCCTCGATATCACCGCGAGCCACGAGAACCGTGGCATCATCCTCGACGTCGTGCGGCGCACGGCGGAGGCCTGCTTCATGCCGCTTACCGTCGGCGGCGGCGTGCGCACGGTCGACGACATCCGCGCGCTGCTGCAGTCGGGTGCCGACAAGGTCTCGATCAACACCGCCGCGGTCCAGCGCCGCGAATTCGTGCGCGAGGCGGCCGAGAAGTTCGGCGACCAGTGCATCGTGGTCGCTATCGACGCCAAGAAGGTCTCGCCGCCGGGTGCGCCCGAGCGCTGGGAGATTTTCACCCATGGCGGCCGCAAGCCGACCGGGCTCGACGCCGTCGCCTATGCCAGGGACGTGGTGGCGCTCGGCGCCGGCGAAATCCTGCTCACCTCGATGGACCGCGACGGCACCAGGCAGGGCTTCGACATCGCGCTCACCCGCGCGGTCGCCGACGCCGTCACCGTGCCGGTGATCGCCTCGGGCGGCGTCGGCACGCTCGATCATCTGGTCGCCGGCATCCGCGACGGCCACGCCACCGCTGTGCTGGCGGCCTCGATCTTCCACTTCGGCGAATATTCGGTGCGGCAGGCCAAGCAACATATGGCGCAGGCCGGCCTGCCGATGCGGCTCGACCCGTAGCGTGTTTTCAAGCGAAGCGGGGTACCGGTTCGCGGGAAGAAAACGTATCAAAGGAAAAAGCTGGGGCCTCTGCTTTGATTCCATCAAAGCAGGAAAGGCTTTAAAGCAGGATGAGTTTTCCTTGAATCGTCATCCCGCTTTAGCGTTTTGTTTGAGCATGATCTTTTCCGAAAACCGCTTCGCACTTTTCGGAATCATGCTTTAGTGCCGGAAGTGGCGCGTGCCGGTGAACACCATGGCGATGCCGGCCTCGTCGGCGGCCTTGATCACCTCGTCGTCGCGCATCGAGCCGCCGGGCTGGATGACGGCGGTGGCGCCGGCCTCGATCACGACCAGAAGGCCGTCCGCGAACGGAAAGAACGCATCGGACGCCACGACCGATCCTTTGGTCAGCGGTTGCGCGAGACCGGCTTCCTTGGCGGCATCCTGCGCCTTGCGGGCGGCGATACGCGCGGAATCGACGCGGCTCATCTGGCCGGCGCCGATGCCGACGGTGGCGAGGTCCTTCGCATAGACGATGGTGTTCGACTTCACGTGCTTGGCGACGCGGAACGCGAAGGCGAGGTCGCGCCGCTCGGCATCGGTCGGCGCGCGGCGGGTAACCGTCTTCAGCGTCATGTCGTCGACCACGGCATTGTCGCGCGACTGCACCAGCATTCCGCCGGCGACCGTCTTCATGGTCAGCCCGCCGGCGCGCGGATCGGGCAGGCCGCCGGCCAGCAGCAGGCGCAGGTTCTTCTTCGTGCCGACGATCGCGATCGCCTCTTCGCTCGCGTCGGGGGCGATGATCACCTCGGTGAAGATTTCGGTGATGAGGCGCGCCGCTTCCGCATCGAGCGTGCGGTTGAGCGCGACGATGCCGCCGAACGCGGAGACCGGATCGCAGGCGAGCGCCTTGCGGTAGGCATGGCTGAGGCTCGTGCCCTCGGCGACGCCGCAGGGATTGGCGTGTTTGACGATGACGCAGGCGGCGGTGCGCGCCGGATCGAATTCGGCGACGCATTCATAAGCGGCGTCGGTGTCGTTGATGTTGTTGTAGGAGAGCTGCTTGCCCTGAAGCTGGCGCGCGGTCGAGACGCCCGCGCGCGGCTCGGGCGTGCGGTAGAACGAGGCGGTCTGGTGCGGGTTTTCGCCATAGCGCAACGCCTCGACCAGCCGGCCGCCAACCGCGCGGTAGATGGGCGCGTCGTCGCCAAGCGTGGCGGCGAACCAGTTGGAGATCGCCGCGTCATAGGCCGCGGTGCGCGCATAGGCTCTGGCGGCGAGGCGCTTGCGCAGGTCGAGCGTCGTAGAGCCCGCATGCGCGTTCAGCTCGGAGACGATGGCCGCGTAATCGTCCGGATCGACCACCACCGCGACGTCGGCATGGTTCTTGGCCGCGGCGCGGATCATGGCCGGGCCGCCGATGTCGATATTCTCGATGCATTCGTCGTAGGCGGCGTTGCGGGCGACCGTCGCCTCGAACGGATAGAGATTGACGACCAGAAGATCGATGGCGGCGATGCCGTGCGCGGCCATCGCGGCGGCGTGCTCGGCATTGCCGCGGATGGCGAGCAGGCCGCCATGCACTTTCGGATGCAGTGTCTTCACCCGGCCGTCCATCATCTCGGGAAAGCCGGTCAGCTCGGACACGTCGACCACTTTCAGCCCGGCCTCGGCGAGCGCCTTGCGCGTGCCGCCGGTGGAGACGAGCTCGATGCCGTGCCCGGCCAAAGCGCGGGCGAAATCGATCAGGCCGGTTTTATCGGAAACCGAAAGAAGCGCGCGGCGGGCGCGGCGGGCAGTGTCGCTCATGGTGTGGTCCGTCTCAGAGAGGAAGTTCGGGTTCGTCGGTGTCCGGCTTTTGGGCCGTCTCGGCGGCCTCGGCCTTGGTGCGTCGCGCCGCGGCCTGCGTCGCGCTCAGGGTGGAGAAGGTCCAGTGGACCCGCGGAATGCTGCGCGCGTTGCCATAGATCACGATCTGCGTCGTGCGGCGCGGCCCTTCGGGGCCGGCCAGGAACACGCTTTCCTCAAGTTCGACCATGTCCTCGTGCGCATCGAAGGTCCAGGCTTCGCGGTTGGCCAGCATCAGCATCACACCATGCCCGTCGGTGAGGCGGTTTGCCTTGACCGAAGGGTGCAGGTGAAAGCGGATCGCGAAATCGTCCTTGCTGCCGGGCGGCAGGGTTTTGCCGGAGACCGGAACGAACGTGTCCTCGCCGTCGAGCCTCGTGCCGGAGGCCGCCAGCAGGATCGCGCGCTGGTGGATCACGCCAAAGCGCCGGGCATAGCCGTCGTGCGAGGCGCGGATGACGAGAACGTCGTCGCGCGCCTCGCGCGTGACCTCGACCGTGCCCGGTCCGTCGATGACCGGAATGCCGAGCACCTTGCGGAAAGAGCCGGTATTGAGGAAGCGGCAGGAGGAGACGTCGCCGAACGTCACCGTCGAATGCGCGGCGGTCGCGCGCGCGACCTGCCGCCAGCTCTCGCGGTTGATCGCCGGCAGACCGCAATTGACCACGATGCGGTGCACCTCCCTGGACAATTCAAGCGAGAGGGCGCCGGCATGGGCTTCCTGGCTGAGCCGCAGCGGCGGCGGCTTGCCGGTGTCCATCAGCAGGAGCAACCCCTTGGTCGCCGCGCGCTGGAAGCCGGAATGCGGCGCATTGGCGAGCGGGGCGCCGCGCGCGTCGTCATAGGCGAGGATGGTGGCGAGCAGGTCGGCCTGCGTCGGCCCCATGCCGTTGAAGAGCGCGAAATTGCCGTCGCCGTGCCGGAAGAAACGCAGCATCGGCATCATGCGCTCGATCGCGTTGATCATCGCCGGCGGCGGCGGCAGGTTGCGCGCGGTGAACGCCTGCTTGAGCGGCAGGAGATCGATCAGGATTTCCACCAGCGCGCCGGGATTGCGGCTGACATGGCCGCCGTCCGGTAAAATCTGGTTTTCAAGTTCGTCGACCAGCCGGCGCGTGACGCCGCGCAGATGCTTGATCTGGCCGGCCATCGAGAGCGCGGCATAGGTAAGCGCGATCGCGGCCTGCAGGCGTGGCAGGCCCTCGCGCGTGTCGGCATAGCTGTTGCGCAGGAAACGGACCTGGCGCGTCAGGCTGCGCAGGAAGCGCCGGTAGAACTGGATGTCGACGTCGTGCAGGATCAGCGGCGCCTGGCACAGCCACGACACGACGCGGCGCGACAGGATGTCCGGCCGCCACGCCAGCGGATGCCAGGAGCCTTGCAGCGCGATCCATTCGTCCACGAGCGCGCGCGCATTGGCGCGCGTGATGCCGGATTCGGCGGCGCGCAGATGGCGCAGCCAGCCGAAGCCGAGCAGGGCTTCCGCCCAGTCCTCGCTTGGCGGCGTCATCTCGAACGGCGAGCGGCCGTCGCAGATCACGACCTTGCCGGCGAAGGCAAAGCGGCCGGCATAGATTTCGCCCGCCCGCGTGGCGTCGGCGGTACGCAAATCCTGCGGTGAGATGACGAGCCGGTCCGGCTTGCGGGCGAAATCGCGCCAGCGCATCAGCGGATTGGCATTGATGCGGTTGGTCAGCGCCCGCAGGCTGCGGCGTGCCAGGAGCCACGACAGCCGGGCTCGCTCGGCCAATGTAACGCCCGGCATTGAAACGTGGCCCCTTGCATTGTTGCGGGTATCCGGCCCGCACCTTGGACTAGATATAGCCAAGCGTCCGGTGAGGGCCAACCGCCGCGCAATTTCGCGCGGTTTGCGCGCCAGCGCGGCTAGGCGCGGACGAGCCGCGCTGCGAAAAAGCCGTCGAGCCCGCCCATGCGCGAATCAGCGGCCGGCCAGTGGCAGGGCAGCGTCCGCAGGTCGCCCGCGGGCGTGAGGAACTCGGCGCAGCCGAAAACGTCGGCCGGCGCGAGCGGCCGGCGACGCATCGCCGGATTGCGATGCAGCAGCGCGTCGATGGCGCGCTCGCCTTCTTCGGCTTCGAGCGAACAGATGCAATAGACCATGATACCGCCCGGCTTGAGCAGCGTGGCGGCGCGATCAAGCAGGCGCGCCTGCAGCGCGCACAGCTTCGACAGATCGCGCTCGTCCTTGAGCCAGGCGATGTCGGGATGGCGGCGGATCGTTCCGGTCGCAAGGCAGGGCGCATCGAGCAGCACGGCGTCGAACGGCCCGCCGCTCCATTCGGCCGCGTCGGCTGTGACGATGTCGGCCGACAGGTTCAGGCGCCCGAGATTGTCGACGAGGCGCTGCAGCCGCGGCTTCGAGCGATCGACGGCGGTGACGTCGGCGCCGGCATGGGCAAGCTGCGCGGTCTTGCCGCCGGGCGCCGCGCACAGGTCGGCGACGCTCCTGCCGCGCAGGTCGCCGAGCAGATGCGCGGGGATCGCAGCGGCCGCATCCTGCACCCACCATGCGCCCTCGCCAAAGCCCGGCAGGGCCTGCACCGGTCCGCGCGCGATGACGCGCACCGAGCCGTTCGGCAGCACCGTGCCGCCGAGCCGCGCGGCCCAGCCGGCGGCATCGCTCTTGACCGTGAGATCAAGTGCCGGCTCCTGCGCATTGGCCGCCGCGATCGCGTGCGCCGTCTGCGTGCCGTAGTGCGCGCTCCAGCGTTGCATCAGCCAGGGCGGCGTATCGAGCGCGGGCAGATCGAGGCCTGCGAGCAGCAGAGTTTTCTCGCGTGCGATCGCCCGCAGCACCGCGTTGACGAGATTGGCGAAGCGCGCGGCGTGGCGGTCATCGCGCACCAGACGCACCGCCAGGTCGACCGCGGCATGGTCGGGCACGTCGAGAAACAGGATCTGGGCGGCGCCGAGAAGGAGCGCGCTTTCGACAACCGGCGCGTTGGCGGGCAGGCCTTGCGCCAGCCGCGCGCCGATGACGTGACGCAGCGAGCCGAGATGGCGCAGCGCGGTCGTGGCCAGCATGCGCACGAGCGCGCGGTCGCGCTCGTCGAGGGCTGAAAGCGCGCCGGCATGGCTGTCGAGCTCGTCGTCGAACGGACGACGGCGGCGTATCACCGCGTCAAGGATCGCCGCGGCGATGCGCCGGGAGGCAAGGCCGGGCGCAACGCTCGCCGCGGGCTTTTCGGAATGGTTCATCGGCGATCAGTTCGCACGAAGCCGCGCGCGACGCCAGCGTTCCTCCGCGGCCGGACGTCGGGTCAGCCCGGCCGGTTCAACCCCAGGGGCCGCGGCGGCCGCGCGACCAGGGCCCGGCCGCCGGCGCGTCGCCGGCATAATGCGAGCCCTGCGTGAAGCCGCCCGACGCGCCACCGGAGGCGCTGGATACATCGCCTTGGCCCATTTCGCGAGCCAGCGCCTTGAGCGCGGCGATGCGGTTCTCGACCGCCGGATGGGTCGAGAACAGGTTGTCCATGCGCTGGCCCGACAGCGGGTTGATGATGAACATGTGCGCGGTCGCCGGATTGCGCTCGGCATCGTCGTTGGGAATGACGTGCGCGGCACTGGAAATCTTCACCAGCGCGGAGGCGAGCGCAGCCGGCCGGCCGACGATGTGGCCGCCGAGATTGTCGGCGGCGTATTCGCGCGTGCGGCTGATTGCCATCTGCACGATCATGGCGGCGATCGGCGCGAGGATGACCATGGCGAGCGTGCCGATCAGGCCGAACCCGTTATTGTTCCCGCGGTTGCCGCCGAAAAACATGCCGAACTGCGCGATCATGGAGATCGCGCCGGCGATGGTGGCGGTAATCGTCATGATCAGCGTGTCGTGATTCTTGATGTGCGCAAGCTCGTGCGCGATCACCCCGGCGACCTCGTCGCGGTCGAGCCGCTCGACGAGACCTGTGGTGACCGCGACCGCGGCGTTCTGCGGATTGCGGCCGGTGGCGAACGCGTTCGGCTGCGGATTGTCCATCAGATAGACTTTGGGCATCGGCAGGCCGGCGCGCTGCGCCAGCTCGCGCACCATGCGCACGATGTCGGGCGCGGTGCGTTCGTCGACTTCCTGCGCGCCGTGCATCGACAGGACCATGCGGTCCGAATTCCAGTAGGCGAAGAAATTCATGCCGGCGGCGACGACGAGCGCGAGCATGGCGCCGCTCTGGCCGCCGACGAGAAAGCCGACACCCATGAACAATGCGGTCAGACCGGCGAGCAGAATGGCGGTCCGGAAATAGTTCATCCTTGTCTCCCGGGGCGCTGCGGCGGGCAGCGCAAGCTGCGCCAGCGCCCGTTTCGGCGCAAATGATGGGAATGCCGGAGGCCCTGCGCAAGGCTCTGCGGCACAAGGCCTCTGCCGGTTGCGGAGCGGGCGCGGATGGTCCGGCCATCGCCGTCCCGGGTCCGGCCGCTTTTCCGCCCCTTCGGGCGACTTGCCCGAATCAGGTTTCAGTCCTAAAATAGGTAAATGTTCCTGGAACGTGCCATGCCCAACGGCCCTTCGCTGACCGCCGTCCTGTTCGCCGGCGGGCTCGTCTTTGTGGCCGGCTATGCCGCCGGCGGCGGATGGGCGCTGCCTCGCGAGGGCGTGGCGCAGACCCCGGCGCCGCCGCCGACGGGCCGTTCGGCTGCGACCGAACAGCGGAGCGCGCCGGCGGGGACCGGTCCCGCCTATCCGGCGGAGCTGCTGCACGTCAATGACGGCGACACGTTCGAGGCGCGGGTGCAGATCTGGCCCGGCATGCAGGTCACGACCAAAGTGCGCCTGCGCGGCGTCGATGCGCCGGAAAAGTTCGGCGCGCGCTGCGAATCCGAATACCGCCGCGCCGTCGCCGCGGAGGACGCGTTGCGGCGGCTGTTGCAGGCCGGCGGCATCGTCATCTCACGCGTGGCGTTCGACAAATATGGCGGACGGGTGCTGGCGGATGCGGCCACGCGCGAAACCGCGAATGTTTCCGAAGCGCTTCTGGCCTCGGGCCTCGCGCGGCCCTATGAGGGGGGCCGCCGCGGCGGCTGGTGCAGTGAGGCCGCGCGCTAGCGCAGCACGAGCACGCGCGTGCCGACATCGACGCGATCGTACAGGTCGACGATGTCGCGGTTGTGCATGCGGATGCAGCCGTAGGAGACGAAGCCGCCGATCGATCCCGGCGCGTTGGTGCCGTGGATGGCGTATTCGCCGCCGGACAGGGTCAGCGCCGCCGCGCCCATCGGATTGCGCGGCGAGCCGCCGGGAATGACGTCGGGCAGGCGCGGGTTGTCGCGCCGCACCTCTTCCGGCGGCGCCCAGGCCGGCCGCACATATTTTCCGTCGATATGGGCGCTGCCGGTCCATGCCTTGCCGCGCCGGCCGACGCCGACCGGATAGCGCAGCGCCACGCCCGGCTCGACCACGAGATAGAGCTTGCGCTCGTTCGTCTTCACCACGATCGTGCCCGGCTCGTAGCCGCGCAAGGCGACGACCTCGCGCGCCTGCGCCGCCGCAACGGCGGACACCAGCATCAGCAAGATCGCAGCCGTCGTTCGAATGACGCGTTTCATCGCAGTACCTCGACGCAACCACCGGCTCCCGCAATGCGCGGGATGCCGTGACGTTACGTCAGGTGCGCAAAGCCACGCACGCGCGATCTACCGATAACGTAAATGCGCGGTTCGCCGGCGGCGCGCATCGTCCTGGTTAACGGCGGTGCGGAGACGGATGCGGGGCAAAGAAAAACCGGGCGAAGCGGCGGCGCCTCGCCCGGTTTCGTCCAACAATGCGTCGGGGTTATTTGCGGTTCTGCCGGTTGTTGACGAGATCGTCGACCACGGCGGGATCGGCCAGCGTCGAAGTATCGCCGAGCGCGCCGTAATCGTCCTCGGCGATCTTGCGCAGGATGCGGCGCATGATCTTGCCCGAGCGCGTCTTCGGCAGGCCGGGCGCGAATTGCAGCAGATCGGGCGCGGCGATCGCGCCGATTTCCTTGCGCACCCACTGGACCAGTTCCTTGCGCAGGTCCTCGGTCGCGGTCTCGCCCGCCATCAGCGTGACATAGGCATAGATGCCCTGGCCCTTGATGGTGTGCGGATAGCCGACCACGGCGGCTTCCGACACTTTCGGATGCGCGACCAGGGCGGATTCAACCTCCGCCGTGCCGAGCCGGTGGCCGGACACGTTGATCACGTCGTCGACACGGCCGGTGATCCAGTAATAGCCGTCCTCGTCGCGGCGGCAGCCGTCGCCGGTGAAATACTTGCCCGGATAGGTCTTGAAATAGGTGTCGATGAAACGCTGATGGTCGCCATAGACCGTGCGCATCTGGCCGGGCCAGGAATCGACGACGCACAGGTTGCCGCTCGCCGCCCCCTCCAGCACCTTGCCTTCGGCGTCGACGAGCTGCGGCTTGATGCCGAAGAACGGACGTGTCGCCGATCCGGGCTTGAGTTTGGTGGCGCCGGGCAGCGGCGTGATCATGATGCCGCCAGTCTCGGTCTGCCACCAGGTATCGACGATTGGGCAGCGGCCCTCGCCGACCACGCGGTGATACCATTCCCAGGCTTCCGGGTTGATCGGTTCGCCGACCGAGCCGAGCAGCCGCAGCGACTTGCGCGAGGTCTTTTTCACCGGCTCGTCGCCGCCCTGCATCAGCGCGCGGATCGCGGTCGGCGCGGTGTAGAAGATGTTGACCTTGTGCTTGTCGACCACTTCCCAGAAGCGCGAATTGGTCGGGTAGTTCGGCACGCCCTCGAACATCAGCGTGATGGCGCCGTTGGAGAGCGGGCCATAGAGGATGTAGCTGTGGCCGGTGACCCAGCCGACGTCGGCGGTGCACCAGTAGATGTCGCCCTCGTGATAGTCGAACACGTACTGGTGGGTGATCGAGTTGAAGACGAGATAGCCGCCGGTCGTATGCAGCACGCCCTTCGGCTTGCCGGTCGAGCCCGAGGTGTAAAGAATGAAGAGCGGATCCTCGGCGCCCATCTCGGCGCACGGGCAATCCGTGTTCACGACGGCCGCGGCCTCGTGATACCAGACGTCGCGCACCGGATCCATGTCGACCGCCCCGCCGGTGCGGCGCACGACGATGACGTGATCGACGCCGCCGGCCTTGGCGATCGCCGCGTCGACATTGGCCTTGAGCGGAATCTTGCGTCCGCCGCGCAGGCCTTCGTCGGCGGTGATGACGACGTTCGACTTGCAGTCCTCGATGCGGCCGGCGAGCGAGTCCGGCGAGAAGCCGCCGAACACGACCGAGTGGACGGCGCCGATGCGCGCGCATGCCAGGATGGCGTAGGCCGCTTCCGGGATCATCGGCAGGTAGATGGTGACGCGGTCGCCTTTCTTGACGTTGCGGTTGCGTAGGATGTTGGCGAACCGGCAGACCTCGTCGTGCAGTTCCTGGTAGGTGATGTGCTTCGAATCCTTGGGATCGTCGCCTTCCCAGATGATCGCGGTCTGCTTGGCGCGCTGCGGCAGGTGGCGGTCGATGCAGTTATAGGCGGCGTTCAGCGTGCCGTCCTCGTACCATTTGATCGAGACGTTGTCCGACGCGTAGGAGGTGTTCTTGACCTTCGTGAAGGGCCTGATCCAGTCGATCCGCTTGGCCTGTTCGGCCCAGAATTTGTCCGGGTCCGCCACGGAAGCCGCGTACATGTCGCGATACTTGGCATCGTCGATGTAAGCGCGCTGCTTCCATTCCGGCGGAACGTCATAGATCTTGTCGGACATCGTCCATACCTCCCCACATGCAGCGTTCTTGGCCGATGAATTATCCTTGCAGGACGGACGGCCGGACGCCTTGATCCAGGCTTTGGATTATGCCGAAGCGCCCAAGTGATGGGCAAGCCAAACGGCGTGCCACTTTCGTCTGCGTCCCTTTGCGGCGGCTTCGGGCACCGGTTTCGGGGCTTCCGCGACCGGTCAGACGCCGACGAATCCGATCACCGCGCCGGCCACCACGAGGGCGGCCAGCCAGTGTCCGCTGTCGATCACGGTCAGCATGGCCTTGCGGCCGCCGAAGGCGTTATTGACGGCCATGGTCGTGACCACAAAGCCCAGCCAGACGAAGACGGCCGAGATGATCCCGTTCAGCAGGGTTACGCGGCCGGGGCCGAGATGGCCGACGATGCCCGCCAGCACCCCGGCCATGATCAGGTTTGCGATCATCGCCAGCACAAACGGCAGGTAGAAAGCCGGCGTCCCGCGCGCGGGCGCGATGTCTTCCCGGGTGCGGCCGAGCGCCGCAAGCCAGGGCTTGCCGAAAATTCCGTAATAGACCGCGCCCGTCACCCAGGCCGCGGTCCCGGCGATTACGACGGCCTGATAGTTCACGCCCGCAAATGCCATGACGCTCTCCTTGTGTGCCGGCCTTTTTGTTTGCGCCCGCCCGCCAGCGCCGTGGCTTCAGCGCTTCAACCCGCCCATCCGGCAGATGGCGGACCATTCGCCCGCCGTCACCGGCTGCACCGACAGGCGCGACAGTTTCAGCAGCGCCATGTTTTTGAGAGCCGGCGTCGCCTTGATCTGCGCGAGCGTCACCGGCTTCGGCAGCGGCTCGAGCGCCTTGACGTCCACCATCACGAACACGCCGGTCTTGTCGGAGGGATCGGGATAATGCTCGCGCACGATCTGCACGATGCCTACGATCTCCTTGCCGATATTGGAATGATAGAAGAAGGCGCGGTCGCCTTTCTTCATCTTCATCAGATTGAGCTTGGCGGTGTGATTGCGCACGCCGCTCCACGCTTCGCCGGCCGCGCCTTTGGCGACCTGCTGGTCCCAGGACCAGGCATCGGGTTCGCTCTTGATCAGCCAATAGGCCATGCGACGTCTCCGGATCAGGTCTCCGCGCCGATCGGGCGCGTGAGCAGTCCCTCGATCGCCGCATCGATGCTGGTGCGGCCGTCGAGCACGGCATCGACCGCGGACGCGATCGGCATGTCGATATCGTTCTCGCGCGCCAGCGCGGCGATGACGGAGGCGGTGAACGCGCCTTCCGCAAGCTTGCCGCCGGCGCGGGCCTGATCGAGCGAGGCGCCGCTTCCAAGCGCAAGCCCGAGCGAGAAGTTGCGCGACTGCGGGCTCGAACAGCTCAGCACCAGGTCGCCGAGGCCGGAGAGTCCGGTGAGGGTCTCCAGCCGCGCGCCGAAGAAGCGGCCGAAGCGCACCAGCTCGGCGAAGCCGCGGGTGATCAGCGCGGCGGCGGCGCTGGCGCCGAGCGCGCGCCCCGAGACGATGCCGGCGGCGATCGCCAGCACGTTCTTGGTGGCACCACCGATCTCCGTGCCGCGCACGTCGGTCGAGTGATAGGGCCGGAAGGTCGCGGTCGCCAGTGCCTGCGAGAGGGCAGAGGCCTGCCCGGCATCCAGCGCGGCAAGCGTGACGGCGGTCGGCAGGCCGCGCGCGACATCGTCGGCGAAGCTCGGGCCGGACAGGATCGCCGGCATCGCGCGCGGGGCGCATTCGGACACGATCTGGGTCATGAATTTGTAGGTGCCGCGCTCGATGCCCTTGGCGCAGACGATGACGGGGGTGCCGTCGGCGATGCCGTCGGCGATCTCGGTCGCGACCGCGCGCACCGCCTGCGCCGGCACCACCAGCAGGATGGCGTCGGCGTCGGCGAGCGCGTCGGCGAGCGAGGCGGTCACCGCGATGCTGCGGTCGAGCTGGACGCCGGGCAACCGGCGGCTCTCGCGCGTGCGCGCCATGGCCGCGGCGGTTTGCGCGTCGCGGGTCCACAGCGTGACGCGGCGGCCCGCCCGCGCGGCCGCGTTGGCAAGCGCGCTGCCCCAGCTTCCCGCGCCGAGCACCGTGAAGCGGTGGAATGGCAGGTCGGATGATCGATCGGACGGCATGGCGATGCTGGATGTCTCCGTGCGGCGATCAGGTTACCGCATGCAGGCCGCCGATGTCTTCGAGCGGCCAGCGCGCGCGGGGGGCGACGTCGATCGTATCAACCAGGCCGAGCGCCAGCCGCTCCGCGCCGGCCCAGGCGATCATCGCGCCGTTGTCGGTGCACAGGGCGGCGGGCGGCACGACCAGCACCGTGCCGCATTCGAACGCGACGCGATGCAGCACCTTGCGGATCGCCTGGTTGGCGGCGACGCCGCCGGCCGCCACCAGCGCGTTCGGATTGCCGAAGCGTTCGCGGAACAGGCGCAGGCCCATGCGCAGGCGGTCGAGCGTGACGTCGACGACCGCCTGCTGGAACGACGCGCACAGGTCGGCGACATCCTGATCGCTGAGCGGGACGAGACGTTGTGCTTCCAGCCGCAGCGCGGTCTTCAGGCCCGACAGCGAAAACGCCGCGTCGTTGCGCCCGGCGAGCGGGCGCGGCAGCGCGAAGCGCTCGGGATTGCCGTTGACCGCTTCCTTCTCGACCTGCGGTCCGCCCGGATAGCCGAGGCCGAGGAGCTTGGCGGTCTTGTCGAAGGCCTCGCCGATGGCGTCATCCATCGTATTGCCAAGCAGTACGTAATCGCCGACGCCGCGCACGGCGAGGATCTGGGTATGGCCGCCGGAAGCGAGGAACAGGCAATAGGGAAACGGCGTGGCGTCGGTCAGCCGCGCGGTGAGCGCATGCGCCTCGAGATGGTTGACGGCGATCAGCGGCTTGGCGTTGACCATGGCGATGGCCTTGGCGGTGGTCAGCCCGACAATGACGCCGCCGATCAGCCCGGGACCGGCGGCCGCCGCGACCCCGTCGAGCGCCTCGAAGGCGACGTCAGCCTCCTGCATCGCCCGGGCGACGATGCGGTCGAGCACCTCGACATGCGCGCGCGCGGCGATTTCCGGTACCACGCCGCCGAACGCGGCATGCTCGTTGGTTTGCGAGCGGATGATGTTGGATAGTATTTTGCCGCGGCCGTCGTCCCGACGTTCGACCACGGCGGCCGCGGTTTCGTCGCACGTCGTCTCGATTCCGAGTACAAGCATGAAATCCGCGTCCCGCGTCCGCCCGCTCTTTCGTTCCGCCTAGCATTGCGAGGTCCACAGGTGCAATCGTCAAGGATCCAGATCAGGTTGGGGACGCGCGGATCGCCGCTGGCGCTGGCGCAGGCGCGCACTGTGCGCGCGCAACTGGCGCAGGCCAACGGGCTCGATCCCGAGGAAATCGAGATCTGCGTGATCAAGACGAGCGGCGACCGCATCCAGGACCGCCCCCTGGCCGAGGTCGGCGGCAAGGGCCTGTTCACCAAGGAGATCGAGGAGGCTTTGCTGTCGCGCGCCATCGATCTCGCCGTGCATTCGGCGAAGGACGTTCCCACCGTCCTGCCGGAGGGGCTTGTGCTCGCGGCCTGTCTGGCGCGCGAGGATGTGCGCGACGTCTTCATCTGCCGCACCGCGGCCTCGCTTGCGGCCTTGCCGGCGGGCGCGGTCGTCGGCACCGCCTCGCTGCGCCGGCAGGCGCAGGTGAAGCGGTCGCGGCCCGATCTGCGGGTGGTTTCGTTCCGCGGCAATGTCGAGACGCGCCTGCGCAAGATCGAGGCCGGCGAGGTGGACGCGACGCTGCTGGCGCTGGCCGGACTGAAGCGGCTCGGCCTGGTCGAGACCGCGACCTGCATCCTGGGCATCGACGAATTCCTCCCCGCGGTCGGGCAGGGCGCGATCGCGATCGAGACGCGTGCCGACGCCGAGCGCATCCGCACGCTGCTCGCCGGTATCAACCATCCCGCGACGACTACCGCTCTTGCCGCCGAGCGCGCGTTCCTCGCCGCGCTCGACGGGTCCTGCCGCACGCCGATCGCCGGCCATGCCGTCGTCAGCGGCTCAAGCGTGCGCCTGCACGGCATGATCGTGCGCCCCGACGGCAGCGAGGCGCACGAGACCGTGCGCGAGGGCCATGTGCGCGACGCCGCCGTGCTCGGCGACGAGGCCGGCCGCGAACTGCGCACGAAGGGCGGGGCGGATTTCTTCCGGATGCCATGATGCGGCTTCTGGTCACGCGGCCGCAGGCGGAAAGCGAGCGCACGGCCGCCGCGTTGCGCGCGCGTGGCCACGAGGCAGTGGTCGCGCCGCTCCTGCGCATCGAGCCGGTGACCGGTGCCGCGATCGATCCGCAATCCGTCAGCGCCATTTTAATGACAAGCGCCAATGCGGCGCGCGCCGTTGCCGCGCATCCGCGCCTTGCCGATATCCGCCACCTGCCGGTTCTGGCGGTCGGACGTCAGACCGCAGAGGCCGCGCGTGCGGCAGGCTTTGCCGATGTGGTCTCGGCGGACGGCGATGCCGCAGCCCTGGCAGCCCTCGCCGTCGGGCGGTTTGGGGCGCGCGCGGCGCGACTTCTCTATCTTGCCGGCAGCGACCGGGCGCGCGATCTCGCGGCCGACCTCGCCCCGCACGGCGTTTCCATCGAGACCGCAGTGGTTTATCGCGCGACCGCCGTCGAAACCCTGCCGGCCGAGGCGCGCACCGCGCTTGCGGCGAGCGGACTTGCCGGTGTCCTGCATTATTCCGCACGCACCGCCGCGATCTTCGTGCAGTGTGCGGCGAGGGACGGCCTGATCGAAACGGTCCGTGGCCTTGCGCATTATTGTCTGTCGCGGCGCGTGGCGCAGGCGCTGCACGACGCCGGATTTGAACGCGTCCTGGTCGCGGCACGTCCCGACGAGGCGGCGATGCTCGATCTTCTCGCGTCATCCTGACGGCCAAGTTGCCGCCACGCCGCCATCGCAGTATCGAGGGGAGCGGGGGCGCGCACGATTCCCGATGCGAGCCATCCGGCCGGTTTGCCAGCCCGGGAGACGGCACCATGGCGAATGACGACGACGCCAGAAGCGCTTCGCCGGAAGGCTCGCGTCCGCGCCCGGGTCCGACCATCGATCTGAAGGCGACCGAGGTGGCACGCGAAAAGCCGCCGGAGTCCGGACCCGACCCGGCAGAGGCGGGCGACGGCGCAGGGGCTGCGCCGCCGGAATCCGAAGCGGGCCCGGCACAGGATTTTCCACCGCAGGCCGAAGCCGCGGCCGCGCGCCGGCCGGCTGCGTTCTGGATCGCGATCGCCGCGCTCGCGGTCGGTCTCCCGCTGCTCGGCGCCGGATTGTGGTTCGGCGGCGCTTTCGGTCCGCCCATGGTTGCGCCTGACAACGCCGCGCAGGCGCAGCTTGCCGCGCGGCTCGACGCGATCGAGGCGGCGCTCGCCCGCCGTCCCGCGCCCGCACCGACGCCGCCGGCTCCCGCGCACGGCACCGATGCCGCGGCACTCACCGAACTCAACAGGCGGCTCGACGACATCGCCCAGACCGCGCGCCAGGCGCTGACGCGCGCCGATGCGGCAACGGCCGCGGCCGATCGCGCCCAGCGCGCACCGGCCGCCGATAACGCAGGTGCGTCGTCCGCCGCGCTCGACGCTCTGACCGGCCGCGTGGCGGCGCTCGAGCAGGCGCTGCGCGATCTGAGCACAAACCGCCCGGAGGCGGACGACCGCGCCGGCCGGCTGGCGATCGCCGCCTCGGCTCTGCGCAACGCGATCGAGCGCGGCGCGACGTTCACGGCCGAACTCGCCGCCGCCAAGGCGCTTGGGGCGGACGCGGCGGCATTGGCGCCGGTCGAGCGTTTTGCGGAAAAAGGCGTGCCCACCGTTCCCGCGCTGGCGCGCGAACTGGCGACGCTCGCGCCCGCGATGCTGCGGGTGATCGGCGAGCAGAAGCCGTCCGGCAACGTGCTGGAGAAACTGCAGGCGAGCGCCGAGCGCCTCGTGCGCATCCGCCCGGCCGGCGAGGTGAGCGGCGACGATCCGGTTTCGGTCATCGCGCGCATCGAACTCAAGGCCGCGCGCGCCGATATCCAGGGGGCCCTGCAGGATCTCAAGCGGCTGCCCGACAATGTACGCGCTCCGGCGCAATCCTGGATCGTGACCGTCGAGGCGCGCGAGACCGCCGTCGCCGCGGGCCGGCGGTTTGCCGACGAGGTCCTGGCCGCGCTCGGCAAGGCGACGCGCTAGGAGTACGGTCCCGCATGATCCGTGTTGTCTTCTTTCTTCTGGCGGTGGGCGTGCTGGCGCTGGGCATCGGCTGGTTCGCCGACCGTCCGGGCGAGGTCGCTATCACCTGGCAGGGCTGGCGGGTGGAAACCTCGCTGATGGTGTTCGCGGTTGCCGTCGGCGTGCTGCTTGTCGTCCTGATGCTGATCTGGGCGATCGCGCGCGGCATCGTGCTGACGCCGCGGCGTCTGCGCGGGTGGCGCGCCCACCGGCGCGAGCGGCAGGGTTATCTGGCGATCTCGCGCGGCCTGATCGCGATCGGCGCCGGCGACGCGCAGGCCGCGCGCAGGCATGCCGGCGAAGCGGCGCGGCTGGCGCCGGCCGAGCCGCTGACGCTGCTGCTCGGCGCGCAGAGCGCGCAATTGTCCGGCGACCGCGCCGCGGCCGAAAAGACCTTCCGTGCCATGGCCGGACGCGAGGATACCAAGCTGATCGGCTTGCGCGGGCTGTTCATCGAGGCGCAACGCAGCGCCGACGCCGCGACCGCCAAGCTTGTCGCCGAGGAAGCCGCGCACGATGCGCCGTCGCTGCCGTGGGCCGGACAGGCCGTGCTGCAGCTTCGCAGCGCGGCCGGCGACTGGGCCGGCGCGCTCGCATTCCTCGAACGCAACCGCAAGCATGCCGCCATCGACAAGGCCGATTATGTGCGCAAGCGCGCGGTGCTGCTGACGGCGCAGGCGCTCTCGCTTGAGCAGAGCGATCGCGACACCGCCCGGGGCCTGATCCTGGAAGCGGCCAAGCTCGCGCCCGATTTTGTGCCGGCGGCGACGCTCGCCGGCCGCTTTCTCGCGGAAGCCGGCGAATTGCGGAAAGCGATGCGCGTGATCCGCACCGCTTGGCACGCCAATCCGCATCCCGATCTCGCCGCGGCCTATGCGCAGGTGCGTTTCGGCGATTCGGCGCTCGAGCGGCTGGCGCGCGCGCGCGCGCTCGCCGAAGAACGGCCGGACCATCCGGAAAGCGCGCTTGCGGTTGCGCGCGCCGCGCTCGATGCGCGCGAGTTCAAGGCCGCGCGCGACGCGCTCGCCCCGCTGCTCGCGCAACCGACGCGGCGTGTGGCGCTGCTGGTGGCCGACATCGAGCGCGTGGAGCATGGCGACGAGGGTGCCGCCCGCGCCTGGATGACGCGCGCGCTGCATGCCGCGCGCGATCCGGTCTGGACCGCCGACGGCATCGTGTCCGAGCAATGGCTGCCGATGTCGCCGGTGAGCGGACGGCTCGATGCGTTCGAATGGCGCGTGCCGGTCGCCGAACTGCCGGCGCCGGGCGCGCCGCTCGCGGTGCCGGATGCCCCGCCGGAAACCGCGATCGATCCCGATACCGTGATCGAACAGGCGCCGGCGATGCCGTCGGCCGACGACGCGCGCGCGGCCGAAAGCGCGCCGGAACCGGCCGCCGTCCCGGTCGCGCCGATCCAACCGGTCGGGGGCGAAAGAGCGGTCGCTCCCGTGCCGCAGCCCGCGGAAATGGTCATCCCGGTGGTAAACGTGCCCGACGATCCCGGCCCCGAGCCGGAGCCGGAACGCGAGCCGACCCCGGACGCGCCGCCGCCGGGCTGGCGGGGCTTTTTCCGCTGACGGCGCTGCCGCCGCTGCCAGCTATCCCTTGCCAAGGGATGGCCCGCCCGGTATCAGAGCGCGCAACCTCGCCGCAATAGCTCAGCTGGTAGAGCACATCATTCGTAATGATGGGGTCGGGGGTTCGAATCCCTCTTGCGGCACCATTTCTCCTGCACCGCTTCAGTGTCCGCGCTTCGCGCGATAGGCTGCGTCGGCGCTCCTTCGGCGCAGCGGCACTCGGCAATCCGGAGATCGCGATGGACAATCCCAGGAACGTCTTCAAACAGGCGCTGCGCGACAAGCGTTTGCAGATCGGATTGTGGGCGTCGCTGTCGTCGAACTATACCGCCGAGGTGATTGCCGGCGCCGGCTTCGACTGGATCCTGATCGACACCGAGCATTCGCCCGCCGACATCGGCTGCGTATTCGGCCAGCTTCAGGCGGTCGCGCCCTATCCGACGACGCCGATCGTGCGCCTGCCATGGAACGACATGGTCACGATCAAGCGCTATCTCGATATCGGCATCCAGACGCTGCTGATCCCGCAGGTCAGCAACGCCAGGGAAGCGCAGGACGCGGTACGTTCGGCGCGCTTTCCGCTTGCCGGCGTGCGCGGCGTGGCCGGCACGACGCGCGCCACGCGCTTCGGCCGCGTGAAGGAGTATTTCCGCAAGGCCGATAGCGATATCTGCATGCTGGTGCAGGTCGAATCGCGCGAGGCGCTCGACAATATCGAGGCGATCGCGGCGATCGACGGCATCGACGGCATTTTCATCGGGCCGGGCGACCTGCATGCCTCGTTCGGCTTTGTCGGCGAGCGCGCGAACGCGGAGGTGCTGCCGCGCATCGACGACGCCATCCGGCGTATCGTCAAGAGCGGCAAGGCCGCCGGCATCCTCACCGACAACGAGGCGAACGCACGCCGCTGGATCGATCTCGGCGCGCTGTTCGTGGCGGTCGGTTCCGATGTCGGGCTCCTGGCGCGCGGCGCCGATGCGCTCGCGGCCAGATACAAAGGCTGACCGGCCGCGGCGGGACGGTCAGGCCGGCTGACCGGAGGCGCTGTCGGTCAGTTCGTCGAACGGGGCCGACAAGTCGTATTGCAGCCCCTGCGCCGCATAGGTGAGCGTCGCGCGTCCGCCAAGATCGCGCGGGGCGATCCGGCGCAGCAGCAACTCGCCGAAGCCGTGACGTTTGGGCGGCATCGTGGCCGGGCCGCCGGTCTCCTTCCAGCTCATCTGGAACTGGCGCGCGCCGGCCGGACCGGTCACCGTCCAGACGAGACTTGCCTTTCCCTCCGGAACCGAAAACGCGCCGAAGCGCGCGGCATTCGCGGCAAGCTCGTGGAACAGGAGGCCGAACGTCTGCGCCGCGCGCGCCTTGAGCTTGATGTCGGGCCCGTCCGTCTCGACGCGGCCGGCATAGGGGATGATGTCTTCGGTCAGCAGGTTGCGCAGGCGCAGGTTCTTCCAGTCGTTGGCGGTCAGAAGCGACATGGTGTTGGCGAGCGCCTGCAGGCGGCCTTCGCAGGTCTTCTGGATGTCGGCGAGGTTGGCACCGGAGGAAAAGCTCAGCCGCACGACCGCCTGCACGACCGACATCACGTTGCGCACGCGATGGTTCAATTCGTGGATCAGGGCCTTCAGGCGCTCCTCGATGTTCACGCGCGGGTTTTCCGCCTGCGTACGGCGTGCCGCGCGCCTGACGCCGAAGCCGGACAGCGCCACGACGCCGAGGGTGAGCAACAGGCCGCCGCCGGTCACCCATGTCGCGCGCGTGAAACCCTCGGCCGCCAGATCGCGCCGGACGGCGTAGAGCATCTGCAGCGGTGCGCCGGCGAACGTCATCGTCCGGCTGAACGAGACCGTTTCCCCGGACGCGGCGTGGTCGGCGGATCCGGCGGCGACGCTGTAGAGCACGTCGCCTGCTGACGTGCCGGACAGGCGGATGTCGAACGCGTCGTCCGGCCGGTGCGCCGTCAGGGCCGCGCCGAACAGCTTTTCGGCCGTATAGGCGAACGCGAGCACGCCGGCGAACTGTCCGTCATTGGTTCCGTCGCGGGCATAGACCGGCGCATAGAGGACGACGCCGCGCTGCGCGGGGACCTCGAAAAGATCGAGCGGCGGGGTGCGGGTCACGGCACGGCGTTCGCGCGCGGCATGGATCGCGCCCGCGCGCGCGGCGAACGAGGTCATGTCGCTGCCGAGCCGTGCGCGCATCTCGTCGGGCGCGATGTCGAGCAGCGCAAGGAGCGGGCGCGGCAGCGCCTCGGTTGCGAGGGTCGCGCCCGCGGCATCGACAAAATGCGCATTCTCGATTCCCGACCCGGAAAGCGCTTTCAGCGCCTCGGCGGCGCTGTCGGCGGTCACTTCGACGATCCAGCCGATGGACGACAGATCGGGCGCAAGCCTGAGCGCGCGGACGCCGAGATCGCCGAGCGGACGCGGCGTCGACAATGACGGCGGCGCAAACAGCGCGGCGAGCGTTGCGACCGTTCGCTCGCGCGCCAGCAAATGATTCCGGGCGGCGGCGAAATGTGCGTCGGCGGAGTCCGCAAGCCGCAGGCGTTCGAGCGCCTCGTATTGCCGAGCCTCGCGCCAGCCGGCGAACAGCGAGAGCACGATCCCCGCGCACGCCAGCAGGACGAGGATGAGAATGGGGGCAGCGTCGCGCGACGGCTTTGCGGCGGGGATTTGGTCCTGCACTGGTGTCATCGGTTTGTTTGCCGAAGTTTACTTGCCGTCCGCACGCGCGTTTTGCCGGGCGTCCTATCGGGCTACCATTGCGCGTCGTGCCGTCCCACTCAAGTCTCCGGCAAGTCTCCAGTGTCATTCCGTCCGGCAGGGTTGATCAATTGCTGCATGCCCGCGACGCGGGAATGGCCGGATAGCGACGTTGCGATTCCGGCGGCCGGTTGAGAACGGGGCGAAGCGTCATCTTGCGTTTGTACGCGTCGCGCGGGACGATGCGCGGCCGGGCGAGCCTTAATGCGGGATCAAGCATGCCGAGACGCTGGACTTTGACCGCGACAATCCTCGCTCTGGCCGCGACGACGGGCATCGCGGTTGCGCAGGGCGCGGACAAGGTTTCATTCGGGACGAACTGGGTCGCGCAGGCCGAGCATGGCGGCTTCTACCAGGCGGTCGCCGACGGCACCTACCGCAGATACGGCCTCGACGTCACCATCGTGCCGGGCGGGCCGAACGTGAACAACCGCATCCTGCTGCCGGTCGGCAAGATCGATTTCTTCATGAGCGCGAACTCGCTGCAATCGTTCGATGCGGTGGCGCAGGACGTGCCGACGATCGCGGTCGCCGCCATCTTCCAGAAGGACCCGCAGGTTCTGCTCGCGCATCCCGGCCGCGGCATCGAGCGGTTCGAGGACCTTAAAAAATTGACGCTGTTCGTCTCGCGCGAAGGCGTCGTGTCCTATTACCAGTGGATGAAGCGGGACTTCGGTTTCACCGACGCGCAGGTCAAGCCCTATACGTTCAACCCGCAGCCGTTTCTCGCCGACAAGAACAGCGCGATGCAGGGCTACATCACGTCGGAGCCCTATGCGGTCGAGCAGGCCGGCAAGTTCAAGCCGAAAATGTTCCTCCTCGCCGACCAGGGGTTCAGCAGCTATTCGACCCTGATCGAGACGCGCCGCGATCTCGTGGAGAAGAAGCCCGATCTCGTGCAGCGCTTCGTCGATGCCTCGGTCGTCGGCTGGTACAATTATCTTTACGGCGACAATCGCGCGGCCAATGCGCTGATCAGGCGCGACAATCCGGAGATGAGCGAGGCGGCGATCGCCTATTCGATCGCGCGCATGAAGGAGTTCGGCATCGTCGATTCGGGCGATGCGCTTAAGCACGGCATCGGCGCGATGAGCGACGCGCGCGTCAGGGACTTCTTCGACAAGATGGTCCGCGCCGGCGTGGTGAAGGCCGATCTCGATTACCGGCGCGCCTATACGCTGCGTTTCGTCAACAAGGGCGTCGGCCTCGACCTGCGCCCGAAGCCGTAACGCGGGTCGGTGGGGCTGTCCGTGCAATCGGAAAATCCGGCGGTCGCGCTTTGCGGAATCGGCAAGGTCTTCGAGTCGGGCGTGGTCGCGCTCGACCGGCTGAACTTCAACGTCGGCCGCCGCGAGTTCGTCTCCGTGCTCGGCCCCTCCGGCTGCGGCAAGTCGACCGCGCTGCGGATCATCGCCGGCCTCGCCGCGCCGACCTCCGGAGAGGTCGTGTGGACGGAGGGCGCGGCGCCGGCGCGCAGGATCGGGTTCGTTTTCCAGGAGCCGACGCTGATGCCGTGGGCGAACGTCGCGGCCAACGTGCGTCTGCCGCTCAAGCTTGCCGGAATGAGCGCGCGCGATGCGGCGCCCGCGGTTGCCGCGGCGCTTGCGCGCGTCGGGCTTGCCGATATGGCGGGCGCCTATCCGCGCGAATTGTCGGGCGGCATGAAGATGCGGGTCTCGATCGCCCGCGCGCTCGTCACGCAGCCGCAATTCCTCCTGCTGGACGAGCCGTTCGCCGCGCTCGACGAGATCACGCGCTTCCGTCTCAACGACGATCTGCTCGGCGTATGGCAGACGATGGGCGGCACGGTGGTGTTCGTCACCCACTCGGTGTTCGAATCGGTGTTCCTGTCGAGCCGCATCGTGGTCATGACGCCGCGACCGGGGCGCATCTACGACGAGATGCTCATCGACGCGCCCTATCCGCGCGACGACGCGTTCCGCACCTCGGCGGCCTATGCCGCCTATTGCCGGCAGGTATCGGGCATCCTGCATGCGGCGATGTCGGCGGAGGCGGCACCATGATGAACGCCGCCGCCCCCGGCCCGCTGCCCGGCGCGGTGCGCAGCCGCCGCGATAGCGTGCTGCGCGTGCTGCTGCCCGTGTTCACGCTCGTCGCCGGCGCACTGGTGTGGGAGGCGGTCGTGCGCGTCAAGGCCATTCCCCCCTATGTGCTGCCGGCGCCGAGCCTCGTGCTGGCGACGCTCGTCTCCGACGGGGCGATCCTGTGGTCGTCGCTGCTCGCGACGCTCGCGACCACGTTCCAGGGGCTGGCGCTCGCGCTCGTGGGCGGCGTCGGGCTCGCGCTGTTGTTCAGCCGCTCACGCCTCGTCGAGTATTCGCTTTATCCCTATGCCGTGATCCTGCAGGTAACGCCGGTGATCGCCATCGCGCCGCTGCTGCTGGTCTATCTGCCCCAGCACGCGGCCGTGCTGGCCTGCGCCTGGATCGTCGCGTTTTTTCCGGTGCTGGCGAACACCACGCTCGGACTCGCTTCGGTCGACCGGAATCTGATCGAGCTGTTCCGCCTTTATGGCGCGACACGCAGCCAGATCCTGTTTACGCTGAAGCTGCCGGCGGCCCTGCCCCATATGCTGGGTGGCTTGCGCATTGCCGGAGGCCTTGCGCTGATCGGCGCCGTGGTCGCCGAGATTGCGGCGGGCTCGGCCGGCGCCGGTTCCGGTCTTGCCTACCGCATCGCGGAGGCCGGCTACCGCCTCAACATCCCGCGCATGTTCGCGGCTTTGCTGCTTCTGTCGGTGACCGGCGTCGTCATCTTTGCGCTGCTCTCCGCGCTCTCGCGCTTTTTGCTGCGCCGCTGGCACGAAAGCGAGCTCGCGCCCGGGGCCTGATCTTCAGCCAAGCGCGAATGTCACCAGGATGCCGAGCGCGGCCATGATCGCGACCGTCCAGACAAGGCCGATATGCAACGCGAATGTCAGGAACGCAGCAATCGCGGTCAACGATACCGAGAGCAGATTGATGTTGGCGACATCGACTGCGAACCAGCGCAGCGGTCCCGTTCGGATCTCCTGCACGCTTCCGAACAGGACATGGAACGCGAACCACAACGACAGATTCAGGATGACGCCGACCACAGCAGCGGTGATCGCGGCCAGCGCGCCGGCGAGTCTTGGATTGCTGCGCAGGTCCTCGACGAAGCGTGCGCCGACGAATATCCACATCATGGAAGGCACGAACGTCACCCATGCGGTCATGGACGCGCCGAGCACCCCGCCGGTCAGCGGACCTAACGGCGCGCTGTCGCGAAAGGCAGCAAGAAAGCCGACGAACTGGGTAACCAGGATCAAGGGCCCGGGCGTTGTTTCGGCAAGGCCGAGCCCATCGATCATTTCGCCGGGCGCCAGCCAGTGATAGGTCGCGACGGTTTCCTGTGCGAGGTAGGCGAGGACCGCATAAGCGCCGCCGAAGGTAACGACCGCGAGCCTGGAAAAAAACAGACCGACCGTCACGAGAACATGGTCCGCACCGAGCAGAAGAAAAGCAATTACGACCGGTGTCCACCAAGCCGACAGGCCGATCGCAGCAGCGCGCAAGGCGGGCCGCCAGCGCCTGTCCCCGACCGCCGGACTTTGTTGTTTGGCGACGGCGGAGATGCCGACCAGATGCGGCGCGATGTGCGCCGCCAGGAAGCCGGTGAGCGCAGCGAAGGCCACAATCAGCGGGAACGGCAGATCGAAGAGAAAAATACAGACAAAGGCCGCTGTCGCGACCGCGACCAAAATCCGCGTTTTCAACGCGCGCCGGCCGATGCGGACAAGCGCCTCGACGACAATTACGAGCACCGCGGCCTTGATCCCGAACAGCGCACCGTCGACCAGGGGAACGCCGCGCGCGAACGCATATAGCGCCGACAGACCGAGCATGACGAGAGCGCCGGGCAGCACGAACAGGATGCCGGCTGCGAGGCCCCCGCGCACGCCATGCAGCAGCCACCCGATATAGGTGGCAAGCTGCTGCGCCTCGGGGCCAGGCAGCAGCATGCAATAATTGAGGGCATGCAAGAACCGCGCTTCGTCCACCCAATTCTTTTCGTCGATCACGATGCGGTGCATCAGTGCGATCTGACCGGCGGGACCGCCGAAGCCGAGGCAACCGATCTTGAACCAGACCCAGACCGCTTCATTGAAGCTCGGGGCAGCGGTCGTCGCATGCTGCGGACGCATTTCACGATTGCGCATGCATGCCCCTCAAGCGGCCTGAACGGGCCAGTTATGCCGTTCGTTCACAGCGAATCGTGCCCAGGCGAACAGCGCGTCGTAAACGATGAAGCCGGTTCGCAACAGACCATGGTCGTCGTCGCCCGCCCGTGCCGACAGGCCAAGCGAGATTGCGTGCAGGCCGGCGGCTTCGGGGGCCAAGTCGTGACGGGCCGTATCGGCGCCACGCACGATCAGCGCGAGCCGCGCAAGGCTTGGCTCGGACTCGAGCGCGAATGCTTTCAGCATCGTATCGAACGAGCAACGCTCGCCTTCGTGCGAAAGGGCAACGCCCTCTATGTCGAAGGCGATGGCGCCGGTTTCCCGCGCAACGGCCTCCACCAGCGGCGAGTCGACGAACAGGAAGCGTGCCTGCGGGTCGATAAATCGGCGGATCAGCCACGGGCACGCGATGCGATCAATTTTCGGATGCCGGCGCGTCACCCACAGGCTTGGCGTCTGCGGCACCAAACGCTGGCGCGCGCCTTTCGATACCATCGGCAGTTCCGCCGCGGCCCAGCCGGCATATCCGTCCTGCAGGACAGAGGCGGCAAAACCCTGCTCGCGCAGCGTTGCCGCAACGGTTTGCGACAATTCATGACCCGACTTACAGGCAACGACCAGCGGCGCGCTGCGCTCGAGACCCCTGCTCCAGACGGCCACGTCCTGCGGATCGCGCCACATCGACGCCGGCAGCATGTCATCGGATTGCCGATAGACCTCGTGACGCCGCACGTCGATGATACAAGGTGTGTCGGCAGCGCCGACCGAAGCCCAGAGCTCTCGTGGTGTTATGAAAAAGCGCGCGCAAGACATGCGTCCCCTCCGTAACGTGAAGGAGACGGTGCTTGGGCGTTTGAGCCTTGGAAGACGGGGCGACCGTCATAGGCCCCGTGTTGGTTACGTTAGCGCAGTACACTCCCTGCCGCAATCCCCGGCATGACAGGGCTCCCGCGCGCCCGGCACGCCTCGCCAGCGCGTACCTGCTCCGTTACGTTTGACCATCAGGATTACATCGCCGAAATCACGCCGCCGAACATGCCGCCTTATCCGAATTCGAATCCGCCGACCGTTCCGGAACGACGCCATCACTCCGGCCGGTGGCGAGGCTACATCCATCGGCGTGCCCGCGCCGTGCCGGCATGACAGACCGCCACATGAGCGATAACGCGCCCGCCCCGCTCTCCGATCAGATCCGCTCGAGCCGCAGCCGGCTCACCGGCATAGCGCTCATGTGCGCGGCGCTCGCCTGCTTCTCCTGCCTCGACGCGACCGCGAAATATCTCGGCGGCCACATGGACACGCTGCAGGTGGTGTGGGCGCGCTATACCAGCGCGTTCGTGGTCGCGTTGTTCATGTTCAATCCGCTGTCGCATCCGGGCATGATGCGCACCCGCAAGCCGCTGCTGCAGATGGTGCGCTCGGCGCTGCTGCTCGGCTCCACGATCCTCAACTTCTTCGCCATCCGCTATCTGCAGCTCGACCAGGCGCTGTCGATCATGTTCGCGACGCCCCTGTTCGTGGCCGCGCTCGCCGGCCCGCTGCTCGGCGAATGGGTCGGCTGGCGGCGCTGGCTCGCGATCCTTGTCGGCTTCAGCGGCGTGCTGCTGGTGACGCGGCCGGGCGCGGGCGGCATCCATCCGGCGGCGCTGCTGTCGATCGGCAGTACCGTGTGCTACGGCCTCTATGCGATCAGCACGCGCATCCTGTCGCGGCACGATTCGACGGAGACGACGCTGTTCTATTCGAACCTCGTCGGCGCCGCCGCGATGCTGCCGGTGCTGCCGTTCGTGTGGTCGACGCCGGACAGCCTGTTCGTGGTCTTCCTGATGGTCGTGATCGGCGCCTTGGGCAGTCTCGGCCATTATTTCCTGATCGCCGGGCACCGGCTGGCGCCGGCCTCGGTGCTGGCGCCCTTCATCTATACGCAGATCGTCTGGACGACCGCGCTCGGCTATCTCGTCTTCGGCGAGATACCCAACCGCTGGACGCTGGCCGGCGCGGCGGTCGTGATCTGTTCGGGGCTTTACCTTCTCTATCGCGAGCGCGTGGTCGGGCCGCGCGCGAGCTGATCGTTGGGGTGCGTCCCATCGTCTGGTAAGGCCTGGAGCGATTGCACTTTTTTGTCCGCCAGCCGACCTGCTAACATGCCCGCGACCGGTGCGGCCGATCGTCTTCGGTGACGGCGCCGGTCATCTGAATGGGGCCGCGCGCGCGGCCGTGCCGGAGTTTTCGATGCTGGACCAGTCCAAAGACACGCAAGGCGCGAACCCCAACGACGATATAGGTGAGTCTGTCCGGTTGTTGTTGTACCGGACGCAGGTTGTTGTTCGGGAGGCGGAGCAGCGTGCGTATGATCTGTTCTTGCAGAATCTGGTGAAGGGGACGAGCCATCTGTCTTTGGGCCAGG
>WBZO01000706.1_pt1 | contig 63963 bp, 60 predicted proteins | sample 5204261 | NCBI WGS metagenome assembly WBZO01 (sample SAMN12412400, study PRJNA552823) | activated sludge metagenome | isolation source: activated sludge from anammox sidestream of wastewater treatment plant... | place: USA: North Carolina | collected 2017-09
GCATGGTTGCATTCGGGTTCTGGGAAGCCATGTAGAGGTCATAGCCTGGAATGAATCCCAGAGCGAATTGGCCTGTACTCGTGGAGCCCAGTTTACCCAGCAGCATACTGGCAGCAGCCGCAGTCAGCCCTGATGGATCACTGAAGTTGATCGGGTTATTGCGAACATAAGCATACAGATTCAGATCATCCGCGATGCCAATCGGATCGGTCTGCAGGAATCTGCCCAGTGCGGGTGAGTAGAACCGTGCCTTATAGTAGTACAGATTGAGTGAGCCGATGAACTGCTGGCCGGTATAGCGGAAACGGATGCCGGTGGCAATGTTGGGTTCACCGTACGGGCCGTAGCTGTGGATGGCGGTGCTGGTGCCGGCACTGTTGGCGGTACCGATGACACTGCCCAGCTGGTCCTGGTACAGCCAGGTTTTGTTGGTCGTGGTGGTGCCTTCGTACCACACCAGCGGTTCATCCACGCCGGGGCCGTGCACGTAGCGGCGAAAGAGCGTGCCGCCGCTGTTGTATTCAGCCACGAGATCCACGCCGTCGTAGGTCAGGCCGGTGACGGTCCCCGCCAGGGTGGTCTGGCGCAGCCGCCCTGCGCCATCATACGCCAGGCTGTTGCTTGAGCCGGTTTTATTGGCACTGACCAGCTGGTTGTCAAGATCGTAGGTGTAGGTCCATACCCCATCCCCGGTCAGGTTGCCTTTGGTGTCATGAGTAAGCGTAGCACCGGCTGCTGCCGTGTACTGGTTGAGGCCGTTGGCGGTGTAGCTTTTGGTGCCGTTGGCATAGCCCGGCCACAGCGCGGCTCAACCGGTGGTTGACCGTATCAGCCATTGGTATCATGCTCGCTGTCGGCCCGGTGCTTTACCTGAGTGCATCCTGGCTCGAGGCCGGCGTCCGACGGAATGGGCCAGCAAGATGAAGCCAAACAGCTTTTGCAAAAAGCACTGCTTCTTGCTCCTATTCACAGCAGCGCCTATTCAACCAAGGCAGAATGGCTACTGGCGGATAACAAACCAAAAGAAGCCTATGCCGCCATTCAGGATGCAATCCGCATGGAGCCGGGTATTAGCAACCACTGGCGGTTGTTAGGTGTTATCGCCGATAGACTGGATCGTGCCGAGGAGTCAGCTAAAGCCTATCAAGTGGCACTTAGGTTAAACCCAATGGATGATACCTTGAAACAAGCTCTATCCAACGTATTGGCCCGGAATGGCAAAATTGATGCCGCACGACTAACGCTTGGCAATGAAAGTGACCATAATCCTTCCAGCGCCAAAACCTGGGCTTCGATGGGATTCACGGAATTGGGTCGTAAACGTTATGGTGAAGCGGAAAAAGCTTTCAGAAAAGCACTGGAAATCTCTCCGGATACCTTTAACTTCTGGGCTGGTTTGGGTAGCGTATTAACCGAAACCAATCGTCTAGAAGAAGCCAAACAAGCTTACGATAAGGCCTATGATTCAGAACCAGATACTCCAGGTGCTGTCGTCGAGATATTGACGAATCGTGGCAATGTCAAAAGCAGATTGGGCGATAAACAAGCAGCGTTAGCAGATATAGAAGCGGCCATTAAAATCGACCCAACCTATGTCCACGCCTACAGATCTCTCGGTATTTTGAAAGTTGAAACACGCGACCACCGGGCAGTTGTCGATGCTTTCAGAAAAGTCGTTATCTCCGACACCGCTGGCCCAAATGATTGGGCAATATTAGGTGAATCATTAGAAGCGATTGGGGAAAAAAAAGCAGCACTTGAAGCCTTGGAAAAATCTGAAAAGTTAGATTCGAACAACCTGAAAACTTTACAAGCTCTCACGGGATATTACGGCCGTAATGGCGACTTGCAGAAAGCCCTGACTTATATCGAGCAAGCACTAAAAATCGACTCGTCAGTCGCTGTCAACTGGAGCAGTAAAGGTTACGCTCTATTAAAGCTTGGTCGCTTACCGGAATCGGTTAGTGCGCTGGAAACTGCAACCAATCTCGATCCGCAATTCGCCAATGCCTGGATCAATCTGGGTAAGGCGCAAATGCGTAGTAATCAATTGGGTAAAGCGATTCAATCTCTGGAAAAAGCCATTACATTGGCACCGGCCGCGCTTGATGCCCGCCTGTATTTAGCGCAATCCTACCTGGGTTCCCGTCAAGCTGGAAAAGCCAGAACTCACGCCAATGCGATATTGAAAGCCCAGCCTGAGTTGCCGCAGGCTTTGGCGATCGTAACTCTGGCTTATCTGATGGACAACAATAGTGCGGCAGCTTTGACTAACTATCAAAAAATTCAGGCCAGGAATCCTCAAATCGCCCGGTCAGTCAAAGCGATGGCTGTTTCTCAAAAACTAACTGGCGCTCAAGCTTTGCCTGATTAAATCAGTATCACTCCGGACATTTCTTGCGAATTCCATCCAAAAAAGAGCGAACCTTTGAATCGAAAATTACGCAAAAATAAGGACAATACTACTTACAGCGTGCATACATAAAACATGGCCTGGAAACTGAACTGATGTTGGGGTGAACGGTGTACCGCTGCAGCACAGCCTCACGCATGAAACCTGCCTTTTCCAGAGTGCGCGCTGATGCATTATTTTCTATGTCGCAGGTAGCCTGAACTCGAAAGCAGGCTAACTGAGCCAGTGCCAATTCGGTGAATGCTGCAACAGCCTCTGGCATGAGCCCAATACCCCAATTTTTACGCGCAAGGACGTAGCCAATATCTACTGTATGCAAATAGATACGCGCTTCCAGCATTCCAATCGGAATATCTGTCCACCCTGCAAAGTAAGAATATATGGCCGAGCTTCTCCACTGGCCCATGCCTGGCAGCAATACGAGATGAAATCCTCTGTCTCGCTGATAGATAGGCGAGGCTGCCAAACCATATAACGAGCAACTTCCAGGTCTTGCGTATAGGCATAAAAAATGGCTGCAGCATCACCCGGATGGAGTTGGCACAAGATGAGGCGCACCGTTCTTATTTCATCAGGTAATACAATTGCCATCAAATAAGATCCTGACATTCGAATTAAACCATACCGCGAAACAGTATCGGCCTGAATGAACTATTGATCCCTGTCCCATTGAGTTAAATGCAGCAGAACACCTGATGGATCCCAGACATAAGTAACCAATGCGCCATAAGACTCCCGCTTCGGCGGAGCCACACGGACAGAAGGAAAACGGCCAGACTCTATGAGCCCCGTAATGTCAGTAAAACAATTGGCCGCATCCTGCACCGATATGTGAAGCATGCTGTTCTCAGCCCATTCTTTTACATAGTAACGCTGCAGGTAGAATCTTGACCCTGCAAGGTTGAACAACGCCAGATTGTCATCTGACCACTCCAACTCACAACCCAATGCCGAGTAAAAATTCCTGGATAACACAAAATCCTGAGATGGAATAAAGGGACGAAGATCACTTGCGTAAAGGTTAATCACCCAATTCTCCCGCACAAGAACCTGATGTTTGAATAAACCATGCCGCGAATTGGCATTACTTGAGTAAATGCCGGGGCTCATTCTTGAGAGCCTTTATCAGCAAATCAGCGACAGCTCCACCAGAAGCCGGATTCTGTCCAGTGATAAGTCTATTATCTTCAACGGCAAAGGAGATCCACGGCTCATCAGCTTTTTTGTAGATAGCGCCACGCGCAAGTAACTCTGTTTCAGTCAGAAAAGGCACAAATTTATCCAGCTCAGCAAGTTTTTCTTCCTCATTGGAAAAACCGGTCAGTTCCTTGCCTTTCACCAGCAGGTTGCCATTCGAAAGCTTTATGTTCAGCAGGCCGGCTGCGCCATGACAAACTGAAGAGACAACCCCTCCATTTTCGTAGATCTTCCGGCTGATAAATTGCAATTCTTCATTGTCGGGAAAATCCCAGATAACACCATGGCCACCAGCATAGTAAATTGCAATATAGTCATCTGGATTGACTTCACTTGCCTTCATGGTCTTGCCAAGGCGATTCATGAATTCCTTCTTCTGGTACCACTCCCAGTCAATTGGCTCAGCCATTGCCAAACTGTGCGGATCAATCGGTGTATAGCCGCCTTGAGGGCTGACATAGTCGACTTCATACCCGGCTGCTTCGACTTTCCTGACAAAATGAACAGCCTCTCCCAGCCACAAACCTGTGGCACGATCCATCTCCGGATATTTTTCAACACTGGTTAAGACAACAAGTATCTTCTTACTCATAACGTTTCTCCATGATTAAGACGGATTTACAGGTTTCACTGAAATACGAGAACAGCTAACGATTAAGCTAACAAGCAGCGTTGAGCTCATTGTGAAGGGGGATCAGCCATTCACTGCCTCACTCGCCCTTGCATTCCATCCGCAAAACACAGTGTGCGGCCATGTGGGACTTAATCAGAGGTTCCTTAAGTTCAGCGAATAAGCAAAAGTGCCACACGGATCCGGTGTCATGCCTGATCCTTGGGAACACGATCTCCTTCTGCCATATATATGTCCAACGAGCCGCAGATGTTTTCCACGCGTTTGTATTATGGTTATATTCCCCTGGTTTCGTGATAAACGCCACCTAAAAAACTGCGGATATCTGAAAGTGTAGAATCGTAGTACGTGAAGAAAAACAGAAGATGTCAGCCAACCCACCACCTGAATCCCATTGCAAAACGGCGCTATAATCAGGGTTTTCGTTGTAAACACAAAATATGACCACGATAGTATCAGTCCGACGCGGACGACAGGTAGCATTGGGCGGTGATGGCCAGGTAACACTCGGCGCTGTCGTCGCCAAGGCCAGTGCACGCAAAGTACGCAGGCTTTATCACGACAAAGTGCTGGCTGGATTTGCGGGCGGCACGGCGGATGCCTTCACACTGTTTGAGCGCTTCGAAGCCAAGCTGGAAAAACATCAGGGACATCTGATGCGATCCGCAGTCGAACTTGCCAAAGACTGGCGCACCGATCGTATCCTGCGCCGTCTGGAAGCCATGCTGGTAGTAGCTGACCATGAAGCCACGCTGATCATCACGGGTGCAGGAGATGTGATCGAACCGGAACAGGGAATTGCGGCCATCGGCAGCGGCGGAGCCTATGCTCAGGCGGCGGCACGTGCCCTGCTGGAAAATACCGATCTGAGCCCCAAGGAGATCGTTACCAAGGCGCTTACGATCGCCGGGGATATCTGCATCTATACCAATCAGGTGCATGTCATCGAACAGCTCGATTAAACAGAAATCATTCCATACCAGGAAAACCCCATCATGTCGTATATGACCCCGCAGGAAATTGTCCACGAACTGGACAAACACATCATCGGACAGGACACCGCCAAACGTGCTGTCGCAATCGCACTGAGAAACCGCTGGCGCCGGCAACAGGTGGATGAACCTCTGCGCCATGAAATCACTCCCAAGAATATTCTGATGATCGGCCCGACGGGCGTGGGCAAGACTGAAATCGCCAGGCGACTGGCCAGGCTGGCCAATGCTCCCTTCATCAAGATCGAAGCGACCAAGTTTACCGAAGTAGGCTATGTCGGACGGGATGTCGATTCCATTATCCGTGATCTGGTGGAATCGGCCATCAAGCAGGCACGCGAGCATGAAATCAGAAAAAACCAGCCACTGGCTGAAGACCGTGCAGAGGAACGGATACTCGACGCATTACTGCCACCTGCCCGCGACTTGGGCTTTGAAGCGACTCCCACTGAAGAAAGCAACGCGACCCGCCAGAAATTCCGCAAAAAATTACGTGAGGGTGAGCTGGACGACAAGGAAATCGAGATCGAAGTCGCCATGCCACAAACCAGCATGGAAATTTTCGCCCCTCCTGGAATGGAAGAGCTGACTTCCCAGATTCAGGGTATGTTCCAGAACATGGGTTCTGGTAAAAGAAAGATGCGCAAGCTGCGTATCCATGAAGCCAGAAAGCTGCTGACCGAAGAAGAAGCTGCCCGCCTGGTCAACGATGAAGAATTGAAGCTGGGTGCAGTGCAGAATGTCGAACAGAATGGCATCGTATTTCTCGATGAAATCGACAAAATCACCAGCCGTTCGGAAGTCTCCGGTTCCGATGTTTCACGCCAGGGTGTTCAGCGGGATTTGCTGCCATTGGTGGAAGGAACAACAATATCTACAAAATACGGCATGATCCGCACTGATCATATCCTGTTCATTGCCAGTGGCGCTTTTCACCTGGCCAAGCCATCGGATCTGATCCCCGAACTGCAGGGCCGCTTTCCCATCCGGGTGGAGCTGGAAAGTCTCAGTGCCGAAGATTTCAAACAGATACTCACCAACACGGATGCCTGCCTCATCCGCCAATATCAGGCGTTACTGAAAACAGAAGGCATCGAACTGAATTTTTCAGAAGATGCCATCGGACGATTGGCCGAAATTGCCTTCTCAGTCAATGAAAGAACCGAGAATATCGGCGCCAGAAGGCTGCACACCGTGATGGAAAAATTGCTGGAAGACATTTCATTCAATGCCACCCGCTACAGCGGAAGCACGCATGTCATCGATGCCGTGTATGTCGATGAACGTCTTGGCAAGCTTTCACAAAGCGAAGATCTGGCTCGCTACGTGCTGTAACCGCATCTGAATGAGAAATGTCGTCGTTCTCAGTGGCGCAAGAACCGCGATCGGTGATTACGGCGGCGCGCTGAAGGATCTGGCGCCTGCCACGCTGGCAGCCATAGCGATCAAGGAAGCAATCACTCGCGCCAGCGTCGATTCTGACAAGATTGGGCACCTCGTCGCCGGGCACGTTATCCCCACTGAAGCGCAGGATATGTACCTGGCGCGCGTGGCGGCGCTGAAAGCCGGCCTGCCGCAGAGTGTAGCAGCGCTTACCCTGAATCGTGTTTGCGGCAGTGGATTACAGGCCATCCTCTCCGCTGCTCAAACGATTCTGCTGGGAGATACGGAAGTGGCCATCGCTGCTGGAGCCGAGTCGATGAGTCGAGGAGGATATCTTCTTCCCGCACTGCGCTGGGGACAACGTATGCAAGACAGTACCGCAGTCGATATGATGGTGGGCGCACTGACCGACCCGTTTGATCAGGTACACATGGGAATCACCGCAGAAAATATTGCTGAAAGATGGAGCATTACCCGCGAGCAGCAGGATCGATTCGCACTGGAAAGTCATCGGCGCGCCATTCACGCTGTTCACAACGGCTATTTCTGCGAGCAGATCGTACCGGTTGAAATTTCCACCCGCGAAGGTGTAGCGATGTTCGATACGGACCAGCACCCGCGCGACAACATCAGTATGGAAACACTGGGTAAACTGCGCCCTGTTTTCCGGGAAGACGGCACAGTCACGGCCGGCAATGCATCCGGCATCAATGATGGTGCTGCCGCACTGGTGCTGATGGAGGACGCGCAGCCGAACGGAATCATCATCAGCCGGTGGCACGTCTGGTCGCTTACGGCCACGCCGGAGTCAATCCGCGCTACATGGGGATCGGCCCCGTGCCCGCAGTCAAACAGGCACTGAACCGCGCCGGGCTCAATCTGGCTGAGATGGATGTCATCGAATCCAATGAAGCGTTTGCTGTCCAGGCGTGTGCAGTCGCCCGGGAATTGAATTTCGACCCGGACAAAGTCAATCCAAACGGGGGCGCCGTGGCACTGGGACATCCCATTGGTGCATCCGGTTGTATACTGGCAATCAAAGCCATTTACGAGCTGCAGCGTATAAACGGCCGCTATGCACTGGTCACTTTGTGCATCGGTGGCGGACAGGGAATCGCCGCAATTTTTGAAAAACTCTGATCCGGCTGCCTACCCTATGGAGAACAGATATGTCCACACTGACCCGATCCCCTGCCTGGCTGGCTCTGAGCGCACATCAGACGGAAATTGCCAACCGCCCTCTGCGCACACTGTTTGATGAAGATCCGCAACGATTCAACAAATTCTCACTGCAATTCAAAGATCTGCTGCTCGACTACAGCAAGCAACCCGTCGATGCAACTACCATCCGTCTTCTGCTGGCACTGGCGGAACAGCAAAAGCTGGCAGACTGGCTTGGTCGCATGGCTAATGGTGAAAAAATCAATTCCACCGAGAACCGGGCGGCACTGCACATTGCCTTGCGTGCCAATTCACCGGTTTTCATGGATGGTGTGGATGTTACGCAGGAGGTCAGACGGGTATTGCGGCAAATCGAACAGTTTGTCCAGAAAATCCACAGTCAGTCGCACCGGGGTTACTCCGGCCTGCCGATCACCGACGTCGTCAATATCGGGATAGGAGGCTCTGATCTGGGGCCGGTCATGGTGACCGAAGCACTCAAGCCGTACCACTTGCCGCAGCTTCGGGTGCATTTCGTCTCCAACCTCGACGGTGCTCATCTTTCTGACACGCTACAGCACATCAATCCTGCCACCACTCTGTTCGTCATCGCTTCCAAAACGTTTACTACTCAGGAAACCCTGGCCAATGCCCATTCCGCCCGGAAATGGTTTCTGGCAGGAGGAGGTAGCAAACAGGATATTGCAGCACACTTCGTCGCCGTTTCTACCAACCGTGAGGCAGTCAGCCAGTTCGGGATCGATCCGGACAATATGTTTGAATTCTGGGATTGGGTAGGCGGGCGCTATTCGTTATGGTCAGCCATCGGCCTGCCGATTGCACTGGCAGTGGGAATGGAACATTTCCGCTCACTGCTGGCTGGCGCGCAAGCAATGGACAATCACTTCCTGACTGCTCCCTTCGAGCGGAATCTGCCAGTCATACTGGGCCTGATCGGTATCTGGCAAATCAATTTCTTTCATATCACCAGCCAGGCCATCCTGCCTTACGATCAATCCATGCATCGTTTTCCGGCTTATCTGCAACAACTGGAGATGGAGAGCAACGGCAAGCGTGTCACCCGGAACGGGGAAGCTGTCGATTACAGTACAGGCATAATCATCTGGGGCGAGCCCGGCACCAATGGCCAGCATGCCTTTTATCAACTGCTGCATCAGGGCACACAAAAGTTCACTGCCGATTTTCTGGCACCGTGCCGCTGCCATCACCCGTTATCCGAGCATCATCCCATGTTGCTGGCGAATTTTTTCGCACAAACCGAAGCACTCATGCGCGGAAAAACTGAACAGGAAGTCCGATCCGAGCTGGCAAACCAGAATTTATCCGCTGATCTTGTGGAACACCTGCTTCCTCACCGTGTTTTCCCGGGCAACCACGCCACGACCTCGATCCTGTTCAAAAAACTCGATCCGGCAACGCTGGGTATGCTGATCGCACTGTACGAACACAAAGTATTTGTACAAAGTGTCATCTGGGAAATCAATCCGTTCGATCAGTGGGGAGTAGAGCTCGGCAAACAACTGGCCGGCAAGATTCTGGCTGAATTGGCCCTGGATAAACCGGTAACCGGACACGATGCCTCCACCAACGGCCTGATCAATTTTTACAGAGCACAGCAATAAAGAAACGGGACCAATCTGAAAACCATGTCTTCATCTCCTTCCCGCAAAAATCCGCGGGTGTTGTTTGTTACTTCCGAAGTATTTCCGTTATGCAAAACCGGAGGGCTGGGTGATGTCAGTGCAGCATTACCTGCCGCGCTGCGTGAATTGAAGGCCGATGTACGCTTACTCGTACCCGGCTACCCGTCAGTACTGTCCGGGCTCAAATACAAACGCAAGCTGGCAGAATTTGATCTCCTGCCGCACTTCCCCTCAACCACATTATTTTCCTCCCGGTTACAGATCAATGAATCCGTCAGTCTGCCCTTATATGTGATCCACTGTCCGGAACTCTATCAGCGACCAGGCGGTATCTATCTGAATGACGACGGGCAGGACTGGCCGGATAACGCACAGCGCTTCGGCCTGCTGTCAAAAATGGGTGCACTTCTCGCCAGTGATGCCAGCCCGCTCTCCTGGATACCGGATATCGTCCATTGCAATGACTGGCAAAGCGGGCTCACACCTGCTTATCTCCACTACCACCCCGGGAAAAAAGCAGCCAGTCTGATGACACTGCACAACCTTGCTTTTCAGGGCTGCTTTCCGCCCGATGAAGTAACCAGGCTGGGATTGCCACCCGAAAGCTTCAGCGTGCATGGCGTCGAATACTACGGCAATCTATCGTTCCTCAAGGCGGGAATCTACTATGCAACCCGGATTACTACGGTCAGCCCTACTTACGCCCGCGAAATCCAGCATGAGCCGCTGGGATTCGGTTTACAGGGATTACTGGCCGAACGCAGCAACGCTATCACCGGAATCATCAACGGGATCGATACCACCGTCTGGAATCCGGCAACCGATCCGCACATCGTAAAAAAATATTCAAGTCGCAACCTGGCGGCAAAAAAAATTAACAAGCTCGCTCTGCAACGGGAGATGGGACTGGAAGAAAACGAAACAATTCCGCTGTTTGCCGGAATCAGCCGTCTCAGCTACCAGAAAGGTTACGACATTTTGCTGCAGGCCGCACCCATGCTGGCAGATCTCCCTGCTCAACTGGTATTGCTGGGAAAGGGAGATCAATCGCTGGAAAAACAACTCGTTATGCTTGCACAAACCAACCCTGCCAGAATTGCCGTCCGCATCGACTACGACGAAGCGCTCTCGCACCGGATCAATGCCAGTGCGGACTGCTTTCTGATGCCTTCCCGCTTTGAACCGTGCGGATTGAACCAGATGTACAGCCAGCGCTACGGTACCCCGCCCATCATCCATACAACCGGCGGACTGATCGATACAGTGACTGATCTGGCCCCTGATACTCCAGCCGGCGAATCTGCAAGCGGATTCCATTTTCACGAAATGACTGCAGATGCATTCATGAATGGAATCAGACGGGCAATTGACGCCTATTACAACACCAGGTTATGGAAAACCCTGCAGCACAATGGCATGCGTAAGGATTTCAGCTGGCGGTCCAGTGCTTTGGCATACCTGTCCATTTACTCGCTGTTGATGCAGCGATAAGTATTTCCTGAGAATATATTCAGGTTTCTGCTGGAGAACATGTAAGAAAGCAGCTTCGCGCAAACAGATAGACAACAACATGTCGAATTAACATGACCGATCAGCTGCTACCACAGATCGATTGGTATGCCAGCAACAATCTGCAGACAGTCAATATAGTACTACAGCCTCAGATCCGCCCCCTGCGGGTCAAGCACATACTTGAGGTCGTACAGAACGACATTAGGTTTACCCAGTGCGCGAATGGCAGAAGCACCCATGTCTTTGAATTGATGATGTGCCACAGCCAGAATGATGGCATCATAACTGCCGGGTTTGGGAGCGCCGATCGGTGTAATGCCATATTCGTGCTGTGCTTCCTGGGGGGATACCCAGGGATCGTATACATCTACTACACAATTGTAGTCCTTGAGTTCAGCCACAATGTCCACGATGCGGGTGTTGCGCAGATCCGGGCAGTTCTCCTTGAAAGCGAGGCCCATGACCAGTACCCGGGCACCTTCCACCTGAATACGTTTTTTGGTCATGGCCTTGACCAGCTGGGCAACGACGTAAGTCCCCATGCTGTCATTCAGCCGCCGACCGGCAAGGATGATTTCCGGGTGATAGCCGATCGCCTGGGCTTTATGAGTCAGGTAATACGGATCAACCCCGATGCAATGGCCACCCACCAGACCGGGGCGGAACGGCAGGAAATTCCATTTGCTGCCTGCCGCCTTGAGTACGGCCTCGGTATCAATTCCCATCTTGTTGAAAATCAATGCCAGTTCGTTAATGAGGGCAATGTTCAGATCACGCTGGGTGTTTTCAATCACTTTGGCAGCTTCAGCCACCTTGATGCTTTCCGCTTTATGCGTGCCGACGGTAATGATTTCGTTATACAACTCGTCCACCAGATCAGCGACTTCCGAAGTGGAACCGGATGTCACTTTCCTGATGGTGGTGACGCGGTGCTCCTTGTCACCAGGATTAATACGCTCCGGACTGTAGCCACAATAAAAGTCCTGGTTGAATTTCAGGCCGGATACACGTTCCAGTACCGGCACACAATCTTCCTCGGTACAGCCGGGGTAAACCGTGGATTCATAGATGACAATGTCACCTTTCTTCAATACCTTGCCAACCGTTTCAGAAGCTTTGATAAGTGGAGTGAGATCAGGACGTTTGTGTTCGTCAATCGGTGTGGGAACAGTAACAATATAGCAATTGCAGTCACGCAGATCATCGATGTTCGTAGTGTACGTCAGGTACTTTGCTGCTGCCAGCTCCTCCCGGGTGGTTTCCAGCGTAAAGTCATTTCCGTTTTTGAGTTCATCAATGCGGCGCTGATTGATATCGAACCCGACCACAGAGCGCTTGCGGCCAAATTCGACAGCCAGTGGAAGGCCCACATAGCCAAGCCCGACAACGGCAAGCCTGATGTCCTGAAATTGCATTTCGTCTCCTACAGATTGAAGTAATTGCGATACCACGTCACAAAGTTGGCTATCCCTTGCTCAACCGGAGTAGCAGGTTTGTAATCAAATTGTTCGACGAGATCGGAAACATCGGCATAAGTATCCGGTACATCCCCGGGCTGCAAAGGCAGCATTTCCATCTCGGCTTTTTTGCCAAGCGCTTTTTCCAGTGCAGCAATGTAATCCATCAGCTCCACCGGGCTGTTGTTACCTATGTTATAGACACGCCAGGGGGCCAGGCTGGTGCCGGCATCCGGGTTTGCTCCACTCCAGGCTGGATTGGATCGAGCGGGCTGATCCAGCACACGAATGACCCCTTCCACAATGTCATCGACATAAGTGAAATCTCTGCGATGTTTGCCATAGTTGAAGACTGGAATTTTCTCTCCGGCCAGCATCGCTCTGGTAAATTTGAACAACGCCATATCCGGGCGTCCCCAGGGGCCATAGACAGTGAAAAAGCGCAAGCCGGTAGTCGGCAGATTATATAAATGGCTGTAGGTATGTGCCATCAGCTCGTTCGATTTCTTGCTGGCTGCATAGAGACTGAGTGGATGATCGATGTTGTGATGTACCGAGAATGGCATCATCGTGTTGGCACCATAGACACTGGAGCTGCTGGCATACACCAGGTGCTCGACATCGTTATGGCGGCAACCTTCGAGAATATGAGCAAAACCAACGATGTTGCTGTCGATATAGGCAAGCGGGTTTTCAATGGAATAGCGCACCCCGGCCTGGGCTGCCAGATTCACCACCCGTTGCGGCTTGTAAGTTTCAAAACAGGTTTTGATACCTTCACGATCCGCCAGATCCAGGCGCAAATGAGTGTAATCGGGGTGATCAGCAAATCGGGCAAGGCGATCTTCCTTTAATTTGGGATCATAATAATCGTTATGGTTATCGATACCGATAACGGTGTCGCCACGTTCAAGCAGCCGCAGCGCCAGTGTAGATCCAATAAAGCCGGCTGAACCGGTAATAAGTACTTTCAATCAATCACTCCTGAATAAATCACGCGTATAAATCAAGCTTATAACGCGTATGAGGGAAACGCTGATTTATTACCGTCGTCACGAGAAAAAACCGTTCGCCGCGAGCTGTGACGTAGTAATCCAGAGCTTATTGATTCTAAAAAATTCTAGATTGCTTCCTGCTACCTGCTTCACTTCGCTCGCAGTTGCAATGACATTTATTGATTTAATCAGAGGTTCCCTGATTACCATATGTCATATCAGTGGCAAGATTACCACTACAACAACTTCGTTTAAACGGGAGACTGGATTTTAAAAATCAGGTTTTTCCTGATTTAAGAAAGTTAGCTAAAAAAACCAGATATAGGCTTCAGGGCAGAGCATCACGATGCAGTACGGTTGTTTTCTATCCTCACGAGTTGCAACGCCAGCATACATCCATGATCATTACCCGCTCCGGTCACAATCACAAAAAGGGATATTTTTTGTTTCCTTACAGACACAGAGCCAGACTGGGCTGGTTTCCCTGACGATAAATACTACAGGATTCATCCCGGTTCCCCGGTGAGCACCATCACAAAATGGCTGTGACTGACTGAGTCCACATCGGCACCAGTAATACCGTTTATTGGCTTCCAATTGAACCCGGATCGGAAGTTTGGATTTCGTCCCGGATTCATCCACGGTTCGATTCCGGCTGACGAATTACGTGTACTGTCAGTCAAACAGATTCAGCGCTGTCTCACTACCCGCAGCAATATTACGCGCTGCCATGGTGGACTGGATATCGGCCAATTGCTGCCGGCTTCTTTTCACACCATTCTCGCTTAACGGTACCCTGTTGTCATCAACCAGAATACCGTTCAGTGTCGATGAAAAAAGTCGGGCAATATGCGCCATCTGATCAAATACTCTTTCACCGTTTGCGACTCTGGGAACATCCAGCAGAAAAGTGATGCCGTGAGTAGTCAGTGTTCGCATGTTGGCAGGCAAAAATGGGGCCGACTCAAAATTGCCCAGTGAAAACATTACCTCGTTAGTCTCACTGTCACGATATTTGAACACACCGTCGGATTCTAACCGGAAGCCGGAAGCTTCTGCCAGCGCGCGAATCTTGGTCCCGACAAAGGCACCACCATCCTTGCTGATGATATTGACCCCCATGATCACATCGACATCAGCACAGAATCTGTCCAGATCAATTGCCCTGGCATGTGCTTCTGAAATATCGGGACATTCGACTTCCGCCTGAACCTGTGCGGAAAAATCTTCGGCCATATCACGAAATCTCGACAGATTGATTTCTGTGACCGGTCCGGAACGATCCGCAAGCTGCAAACATCCTTTCAGCTGGATATAAGTATTCCTGGGGCTGAGCGTATCAAGCGAGATTTCCTCCCACGACTGCTCTTCTTGCAGACCGAACCAGCGTACCGGCTTGCCATAGTCAAACTTCTGCTGCAGCAGATCGATCAGTTTCTCGTGGGGGATGGATGAACTGGCGCGGATATCGGCAATGTAATTGATCATGCTGTCGATACCGGCCGTTTTCTTTTGCACACCCGGTTCTTTTGCCGGCTGGTCATCTGCGATTTGCCGATCAACCGGAGTATTGGCAGAATCTGCAGCAGCATCCGGTATTGATGGCGCTTCATCACCAAATTGCGGCTCGATCCGCTCATTGCCGAACACTGATTTACGCTCATCATTCAGTAGAACATCATCGTGCTCGTGCCTGAATACATTCTGAACCTTGCGATGATAGCGTGCCAGCTGAATTCTGTTGAATATGACGACACCAACAATAATGACTGCGCCGATAATAACCAGACTGATCTGCAAATCACTCATAAACTGTTATCCCCCCTTAGGCACGATTATAATCGTTCTGCACGCACTCAAGTAGTCCATCAACGAATATCAGACACTTGCGGGCAGATCCCCGGCGGCCATGATTTTATCGATATCCACCGTCACCACCCGGGAAACTCCCTGCTCGCGCATGGTTACACCGATCAACTGCTGCGCCATCTGCATGGTGATTTTGTTGTGGCTGATAAAAAGAAACTGAGTCTCTCCGGACATACGCTTGACGAGCTCACAAAAACGTACTGAATTACTATCATCCAGCGGCGCATCCACCTCGTCCAGCAGACAGAACGGTGCAGGATTCAGCCGGAACAGTGAAAATACCAGCGCCAGTGCCGTCAATGCTTTTTCCCCGCCAGAAAGCAGATGGATGGAACTGTTCCGCTTACCCGGCGGATGAGCATTCAATTGCACACCTGCATCCAGAATATCCTCACCGCTCAACACCAGCTCCGCAACCCCTCCACCAAAAATGGAAGCAAACAACCCGGCAAGATTCTGATTGACCTGATCGAATGTTTCCTGCAAACGCTCCCGGGTTTCGCGGTCGATCTGACGAATGGCCTGCTCCAGTGTCGTAATGGCTTCACGTAAATCATGAGATTGTTCTTCGAGATGAATCCGGCGTGATTTCAATGCCTCCAGCTCCTGTAACGCTGCCAGGTTGACCGGCCCGAGAGCAGTGACCTCCCCGGTAAGCCGGTTGATACGTGTTTGCAGTTTTGCTGGCGATTCATTGACGAACCGCGGCACCATTTCCAGCACAGTTTCACCTGATTCCACCAGCTTGTCTGCAAACCGGGCTTCGGTCATTTCCGCTTCCTGCTCACGGAGCCGTGCCTGGCCAGCCGCCTCACCACATTCTTGCAGCCGTTGTTCAGCATACATCCGGGCCTGTTCCATTTCCCGCAATGTATCGTCCATATTTTCCAGCTCGTGCCGAACTGCCATCAGTGCCTGTTCATGCTGATCGCGCTGTATCTGCCAATGTACTGTGTCTGCTGTCAGTGTCGATTCATCCAGATCAGCACGAGCGTGCTGCAACCTTTGCATGTTTTCAGTCAGGATGACGCTATTCCGGGTAATCATACCGATACGCCGTTCACAATCGATGACTCTGTTCTGACAATCCTGCTCACCGAAAGCCGCTTCATGTAACCTGTCCGATAAATGCTGCACCCGTGATCGCTGTGATGCCAGTGCCTGCCCGGATGACTGGCAGACGGATTCTGCCTGATTTACCTGAGCTTCCAGCTCCATTCTTTCTGCCTCACATACAACGAGCTCTGTTTCCGCCTGCTGTTTCTGTGATGATTCTTCTTCGATCTGCACTGCCAGATCAGCCAGTTCGATTTCAAGTTGAGCCTGCTGTTGCGCCACACGCTCGATTTGCTGTGTCAACCGTACGATCTGTATCTGCCAGTCGTGCTGCTGCGTTCTGATTTCTTCGATCACTTTACGAAGTTGTACGATGTCCGCCGCGATCTGCTGATCATCCTGCTCCACCGCAGCCAGTGCCTGCTGCCGGGATAAAACAGACTGCCCGATTTGTTCGCATTCTTCCTTGATCTGAGCAATTTCGCGCTGGCGCTGCAAGATACCATGCACTGCAGAATCAGGCGCAAAGTAGCTTACTCCGCAACTGGTTATACTGTGTCCTTCCGCTGTTACCAGCATCTCTCCGCTGGCAAGCAGCGATCTGTCAGCCAGCGCAGCTGTCAGGCTGTCGGTGACGAATACACCGTGCAGCCAGTTTCCCAGCACGGCCTGCACCGCCGGGCTGCGGCAACTCAGCAATGTACTGAGTGGCTTCCATGTTCGTTGATCCGGCCTGACAGCATTGTCATTGCTCACTGGTCGATCCGGCACGAGTTCGCACACGGCCCATTTTGCCGATGGCCGCTGTGCTTCCCACTCCAGCATCTGTTCCAACCGGTCCACGGTGACTGCCTGGATACGCTCGCGCAGCACGGCTTCCAGCGCCGTTTCCCAGCCTGATTCAATCGAAATCTGCTGCCACAGCCTCGGCAGCAGATTCAACTGAAGTCTGGCCATCCACGCATTCAACTCCTGGTTATCTTCGATCTGATCCTGCAAGCGTTGCAGAACATCACACCGGGCATTTGCCCGAGCCATATCCCGCTCAAGCGACTGAATGATTTGCAGGATCGCGTCACGTTCCTGCTGTACGGTATACGCCTGCGTTTCCAGCGTGCTGAGTGAATGCTGCTTCTGCTCCAGCATGGCAGCAAGCTCTGCAGATTCCATCTGCAACTCATCCAGTTGCACCGGATCGATCTCCGGCTGGCCCGACTGCTCTTCCAGCAAACGCTCACGGCGCACCATCAGCTGATGCAACGTTTTTTCGGCATACGTCTGCTGGTTTTGCAGCAATTTCTCATTCTGTCTGGCCAACGCCAGTTTTTCCCGCAACCCGGTCAACTGCAACTGGTCCGCTTGCGCAGCCGATTCCATTTGTGGCAGCTTCCCGGCCTCCACGATATGTTCCTCTTTGCAGGACAAGTGACAATTTTTTGCCTGCTCCAGTTTATCCTGCCAGGATGTCAGGTTTTCGTTGATTTCACTCAGTTGCTGTTCGTGGTTCTGCAGTTGCAGTTCAGCTTCAGCAAGCTGACGATCGAGCTGCTCTCTGTTTGCACGAATATGCCGAATGTTTTGTTCGATACGTGCAATTTCACCATTGGCAGCATACAGCGCTCCCTGAATCTGATGCTGACGGTCATTCACCACTCGGTGGTACAGGCGCAACTCATCCAGCTTTTCACCTGTTTCCTGCATACTGGATCGGATGGTTTCCATTTCCTGCACCAGGCGTTCAACCTCTGCCTGTGCCTGGTATCGTGATTCGGCGGCCTGCTGCTTGTGCAACGTCCAGAGCGTATGCTGAGCGGCAGTCAACTGCCTGTGCAAATCCTGATAACGGACCGCACGTTCTGCCTGTGCTTCAAGATGCTGCTGCTGTTTGTCCAATTCTTCGAGAATATCGTCCACACGCTGCAGGTTGCCACGCGCATCAGCCAGGCGCAGTCCAGTTTCATGGCGCTTTTCGTGGTATCGGGTAATGCCGGCTGCTTCTTCGAGAAAAATGCGCAGCTCCTGCGGCCTGGCCTCGATAATGCGAGAAATCATCCCCTGCTCAATGATGGCGTAACCGCGCCCGCTAACGCCCGTTCCCAGGAACATGTCGGTGATATCCCGCCGGCGCACATGAATATTATTGATGTAATAGGATGATTCCCCATCGCGCTGAATCACGCGCCTGATGGCTATTTCACTGTAGGATTTCCACTGGCCCGCCGCTTTGCCCGAGCTGTTATCGAATACCAGTTCGACACTGGCCCGGCCGATCGGCTTGCGCGTGGCGGATCCGTTGAAAATCACATCCTGCAGTGACTCCCCCCGTAATGCTGAGGCGCGTGATTCCCCTAGCACCCAGCGTACCGCATCGATGACATTGGATTTGCCGCAACCATTCGGCCCAACGATTCCGACCAGATTCCCCGGTACAGGCACCACCGCAGGATCGACGAATGTTTTGAAACCGGCCAGTTTGATTTCGGTCAGGCGCAATTTGGAAGGTAACAGGTTATAATTTTGAGCTAACTGGTTATTCTAAATGATTTAGAAAAACCAGGAACTGAAAGAACCAAGGAAACCATGACCACACAGCCTTCAAAACAACTGGAAACCTTCGAAAATCCCGTCCAGACACGTGATTACCGGATTCACATGGAAATACCGGAATTTACCTGCCTCTGCCCCAAAACCGGACAGCCGGATTTTGCACGACTGACGCTGGATTATATTCCCGACAAAAAATGTATCGAACTCAAGAGTCTCAAGCTCTACATCTGGTCATACCGTGATGAAGGCGCTTTCCACGAAGCAGTGACCAACCGGATTCTGGATGATCTGGTGGCCGCCATGAAACCCCGTTTTATCCGGCTGACTTCGAAATTCTATGTGCGCGGGGGTATTTTCACCAATGTCGTCGCGGAACATCGTAAGAAAGGATGGCAGCCCCAGCCACCAGTATTACTCGAAGTGTTTGAACAGCAATTCAATACCCACGGCTGATCATTCTTTTCCACAAAACCCGCTAACTTTTTCTGGAAAACTACCATGGACCAGTATCGCGAAGAACATGATGCAATAGGCACAGTACAGGTGCCTGCCAGCGCCCTCTGGGGTGCGCAGACACAACGATCGCTCAACAACTTCAATATCTCGGGCGAACGCATGCCGTCAGCTCTGATCCACGCACTGGCGCTGGTCAAACGCGCCGCTGCCAGTATCAATCATGATCTGGGATTACTGGACGAGAACATCGCCCGGGCAATCATCACCGCTGCCGATGAAGTGCTGGCAGGAGAACACGCCGGTGAATTTCCGTTGGTAGTTTGGCAAACCGGTTCCGGCACACAAACCAATATGAACATGAACGAGGTGCTGGCCAACCGCGCTTCGGAAATTCTGGGCGGTACACGGGGCAAAGGTCGCAAGGTGCACCCTAACGACCATGTCAACAAAGGACAATCTTCCAATGACGTTTTTCCCACTGCCATGCACATTGCTGCCGTGGAAGCCATCCGCAACCGGTTGATTCCGGCACTGGAAGCACTACGTAAAACATTATCTTCCAAATCGGCAGCATTTTCGGATATCGTCAAGATCGGCCGCACACATTTGCAGGATGCCACCCCGCTTACACTGGGGCAGGAATTTTCAGGCTATGTTTCACAGCTCGATCATGGCCTGGCTCATCTCGAATCTGCGCTGCCGCATCTGCTCGAACTGGCGCTGGGGGGGACAGCCGTAGGTACCGGTCTCAACACCCATCCGGAATTTGCACGCCGTGTCGCGGCAGAAATTGCACGCCTCAGCGGCTATCCTTTTATAACAGCTGCCAATAAATTTGAGGCACTGGCCGCGCATGATGCACTGGTCCATGCGCATGGGGTGCTGAAAACACTAGCAGCTATACTGATCAAAATTGCCAATGACGTCCGCTGGCTGGCATCCGGCCCGCGTTGCGGTATTGGTGAAATCCTTATCCCGGAGAACGAACCCGGCAGTTCGATCATGCCCGGAAAAGTCAATCCTACCCAATCGGAAGCAGTTGTCATGCTTGCCTGTCAGGTCATGGGCAATGATGTTGCAATCAATCTGGGAGGCGCCATGGGAAATTTCGAACTCAATACCATGAAACCACTGATCATTCACAATTTTTTACAAAGTACACGTTTGCTCGCAGATGGTGCAGAAAGCTTCAACACCCATTGCGCAGCCGGTATTACGGCTAATACAGTACGAATCAAGCAGCATTTACAGGAGTCTCTGATGCTGGTAACCGCGCTCAATCCTCACATTGGTTACGACAAAGCAGCAGAAATAGCCAAAAAAGCCCATCATGAAATGCTGACATTAAAAGAAGCCGCAATCAGGCTGGGTTATGTCACCGCAGAACAATTCGATGTATGGGTTGACCCACAAAAAATGACAAAGGTGTGAAAAAGAAGAATTGCTTAAGAAGGAGGAAGAGGAAAACTTAGTGAGAGTTACTGAGCCCGTACGGATAAGGCAGCAATTTTAACAAAATCGGCTTCCCAAAAAACAAGGCAACCTGGACCCAACGGGACCCAGATTGCCTGAATATGGTACAAGGGGTAAATATTAGTATTTGCCGCCGATTCCACCGAACCAGATTATAGCTCCGATTACAATAAAAGCTGCTGTACTAACCAAAATTACTTTCCACGCCGCACTATTTTTTTCAATTTCTCTTTGGGTTGTCGCTGGATCACTGTATCCCATGCTTTATCCTCCTAATATAGTAATTAAACTCTTTATCCTGCCTCGGATAAACTCCCATTCGCGCGGGAAACGGACGGTGATTTTCAAGTCCAGGTACCCGGCATTACTCACTTTATGCGCCTTCTTATCTCCATAAACCCATAAAGCTAAAGATGATTCTAACCCAGATTTTTTTACAATGGAAGTAACTATTTCAGTAACAATACTGATCCAATCTGATGTAAGAGATTGTGCTTCATATAATACACAGAACCTCCACACAGGAAAAATTCTGTATTAATCAGGATGAAATTGGCTGATTGATATGATTAGCCCAATCCAGGGCATCAAGCTCTGCTCTTACCAGATCAGGTCGATCGAGAAATTCGAGCTCCGCCATAGCTTTCTCAAGCTGCTCTGCATTTCCTCTTTCTCTGGCTTCAATCAGTCTCAGCTTACACCCTAGCCGGCCTTCCCGATGTACCAAGGCACGAATTACTTCATCTGGCATTTCCAACTTATCCACAATCTGCTGAATTTCCATACTAAACAGCGTGTCCAGCAAAGACATTATCCCGGTCATGAAAGCTCGATCCTGGTAATTTTTGTCATGCGGGCGATCAATGGTTGCAATCAGTTCCATCAGTCTTCCACGGATAGCTGCGGTTTGCATCAGCGCATTGGCCTCGTTCAGTTCTCCGGAAGGATCCGCAGCATACAGCAGTAACTGAACCCACCTTTTCAAAGGCCGGTAACCCATCGCGATGATAGCCTGCCGTATGGAACCGATTTTCTGCGGCAATGCTGCCGCTACCGAATTGACCATTCGCAAAAGACTGTAACTCAAACCCGGTTCATGCTTGAGCAGCTGTTCTATTTCCTCGATCTCCGCATCGCGCATCACCAGCGACAGCAATCGCAGAAGAGATAATCTTCCGGATTCGATCTTGCCACCGGAAACAATTACCGGCCTGGCAAAAAAAATAACCTTGAAACATCTCGAACCCCAAGTCCATGCACATTCTGGCACGTTCTGGGCTATCCACTTTCTCTGCCAGCGGGATGACCGGCCATGCTCTCAGTTTCTGGATCAAGTCGATGATTTCATTATCAGTCAGCGCCAGCACATCAACCTTGACCACATTGATGATCGGAAGCAATGGTCCGATTCTGTCATCAATCCGGGTCACATCATCCAGCGCAAGCTGGTATCCCATCTGTTTCAGCTCGATACAACGCTGCACTACTTCAGGTGTGGCAGAAATCGTTTCCAGCAGTTCCAGCACCACATGTTTACTGGGCAGCAACAAAACTGCATCATCCAGAAGCAGCTCATGGTTGACGTTGATGAATCCGCGCAGATTACCCAGCACCTGCTGAATCCCGAGGTGACCGTACACATTCACCACTACATTGGCAGAAGCACGGAAACCATCCGAAACATTTGCCTGATTATCCTCTGTTGTCCGGAACAGGAACTCATAGGCAACCAGATTCTGATTACGATCCAGAATCGGCTGCTTACCCAGAAAAATATTCTCCATTAAATGTCACTCATTAACAGGTGTAATCATTACGCGGCTCTTACCGGATTGCTTAGCCTGATAAAGTGCCTCATCCGCACGTTTGAGCAAAGACTTCTGACCTTCGCGAAACTGCCGGGAAACAACGCCCCCGCTAAAGGTCACCGGAACGGAATTACCCTCCATATCCGATAATACTTTCCTGGAAAAATTATTCTGCAGACGCTGCATCACCCAGACTGCCGATTCCAGCGTGGTATCTGGCAGCAGTATGACAAATTCTTCGCCGCCATAGCGGGCGACCACATCACTTGGCCGTAATGATTTCTTTGCAACCGTCACAAAATGAACCAGGACATCATCACCAAACTGATGACCATAGGTATCATTGATCTGCTTGAAGTCATCCAGATCAAGCATAACCGCACACAGTGTATTTTCGTTCCGGTCAGCACGCGCCGCCTCTCGCACATAAACAGCATCCAGGCCACGCCGATTGAACGCGCCAGTCATTGGATCGTAATGTATCAGCTCCCGCAGTTGTTCCAGCTCCAGTTTGAGTGATTCGATCTGCTTTTCTGCAAGCCGTACCTGTTCCTGCGCACTGTACACCTCATTGCTGTAACGCAGATTCCGGGTTTCTCCCAGCACGGTATCCAGAATATTGATAATCTCGTTTACATCACTGGTTTCCCGGATGCGACGCGCGTACTGTTCGACCTGTTGACCGTACTCATCTGCACCGGCCACCGGATCCCGGCCTTTTACCGTCCCCCTCGCCCTCTTCTTACTGGCAGTCGAAGATTTGACCAGCTGTAATATCTTTTTGTCATCTGAAATCTGCATGATTATCCTCCTGAAACTTCACTGCAATCGTCGTAATCACCCGGAGATATCCGGAAGGCTGCCTGGGGAGCACCATTGTGAGCCTGGAAGAACATCATCCCGAAGCATGCATTCTGCATCAGCAAGACTAGCAGAATCTATTCGAAGCAAAAGAAGGAATTAGAGGGAAACCACGCCGGTTATCCAGCCATGCTGCAGGCCGGACATTCATGGCTACCAGCAGGACAAGAGCAGGAACCAGTTATACTGGAATTATCAGATCAGGGTATGTTCACACTAACAAAACACTACTGCCGCGACATCACTTGATACACACCGCCCGCACCTGATGAATGTCGGTAATGCCCTGCAACACTTTTTCTATCCCGTCCTGTTTCAGGGTACGCATACCATCATGCAGTGCGGTTACCAGCATTTCAGCAACACGTGCGTGTTCCTGTATATTTTTCTTGAGTGCGTCGGTGGCAGTCAACAATTCATGCAAACCCACCCGGCCGGCATAGCCCGTTTGTGTACAGTGCTCACAGCCAACCGGCTCATACAGGGTAATCTGCCCGTTTTCATCGCCATACTGCTGAACCCAGCGAGATTCGATTTCACGGCAGGCTGCATCAGGATCGGCCTTGAAGCTCCCGATATTCTTCAGTTCTTCACAATACTCTACCAGCAGCGCGCGAATTTCTTCCCGACTGGCCACATGAGGTTTTTTGCATTTACACAGTCGCTTGGCCAGACGTTGCGCCAGAATCCCGAGCAAAGCATCAGCAAAATTGAACGGATCCATGCCCATATCCAGCAAACGGATGATGGATTCGGGTGCACTGTTGGTATGCAGGGTTGCGAAAACCAGATGTCCGGTAAGCGAAGCCTCGATACCGATACTGGTTGTTTCCTTGTCACGCATTTCACCCACCATGATGATATCGGGGTCTGCCCGCAGAAAGGATTTCATTATCGTGGCGAATGTCAGGCCGGCTTTCGGGTTGATCTGCACCTGACGCAATCCTTTCTGCGTAATTTCAACCGGATCTTCCGCCGTCCAGATTTTGGTTTCCGGCCGGTTCAGATATTTGAGAATGGAATGCAGCGTCGTCGTTTTACCGGAACCCGTCGGACCGCAGACGAAGAACAGCCCGTAAGGCTTACTGATGATCGATTTCAGCTGTTCCAGGTTGAAGGAGGTAAATCCCATTTTCTCCAGTGGAATCGGCTCACCGGCTGCCAGAATACGCATCACTACGTCTTCCACACCGCCAGCCGAAGGAATCGTCGCGACCCGAAGCTCGATATCAAGAGGCGCAAACTTGCGAAACTTGATCTTGCCATCCTGCGGTTTACGCTTTTCTGAAATATCGAGATCACACATGATCTTGATACGGGTCACCAGCGGATTGCGATAACTGGCTGGAATTTCGATATAGGGCATCAGTGAACCATCCTTGCGGAAGCGAATACTGGTTTTCCCCTTACCCGGCAAGGGTTCGACATGAATATCCGAAGCACCTGTTTTATAGGCATCCATGATGATGCGGTTGACCAGTTTGACCAGTTCGTTATCCGCCGCAGCGGAAGCTTCATCCGTATCAGTCTCTCTGGTTTCTTCCCCGCCATCGCCCTCACCCAGATTGGAAAGCATTTCATCGATGCTGCCACCCAGATTCTCGGTTTCATTACCGCCATAAAACAGATCCAGCATGGCCTGAAATTCACGCCGGGTACAAACCGTGTAGATGATCTTGCGCTTTGGAAAAATCTGGTTGACGATACGTAATGCTCTGATACGTTCGGGATCCAGGGTTAGCACCATCAGCCCTTCAGTTCCATCATCAATCGGCAGCCAACTGTTGCTCTCGACAAATTCACGTTTGAGATTCTTGAGCAAGTCCATCGGCTTGATCCGATCCGGCCGGTATCGTTCATATCTCACACCAAAGAAGACAGCCAGTGCCTCGCCCGCCTGCGTCACACTGATGCCGAATTCATCGATCAGCACATCTTCCAGATCGCGGCCTGTTTCACGCGCCTGTCTGGTTGCCAGCTCAAATTCACTGGCACTGATCAAGGCATTGACGATCAACTGATCATAACGGGTTCTGCCCAGTAACTGCTGCATCTGGCGCTGCCTGATGGCGACTGCCAACGCCTGGCAGATTTCACTCAATTCATCCACAACCCTTTGCGAGAAAGGTTCATCGGCCTTGTTGTTGATGAGCTGCACCACACCCAGCAGATCGTTATCACCGGCATTCAGAATCGGTACCACAAGCATCTGTTTGGTCCGGTAGCCGGTCCGCTTGTCCACTTCCTGCAAGAAACGCAGATATTCACTCTGTTCCCTGAGCTCACACCGATCATAAACATCTCTGAAATTGACGGCTTGTTTGTGCAGCCCCACAAAGCCGGCAATACTGTGTTCGTTGATGGGCAGTTTCAGATTCTGCCAGGAATCCAGTCCGGTTTTAACACGTGACGTAAGACTGGTTTTATCGTCACCGAGGGTATAGACCGTCAGGCGATCCGCGTTGAAAATCTCGCAGATATCCCGGCTCGTTTCGAATATGATTTCATCAACATTTCCCGCCGCCTGAATCCTGTCAATCACAGATTGCAAACGCCCAGCAGAATCCGACGGAATCCCATTGCCTGGGATGATGCCGGAACCGGCTTCAGAAGCCAGAGATATGCTCATATTCACTCTATCCTAGAATTCAAATATCTGATTACTCATCAATCTGCGCAGATCAAAACGGCTGATTCTGGCAAGAATTTCCTGCATGGTCAGCTCTGCTTCCCCCTGACGCAGATGGGTAATGTATATTTCGGCATCATGCTGCAGTTTATTCAGTTCATCTGCGAGCAAGGCAGGATAGAAATGTCCGGAACGCCTCGCGATGTCATGTTTGACATCACTGAAGGCAGATTCGATGATCAGATAGCGTAGGTTGGTAATCCGGTTGATGGCTTCCCATAATCCATCATTGGCAGTGGTATCACCGGTAAATACCAGACTGGCCTGACCGGAATCAAGCTGAAAGCCCACAGCCGGAACAGCATGGCAAGCCGGCAGCGGTGTAATTCTGCGCGAACCCAGCACTATAGTCTCACCCACCGCAAATGGCTGGTAACGCATATAGGGGCGGACGGCATCAGGGATACGGGAAAAATCCGGCCAGACATGCCAGTTGAAAATGTGCTTCTGCAGACATTCCAATGTTGCAGGCAGAGCATGCACAATCAGCGGACGATTACGCAGACTGCCAGTCGTGTCGACCAGAAAAGGAATGAATGCAATATGATCCAGGTGGGAATGCGTGACGAATACATGATCGATTTTCAGCAGATCATCCAACGCGAGCGTGCCGACTCCGGTGCCGGCATCGATCAGAATATCCTCGTCCAGTAGCATTGCGGTGGTATGAGAATTACTCCCTATTCCACCGCCACAGCCCAATACTTTTAATTTCAAATTGATGAACCCTCCACCCCGGATTTAACGGCAACCGCCGGCAGATCATTTGCTTTAACAGATGGAGGATTACGATGGATTTCCTGCTATTTGAGCAACAAAACCGGAACAGTCGAAAGCTGGATCAGTTTGCTGGCAACCGAGCCAAGCAACAAACCCTTGACCGCACCCAATCCGCGCGGACCGATAACGATCTGGTCACACTGTATTTCCTCGGCAAATTGCAGGATCATGGTCACCACTTCCCCCACGACGATATGGTGCCGGTAGGCAACCCCCTTTTCTTCCAGATAGCCGCGAGCCTGCTGCAGATTTCTAAGACCTTCCTCGCGGTAATAATCACCAATCTCTTCCTTGCTGACAAACATGGAAACATTGCCGGTCAGCGGCATCCGCACGTTCAGCAGGTGAATCTCCGGTTTTTCACGATACCAGTCGAGCCTTTTCACAAACTCCTCGATCGCCCGTCCGGAAGCTTCAGAACCATCGACCGGCAGTAACATTTTTAACATAAGGCACCTCTCTTTCACGTGTGTTTCATCACAGACTATGTTTTAGCGGGATCAACCCATTGCCTCACTGCGCATCCAACTGCACAGTTTCCAGGTTCAATCTTTCCCCAGTAAATCCATGGATGCCCGCGCTTTTTTCTGTATCCGGGCTGTCAGCCATTTTCCGGTCCCGATCACCAGCAGCGAACAGGCTGCCGGCACCAGCCATTGCAGGTAGGCAGCCTGTGTTGCAACCCATTCCTGACTGATCGTATCACCTGTGAGCAAATCACCGGCAATCCAGCCGAGCAAACCGGCACCGATAACGACGATGACAGGAAAACGCTCGATCCATTTCATCACCAGCTTGCTGCCCCAGACGATGATGGGAACACTGAACAGCAGGCCGAATATCACCAGCGCAAGACTGTCCCTGGCTGCACCGGCAATTCCCATGACATTATCCAGACTCATCACCGTATCGGCGATGATGATGGTCCTGATCACGCCCGGCAGAGTGGTCGCTCCCCCTTTCACAACCGGCCCGCTTTCACTAGCGGGCTCCGGCAACAGCAGTTTAACGCCGATCCACAACAACAACAAACCACCGGTAATTTTCAAATAAGGCAACGCCAACAGCTGAAGTGCAAAAAAGACCAGCAGGATTCGTATCCCGATCGCCCCTGCCGTTCCCCAGAATATTCCCTGATTACGCTTATTCTCCGGCAGATTCCGGCATGCCAGCGCAATCACCACGGCATTGTCTGCACCCAGAGCGATATCGATGGCAATGATCTGAAAAACGGCAATCCAGAACTGTGGATCGGTCACATCCATATTTTCTACTCCCGTCGCTCGGAAATAAATGCAAATAGCTCATCCTGCCGGCGCAAGGTATCCCGGTAACCCAAATCGATCAGTGCCTGGCAAAAAGGAGCCTCAAACAATACATAACTGAGCATGGCAGAACCCTTCGGACCCATTGCCCCGGCAGCACGAAAAAAGTAGCGGATCGGACGCGGCAAACTGTTGGCATACGCTTGTGTCAGTTCATCGATCCTTTCGCTGGGTGTAATCACCATGCAGTCCACCATGCGCAGCGCAGGACCGTTTCCTGCTTGCATCCCCGGAATCAGGCTCAATGTCTGGTTGATACGCTGCAAACGCTCGAGATCGACATCCAGACTGTCGACGAAAATACTGTTCATCACATGCCCGGCAATCTGCGCCAGCGGCGGATATCCGGTTACCTTGGTACGTTCGCAATCAGTCTCCTTTTTCTCGTTCACACCAATCACCAGCAAGCGGTCTGCGCCGAGATGCAATGCGGGGCTGAGCGGCGCAAGCTGCCGCATGGAGCCATCACCAAAATACTCACGATTGACCCGGATTGCCGGAAAAATGAACGGAATCGAAGCAGATGCCACCAGATGCTGGATACCAATGCGCGAAGGAACACCAATGCGTTGCGCACGCTTCCAGGGAATGACGCTGGGACTGGCCTGATAAAAAGTAACCGACTGCCCGGACGCATACCCCCAGGCCGTTATGCCGAGCGCGTGCAGCGCCCCTGCATGAATACTCCTGCGTATCCCTCTGAAGGGCAAATGACAGGCCAATAGCTGCCTGAGTGGTGTATTATCCAGCAGCGAAACGGGTTTACCCGCCATTCTGCTCGACACGATCGAGCCAAAATAACGCAGCGCATTATGCAGTACCCCGATCAGATCAGAACGATAGATCTGGCCAGTATGCAGATTGCCCCATACTGCTTCCAGCCGCTTGATTCCGGTAGAAAAATGGGTTGCAGCCATGGCAAGACCAGCAGCATTGATTGCTCCGGCGGAAGTCCCACAGACAACCGGAAAAGGACTGCGAGCGTGCGGGGGCAGCATTTCGGCAATTGCCCGCAGCACACCTATCTGATAAGCGGCCCGTGCACCGCCCCCGGTCAAAACCAGGCCCAGTCTCGACGGTTGGGAACCCTGTGAAGCCATTTCGTCCACAGGCAATTTACCTTATCCCGGTTTTTACCAGCATCAATCCTTCTGCTCCTGTTTTATCTTTTCAAGTTTCTGTCCAGCAGACAACACACGCAGTACGAAATTCCTGCAAACTACCTGGCCTGATCACTGCCGATTACATCGGCATCGCGCTACCCGCGCGACTATACAGTATTCTCACCTCTGCGAGCCATTTTCATTCGACTGGCAGCATCAGACCTGGTTAACAGCAATCATCCAGCCAAACTACCGGATACAATCCTGACATACCACAGTGCTAAAATGCCATTACACAACCATAGTCTGTGCTTCCTTTATAACAAACCTGTACAACATACCATGACACATACCGGGCTTTTTCCCCCAGTCGAACCTCATGATCACGGCATGCTTCCGCTGGATGACACTCACACCATGTACTGGGAACAATCAGGCAATCAGAACGGCATCCCCGTCTTATTCCTGCATGGCGGGCCGGGGGCGGGTGCCACACCTGCCCATCGGCGTTTCTTTGATCCTGCCCGTTACCGGATCGTCATTTTCGATCAGCGTGGCGCCGGACGTTCGCTACCGCTGGGTGAAACCAGAGACAACACTACTCCGCTGCTCATCGAAGATATCGAAACCTTGCGGCAGCACCTCGGTATCGAACGATGGCTGATCTTTGGCGGCTCCTGGGGCAGCACACTGGCACTTGCCTATGGCGAAGCTCATCCTGATCGCTGTCTGGGATTCATCCTGCGCGGCATCTTTCTTTGTCGGCCCGGTGAAATCAACTGGTTCCTGTACGGCTTGCGCAATTTTTTTCCCGAAGTCTGGCGCGAATTTGTCGCCCGCCTCTCACCGATCGAACAATGCGACATTCTTTCTTCTTACTACCGTTTACTGATGGATCCCGATCCCGCTGTTCACATGCCAGCAGCGAAAGCGTGGGGGCGCTACGAAGGAAGTTGCTCAACCCTGCTGCCCAATCCTGACACAGTCGATTATTTCACCAGTGACACAGTTGCGCTCGGCTTGGCAAAGATAGAAGCCCATTACTTCAGAAATAATATCTTTCTGCCGGAAAACAGCCTGCTCGAAAATGTACATAAGATCCACCATCTGCCTGGTGTCATCGTACAAGGGCGTTACGATGCCGTTTGTCCGATCGTCAGCGCACATGATCTGCACCTGGCCTGGCCGCAGGCCAACTATATCGTAGTCAATGACGCCGGCCATTCGGCCTGGGAACTTGGCATCCTGACCGAACTCGTCAAGGCCACCGAGAAACTCAAACTGATACTGTAAATCAGGCCACGCTTCAGATCCTGTTTCGATACCGGCTTCATTCCAGTCGGGACAGATCGATCAGCCCGGCAAGCTGCTGCACGTCGAGCTGTTCCTGAAACGGCAGAACACCCAGCAACGGGCAGTCGAGCCATTCAGTCAGTGTCTGCAGATTTGCCGCCGGTTGCAGCATTTCCGGGTCGATGGTATTCGCTACCCAACCCGCCAGTTTCAATCCGGCTGATTCAACCGCACGGGCTGTCAGCAATGCATGATTGAGACAACCCAGCCGCATACCCACCACCAGAATTACCGGCAACCCCAGCACTCTGGCGAGATCGCTGGTGTCGTAACGGTCATTCAACGTACCTGATGATGACAGCGGCACCCGAAAACCTCCGATACCTTCGACTATCGTTACCTCTGCTGCCGCCTGCAGCTGTTCACAGGCCTGCCGAATCACCCTCAGGTCGATAACGATGCCTGCCTGTCGAGCAGCGATATGCGGCGCAACCGGTTCCACAAAGGCATAGGGATTGATCAGTGATTGCGGCATGCTGACATTGCTGGCTGTCTTCAGATTTTCCACATCCTGCCATTGCCCGTTTTCACAGCCTGCCGCCACCGGTTTCATTCCGATCACCGTATGGCCTTCAGCCGAGAAGGCGTGCAGCAGGGCACAGCTCACTACAGTTTTACCGATTCCGGTATCGGTGCCGGTGACAAACAATCCGGCGGGTGCCATTACGGCTCCAGACCAAGCTTGCGCCGTGTCTCCGGCTTCAACTGAACCTGGCGCGATTCCGGTTTCCAGGCATGGCCATAAACCACTTCATACGTGGCCGGCAGCCTTCCATCCTGACGCAGCGCCTCATACCGCTCGATTACCTGCTGCCATGCCGCTTTGCCGGTCAATCCGCGCCTGCGCCCTTGTGTCACGTTGCGAGCACCGATTGCCTTGAGATCCTGCATCACCCCCCTGACATCCTCATAAGTCAGCGTGATGTATTCCATATCCATGACTGGTAATGAAAAACCACAATTCACCAGCATGTCACCGATATCGTGCATATCCGTAAACCGATTGACGTGGCTGAACGAATCCGCTGACTTGAAAGCCTGCCGCAATTCCTTCAGTGTATCCGGCCCGAATGTGCTGAACATCAGCAGCCCGCCACTCTCCAGTACACGATAGGCTTCCGCGAATGTCTGCCTGAGATCATTACACCACTGGATCGCCAGATTGGACCAGATCATCCCGATACTGGCTTCGCCCAGAGGTAACTGTTCGATATCCGCACAAATATAATCTCTGGGCCGGTGGTGCCTGAATGGCAGCCAGCGCTGCCATCCCGGTATTTGCTCCGAGATTGCCGTGCGCGCGCAGCGATGCATCGTCAGCGCAATATCCATCGGCATGATTTCTGCCGCAGGATAGCGTTCGATCAGCTTGCGCGTGCCATAACCGGTTCCGCTGCCCGCATCGAGTATCCTGGCGGGAACATATTTGATGTATTCCAGACGGGACAGCATGCGGTCACATATTTCCCGCTGCAACACGGCAGACTGGTCATAACCGGCTGCCGCCTGCTCGAACGATCGACGCAGCATACGCTTGTCGAGTACATGATCATAATGCATCGAAACAACTCACGAATTGCTCAGGAAAAGAAAGAAACGGCGCATGGCCGCAATGGGGAAACCGCACCAGCCGCGCCCGGGGTAAATGTTGCTGCATCCAGTCTGCTGCGCCGGCCGGGGTGATGACATCGTTCTGGCCGTGAATCAGCAGTACAGGCTGACTGACCTGATTCAATTCAGCCCTCAAATCACTGGTCTGCAAAATTTTCAATCCTGCCTGAAGTGTTGCCGGCGTTGGCGGCTGGCCACGCAGAATACTCTTACGCAACCACGCCAGTACCCGAGCTTGATCCTCACTGCCACTGACTTGCAGAGTCAGAAAACGGTTGAGCGTCTGGGTATAATCGCGCGCCAGATTTTCCATGAACAGAGTCAGGGTAGAGTCTTCCATTCCCCATGGCCAGTCCGCGCGCCTGACAAAACAGGGGGTAGTGGCAACCAATATCAGTTGCTGGACACGTTCCGGCGCCTGCAATGCCAGCCTGATCGCTACCTGACCACCGAGCGACCAGCCACACACGCTATAACGACCGGGCAAACGGTCTGCAATCACCTCGGTCATCTGTTCCAGTGAATCCAGCGCACAATCACGGCTGGCGCCATGCCCGGGCAGATCGACCCGATGTAGCCGGAAGCGCTGCGATAACGATTCCACCACGCCATCCCATACACCGCTGTGCATGGCCCAGCCATGCAGCATCACCAGATCAGGACCGTTCCCAGTCGTCTCGATAGGTATCGAGGCCATGTCAGTACTGGGCCAGATCATGCAAAGCTGCGCCCAATCGATCGACATCCGCCTCAGTATGCGCAGCAGACAAACTGATGCGCAACCGCGCCATGCCTTGTGGTACGGTCGGCGGACGAATAGCTGGCACCCAGATACTACGCTCACGCAATGCCAGATCCAGCCGAACGGCTTCCTGACTTTCACCTACCAGCAAGGGCTGTATCGGGGTTTCAGACGGCAGCAATGGCCAGGGAAGGGAGTGCAACCTCTGCCGCAATCGCTCGATCAGCAAAGCAAGTCGTTCCCGCCGCCAACTCTCCTGACTGATCAATTGCAGGCTGATCAGCAAGGCGTACGCCAGCAAAGGTGCGGCCGCCGTGGTGTAACCATAGGTACGGCCATGCTGGATGAGTGTTTCAACGACAGGGGCTTGTGCCGCTACGAAAGCACCGGATACCCCCGCCGCCTTGCCCAGCGTCGCCATGTAAATCAGATGGGGTGTATCCCGTTCTATTTTTTGCGAATGATACAGACTGCCCTTACCCCGTTCCCCGAGCACACCGAATCCATGCGCATCATCCAGCAGCAGCCAGGCATCAAAGCGCTGACACAATGTCAGCAGCTCGGCAATCGGTACCCTATCTCCATCCATGCTGAATACCGCATCGGTGACGACCAGCCGGCGCCGGGCTTTCGTCGCTTCCAGCTGCCGTGCCAGGGTATCGAGATCGAGATGCGGGTAACGGGTGAAATGAGCGCGAGAAAGCAAAGCAGCATCATTGAGTGAGGCATGATTGAGGCGATCTGCAAAGATCGCATCTCCCCGGCCTGCCAGCGCAGTCACCACTGCCATATTGGCCATATATCCGGTGGAAAACAGCAAAGTGCGCGGTAGCCCGACAAATGCCGCCAGCGCTTCCTCCAGTTCATGATGTGCACGAAAGTGACCGCTGATCAGGTGAGAAGCGCCCGAGCCGACGCCATAACGCCGCGCTCCTTCCGCTGCAGCTTCGATCAGAGCCGGGTGATTGGCCAGCCCCAGATAATCATTACTGCAGAAAGCCAGAAAATCCCTGCCATCGATAGTGGCATGTGGAGATTGCGGTCCTTCCAGCACCGGACGCGAACGGTACAGCCCCTCCTGCTGGCGTTCCCGTAACGCTTCGCTCAGATCCGCCAGCATCCGACTATCCTGTGCACCGGCTACAACGCATGCAGCCCCAGTTTTTCAAACAACGCCAGATCTTTTTCCGTATCCGGGTTACCCGTCGTCAGCAGTTTATCGCCGTAGAAGATGGAATTGGCACCCGCCAGAAAACACAGTGCCTGGATGGCTTCCGGCATTTGCCGGCGGCCGGCGGAAAGTCTGACCATCGCTTTGGGCATGGTAATACGCGCTGCCGCGATAGTACGGACGAATTCGAATGGATCGAGCTCAGGCGTGCCGTACAAGGGGGTACCTTCCACTTGAACCAGATAGTTGATCGGCACCGATTCGGGATAAGGATTGAGATTGGCCAGTTGCGCGAGCAATCCTGCCCGGGCCATGCGTGATTCCCCCAGGCCGACGATACCGCCACAACACACGTTGATATCGGCGCTGCGCACTTCCTCCAGTGTATCCAGCCGATCCTGATATTCACGCGTGGTAATGATTTCGCCATAAAACTCGGGGGAAGTATCGAGATTGTGATTGTAGTAATCCAGTCCAGCCTGTTTGAGCTGAGTGGCCTGGCCCGGCTTGAGGATGCCCAGTGTGGCACAGGTCTCCATCCCTAATGCCTTGACTGCACTGATGACTTCGGTCATGTACTCGATGTCACGCTGCTTGGGTCCGCGCCATGCCGCCCCCATACAGAAACGGGTGGCACCGCTTTCCTTGGCCTGAGTGGCTGCCGCCACGACTTCCTCACGCGACAGAATCGCCTGATTCTCCACCCCGGTATGGTAACGCGCCGCCTGCGGACAATAGGCACAGTCTTCTGAACATCCGCCGGTTTTTACGGAAATCAGCGTGGACAGTTGCACGGCATTGGCGTCGTGATGCTGACGATGCACCGTCTGCGCCTGAAAAATCAGATCAGAAAATGGCAGATCCAGCAGCGATTCGATCGCTGCGATCGACCAGCGCAGTGATGACCCCTGTACTGCCGAATCAGAGTTGGGATGTGCACATTCGCACTGTTTTTCAGAAATCAAACTGGTTGCGGATTCCATGATCATTCTCGGCGAGAGCCTGCTCCAAGTTATAATGAATAGCGCGAAATCATTACGGATAACACCCGAATTGTCAATTTCTTCCTCTTTAATATTAAACAGGCGATTAAATATTGCGCAACTGTTCAGCCATAAACACTGTGTATTGTGCCAGGCACCCGATCATCAGGATATTTGCAATGCCTGCCTGCAGGATATTCCCGGATTGCCACCCGTGCACTGTCCGTCCTGCCTGTTACCAATGACTTCACCGGAAATTTGTGGCACCTGCCTGCGCAATCCACCTGCCTGGAGCCATATCCGGGCCGCCTTGCGCTACACTTTTCCGGCAGATGCTCTGGTGCAGGCATTGAAATACCGCTCCGATCTGCCGCTGGCACCGATACTGGCCGGCTTGCTGCTGGGCAGACTCCGGGATGATCCTCTGCCTGATTACATCATCCCGGTGCCACTCCACCCGGCCAGACTGCGAGAAAGAGGATTCAACCAGGCACTCGAAATCAGTCGTCATCTATGCAGACAAACAGGAGTCGAGTTGCTGTCCGCCGCCTGTACACGCATCCGCAGCACACCCTCGCAAACCGAGCTGCCATGGAAAAACCGTCCGCAGAATGTTCGCAATGCCTTTACCTGCAACCGGAATTTTTCCGGAAAACGGGTCGCCATCGTGGATGATGTCATGACCAGCGGCGCCACCCTGAATGAACTGGCTAAGATCATACGCCGCCATGGAGCAGCCGATGTCCGCGCCTGGGTGATCGCAAGAGCATTTCCGGGCGTCCCGGCCGCAAGAAGAGCAACCGATTTCCCCGGAAACGACGAAACCGGGCGGCCGATCAAGCCTTAAAATCAATTCCGTATGCTCCAGATCATTCTCCACCAGCCGGAAATTCCCCCCAATACCGGCAACATCATCCGTCTGTGCGCCAACACCGGTGCACAACTGCATCTGATCCGGCCACTGGGGTTTGATCTGAGTGACCGGCAACTGCGACGCGCCGGGCTGGATTACCACGAATGGGCCCGCCTTACCGTGCATGAAGATCTGGCATCCTGCCTGAAATTCATGGATGGATGCCGTATCTTTGCTGTCACCACCCGGGCAACCCGGCACCATGGCAAGGTAGCTTATACCAGCAATGATGTGTTCCTGTTCGGCTCCGAAACGCGCGGATTACCTGCCGAGGTGCTGGAAAACTTCCCGCAGGATCAGCGCATCCGCATTCCCATGCTTCCCGCCTCCCGCAGCCTGAATCTCTCCAATGCGGCAGCAGTCATTATTTACGAAGCCTGGCGGCAGATTGGTTTCGATGGCGGCAGCTAACTGACAACCCGCCAGTCACTGCCACCCGCTCATCATAAATCCGCCGTCAAATCTGAAATGATCTCGTGCTATTCTATGAATAGCTATGCAGTAGTTGTAGTCTTTCAGGTATTCGCATATTGAACTACAGCTATTCACGCCAGCCGATTACAGGTAGTGCTATCGGTAACCGCTTTCAAGAAGGAGGATCGCAATGACTTCATACTTATCTGAAGAAGCAGGCCCCGATCTGACAAAAGGTATTTCCCTCTCGGATTTTGGCAACCAGCCGCTGCTGCGCGGGCATGTAGGAGACGAACCGGTCATTCTTGCCCGCATAGGTGATGAAATAACGGCCGTGGGCGCAACCTGCACACACTATGGTGCTCCGCTGACAGAGGGGTTGATCGTCGGCGAAACGGTACATTGTCCCTGGCACCATGCCTGTTTCTCGCTGCGCAGCGGCGAAGCACTCGGTGCTCCCGCATTCGATCCCTTACCGTGCTGGCAGGTTGAACATGATGGAGATCGAATCATCGTGCGGGACAAAATCACGCCGAAACCCCGATCCATACCCGCCACCGCAGCAAACCAGCCAGCTAATATCGTCATCATCGGCGGTGGCGCTGCGGGTTTTGCCTGTGCGGAAATGCTGCGCCGGCGAGGCTATCAGGGACAACTCGCCATGCTGAGCGAAGATTCCGATGCGCCCTGCGATCGCCCCAATCTGTCAAAAGATTATCTTGCCGGCAATGCACCGGAAGAATGGATTCCATTGAAATCTGATGATTTCTATGCGCGAAACCGTATCGACCTTCAGCTTCACACGACGGTCACAAAGATCGATACCACCGGACACACTGTCACGACTGCTGATGGCCGCATCTTCCCGTTTGATCGTCTGCTGCTGGCAACCGGTGCCGAACCGGTACGATTACCGATCCCCGGAGCAAATCAAAGTCATGTCTTCACGCTGCGTACCCTGGCCGACAGCCGCGCCATCATCGAACGGGCAAAGCATGCCAAATCCGCAGTCATACTGGGATCCGGATTCATCGGTCTGGAAGCGGCCGCAGCCTTGCGTGCACGGGAGCTGGATGTGCACGTGGTTTCGCTGGACAAACACCCGCTGGAAAAGATACTCGGCTCTGAACCAGGTGATTTCATTCGCAGTCTCCATGAACAGCATGGCGTGCAATTCCACATGGGCACCTCCCTTGCCCATATAGAGCCACATAAAGTCGTACTGAGCAACGGTAAAGAACTTACAGCCGATCTCGTCATCATCGGAGTCGGTGTCAGGCCATGCGTATCACTGGCAGAAGCAGCCGGTATCACCGTCGATAACGGTATCCTGGTGAATGAATACCTGGAAACCAGCGTACCCGGCATCTTTGCAGCAGGCGATGTCGCGCGCTGGCGCGATGAAGCCAGTGGCCAGACACAACGAATTGAACATTGGGTACTTGCCGAACGGCATGGACAGGTAGCAGCGGAAAACATGCTTGGAGCAAATACAGCTTTTCAGGACACCCCCTTCTTCTGGAGTGCTCATTACGACATCTCGATTCGTTACGTCGGCTACGCGGGACCATGGGATACACTTGAAATCGAAGGCGATATGGCTGCGTATGACTGCCTGATCAGTTACAAAACAGGAAGTAAAACAGTCGCTGTTGCAGCCATCGGGCGCGACAAACAGGCGCTCGAATACCGGGCCTTGATTGCACAGCAACACCACTGATCTGCCCGGCAAAATGGTGCTTTGGTGTTGAAATCAATGCTCATTCATTTTGGATCATCAGCCAGAAGAGGAATTGATCGTGAGTAAATCATTCGAATACACCCGTCTTTCCAAAGATGACGCAGCACTGTTACTGGTAGACCACCAGGCAGGTCTGATCTCACTAGTCCAGGACTTTGGACCGAGCGAGTTCAAAAACAACGTTCTGGCTGTCGGCGCATGTGGTAAATATTTCAAATTGCCCACTATCCTTACTACCAGTTTCGAGGACGGTCCGAACGGACCGCTCGTACCAGAACTGAAAGAAATGTTCCCGAATGCTCCCTACATTGCCCGGCCTGGCAACATTAACGCCTGGGATAATGAGGATTTCGTCAATGCGGTGAAGAACACCGGACGTAAACAACTCATCATCGCCGGTGTCGTTACCGAAGTCTGCGTGGCTTTTCCAGCTCTATCAGCATTGGAGCAAGGTTACGAAGTATTCGTCATCACCGATGCCTCGGGTACTTTCAATGAAGTAACCCGTCATACCGCCTGGTTGCGAATGCAGGCAGCCGGTGTACAGTTAATCAACTGGTTTGCCATGGCCTGTGAACTGCACCGTGACTGGCGTAATGATATCGAAGGTCTTGGCGAGCTCTTCTCCAATCATATTCCGAATTACCGGAACCTCATGACGAGTTACTTCACGATTACGGGTAAGAAATAACTGTTTTCAACAAACACTCCCCGGTTGACTGGAAAATGAATCTGCCCTTTTACACCATCGGGCACTCTACCCGCACGCTGGAAGAGTTCATCGGCTTACTGCATGCAGCAGAAGTGGAACAGGTTGTGGATGTACGTACCGTTCCGCGGTCACGAACCAATCCACAATACAACCTGGAGAGAGAGGAGGATGTTTAGTCCCGCATTGTGATGGTTCATTATATGACTCACTACCAAGACAGGAGGAATTATGGGACAGGTATTACACGGGAGCACCCACGCGATAGCGGGTTGCGGCAGGCGAATAGTGCTGCTTCGACTTGGTGAGGGTTGAGGTCGACTTGCGAATCAACCAGGGTCGAAGCCAGAGATTCGACTGAATCGCTCGCGGCCCGGCGTGTGAGTAGCCAAGCCACATACTGACTTTGATGCGGCGTCAGGAGCTGCTGCACCATCTGTACCCATCCTCTTCTTTTTTCACGAATCCAAATTCAGTAATGATAAAGGGGGCCATATTAAGCCCCCTTCTTTCTTACGAAACACTGTATCAGGAATTCAATTCAATGCCGATCGAATATTGTTGCTGAGGTTTTCGTTCAGGATGCGCGGGGTGACGAAGATCAGCAATTCGCGTTTGTCATCCCGTTTTGCGGTATTTTTGAACAGATTCCCCAGTACGGGTATGTCTCCCAGAAGTGGCACCTGGTTACGATCCTGCTTTTCGACCTGTTCGAAAATACCGCCGATGACGACTGTGCCGCCATTTTCCACCAGTACTTCGGTAACGATCTGTTTGGTGTCGATAGCCGGTCCGGCGGGTGTATTTTCTCCCCGGGTATCCTGATTGACTTGCAGTTTCATGATGATGTTGTCATCAGGGGTGATTTGCGGTGTCACTTTGAGGCCAAGCACGGCCTTTTTGAACTGGATCTGCGGCCGTGTCACGCTGATGGTCTGAAATGGGATTTCAGTACCCTGTTCGATACTTGCTTCCACACGGTTGGCCGTCACCAGGCGCGGGCTGGCAATCACCCGCCCTTTGCTGTCCGACTCCAGTGCGGAGAGTTCGAGATTGATCAGCGTGCCGTTGTTGATCTTGATCAGGCTCAGGCCCAGTGCAGCCGGTCCACCTGCAACACCGGCCAGTGCAGCCGCCGGCAGATTGACGTTGAGATTATCCCCGCCGGAAGGAGATACTGTACCGGCAGCCAGTCCGCTGGAGTTGCTCAAATTGCCGGAAACCCCCAGCCGCCGCCCGTTGGTCTCGCTGCCGATGCGGGTGGCGTTCTGCACCCCGAAACGGGCTCCCAGGTTACGGCTGAACGTATCGGTTGCTTCGACGATCCGGGTTTCGATCATAACCTGCCGCACCTGAGTATCGAGGTTGGCGACGTGTCTTGCCACTTCTGCCAGCCGCGTGGGAATATCGGTAACGGTCAGCGTATTGCTGATGTCATCCACTTCCACCGAACCGCGCTGGCTCAGAATACCTTTGAGCGGAATCGAGCTGGCGGTTCTGTAATTCAGTTTGAAAGCCTCGGTTTGCAGTACTTCCAGCTCGGTGATCTGCTGGTTCTGCTCCAGTTGCAGCTTTTCGCGGGCGGCCATTTCTTCCCGGGGCGCAATGAAAATCACATTGCCCGCCCTGCGTTTATCGAGATCATTCGTTTGCAGCACGATATCCAGCGCCTGATCCCAGGGAACGTCCCTCAACCGCAAAGTCAGGTTACCTTTGACGGAGTCGCTGGCGATGATGTTCAGATCGGTAAAGTCTGCAATCACCTGCAGAATCGAACGAATCTCGACATCCTGGAAATTGAGTGAGAGTTTTTCACCGGTATAGCCCCCATCGATCAGTTTCTTGTGAATGGGTATATCTTCGGCTTCAGCCATCGGTCTGATTTCCACCACGAAAGTAGTCCCGGTCTGCCAGGAAGTATGTTCCCAGCGTCCTTTCGGCTCGATGATCATCTGCACGTTGCCCTCCCGGGCAACCGTCTCGACTGACTGCACCGGTGTGGCAAAATCCAGTACATTCAACCGCCGTTCGAGATTAGGAGGCAGATAGGCTTTCATGAATTCAACCAGCAATCTGCTGCCGTGACTATGGACATTGACCACTGCACCCGGCTGCGAAAGTTCTACTTCCACCCTGCCTTCGCCCTGGGTACCCCGGTGAAAGTCGATATCGCGCAGACTCATCGTTTCACTCCTCGCCGGACTGGAAGTCGAAACGGACGGACGGGCGGGAGTTCCGCCAGAGACTTCATTGCTCCTGAGCGATATCAATAAATGATTGCCTTCGACATCGGTTTCATAGGCAGCCGCGTTTGACAGATTCATCACCAGACGAATGCGGCCCTCGGCAGGTACGACATCGATATTTTTGATGATACCCCGGCCGGAAATTCTGCCAGACTTTTCCAGTGCGCTGTCCATCTGCTCCAAATCGAAGTAAAGACGATCAGGATCATTCAGCAGCACTCCGGCAGGCGGCACTTCAACCGGTTTATCCAGAGTCACCCTGACAATCGTCCTGCCATCAGTTTGCGACGAGACATCCACTGCACGCAGTGTATTGACTGATGCGGTTGCAGTCTGAACATAGCCCCATGCAAGCAGCAAAATACAGGCTGGCAGGCATTGCCAGATCCGGTGAATAACCCCAATGATGCGATTCTCGTACTCTTTGTTTCCCGTTATCCAGTTCATTGTTTCTGCTCCTGAGTTTGCAGCATGAGTACACTAGCCCGTTCGCTCCATTCGTCCCCACTATCCCGTGTAATCTCTCTCAATTTGATCTCCACTTCGGAAACGCCTGTAATCAGGCCGAAATTCTGGCCCAGATAATTACCGGTCCTGACGCGGTGAACCGAGTTATCCGGCGCTCTGACCAGGGCAAACACATTATTTCCGCGCCGCAGCGAACCCACCATGATGAGGTTCTCCAGCGGAAAACTCTCCAGAGCTTCCTTCGGTCGCTTCAGATCAGGTTCCAGTTCGTTGCGATCCGATTTCCCCGGCTTGTTTTTGCGGTTGCTGAAGGGGTCAGGGATGTCGAACGCCTGATAAACGAAATGCTCCAGCGGTCTGATTTCAGGCAGGGGATCCACTTTTCCCTTCAATCCCGCACCTGATTCCCGGACAAAAGATTCCAGGTCTTCATAACCTTCCTGGCTGCATGCGCCCACCAATGACAAAATCATTACAGCCATCCACCAGCTGAACCGGCTGCTCATGATGCCCCCTTGGGATTCTTCTGCTTGTCTTTCTCTGTTATTTCTCTTTTATGTGCTGCGATTTCCTCATCGTCGAGGTAACGAAAGGTTTTCGCCGTCGCATTGAATATCAGCTGATGATCTTTCCCGGGAGTGATTTCGATATTGTGCAGCGTGACGATACGCGGCAACTGAGCCACATCGCTGGCAAAAGCACCAATGTCGTGATAATTGCCCGTTACTCTGACGGTAACCGGCAGTTCGGCATAGAACTCCCGCACCGTCTCCCTGGCATCAGGTTTGAACAACTCGAACTGCAACCCCCGTCCCAGCCCGGCCCGGTTGATATCCACCAGCAGCGCATCCAGTTCAGATTTGTTGGGCAATTGCTTGAGCAAGGTGCCCAATGTTTGCTGCACTTCCGCTAATTGCTGGCGCAGAACATCGAGATTGACTGCACTGGTTTTTTTGGCAAGAAAAGTACTTCTGAGCGTATTTTCTTCTTCCCGCACCTGCTCCAGCGTCGTCCACTGTTCTTCCCAGTCCAGAAAATAACCGGCCACCATCAGGGTTGCCAGCAACAGCGCAAGCGCACCCGCCTTAATTATAGCCGGCCAGCTTCCCGGCTCATTGGGATTGGTATGACGCAACTCTTCCAGCAGATTCATGGTTGCCCCTCCGCTGCGGTAATTTTTGATGTCATTTCCTCTCCTCCGGTATGACTGCCTTCTTCCGGTAACTCGGTCAACCTGACACTCAAATCGAATTCACTGAGCCTGATCCCGTTTGCGGTAGCCGCCTTGATTTCGATCAGCAGTGGCGATTCCATCCAGGATGAAGCATCCAGATTGCGCATCAGTGTCGATACCCAAGCATTGGACTGGGCATAGCCGGCAAGACGGAGATGCTCGTCCGTCTGTTTGAAGCTCTTCAGATAAACGCCTTCCGGTACTCGCCTGGCTACCTCGTCCAGCATATGCACCACTTTGGCACGATTGCCTTGCAGTGATTCGACGATCCCTTTGCGTGCCAGCATTTCCTGGATTTTTTCCCTGATCGATCTGATCTCGGCAATCTGCCTGTCGAGCACGGCGATCTCATCTTTCAGATACTGATTGCGCCCGTTCTGATAATCGATTTTATCCAGTACCATTTCATGTACTCCCCAGATAATCAGCATCCCCAGTACCACAGTGAGGCCCGCCAGTACGGCAAACTGCTGCTGGCGTGCCTTGCGTTTGAGTTCACGGTGCGGAAGCAGATTGATGCGTATCATGACGGGTCAAATCCTCTCATGGCCAGGCCGCAGGCCGTCAACAGAACGGGAGCATCCATTTTCAGTTGTCTCGGTACGATCCGGCCGGACAGTTCCATATCTGCAAATGGATTGATGATCTGGGTAATCACTTTGGTACGTTCAGAGATGATCTCTTCCAGGCCGGGGATGGCTGCGCACCCTCCTGACAGAAAAATGTAGTCCATCTGGGTATACTGGGTAGAAGTAAAAAAGAACTGAAGTGCCCGGGACACTTCCAGTGCCACCGTTTCACAAAAGGGTTGCAACACATCATTCCGGTAATTTTCCGGCAATGTTCCGTTACGCTTGGCAATCTCGGCTTCTTCGGGGGGAAGATTGAACTGGTTCTGGATTTCCTGTGTCAGCTGATCTCCGCCAAAAGACAGATCACGCATATAAACGGATTCGCCGTTCAACAGCACATTGACCCGGGTAACGCTCGCACCAATGTCTATCAGTGCAATCACCTTGTCCTTGCCATCATCCGGCAGTTGCTGTCTGATCGCTCTGGCAGATACGGCCTGCGCAGCAAACTGCTCGACATCCATCACCATCACTTTCAGTCCGGCAGATACTGCCGTTGCCACCCGATCTTCCACCTTATCCTTGCGGGCGGCTGCCAGCAGTACTTCCACTTCTTCCGGATGACCGGGAGTCGGCCCGATCACCTGAAAATCAAGATTGACCTCATCCAGCGCAAACGGCACATACTGATTGGCTTCTGTTTCAACCTGAAATTCCAGATCATCCTCACGCAAACCGGCGGGAACGTTGATTTTCTTGGTAATGACAGAAGTCAGCGGCAATGCCATGACAATTTTTTTCTGCCGTGCCCCCATCCGTTTCACAGCACGCCGGAGACATTCGCTTACCTGTTCGATCTGGTTGATTCCGCCATCCTGCAGTGCATCCACCGGCATGGGCTCGATCACATAACGCTCCAGGCGGTATGAATGAGGCGACCTGCCTTTCCTGGAAAGCTCCACCACCTTGATCGACGAGGCGCTGATATCCACCCCCAACATACGAGCGGTGCCTGCCAGCAGGCTGAAATCGATATCAAACTTGATATCGAGAGGTTTTTTCAGGATGGATGGATTCAAGGCCATGTCTGCTCTCACTTGCATAACGTGTTGACCGGAATATTTTCATCCGGACGAGGTATTGCGACTAAGGCCGATTCTGACAGCTTAATGAATGAGTTAATTCATGCAATAACGATTGATATACCCTTTATAATTTCGTTCTGGATCATCTTCACCCTACACGACACATACACTGCCTCTGAATGTTATTCCGCTGGTTTTACCGTTTTTTCCTGGTCGCTCTGGCCACTGGTTTGCTTGCTGCATTGCTGGTGGTGTTTGCTGCTCTGGTTACGCTGCCCTCTCTGCCCAGTCTTGAAACACTGACTGATTACCGTCCCAAAATCCCGCTGAGAATTTACAGTGCCGACAATTTGCTGATTGGTGAATTCGGTGAGGAACGCAGGGATTTCGTCAAAATCGAGGAAGTGCCCAAATCACTCAAACAAGCGATTCTGGCAGCCGAGGATGATCGTTTTTATCAGCATTACGGGGTGGATTACATTGGTGTTTTACGTGCCATCTATTCCAATTTCAAGGCGGGTGGCGCGCATCAGGGAGCAAGCACCATTACCATGCAGGTGGCACGCAATTTCTTTCTGACCAAGGAAAAAACGCTTACCAGAAAATTCAGTGAAGCCTTGCTGGCTTTCAAAATCGAGCACAGTCTGGAGAAAGATCAGATCCTCGAGCTGTATATCAATCAGATTTATCTCGGGCAGCGCAGTTACGGCTTTTCTTCTGCAGCACAATCTTATTTCGGTAAGCAGCTTACCGACATCAATCTGGCGGAAGCAGCCATGCTGGCCGGACTTCCCAAGGCCCCCTCCCGGTTCAATCCGATCGTTAACCTGGAACGGGCAAAAACCCGGCAGCAGTATGTGCTGAAACGGATGCACGAACTCGGATATATCTCTGCTGAACAGTTTGCACGGGCAAAAGAGACTGTGATTGCAGTTCACCGCCGGGTGAAAGTCTTCGCCATGCCTGCTGATTACGTCGCAGAAATGGTGCGGCAGATCGTTTACGATCGCTACCGTGAAGAAGCCTACACTCGCGGAATCAAGGTTTACACCACGCTGAGAAAAACGGATCAGGAAGCAGCCTACCGTGCGTTGCGCAAAGGCGTCATGGAGTATGACGTCCGGCATGGTTACCGCGGCCCGGAAGCATTTCTGAAACTGCCAAAAGATCTCAAGGATCGCGAAGCATTGCAGGACATCATGCAGGATATCAGCAACAGCGATGACATCCTGGCAGCAATCGTTCTGTCTGCTACACCCGGTGCCGTCGAAGCCTTCCGCAAAAATGGCGAAACCATCCGGATCACAGGAGATGGTTTGAAAGCAGTCCACCGATTTCTCAGTAACGATCCCAAAATCGGCGAGAAGCGGATACGCCCTGGTGCGTTGATCCGAGTAAAGAAAACGGAAAAAGGTAGCTGGCAGATCGTTCAGCTGCCGGAAATCGAAGCTGCACTGGTTGCCATGGACCCGAATAATGGCGCCATTCGTGCACTGGTAGGCGGGTTTGACTACCACCTCAACAAATTCAATCATGCCACGCAAGCCTGGCGCCAGCCGGGATCGAGCTTCAAACCGTTCGTTTATTCTGCCGCACTTGAAAAAGGCTTTACCCCGGCTACGATCATCAATGACGCACCATTGTATCTGGGGTCGGAGCAGACAGGCGGCAAAGCCTGGGAACCCAAGAATTATGATGGCAAGTTCAGCGGCCCGATCAGAATGCGCACCGCACTGACACATTCCAAAAACCTGGCATCGGTCCGTATTCTTCAGGCGATTGGCCCGGCTTACGCACAGGATTACGCCACCCGTTTCGGCTTCGATCAGAAACATCACCCGGCGGTCCTTCCCATGGCACTCGGTGCCGGCTCGGCCACACCGATGCAGATGGCTATCGGCTATGCCACTTTTGCCAATGGGGGCTACCATATTCACCCCTATTTCATTGAGCGGATCGAGGATGAACACGGAAACATCATCGAACAGGCCCGCTTTGCCACTGCCGGCCGAAATGCCAAACAGGTCATCGACCCGCGCAATGCGTTTCTGATGACCAGCATGATGCAGGATGTCGTCCAGAGAGGAACTGCTGCGCGAGCCAGAGCGCTCAAACGTAATGACATTGCAGGAAAAACGGGGACGACCAGTAACGCGGTCGATGCCTGGTTCTGCGGTTATCAGAAAGATCTGGTGGCGGTTACCTGGATGGGATTCGATGAACCCAGATCCATGGGAAACAGAGAAACCGGCGGGCAGGCCGCTTTACCCATCTGGATCGACTACATGGCCACGGCACTCAAATCGATACCCGTTGCAAAAATCTCGCCGCCCAAGGGCATCGTCGTAGCGAAGATCAATCCTGAGACAGGCATGAGAGATATATTCGGAACACTCAATGAATACTTCTTTCAGGAGCAGCTTCCGCCTGAAACGGATTACTCTTTCCAGGATCCCGAGTTCACTGATCAGATGGAAAGTCCGATGTTTTGAATCAGGATCCGTTTTTCAGGAATCGGTTCTGCATAAAACGCGGGGTGTGAAGAAGATCGACGATACCCGTTCCGCTTCAGCAATCCCTGCTTTCACCTATGTCAGCAGGGAACAGATGAAATAGGTACAGTCTATCCGATCATTTTTTCGGCTCTGCTGAAACATCCTTGCCCGGTTTCAGCCCGTTCAACTGTTCGATCAGTGCCCGTCTTTCGTTTTCTGTTTCCTGATAGCGCATGTAGAGTTCATCCAGCTCATCCGTATAGTGACGTATCCTTTCAGTACGCTCCTTGCGCTGTCTGGCTACGTCTTCATACTTCGGTGCTTCACCATTGATAATGACGTCACTGCCGGTCGGCAGTGCCTGCTCAATCTGCGTGATTTCGTGGCGCCGCAGTTCCTGCAGCATTTGAAACCGCTGAAACAGGATCTGCTGTTCCTGTTGCTGCTGCATGATGGCAGCTTCCAGCTCAAGAATCTGTTGTTCATTACCTGCTACCGCCGGTACAGACATTGAAACCAGCAACAAACAGAAAAACAGCAGTTTCATACAGTTTTCCTCCAGAACACCAGATCGGAGTCTCAGAACCTGTCCGGGATTTCAATCAAGGGATGCAGTGCAAGACAAAATTAAACAAAAAAAGCGGAACATACTCGAAATATGTGAGCATTTTGAGTTCAGTTTTAACGCCGCAATGCGCCCTTCAGCGAAATATTGAACAGGTTCTCACAAAAATCAGATATGAATGGCCCGCTTATCCACGCCCAATGCAGCTTCGTGCAGTGATTCGGAAAGTGAGGGGTGGGCGTGTACGATACGCGCCAGATCTTCACTGCTGGCGGAAAATTCCATGGCAACTACGGCTTCTGCAATCATCTCGGAAACATAAGGCCCCACCATGTGTACGCCCAGGATACGATCACTTTCCGCATCCGCTAGAATTTTGACGAACCCAGTTGTTTCTCCCAATGCACGGGCACGCCCATTGGCCATGAACGGGAACTGCCCCGCTTTGTAGGCAACCCCTTCTGCTTTCAGCGTTTGTTCAGTTTTGCCCACCCAAGCAATCTCTGGTGCGGTATAGATCACCCATGGCATCATCCCGAGATCCACATGGGCAGACGAATCAGTTGCTCCCTGCCGGCCTGATGCTATCCGCTCGGCAACGGCAACACCTTCCTCAGAAGCCTTGTGTGCCAGCATCGGCCCTCTTACGACATCTCCAATTGCATATACATTCTGCAAACTGGTCTGGCAGAATTCATCCACGCTGATATATCCGCGCTCATCGAGCTTCAATCCCGCTGCTTCAGCCCCCAGACCGGAAGTGTTAGGAACTCGTCCCACGGCTACGATAAGTTTATCCACCTTCAGGTTCTGTGCATTCTTGTCACGATCGACGTAGTCGATCTCCACACCGTTCTCACTTGCTTGGGTCGATCTGATCTCGACTCCAGTATGAATGATGAGTCCTGTCTCGCGTGTCAATGCTTTATAGGCCTCTTTGGCCACCTGTTCATCCGCTGCCGGCAGAAAATCAGCCTGAGCCTCCAGTAAAGTCACTTCCGCACCCAGCCGGCGCCAGACGCTTCCCAATTCCAGGCCGATCACCCCCGCGCCGATGATGGCGAGTTTCCCGGGAGTCTGTTGCAAAGCCAGGGCGCCTGCATTATCGAGCACATTGTTCCCGTCGACCGGTGCCATTTTCAGAGTACGAGGCGTAGAACCTGTCGCGATGATGACATGCCTGGCACGTACCGATTGCTCTTTCTCGTCAGCACTCACCCGGATTTCCCAGCTGTCATCACCGCCATCACGTTTCTGATCACGCTTTTGCAGCATTCCGCGACCATGCAAGGCAGTCACTTTATTTTTCTTGAACAACATGCCAATGCCGCCGGTAAAGGCTTTGACGATCTTGTCCTTGCGAGCGATCATGGCCGGGACATCTATCGATAGTCCATCCACCTTGATGCCGTGTTCAGCAAATTTATGTCCGGCCCGTTCGAAATTCTCAGAAGATTCGAGCAATGCCTTGGAAGGAATACAGCCGACATTCAGACAGGTGCCACCCAGACTGGGTTTGCCCTGCTCATTTTTCCAGTCATCGATACATACGGTGTTGAGCCCGAGCTGCGCACAGCGGATAGCCGCCACATAGCCACCAGGGCCTGCACCGATGACTGCCACATCGAATAAATTATCCATATCAATTAAAGGTAAAAATAACTTGTTGCAAAATTAAATACTTACAAAGATACGCTGATATCGGCCGGATTGATTTTACTGATCTCGTCTGCTGCCTGGAGGAATCGTTCCATTTCCTGCAACTGCGCCATGGAATGAATCATGCATTGTCCGCGCATACATTCCAGTCTGGCCATACTGGCAGCAGAAAATTCCCATTGCAGAGATCCCAGCAGTTCATCTGCCGCATCAGCATCATTGCATACCAGCACCATATCACAGCCCGCCTGCAGAGCCTGCTCTGCCCGACGAGTGATGCTGCCATAATTTCTGGCGGCCTGCATACCCAAGTCATCACTGAAAATACAGCCTTCGAAACCCAGATCGTGCCGCAGAATGCACTGCAGCCATTTGCTGGAAAAACCTGCCGGATGTTGGTCGATGGCCGAATAAATGACATGCGCTGCCATGATGCCGGAAAGTCCCGCGTCGATCATCCGGCGAAAAGGAATCAGATCTTCCTTCTCAATATCGGTGTAGCTGCGTGTATCAATGGCAGTTTCGACATGAGTATCCGCTCGAATCGCACCGTGACCGGGGAAATGTTTACCAACTGCTGCCATTCCTGCTGATTGCAAACCATTCATCAGGGCGCAAGCCAGATCGGCAACGATCTGCGGCTCTCGGTGAAAAGCACGATCACCGATTACGCAGCTCTGCCCATAATCGAGATCGAGAACGGGTGTAAAGCTCAGATCCACACCACAGGCTTTGAGCTCTGCAGCCAGCACATAACCAGCCTGGCTCGCCAGGTGATGTGCCCGACCCGGGTTCCTGTCGCGGATTTCTCCCAGCACACGCATTGGGGGCAAACGGGCGAAACCATCCCGAAAACGCTGCACCCTGCCGCCTTCCTGATCGACTGCAATGAGCAGAGACGGGTATCGCAGCGCATGAATCTCCGCTGTCAGTCCGGCCAGCTGGGCCGGAGATGCGTAGTTCCGTGCAAACAGGATAACGCCTCCCACCAAGGGATGGCTCAGTCGGACACGATCCGTTTCAGTCAGTTCTGTGCCCGCTATATCGAGCATCAGCGGGCCGAGGGACATCTCTATTTTTCCAATACGACAAAGGCGCTTACCATGGTCAGCTCATCACTGATGGAAAGATGGTGGCGAGTGATACCACGCTGTCCTATCCATTCAGCCAGCTCCTGCTGAAACTCAAAATAGGGCTTTCCCTGCGAATCATGCTGAACAGCCATATTTCCGAACATGACCGGGGCACGCAAGCCTGTGCCCGTTGCTTTGGAGAATGCTTCTTTGGCAGCGAAGCGCTTTGCCAGGAACAGTGCAGGTTTGACGTGCTCCAGGTAATCCGGCCATTCAGAATCTGCCAGCACACGTCTGGCAAATTGTTCACCGTAACGCTCCAGCGAGCTGGCAATCCGGGCAGGATCGACCAGGTCGGTCCCGATACCATATATCATGCACGCGCCTGCTGGATCAGGGCTTTCATTTCGCGAACTGCTTCAGCAAAACCGACGAACAATGCCCGGGCAACGATGGCATGGCCAATATTCAGCTCAGACAGCTCTGGTATGGCGGCGATCTGTACGGTATTCTCGTAATGCAGCCCATGCCCGGCGTTGACCTGCAATCCCCGATCAAAAGCATAGGCTGCCATGGTACGGATTGTTTCCAGCTCGACCTGCTGCATTTCGGGTGTTGCAGCATCCGCATAACGGCCAGTATGCAGTTCAATTACGGGAGCACCTGCCTCGACCGCTGCATCGATTTGACCGGCCTGCGCATCGACGAACAGTGAAACGCGGATTCCCACTTCTGCCAGGCGCTTGCACGCCACACTCACCTGCCGGAAATGGCGAATGACATCCAGCCCGCCTTCCGTCGTCAGTTCTTCACGTCGCTCTGGCACCAGACAGATATCGTGCGGTTTGATCCGGCAGGCAAAAGCAATCATTTCTTCTGTTACGGCACTTTCCAGATTCATTCTGGTTTTAAGCCGATCCCGCAGAATTACGACATCATCTTCCTGTATATGACGACGATCTTCGCGCAAATGCAGCGTAATCGCATCTGCACCAGCCGCCTCGGCAACCAGTGCGGCTTCGACCGGGCTGGGATAAGTCGTGCCGCGTGCCTGGCGCACCGTTGCCACATGGTCGATATTGACACCCAGAGCTATCATGATTATTCAGTTTTCCCGCTTGTTTCCAATGAGTGATTTCTAAAACCTTCCCTTTTACTCATAACCCAGGCTCTTCAATGCAGTGATATCATCCGCCCAGCCGGATTTCACTTTGACCCATACTTCCAGATAGACTTTGCTGCCGAACAGCATTTCCATATCCTTGCGCGCCTGTGTAGCCATATCCTTCAGTTTCTTCCCCTGCTTGCCAATAATGATAGCCTTCTGGTTCTCCCTTTCCACCAGGATACAGGCATGGATGCGTCGCAAATTACCCTCCACGGTAAACTGTTCTATCACCACACTGACCGAATAAGGTACTTCTTCTCCGATCTGCCTGAACACTTTTTCACGCAGCAGTTCTGCTGCCAGAAACCGCTCACTGCGATCGGTGATCTCATCCTCGGCAAATACAAAGGGATTTTCCGGCAAATGCTGACGAATTGCTTCGATCAAGGTAGATAACTGTCTGTTCTGCAAAGCACTGACCGGAACGATAGCAGAAAACTCGAACACATCTGCCATTTTCTGCATGAACGGAAGCAACTGCAATTTATCCGGCAGCAAATCGATTTTGTTGATCACCAGGATCACGGGCAGATTCCGCGGCAGTTGTTCCAGAACCTGTTCGTCCTCCCGGCCAAATCGACCTGCTTCAACCACGAATACAACGACATCTACATCCTGCATGCTTTGCAGAACGACCCGATTCATTACTTGATTGAGCTGGCTGCGATGACGCGTCTGGAAACCGGGCGTGTCCACAAAAATAAACTGCGACTGTGCATCGGTCAATATCCCGTGAATGCGGTGGCGCGTAGTTTGCGCTTTTCTGGAAGTAATACTGATCTTCTGTTTGATCAGATGATTCAACAACGTTGATTTACCGACATTGGGCCGCCCCACGATGGATATATAACCAGTTTTGTAACCGGGTGCGTTCATGGCCAATGTCTTTTCAGGTAAAAACCGAGATTGATCGAGAAAATATAGCTTGTTACTTATGAAGTGATGTCGACTCAATGCCTTACGATGGCAAGTTCGTAGGCTTGGCGTGCAGCTTCCTGTTCGGCCCGGCGGCGGCTGGTTCCCTCACCTCTTGTGCGAATGCCGAATCCGGGAATGATACATTCCACATGAAAAATCTGTACGTGCGGATCACCCTGTGCCAACAGCACGTTGTATTCAGGCAAAGCGATTTTACGACTCTGCAGATATTCCTGCAGCAAGGTTTTGGAATCCTTGCCGGAAGTGTCCGGATCCAGCTGCCTGATCAGGGGTTCATACAGTGCAACAATGACCTGCTCCACCACTGCAAACCCGCTTTCGAGATAAATCGCGCCAATGATGGCTTCCACTGCATTTGCCAGAATCGAAGGTCGATGATGCCCACCACTTTTACGCTCACCCTCGCCGAGTAAAATCAGCTCTCCGATACCCAGGACGGATGCTAGTCGATGCAATGCCTGCTGATTGACAAAATTGGCACGTAATCGGGTCAGATCTCCTTCCGGCAATGATGGAAAACGTTTGAACAGCAATGTTGATACTGCACAGTTCAGCACACTGTCACCGAGAAATTCGAAACGTTCATTGTTCGGAAAACCAAGACTGCGGTGAGTAAGTGCTTCCCGGAGTAAATCAGGCTGTTTGAAGGTATAACCCAGTTTCTGCAAAAAAACTGTGTAATCTCGCCCTTTTAGCGTTTTTATCTGCTTGTTTTTCGTATTGTGTGCAATAGGCCTGGAACTGGTCATCGATCACTGGCCGCATCGAAGTCGATCAGTAAAGAAAGGTTTGCAAACAGAGGTTTCGTAACTGTGTAGTTTATATCCAGCACGAGCTGCCCATCCTGCTTTCTAATGACGATATCATTTCCGTTTACGGATTTTATGGCATCCACGGCAGCGCGCTTGTTAAACGCCTGGCGAATTTCATGGACGCCGGCATTATGCAATTCGGAATCACTGGCAATTGCCACTAGTGCCCGCTTGACTGCAGCAAACTCGATGTAAGCAGGAACAAGTCTCATCCCCAGGATTGCCACCAGAACAATGATTACCGACCATGTCAGTAGACCCGGCAAACTCACTCCCTGCTGCCTTCTGTTCATCGAAGAATAAACCGGATTCATAGATACCTCCGCGACATACTGAAGATTCAAATCATTATTTGATCAACGTGCCTATTCTGCTCAGATCATTAAAATTCCACCAGATCAGGAAGGCTTTACCGACGATATGATTTTCCGGCACGAACCCCCAGTAACGGCTGTCACTGCTGCCATCACGATTATCACCCAGAGTAAAATAATTCCCTTCGGGGACCTTGCAGGAAAAACCTGTCCGGTCAAAGGTGCAATTCTCCCGATTAGGGAAGTGGTGAATAGCAGATAGCTGAATATCCGGCATTTCTTCATTGATCAGGATGTCATGTTCGCTGCCATCCATATTCTCTTTGAACCGTTGAGTATAAATGTACGCCGGACCATCGATATATTTATAGTCCCCCCCCTGCTCCAGCTGAACGGGAACATCATTGATACTCAACTGTTTATTCCGGTAGGTGACCGTATCTCCTGGCACACCGATCACTCGCTTGATGTAGTCGATAGAGGGATCCTCGGGAAAACGAAATACCATGACCTCGCCACGCTGGGGTTCATTCATATCAATGATTTTCAGGTTCGCTACCGGCAACCTGATCCCGTAGGTGTATTTATTGACCAGTATAAAATCCCCGATCAGCAAAGTTGGAATCATCGAACCGGAAGGAATTTTGAAAGGCTCTACCAGAAACGATCTCAGGCTGAATACAATCAGAATGATCGGAAAAAAGCTTTTAGGATATTCAACCCACCATGGCTCTTCGGTATTGCCGGAAACACGCTTGTGCCTCAGCACAAAATAATCAAGCAGCCAGATCCCGCCCGTTACTACTAGTAAAATAAGCAATACCAAAGGAAAGTTCATAATACCCCATGACCTAGAAATATACCGATCAACATCTTACTCATCCCGTTTGCCGGCACTTTTACTTGTTACTTGCCATCCACCTGCAGGATGGCAAGAAACGCTGCCTGGGGAATTTCAACATTACCGACTCGTTTCATACGCTTTTTTCCCGCTTTCTGTTTTTCCAGCAGCTTGCGTTTACGTGTAATGTCTCCACCGTAGCACTTCGCCAATACATTCTTGCGCAATGCCTTGACATTCTCGCGTGCCACAATATGAGCACCTATTGCCGCCTGTACCGCAATGTCAAACATTTGTCGCGGGATGAGTTCACGCATTTTCTGTGCCAGTTCCCGCCCGCGGTGCTGGCTGCTGGCACGATGTACAATCAGAGACAAAGCATCCACCCGGTCGCTATTGATCAATATGTCAAGCTTAACCAGATCAGCCGCTCTGAATTCCTTGAATTCATAATCAAGTGAAGCATAACCGCGGCTTACAGATTTCAATTTGTCAAAGAAATCCATAACTACCTCGTTCAAAGGCATTTCATAGACCAGCATTACCTGCCTACCCATGTATTGCATGTTTTTCTGGATACCACGTTTGCCGGTACATAATGTCATCACTGTGCCAACGTATTCTTCTGGAACCAGAATCGTCGCAGTAATAATCGGTTCCCTGATCTCTTCTATGCTGGACAGGTCGGGCAGTCTGGATGGATTCTCGATTTCCGTGATTTTGCCATCACGCAGAACAACCTGATAAACCACCGTGGGCGCAGTGGTAATGAGATCCATGTCATATTCCCGCTCCAGCCGTTCCTGCACAATATCCAAGTGCAGTAACCCCAAGAACCCACAACGAAACCCGAAACCCAGCGCCTGAGAAGTTTCCGGCTCAAAATGCAGAGAAGCATCGTTTAACTGCAGTTTTTCCAGTGCCGCACGCAACGCATCATATTGATTGGATTCGACCGGGTATAACCCGGCAAAAACCTGTGGCTTGATTTCCTTGAATCCGGCCAGGGGCTCACCGGCGGGACGATCAGCAAGTGTCACCGTATCTCCCACTTTGGCAGATTTCAGATCCTTGATTCCTGAAATGATAAAACCCACCTCACCAGCACTCAGGGATTCATGGTTTACCGCTTTCGGTTGGAAAACGCCCACTTCTTCACATAAATAATTTGCTTTGCTGGACATCAGCAAAATCTTGTTGCCCGGTCTCAGTACACCGTCCACAACTCGAACCAGCATCACGACACCCACATAGCTGTCAAACCAGGAATCTATGATCAGCGCCTTGAGTGGTGCATCGACATCTCCCTCAGGCGGCGGAATCTGCGCCACAATCATTTCCAGGACCTGATCCACTCCCTCACCGGTCTTTGCACTGATACGCAAAGCACCTTTGGCTTCAATTCCGATGATATCTTCCACTTCGGCTATCACCCTGTCAGGATCTGCGGCAGGTAAGTCGATCTTGTTGAGCACCGGGATCACCTCGACACCTTGCTCAATCGCGGTATAACAGTTTGCAACCGTCTGTGCTTCAACACCCTGAGAGGCATCAACAACCAGCAAAGCGCCTTCACAAGCAGAGAGTGAGCGGGATACTTCATAAGAAAAGTCAACGTGGCCCGGGGTATCAATTAGATTCAGCAGATAATTTTTACCGTCCTTGGCCTGATAGTGTAACGCTGCAGTTTGTGCCTTTATCGTAATACCGCGCTCACGCTCCAAATCCATTGAATCAAGTACCTGATCCTCCATTTCCCGGTCGGAAAGACCACCACAAAACTGGATGATGCGATCGGCAAGTGTGGATTTGCCATGATCGATATGCGCGATGATGGAAAAATTACGAATATGCTGTATCAAAAGAAATCACCGCTCGGCAGAAAAATCGACAAAAGCTAGAGACAAAAGGGGCGATTGTATACAAATCGACAGAGGGAAGATAGATTCGGCTGATTTCGCCAGAATAGCCTGACAGCCAAGCATACCCTGATGATCACGGAAACAGCGAGAGTCTGTTAAATGCGTCAGCCTATCAACGATTGCTCTACCTCGATTTCTTATACCAATGTAGAATAGGGAAATATGAAAGCCGCGTCTTCCGGAACGGAAAATCCGACCTGTTCAACGAATCAACCGTGAGATGAAATTAGGAAAGGTAAGCGCCAATTACATCTGAATCAAGGAAATAGTGACACAGCTCCTTATTCTCGTTGACAGCAAAAAGAACAGGAACACGATCATTGTACAATCGGGTCAAATGTTCATTCCCGTCGATATTAATTACTTCCAGTTCAAACCAGGATTTTTTTTGTAATACCCGCAGGGAAGCAATCATCTCTTCACACAGATGACAACCTTCCCTTCCGTATACAACCAATTTCCTGAGTTCTACCTGATTATTCATTGCACCAGCAGCAAATTTTACCCATTTATCTTTATAGTAATAAAGGTCGTAATATCTCCCCTTTTTATCAGCAGAGCGATATTCCGGCCTTTTTTGGCATCATCCAATAGTTTATTGAACTGCTGGATAGATTTTATATCCTGGTTATTGAACCCCAGAATGACATCTCCGGGACGAATGCCTGCACTGCTGGCAATTCCGTCATAGACCTCTTCGACCAGCAGACCGCTATCAATTCCAAGCTCATTCTTCTGGTTTGCAGAAAGTTCTCTCAGAGCAAGCCCTAACCTGCTGGTGGCATCTCCTGATTTACTTTGTTTCTGGACAGTAGTGCTGCTGTCATCTCCAGGCATTTCCCCTACTGTAACAGTCAGTTTCTTGATTGAGCCATTACGCCATACCTCAACAGATACCCTGGCATCCGGTTTCGTATTTCCGACTATGCGGGGTAAATCACTTGAAGTATCGATACCTTTATCATCGAATCTCAGAATCACATCCCTTATCTTGATGCCTGCCTTGTCAGCCGGCCCGTCTTTCTCCACAGAAACAACCAGCGCGCCACGTGACTTATCCAGATTGAAAGATTCCGCCAGCTCATCTGTCATTTCCTGGATCATGACACCGATTTTTCCTCGCGAGACTTTGCCGTAAGCCTTGAGCTGACTGGTAATTTCCATTGCCACATCGATCGGGATAGCAAAAGAAAGACCCATGAAGCCGCCCGTACGGCTGTAAATCTGGGAGTTAATCCCTACGACTTCTCCTTTCATATTGAACAGTGGCCCACCAGAGTTGCCTGGATTGATTGCCACGTCAGTCTGAATAAAAGGAACATAATTTTCCTGGGCAAGCGATCGCCCTTTCGCACTCACGATCCCTGCTGTAACTGTATTCTCAAAACCAAAAGGGGCACCAATGGCGATCACCCATTCGCCAACTTTAAGCTGATCAGGGCTACCCCGGGTGACTACCGGCAAATCATCCGCATCAATTTTTAACAGAGCTATATCCGTTTTTCGATCGGTCCCTATCACTTTCGCACCAAACTCACGCTTATCGGTCAGTCTGACCGTGATTTCATTGGCTGATTCGACTACATGCGCATTGGTCAGAATATAACCATCCTTACTGATGATGAAACCTGAGCCCAGTGAACGGGATTCATATTTTCTCGGGCCGGAAAAAGGTTGCATATGCCGGCGAAAAAACTCGTAAAAAGGAGAATCTTCGGGGATGTTGGGAACTCCCGGAAAGAAATGGTTCGCATCTATCTGCTGCGTTTGTACGGTACTGATATTGACAACTGCTTGCCCATGCTTTTCCACCAGGTCGGTAAAATCTGGTAAATCCTTTGCCAGCAATGGAGCAGACAACATAAACACTGCTACAAACAGACAAATCGCAAAAGTACCCTTGCGCCATATATCCGCAACTGTAACTGTATTTATCAAAAACCTGGATCCTATACCTGAATGGAAATTATTCCGGGAGATTATGTCAGCCATGCAGTCACCAGTTAAGAGATAGTGTTTATTTTCTTATATAGTTGGGCCGGTGCGCTACTCAGCAGATGCAGCAGACTGTTCTCCGACCTCAGCAGGGGAAGACATTCCGGTAGTTGGATAACGAACTGATCTTTCATAGGTAAGATCCCTGTAAATCAGAGGATCATTATTGTAGTGGGTGTTTACAGGCATAGAAGGAGATGAATACGCAGATACTGGCTGGAAAGTCATTAACGAACGGGGCCCGCCGACAGGTGCAGTCTTTCCGTTGTTTTTTTCAGCCATATATATTTCTTTAAGTGTCGTTTCATGCTGTTCCATTGATTGAGATATCAGCCATCCAATCGATAACGCAGCAACCGAGGCGGCAACCGACAGACTCAGCAGCTTTTGTTTACGATTTTGGTGGGTTTTGTGTGGATAAGGTGATAATAAGAGTGGCTCATCAGCCAGTTGATTTCTGACTTGTTCCGATATATCTATATTAATGGCCGACTGACGCAGCGAATCACCGATTGCATGATAAATTTTCCAGTCAGAAAACAAATCGTTGTCGGTTTTGACTGCGTTAATAATCTTAGCAGCATGAGTGCCATCAAGTTCACCATCCATCAACTCAGAAACTTTATTTCTCACAATTTCACCTCTTGTCACCATCTTTTACTTTTATCAGTACCCAATAAAGGCCTTAACTTGTCGGCCACAGCTTCACGTGCCCTGAATATCCGGGACCGCACCGTACCGATAGGACAATTCATGATATCAGCAATCTCTTCATAACTAAGCCCTTCGATTTCCCTAAGAATAATTGCCGTGCGCAACTCCTCGGGCAAAGCTTCAAGCGCCTGATTTACGGTTTGGGCAACCTGTTTGCCCATAAGTTCACTTTCCGGAGTGTTTACTTCCCGAAGCTGATCGGCTCCTTCAAAATTTTCCGCCTCCTCGGTACCGAACCCATTTACAGTTGCAGGAAGCTTACGGCCTTGTGATACCAGAAAATTCTTGGCCGTATTGACCCCGATCCGATATAACCAGGTATAAAAGGCACTATCACCGCGAAAAGAAGGTAATGCCCGATAGGCTTTGATGAAAGTCTCTTGAGTAATATCCTCCACTTCAGCAGGATCACGGATGAATCGCGACAATAAACGTGCCAGTCGTCTCTGATACTTGATAACCAGCAGGTCAAACGCACGCTTATCACCTCGTTGTACCTGTTCTACCAATTGCTGATCGATTTCACGATCACTCATTTCTCAGATTCCCGGGATAAGGAAGATATAAGCGAGCTTTATTTAACAATTTGCAACCTTCTGTCTTAATCACAAACAACCATTCATCATTAATTCAGCAACGCAGCATATTGTTGAAACACAATAAAGCACCCCGCCGCAAGCAGCTGGGTATTAACTGCGCCTTCCAAACCCGCTGGCTTTCAGCCAGCCTTCGCGCCCCAAGGAGCGGGGAATTGAACCCGCAGAGATTAAAGCGGGTCATGAGAATCTGCGTCTTCAACCACCCCGGGCTCGATACGCTCTACTTTCAACAAATGCAAACGACGACTGTCTGCTCTCGTGACAGTAAAATTGAAACCCTCAATGGTAATAGATTCTCCATTTTTAGGAAGCCGGCCAAATTTATTGATAACGAGACCGCCAATCGTATCAAATTCCTTGTCACTGAATGTTGCGCCTAATGTCTCATTGAAGCTGGATATTTCTGCAATTGCCCTGACACGATAGTGACCATCCGTATCTGCAACAATGTAAGCATCATCTTCATCGAAATCAAATTCGTCCTCAATATCTCCGACAATCTGTTCCAAAACATCTTCGATCGTGACGAGCCCGGCTACACCACCATACTCATCAACGACGATAGCAATATGGCTACGGTTACTGCGAAAATCTTTAAGCAGAATATTCAATTTCTTGGACTCGGGTATATAGATCACCGGGCGCAGCATATCCCTGATATTGAATTCTTCCCTGCTCGCGTAATAACGTAATAAATCCTTTGCCAGCAATACACCGATAATCTGATCTTTGCTGCCATCCGTAACCGGGAAACGCGAATGGGCAGTCTCCATTACAAATGGAATAAACCCTTCCGGCTTCTCACTGATATCAATGGTGTCCATTTGCGAACGAGGGATCATGACATCACGTACCTGCATTTCAGAAACCTGCATCACTCCCTCAATCATAGCCAACGCATCTGCATCAAGCAGGTTGCGCTCATAAGCAGAATGCAACAGAGCCAGCAATTGCTCACGATCTTCCGGTTTGCGCGAAAGTAATGTACTGATATGCTCAAACCAACCGATTTTAGGGGAAGCTTCGTTCATGAAATGTATATAACATCGGGAATAAAAAAGACTGTCTCACGCGTGCTTATATCATCTCAATGTTGAATGACATAAGGATCGGGGTAGCCGAGTCTGGTGATAATCTCCGTTTCGAGTGATTCCATCACCACTGCATCTTCATCGCGGATGTGATCATAGCCCTGCAAATGCAAAATACCATGGACAGTAAGGTGAGCATAATGAGCAGTCAGATCTTTGCCTTGCTGCTGTGCCTCGTTGCAAATCACTGGCGCACACAACACAATATCACCCAAAAGCGGGACATCGTCGTCATACACAAACGTCAACACATTGGTTGCCGAACTTTTGCCACGAAAGTCGCGATTGAGTATTTCACCTTCCTGCCTGCCAACAATACGGATAACCACCTCTGCAGGTTTGCTTAGTGCTGCTTTAACCCACTTACGAAACAATCGTCTGTTCGGAATACCCGTCTTATCAGACATGTACTGCACTGTCAGTATGAGTTCCTGCTCATAATCTGGCAGCTCAACCGGATTCTTTGTCAGGGACATATTTCTCGTAGGCATCTACTATACGTTGAACCAACGGATGACGAACTACATCTTCCGTCCTGAAGCGGGTAAATGCGATCCCGTTTACATTCTTCAATACCCGTTCTGCTTCAACCAGACCGCTCTTCTGATGCTTAGGCAGATCTATCTGCGTTATATCTCCGGTGATCACGGCTTTAGAACCAAAACCGATACGTGTCAGAAACATCTTCATCTGCTCAGCCGTTGTATTTTGTGCTTCATCCAGAATGATGAATGACTGATTAAGAGTACGGCCGCGCATGAAAGCCAGTGGCGCAATCTCGATGATCCCTCTTTCAAAATGCTTACTGGCTTTTTCAAATCCCATCAAATCATACAGAGCATCATAAAGCGGTCTTAAGTAGGGGTCCACTTTCTGCACCATATCTCCCGGCAGAAACCCCAGCCTTTCTCCAGCTTCTACAGCCGGACGCACCAAAATAACGCGACTGACCAGTTCACGCTCCAGCGCATCCACTGCACAGGCAACGGCAAGATAAGTCTTACCGGTACCTGCCGGGCCAATACCAAAAGTAACATCATGTTTCTTGATCTGAAAAAGATAATCAGTCTGCCGGGCAGTACGGCCCTGAATATTGCCGCGACGGGTAACAAGCTGCAAGGAAGTTGCATTGGAATCGGCAATAGCCCTATCCGAATCTCCAAGAGGAGGGGAAGGATTATTTCGAATTTCAATCAAGCCCAGCTGTATTTGTTCCACACTGAGGTGATGGTACGAATCATCATAAAATTTTTTTAGTGCCTGAATTGCCAGATGAGTATGTTCTACAGAGCCATAAAGCTTAAAATGCCCTCCTCTGCGTGAAATCATCACATTGAAAGCATACTCAACCTGCTTGAGGTTCTCATCCAGCGCACCACACAGGTTGGCCAAGCGTTCATTGTCCGTGGGAGAGAACGTCAGTTCAACCGGCTTGGATTTTGTTGCCGCATCAAGTGTCATTGTCGTACTTGGACTTTGGCAGTAATCAGATTAAACCGCAAGCCAATGGCAACACTATGATCATTGCATATCAGAAATTTCACCGCGCAATGTATGAGAGGAAACTGCTGTTATTCTGATATCAATAAAATTTCCTATCAGCCCGGCATGCCCGGCAAAATTGACTACTCGATTATTGTCTGTCCTGCCACAAAATTCACCAGGATCTTTTCTCGACGAGCCTTCTACCAAAATACGCTGGACAGTGTCGACCATACCCTGACTGATTGTTTGTGCATGAAGCTGAATTTTTTCCTGCAAACGATACAGTCTTGTCAATTTTATCTGATGTGATGTGTTATCCGGCAAATCAGCAGCCGGTGTTCCTGGACGCGGACTGTAAATAAAACTGAAAGATTCATCAAAATGTACATCATCAATCAGTTTCATCGTTGCTTCGAAATCATCCTCTGTTTCTCCAGGAAATCCGACAATGAAATCGGATGATATTGATATATCCGGACGAACGAGACGCAATTTGCGAATAATGGATTTGTACTCAACGGTAGTATAACCGCGCTTCATTGCAGCTAATATTCTATCTGATCCGGATTGCACGGGCAGATGTACATGACCAACCAGCTTAGGTAAGCGTTGATATGCCTCAATCAATCGAGCTGTAAATTCCCTCGGATGAGAGGTGGTATATCGGATGCGCTCTATACCGGGAATTTCATGAATATAGTCCAGTAGTGTAGCAAAATCAGCAATCTCACCATTGATCATTTTGCCTAAGTAGGCATTTACATTCTGTCCAAGCAATGTAATCTCTTTGACACCCTGTATTACCAGTCCTGCTACCTCGGTAAGAACATCATCCAGCGGTCTCGAAACTTCTTCTCCCCGGGTATAAGGCACGACACAGAAACTGCAGTATTTACTGCACCCTTCCATAATCGATACAAAAGCAGTGGCTCCTTCTGTACGTGCAGGCGGCAAGCGATCAAACTTCTCTATCTCAGGAAAGCTGATATCTACCTGGGGACGACCTGTACGCCTGCGAGCATCGATCAGATCAGGCAATCTGTGCAATGTTTGAGGCCCAAATACCAAATCCACAAACGGAGCACGTTTGACTATCTCAGGACCTTCCTGACTGGCCACGCACCCACCCACACCAATCAGAAGATCAGGTTTGCTGTTTTTAAGATGCCGTACGCGTCCCAAGTCATGAAAAACTTTTTCCTGTGCTTTTTCACGAACCGAACAGGTATTAAACAGGATCAGATCGGCTTCTTCAGGTGTTTCGGTCAACTCCATACCCTTTTCAGACAACAGGATATCAGCCATTTTGGCCGAATCATACTCGTTCATCTGGCAGCCGAACGTCCTAATATAAAGTTTGCTGCCCATCGTACCTCTTGTCAGAATTCAAACTAACCAATCCACCTGTACACATTTGTTTAACTGAAAACTACAAATCTGCTGATAAAAAAGCAAGCTGCAATCCGGAAGCCAACCTGGCTTCAAAAGATTGCAACTTGCTGTTTGATGTATCTTCGATATTCAACAACTACATACGTTAGCTGATCAAGACTTACTCATCATCGTTATCGTCTTCATTGTCGCTGTTATCACTGGAGGAAGCAGATTCGCTGTCGCTGCTATCGTCAGCTTCTTCGGTTTCTTCATCTTCATCAGCTTCTTCATCATCCCCATCAT
>WBZO01000707.1_pt1 | contig 63909 bp, 57 predicted proteins | sample 5204261 | NCBI WGS metagenome assembly WBZO01 (sample SAMN12412400, study PRJNA552823) | activated sludge metagenome | isolation source: activated sludge from anammox sidestream of wastewater treatment plant... | place: USA: North Carolina | collected 2017-09
CCTGCCGTGCCGCGAGCTCGGCGAGCGTGTCGGCGTCGAGGCCGAGCAGGCCACCGAGCACCTCGCCGTTGTGTTCGCCGAGGCGCGGCGGCGGCCGGAACGAAAGCGGCTGGGTGTCCGCGAACTGCCAGCCGCCCGCGGGGAACCGGTAGGTGCCGAAGCCCAGGTCGGCGTCGCGCAGCACGCCGCGCGCGAGCAGGTGCTCGTGATCGTTCTGGTCGACGTCGGGGCGGAGGACGGCCGCCGCCGGCACGCCCGCGGCCTGCAGGAGGCGCTCGGCCTCGAAACGGTCGCGCTCGCCCACCCACGCCGCGACCGCGTCGTTGAGGGCGGCGCGATGCTGGTGCCGCGCGGCCGTCGTGCGGAACGCCTCCTCCGCGAGGAGGTCCTCCCGCCCGATGGCGCGGGCGAGCGCCTCGAACCGGGCGTCCGAGTCCACCGCGACCGCCACCCACGTATCCGGCGCGTTCGCCGCGAACACGCCGTGCGGCGCCATCCACGGGTGGTCGTTGCCGAGGCGCGGCGCGCGCTCGCCCGTCAGCTGCCAGTCCAGCAGGTACTCCCCGAGGTGGGGCACCGTGCTCTCGAACTGCGCGAGGTCGAACACGACGCCCTCGCCGGTCCGGTCGCGGTGCCGAAGTCCGAGGATCGACATGAACAGCCCGGCGGCCGCGGAGATGCCGTCCGGATGGTGCACCGGCGTGATCGTCGAGAGGTCGCAGTCCGGGTAGCCGCGCAGCACCGAGTGGCCGGACACCGCGTCCAGCGTCATGCCCATGGAACGGAAGTAGCGGTACGGGCCACTGAGGCCGTAGCCCGTCAGCAGCGTCACCACGAGGCGCGGGTTTGCCGCGAGCAGCCGCACGGGGAGCAGGTTCAGCGACTCCTGCGCGTCGAGCGAGAGGTTCGTGAACACGAGGTCGGCCTCGGCGAGCAGCAGGTCGAGGATCCGCTGTCCCTCGGCCGAATGCAGGTCCAGGGTGATGCCTCGCTTGTTGCGGTTCACGGCGAGGAAGGCGGCGTTGCGGTTCCATGGCTCGTCGCCCGGGTCGCCCTCCGGATAGCCGGCGGCGCCGGGCAGCGGCCGGACGGCCCCGCGCGCTGACCGCTGGATCGCCTCGACCTTGATCACGTCGGCGCCGAGGTCGCCGAGCATCGAGCCGCAGAACGGTCCCGCCCAGATCTCGGCGATCTCGATCGCGCGGATGCCGGCGAGCGGGAGGGGCTGCTTCGCACCACCCGCGACGGTCGCCGGTGTGGGGACGGCCGGCCGGGGAGGCAGCAGCGCATCCACCTCGCGGTCCGCCTCGCCGAGGGTCGGAGCGGCCCCGACCTCGGCCCAGACCCCGTCCGGCCCGCGTGCGATCGACCCGGGGTAGCGCAGCTCGCCGGCGACGGGGTGCCGGAGCGCGCGCAGGTAGCGGCGCTCCTCGAGGTGCGGATCGGCGAGGAGTGACGCGGCCTCGTAGAGCGGCGCCGCGGGGATGCCCGCGCGCTGCGCGCTCTGGAACACCTCGGCGATCGTGTGGGTGCCCACGTACGCCTCGAAGATCGCCTCCCAGTCAGCGCGGTGCTGGCGCCGCGCCTCCCGCGTGGCGAAGCGTGGGTCTTCGGCGAGTGCGGGTTGCTCGACCAGTTCCACGAGGCGCGGCCAGTGCCGATCGCCCAGGGGGAGGAAGGTGATGTAGCCGTCCTGCGCCCGGTAGGTCCCCCGACCGAACCCTGCCGCGGTCGCGGTGGCGGACAGCTTCGTGTCCTCGCGCGGTTCGAGCTCGCCGGAGAACGCCCAGACCAGCCGCCGCGTGACCTGGTTGGGGTGGGACGCCCAGCAGTCGACCTCCGCGAGGTCGAGGTAGTCGCCCCGGCCCGTGCGGTCGCGGCGGAAGACGGCGGCGGCGACCATCGCGGCGGCCATTCCTCCCGAGAACGTCCGCGGTACATGGCCCGCGTACCGCACCGGCTCTCGCGCCGGCAGGCCCTCGCGGTACATCGCGCCGCCCGACGCGAACAGCGTCATATCGGTCGCGACATAATCACGCAGCGGCCCGGAGCGACCGTAGGGCGTCAGCGAGACCCATACCAGGCCCTCGTTGCGTGCCCGCAGCTGTGCCGGGCGGAGCGCCTCGAAGCGATCGCGTGGCAGCGACTCGATCAGGACGTCGGCGCGCGCGGCGAGATCCGCCAGGCGCTCGATACCCGCGGGCGTGTCGAGATCCATCGTGATGCTGCGCTTCCCCGTGTTCAGGTGCAGGAACAGGGGTGAGCGCTCCGGATCCGCGTTTACGCCGCGCGGCGTCTCCCAGCGGGCCGGGTCACCCTGTGGTGGCTCGACCTTCACCACGCGCGCCCCGGCATCCGCGAGCAGGCGGCCGCCGTAGGCGACCGCCTCGCCGGCTCCAACCTCGAGGACGCTGTAGTCGGAGAGGATGGGGGCCATCGCAGCCTCCTCGCCGCCGTGTGCCGACCCCGCGACGGGCACCTCGCATACTACATGCGTTATCAAGCGGGCCGCCCGGCGGTCTGGCCAGGCCCTCCGCACGCAGCGCGAGCCGGGTGGGCAGCGGAGGAGTACGCGAGGGCGCGGACGATGTGCGACACAGCCGTGGCGACGGTGGCGGATGGGGATCGCGTGCTGCCTCTCCCCTCGGTGGAGGACCGAAGGCACGCGTTACATCGCGGGCGTGACGAGGGGGAGGCGGACCGTGACGGTGGTGCCCACGTGCTCCATGCTGGTGACCTCGACGCTTCCGCCGTGTTGCTCCACCACCTGTTTCACGCTGGCCAGTCCGATGCCGGACCCGTGATAACCGCCGGCTACCGCGTTCGAGGCGCGGAAGTACGGCTCGAAGACGCGAGGCAGCTCGGCCGCCGGGATGCCGTGCCCCCGGTCCTGCACGGCCAGCTCGGCGCCGGGCGCGCCGGCGACTTCCATCTCGCGCAGACTGACGGTGACGTCCGTGCCCCCGGGGCTGTACTTCGCCGCGTTGGTCAGCAGGTTCTCCACCGCCCGCTCGATGCGGTCGCGGTCCCACGAGCCCTCGCACCGCTCGCAGCCGGCCACCTCCAGCAGGTAGTGGTGGTTGGGGTCGACCGTGCGCCGCTCTTCGACGACGTTGGCGAGGCACTCGACGAGATCGAACTGGCTCAGCGAGTTGAGGACCCGGTTCCCGGAGCTCACCTCACCGATCTCATTCAGCATGCGGGCCGCGCGGTCCGACTCGCGGCGGATTTCCTGCAGCGCGCCGGAGACCTTCGCCTCATCATCCGCTCGCAGCGCGCGCACGGCGTAGGCACGGATCACGGTGAGCGGGCTCGCGAGATCGTGGACCAGCGACCGGAGGACGCGGTCGCGGGACTCCCGGGCCTCCCGGGCCTGCGCGGCGAGCTGGCGCTGCCTGAGCGCGCTGCGGTTCATCAGCAGCGCGAAGACGGTTGAGCCAACCGTCCCCAGGAGGGCGTAGGCGCTGACGATCGCGAGTCGCGCGTGCCAGGTAGAGCGCGGGCCCGCATAGACCTGCGCCTCCGGCAGGTCGACCGCGAGCGTCCATCCCGTCACCGGCGAACCCGCGTACGCGACGATGCGCTCGGGCTCGCCGAGGACGCCCGGCCCTCGGACGAACGTGGGCTCCCCCGCCGGGGGAGCCGGTTCCATCCACCGTGCCGCGCGTGCGAGATCCGGGTGCCCCTCCGCGTAGAGGATCCGTCCGTCGGCCTCGATCACGCGCAGGGCGGGGCGCCTGAAGTTCCGGTCCATCTCGCTCAAGCGGATGCCGCTCACCACCATCCCGCGGGTGGCGCCACTCGCGTCCACCACGGGGTGTGCGACCGGGATGAGCGGGATCAGCACGTCGCGCGCGGTGATCGCCTGCCCCACGGCGGGCTGCTCGGTGCGGCTCACCGCCTGGAAGTAGTCACGGTCTGCGAGGCCGACGTTGCCGGCCTGCAGGCCTCCTGATCGGGCCAGCATCCTCCCTGCGGCGTCGACCCAGACCAGGTCGGTCGCCACGCCCGACGCGACGAGGGCGTCGAGATAGGCCTGGACCTCCGCCGGCCGACCGGACCGGAGGGTGGGCGAGCCGGCGATCGCGGCCAGGGTGCGGATCTCCCCCTCGACGTACTGGTCGACCTCGAGGGCCGCTGACGACGCCAGCAGGAGCAGTTCACGCTCCGCGCCGGCCTTGCCATCGGCGTAGGCACTGCGGGCCAGCAGGCCGGAAGCAACGCAGAGTGCGAGGACCGCGAGCATGCCGACCAGGCTGGTCCTGGCCCACACCCGATGCGACCCAGCGAACTGACTCCGCACCCAGGAGAGCAAGCGCAGCAGAGACCCGAACACCCGACCGCCCGTCTGGTGGTGCCCGACGCAGCGGCCCGGCGGGGCTCCGCCGGGGACTGCAGCGCGTGGCCAGGCACCACGCTGTCGAACTCGACGGGACGCTAGCGCAGGCACCACCGCCGGGCAGGGTCGCCCGCCCCGGCGGCCTCGGGACCTTGGTCCTCCCTGCCCGTCGCCCAGCCCCCGGCGGCGCGAGTGTCCGGACGAGCGCCCCGCCTCCCTCGCCCCCGGCCACACTCGGTCCGTATGTCGACGGCGGGGCCGCACCGCCGCGGGGCTGGGCGAGAGGGCTGCCGCGACGGCATGACGGGCGGGGCCGGACGACCGGGAAAGCTGGCAGGGACGGGATCGTGAGCTCAGGCGGCTGGTGGGCAGCTCCCTGCGCGCCGTGAGCGTGAGATCCGCGAAGGCCGCCCCCCGGACGAACGGGCTAGCCTCGCGGCGCCCGTGCCGGCGTCACGTGCACGGCGCGGCCCCGGAGCGACAGGTCGGCCGTGCGGTCGAGCACCTTCCGGGCGGCTGCCGGTTCCACTTCGACGAACGCGAAGTCGTCGTAAAGATCGATCGCGCCGATGGCCGAGCCGGCGATGTCCGCCGTGGCGGTGAACGATCCCACGATGTCCTGGGGGCGGACGCCCTGCCGCCGGCCGGCGTCGAGGTAGAGCCGGGTCATCCCGTCCTCCACCGGCCGTCCATCGGCGGGCACGGCCTGTGCCGCCATCCCGTCGCGGCGGCCCCCCGTCGCTTCGAAGGCGAGATGGAGGGCCGCCGCTGCGATCTCCAGCGGGTCGTGCGCCTCCGCGAGCTCCTCGACGAGCAGCGCGTACGGCCCACCCGCGCCGGCCTCGATCGCGTCGTGGAGCAACGCGCGGAAGGTCTCGCGGCGGCGGGCGGCGATGTCGGCGGAGCTCGGGAGGCGGAGCGGGGTCAGCTTCTTGCGGATCTGCTTCTCGATGAAGCGCAGCTGCCGCGTCTCGCGCGGGGTGACGAACGTGACCGCCTCGCCCTGGCGGCCCATCCTGCCGGTGCGGCCGACGCGGTGCACGTAGGCGTCGGCGTCGTCCGGGATGTCGTAGTTGAAGACGTGCGTGACGTCGGGGATGTCGAGGCCACGAGCGGCGACATCGGTGGCGATCAGCAGCTCGGCGCGGCCCTCGCGGAATGCGCGGAGCAGCCGTTCGCGCTGCGCCTGCTTCACCTCGCCGTGGATGGCGGCGGCGGTGTAGCCGCGCGCCAGCAACGTCTCGGCGAGCTCGTCCACCTCGCGCCTCGTGCGGCAGAAGACGATCGCCGAGCTCGGCGACTCGAGGTCGAGGATGCGCACCAGCGCCTCCACCTTCCCCCCGTGCGGCGTCTCGAGGTAGCGCTGCCGCGTCAGGGGGGCGGTGCGCGCCTCCTGCGCGATCGTGACCCGCTCCGGATCGCGCTGATACCGCCTCGCCAGGGCCTCGATCCGCCGCGGGACCGTGGCCGAGAAGAGCGCGATCTGCCGCTCCTCGGGGACCTGATCGAGGATGAACTCGATGTCCTCGACGAAGCCCATGTCGAGCATCTCGTCCGCCTCGTCGAGGACGACCATCCTGACCGTGGCCAGGCGGAGCGTGCCGCGACGCACGTGATCCATGACGCGCCCCGGCGTCCCGACCACCACGTGGACGCCGCTGCGCAGGCCCCGGAGCTGGCGGTCGTAGGCCTGACCGCCGTACACGGGGAGCACCTCCACGCCGCGCGTGCGCCCGAGCGCGTGGATCGCTTCCGCCGTCTGCACGGCCAGCTCTCGGGTCGGCGACAGCACCAGCGCCTGCACCTCGTGCCTGGCGGTCTGCACGCCCTGGACGATCGGGAGGCCGAACGCGGCCGTCTTGCCGGTCCCGGTCTGGGCCTGTGCGAGCACGTCTCGCCCCGCCAGCAGGAACGGGATGGCGCGCGCCTGGATCGGCGTCGGCTCCTCGTACCCGAGCGCGTCGATGGCGGCCAGCACCTCCGCGCTGAGCGACAGGTCAGCAAACGTTGGTGGCATGGTGGGCTCCCCCCGACACGTGGCGCTCTGTGGTCCACCCCATTGTGCCGGAACGACGCGGCCGGGGCGGGCGACCGTTCACCGCGGTGAGAAGCCGGGTGCCGCGTCGCGCTGACGGCAGGGTCGACAGGACGCGGCCGTGGTGGCGGTACCCCGGGCCGGGCACGTGGAAGTGATGACGCCTGCCCGGCTCCTGCGAGGCCGCTGCTGCGGCGCCGCATCGCGCCTCCTGGCACTATGGTGGTCGTCGAGCCGCTGCCCCGAGCCTGACCGGCAAGGGCCGAGCAGCCGTGCCGCGGCCCAGAGCGGCGGGAGCGTGTGACCCGGGAGCCGTCTCGCTCGTGGCAGTTCCTCGTCCGCTTCGCGCGTGCGACGGCCGCACCCGCCGAGCAGGAGCTGCTGATCGACGGGCCGGCTGTGCCGCGATCCGCCACCCTCTACCTTCCGGAGCCCCGCGCGGCGTCGGGGGCCGCCTGGGTGTTCCTGCACGGAGTCACGGTGCCGGGACGCCACCACGCCGCGGTGCGGCGGATGGCCCGTACCCTGGCATCGGTCGGCGACATGGTCCTCGTCCCCGAGGTCGCGCGCTGGACGGCGCTGGAGGTTGCGCCCGAGGAGACCGCGCCGGCCCTGCACGATGCGCTCGAGCAGCTGCGCCGCCGCTCCGACCTCGACGCCAGTCGCATCGGACTGGTGGGCTTCAGCGTGGCGGCCACGTGGGGCCTGGAGTCGGCTGCCACGGTGCTGCGCGACGCCTTCCGGGCGGTGGTGGCGGCCGGTGCGTATGCCGACCTCGCGCGCATGGCCCGGGCGATGGTGCTCGGCGAGCACGAGTGGCGCGGACGGGTGGAGCGCTACCGCCCCGATCCGTACGGTCGCTGGATCCTCGGGGGGACGTTGCTGCGAGGGCTCGAGGGCGACGAGTGGGGGAGCGCCGCCGGGCGAGAGGCGGCGGCGCAGTCGTTGCGACGGCTCGCGCTCACGGCGGGCCGTCACGGCGCCATCGCCGACCAGCCGGTGTACGACCCACTGATCGCGGACCTGCGGCGGGGGCTTCCCGCCGACGTGCTGCCGGCGTGGGACCTGCTCGCGCCGCCGTCCACCGTGTCCGTCCCGGAGGCGGCCGCGGCGGGCCGCCTCGCGCACGCCCTGGCCGCCACGGCGACCGCCAACGCGCCCCTGCTCGATCCCGCGGGCCAGCTCCCCGGCCTGAGGCCGGGCCTGCGCGTCGCCCTCCTGCACGGGCGCGGCGACCGGTTGATCCCGTACACGGAGTGTCTGCGCCTCTGCGAGGCGCTCCCGGCACACGTGGAACGTCGGCCGACGGTCACGCGTCTGCTCGGGCACACCAAGCGCTCCGAGGCGACGGGGCTGTTCAACCCGCTGACCATGTCCGCGGAGCTGCGCACCTTCGCGCGCTTCGCCACCGACCTCGTCAGCGCGCTCGACGAGGAGGAGGCGTGGTGAGCCGCAGACCGATTGTGATCGCGCACCGCACCCAGATGGGCACGAGCCCCGAGAACACGATCGCGGGCGTGGAGGCGGCGCTGGCCTCCGGCGCCGACGGGGTCGAGGTCGACGTGCGCGTCTCGCGCGACGGCGTGGCGGTGCTCCACCACGACGAGGGGCTGGATCGCACGACGGGCGCGCGCGGCGCCGTGGCCGAGCTCACGGCGGCGCGCCTCCGGCGGCTGCGGGTCCTCGATCCGAGCGGCGGCGTCGGGCCCCAGCCGCTTCCGACGCTGGAGGAGACGCTGGCCGCCGTCGGCGGCCGCTGCCTGCTGGTAATCGAGCTGAAGGAGCAGCGCGCCGTGCGGCCGGTGGCCCGACTGGTGCGGCGCTTCGGGGCGGCCGCCTGGTGCTGGGCGTGGGCGTTCGATCCCGCGGTCGCGCAGAGCGCTCGGCGCGCGCTCCCGGAAGTGCCGACCTCGCTGCTCGTCGCGCCCGGGAGCGCGCAGGAACACGGCTACGACTCGCCCGTCGAGCTCGCGGTGCGCTCGGGGTTCGTCGGCATCAGCCTGCAACGCGGGCTGGTCGATCCCGCGACCGTCGACGCGGCCCACCGGCGCGGCCTGGCCGTCTACGTCTGGAACGCGGACGAGCCTGGCGAGGCGCGGGCGCTGGCCGAGGCCGATGTGGATGCGATTTGCAGCAACCACCCGTCTCGGGTCCTCCGTGCGCTCGGACGCTAGCGGTGCGGAGGGCGGCCACGGGCCGGTCTGGCTGCAGCGTGCGACTCCGGCACCTCCGGCCCCGGCTCGACGTGAGGCGGGTCGCGGGCCTGCGCCAGCCGGGGAGGAGTGAGGCCCCCCTCCGTCCTGTATGGTGATAACAGGTGTGATGGGATCGGCGGCAGCGCGCCTCGCAGATGGCGCACCCACGTGCACGCGGGGGAGGACATGCAACCACGATCGCCGCTCCGGCTCCGAAACATCGCGCTGCTCGGACACCCGAAGTCGGGCAAGACGACGTTGACCGAGTCCGTGCTCTGCACGGCCGGCGCGCTCTCGCGCCCCGGTCGTGTCGAGGACGGGAACACCGTGTCCGACTGGGACGAGCTCGAGCACCGGCACGGGCACTCGGTCTCCACGGCGATCGTGACGGTCGACTGGGGCGATGGCGCCCTCAACCTCCTCGACGCCCCCGGCTTCCCTGACTTCGAGGGCGAGGTAGTGTCCGCCTGCTCGGCCGCCGAGATCGCCGTGATCACCGTGGACGGTCATGCCGGGATCGAGAGCGGCACGGAGTCCGGCTGGGCACATGCCGAGGAGGCCCGCATCCCGGCCCGCGTCGTGGCGGTGACCCACCTCGACCGCGAGGACGTCGACTTCCTCGCGGTCGTCCAGGCCCTCCGCGACCGGTACGGCACGCGGGTGGCCGCGCTCGCGCTGCCCGCGGGCGACGCGATCCACTCGCTGCTCGACGATGCCGCACCGCCCGGCCTCGAGGCGACGTTCGCCGCCGCTCGGGAGCAGCTGATCGAGGCGGCCGCGGAGCAGGACGACGAGCTGCTCGAACGCTACCTGGACGGCGCGCCGATCGGCCGCGCCGAGCTCGCCGCCGCCGTGCGCGCCGGGCTGTGCGCTGGCGCGGTCGTCCCCGTGGTGCCAGTCGTCGCCACGACCGGCGCGGGCGTACGCGAACTGCTGGACGCGATCGTCGAGTTGGGGCCGTCGCCGCTGGCGCGCCCGTACCTCCTGCAGGATGGGAGCGACCACGTGCCCACCCCCGCCGATCCGCTCGCGGTCCGGGTCATCAAGACGATCGCCGACCCCTTCATCGGGCACCTCTCCTACGTGAAGGTGCTCGGCGGCACGCTCCGCCGCGGCGACCGCCTCCAGAACGGCCGCGGCAGCGCCGAGGATCGCGCTCCCCACCTCTTCCTCCTCCGCGGGCGCGAGCAGATCGAGGTCGATGCGCTGGAGGTCGGTGACGTCGGCGCGGTGCCGAAGCTCGCGCACGCCGCGGCCGGCGACGTCCTCGTCGCCGCCGGCGCCGAACCCCTGCTGCTGGCGCCGCTCGCCTTCCCCGAGCCGTACTACCGCAGCGCGTTCCAGCTGGCGAACCCGGAGGACGTCGACCGGCTGGGGCAGGCGCTCGCGCGCATCTGCGAGCAGGACCCGTCGATGCGCGTCGACCTCGAGCGTGCGACCGGGGAGCTGGTGTTGATGACGCAGGGGGACGTGCAGGCCGGCATCGTCACGGAGCGTCTGCAGCGGGACGGGCTCACCGTCACCCTCGTCGAGCCGCGCGTGCCCTACCGCGAGACGATCCGCGCGGTCGCCGAGGCGGAGTACCGCCACAAGAAGCAGACCGGGGGTCGCGGTCAGTTCGGGCACGTCGTCCTCCGGGTCGAGCCGGCCGGTCGCGGCGCGGGCTTCACGTTCGATCAGCAGGTGGTGGGCGGCAGCGTGCCGAGGCAGTACATCCCGGCCGTGGAGCAGGGCGTGTCCGAAGCGATCGCGCATGGCCCGCTCGCGCACGCGCCCCTCGTCGACCTGCGCGTGACGCTCCTCGACGGGTCGAGTCACTCCGTGGACTCCTCGGAGATCGCGTTCAAGATCGCGGGTGAGCAGGCGCTCCACGAGGCCGTGCGGCGGGCCGACCCGGTGCTGCTCGAACCCCTCATGCGGCTCACGACCTGGGTCTCGAACGACCTCGTCGGCGACGTCACGGCCCTGATCGCCGGTTCGCGCGGGAGCGTGGTGGGGATGCAGCTCGACGGGGAGCTCACGCTCGTGGAGGCGCTGGCCCCGCTGTCGGAGGTGCAGCGGTTCTCGCCTCACCTCCGGCGCTTCACGCACGGGCGCGGCCGCTTCGCGATGGCCTTCGACCACTACGCGGAGGCGCCGCCGGGGGTGCAGGACCAGCTCGTCGCGCCCAGCGGTGCGTCGGTGGCGTCCTGACGCGGGAGGTTGCGCGCGCCCGCTACGGTTCGACATCGGGCGGCTGCTCGGCCGCCCGCCGTTGGATCATGGGCGCCGCCGCAACCAGGCGCCGAGCAGGAGGGCATCGTGATCGAGCGCATCCAGCCGGACGGCCTGCGCCGGCCTCCCACTTACACGCCGGTGATCCGCGCCGGCGGCGGCACCACGATCTACATCTCCGGACAGGTCGCGGCGGACGCCGAGGGGAACATCGTCGGGGTCGGTGACTTCGCGGCGCAGGCGCGCCAGGTCTTCGAGAACCTGAGGCTGGCCCTCGCCTCGGTAGGCGCGGACTTCTCGAACGTCGCGAAGATCACGACCTACATCGTCAACTACGAGCCGGCGCTGCGGGAGGTCTACGGCGCTGCCCGCGCGGCGGCGATGGGGGACGCCCTGCCCGCCAGCACGCTCATCGGCGTGCAGGCCCTCGCGATGCCTGAGTACCTGATCGAGGTCGAGGCGGTCGCGGTGGTGTAGGCGGGCGCCCGCTCGGGCGCCGGGTGGCTCGGCCGTCCCCGGGGGGCGAGCCTTCGCAGCGGGACGGCACGGCACCGACTCCCCCGTGGGCCGTCCCGGCGGCCGGCAGGCTACCCGAACCCGGACCCTCGGAAGACCGCGATGGTTTTGTAACGGCGCGAGGCCACCTCGACACGTCGGGCCGGGTAGGATTCGGGCGGATTCCGGGCTTGCCGTCGCATGACGTGGAGGCGCTTCAGTGGAACCCGTGCTGACCTTCGACGAGACGCGCGGACCGACATGGTCGTCCGGGCGCGGGCGTGGGTGCGGACGACGCGCCGTGAATCGGCCACAGACGTGACCAACCCGCCCGAAGCCGTGATCGCCCTCGCGCAGAGCCGGCAGCAGCTCGCCGCGATCATCAACAACACCCCGGCGTACGTGTACGTGCTCGATCGCGACGGCAGGTACCTCCTCGCGAACCGCGCCTACCGCGAACTGCTCGGGGTCACCGAGGACGAGCTCTGCTCCCAGTCGGTCTTCGACCGGTTCCCGCCCGAGGTTGCCGAACGGCTGCACGCCCACAACCTCGAGGTCGTGCGGAGCCGGTGCACGCTGGAGTTCGACGAGCGCGCCGCCCCGCTTGGGGGCGAGGAGCGCCTCTACCGCTCCATCAAGGCGCCGCTCCTGGACGAGCACGGCGCCGTCGCGGGCGTGGTGGGCATCTCGACCGACGTGACCGAGGCGCGGACGAAAGAAGAGCTGCTGCGCGCGGACCGCGCCCGGCTGCAGCTGGCCCTGGATGTCGGCGAGATCGGAACGATGACCCTCGACCTCACCACCGAGCTGGCGCAGCTGGATCGCCGGAGCCAGCAGATCTTCGGGCTCGACCAGGATGTCGTCACGCGGAGCACCTGGCTCGAACTCGTCCACCCGGAAGACCGCGAGCGTGTCGACGCCGAGACCCGGGCGGCCCGCGACCCGGCCGGAAGTGGCACGGTGGAGTCGGAGTACCGCATCCTCCGCCCGGACGGCCAGCTGCGCTGGGTGAGTCGGCAGAGCAGCGTCATGTTCACCGGCGAGGGAGCGGCACGGCACGCCGTCCGCGTGGTCGTCATCGTCCAGGACGTGACCGAGCGAAAGCGGTTCGAGGCTGCCCAGCAGGAGTTCCTCGCGATGGCGAGCCACGAGTTGCGCTCGCCGCTGGCAGCCCTCAAGGGGAACGCCCAGCTCCTCCAGCGCCGCGGCCGGTACGAGGAGCGGATTGCCCAGACGATCGTCGATCAGAGTGACCACCTGGAGCGGCTCGTCAATGACCTCATGGACGTCACGATGGCGACCACCGGGCACTTCCAGCTGCGGCGATCGTCGATCGACCTGGTCCGGCTGGTGCGGGAACAGCTCCGCCAGCAGCAGCAGACCACGGCGCACCATCGGCTCGAGCTCCGGTCTTCGCCGGAGAAGCTCGAGGGCACGTGGGACGCGGACCGCGTCCGCCAGGTCCTCCGCAACCTGCTGTCGAACGCGGTGAAGTACTCGCCGGACGGCGGCACGGTCAGCGTCGAGGTCGTGCCCTGCGGGGCCGAGGTGACCGTGCGCGTGGATGACGAGGGGATCGGGATTCCCGCCGACGAGCAGGAGCGCATCTTCCAGCGCTTCTACCGCCTCGATGCCAGGAGTGGCCGCGTGGAGGGCCTGGGACTGGGACTCGACGTGACGCGCGCCCTCGTGGAGGCCCACGGCGGGCGCATCGGCGTGACGTCAGAGGTCGGCCGGGGCAGCTCGTTCCATTTCACGCTTCCGCTGGCGCCGGCCGAACACGCCCCCGGACCCGCCGAACCGTCCGACCCCGCGGGAGGCGTGCCATCACGCGCCCGCCATTTCCGCGTGCTCATCGTCGACGACGACCCGGCGCTCCAATCGCTGCTCCAGGAAGTGCTGGAGGACGAGGGGTACGAGGTCGGCCTCGCCGACGACGGGCAGCAGGCGCTGAACGCCCTGAGCCGCCGGCCGTTCCACCTGCTGCTGCTCGACCTGATGATGCCGAACCTGGACGGCCCCGGAGTCATGGCAGAGCTTCTGCGACGCGGCCAGCGGGATGCCGTCCGCGTCATGGTCCTCTCGGCGAGTCACGACGCGCGCCGGCGCGGCGAGGCGCTGGGCGCCGACGATGTCCTCGAGAAGCCGTTCGAACTCGAAGAGCTGCTGTCCAGGGTCAACGCGCTGCTGACCCGGGAGCAGTTGACCGGGCCCGCCTAGCGGCCGGCGTCCTGTCCGTCCGGACAGGACCCCCCTGCGCCCGTGCCGGCACCGTCGCGACCGGCCTCACGCCACCCCGGCATCCCAGCGTTCGAGCGGCGCGCACCCGGGTGCGTGCTCGCCGAGCGTTCCGCGCGCGAAGCGCAGCAGGAGCTCCACCACCACGTCGAACTGTTCGATGTGAAAGAGGTGGTCGGCGCGGTCGATGGTCGTGAACCACCCACGCTCGAACGTCCGCGCGACCTCGCGGCAGTCGGCGGGGATCGTGAAGCAGTCGTGCTCGCCGGTGAACGCGAGGACCTCCGGACCACGGATGCGGAGGCCGACGTCGAGTGGTTCGTGTTCGATGAGGCGCGTCGAGTTCTCCGCGTACTGCTGGAGCTCGTGATCAGACATGCGCGCGAGGCCGCCCCGGAGCACGCGTTCCGAGAGCGTCCGACGCTCGACGGGGAGGGAGAGGTCGCGGCACAGCAGGCCCTCGACGACCTGGTCCCCCCACGTCTCGAGGTCGCCGCGGAGCGCCGTCTCGATCGACTCGCGGACCTTCCCCTGGATGTGGTCGGGGATGCGCTTCATCGTGCCGGCGAGCACGACGCGGTCCAGGCGGTCCGGGTGCAGCTGCGCGAGGCGGAACGCGGCCGGCGTGCCGTAGGACGCCGCGACGATGTTGATGCGCCCGTGCCCGAGCTCGTCCATCAGGTGCAGGAGGCATTCGGCGAGGAAGTCCACCCCGAACTGCGCCGGGAGGAGGTCCGACTGGCCCATCCCCGGTGGATCCACGAGCAGCACGGTGGTGTGTGGCTGGAAGGCCTTCGCGAACCGCGCCCACGAATCCATGGTCTGGAAGGCGCCGCTGACGAAGAGCGTCGGCGGGAACTCGGGCGCGGTGTGCCCGGTGACACGGTACTGGTACCGCAGCCCCTCGCGTTCCAGCCAGCCTGTTTCAACCCCCGTCTGGCCGGATGCTTCAACGGCGGCCTGATCCCTGCGGCCCGTGGCCAATGCGCCTCACCTCTTCCGGTGCGTATAACTACCTCGATTCCGAGGCCGTAACTTTATCGATTGAGTATCTGTTTAGAAAGAGTATCTGTTTAGAAAATCGACTCTATCACGAGGCAGCGCCTGGTCGCCCTCGCGGATGAGGTAGGCGATTGGGCGGCACCTACCACGGCCGGTGCGCAAACGATCGCCGGGCGCGGGTCACCGCGCGTTGATGTCTGCTTGACCCGCACGGCCCTAGATCGCGCCGGGGGCGCCCGCGGAGGCAACCACGGTGAACCGTCGTTTCGAGGTCGGTAGCGCGGCCGCCTGCTGGCTGGCGGTCACCATCGCCACACTCCGGCCGCTACCCGCGAGCGGGGCGACCGAGGACGCCTCCTCAGAGGGATGAACCACTCGAGTTCGGGCGACACGGTCTTCATCACGGGTGCCAGCGGGAGCGTCGGCGAGGAGCTCCTCGCGCGCTACCTGCTCCAGGAGCCGTCCGCGCGCCTCACGCTCCTCCTGCGGCCAGGCGAACACCGCTCCCTCGCGCAGCGGCTCGCGCTGATCGAGCAGGCGTGCCGGGACCGAGGCGTCCCGCCACGCGTCTTCCGACGGCAGGTTCGTGGCGTGCCCGGGGACGTCTCGCTCCCGGGCGGCGGGCTGTCGGAGGCGGATGCGTCCTGGCTGAGCAACACCGCGACGGCGGTCATCCACGCTGCGGCGGACGTCCGCTTCTTCCTCCCACTCCGGGAGGCGCGGCGCGTCAACCGCGACGGGACGCGAAATCTCCTCGAGCTCGTGGCGCCGTGGAAGCGGCTCACGCGGGTCGCCGTCCTGAGCACGACCTACGTGGCTGGGCGACGGGTGGGCGAGGTCGCCGAGGCGAGCCTGGGCCACAGGTGCGGGTTTGTGAATACCTACGAGCAGTCGAAGTACGAGGCGGAGCGGTACGCGCGCGGACGACGCGACCTGCCCATCGCGGTCTACCGGCTGCCCGCCCTGCTGGGTGATGGCCAGACCGGGATGGTGCGGCGCTTCGGCGCGGTACATCAGGCGCTGCAGCTCTATGCCCGGGGACTGATCGAGGCCCTGCCGGCGCTCCCCCACTCGCCGGTCCACATGCTGCCAGTTGACACCGCAGCGGCCACCGTCTTCGAACTGTTTGAGCGCCGGTTCCGGCCTCACTCGACGACCCACGTCGTGGCTCCGCCCGAATCCGGAATGAGGTTCGACGAGTTCCTCGCGACCGTTCGGGAGGCCGTCGTGGCGAGCGGATCGGGCGCAGGACGGGTGGTGGCACCCGTGCCGCTCGTCGATGCGGAGACGTTTGACGAGCTCCGGCGGCTCTGGCTGGCCCGGGATCGCCGGCGTGGCGCGATCCTGACCGCGATTGGTCGCTTCGTCCCGCAGCAGCTCTTCCCCAAGCAGTTCGCGACGCGCCAACCGTTGCCGGCCACGCCCCCGCTGAGTGAGTACCTGCCGCGGGTCGTCGCGTACTGTGTCGCGAGTGGCTGGGGGCGTCGCCCCGTGCCTGCCGGCGCCAGCATGGCCCCTGGACGGCCTCCGGGTTCGGCGGGGTCGCGCCGAGGATGACCGGATCAGACAGGCGCCGGGCTGTGCCGCATGGCGGGGTGCGCGCCGCGAGCATGCCGCTCCGCCTGGGACGGTTCACACTTGAGCGCTTCCCCCTGCCGGCCTACCTGCCGCTCGTCGCGGCGTTCGCGCTCGGCGGCCGCGCGGGGGCCGCGGCGGCGGCGCGGAGCGGGCCGATCGTCGACTGGCGGCTCGCGGCGGTAGCACTGGCCGTCGCGGCCGCGTTCCTGCAGCTGCGCGCGCTCGACGAGGTCCGCGACGAGGCGGTCGATCGCCTCGGTCGCCCATCACGCCCGCTCCCTCGCGGCCTGGTCACGCGCCGGGAGCTCCGTCTGTATGCGGCGGCCGCCGCCGCGGTCGGCGTCGGCATCGCCATGACGACGGGGACCACGAGCGCGGTGCTCTACGGGCTCGCGCTCGGTGCGATCTGGATGGCCGGCCATGGACGGCTGTTTCGGGCCTGGGCGAGGCGGGGGATCGTCGCCAACGCGCTCGCGCATTCGCTCATCTCCCCGCTGTTGATGGCGTTCGCATGGTTCAGCGCGACGCACTCGACCTCGGCGGGCGCGCTGGGCGGCGTGCTGCTCATCGCCTGGGGCGCAAGCCTTGGCTTCGAGGTGGCGCGGAAGACGCGGAGGCCCGCCGAGGAGCGTCCGTTCGTGGAGACGTACTCGGGCGCGCTGAGTCGTGCACGAGCGATCAGGCTGGCCGCCGCCTCGCTGATGGTCGCCTGCGTCGGCGCGCTGCTGGTGACGGTGGCGGTCGATGGCCCCGCGCCCGCGATCGCCACGCCGATGCTGGCCGGTGGGCTCGCCGCCTTGCTCGCACGAGTCGGCGGCCACCTGGGCACGCGTGCGCTCCAGTCCGTGGTCGCCGGTGCCGTGCTGGGACTGATGCTCTGGCCGGTCGTCCTCGCATCGCTCCGGGTCGCGGCCCCAGTCACCGTGGCGGCCGGGTCGCCGTGAACGAGCCGATCTACTCGCCCGCATCCGGGATGCCTCCTCCCCCCGACGTCGGCGGGAAGGCGCGAGGACTCGTCGCGGTCGCCGAGGCCGGTCAGCGCACGGCACCCTGGTTCGCGATCCGTGCCGGCGCCATCCCCGCAGGGCAACCGATCGACGAGCACCTGCGGTCGAGCATCGAGGACGCGTGTCGGCGGATCGCACCGGCGGGTTCGGAGCGGTTCGCCGTGCGCTCGTCAGCGCCCGCGGAAGACGGCGCCCGGCAGTCCTACGCCGGGCAGTACCGCACCTTCCTCAACGTTGGCCGTGGAGACGAGCTCCTCGAGGCGATCGCCGGATGCGCGCACTTCAACGGGCATGACGCGCTCGCCGCGTACCGGGGTGGCTCCGGACCGATCGACGAACCCATCGCGGTGATCGTGCAGTGTCAGGTCGATGCCGAGTGCGCCGGGGTGGCGCTGAGCTGCGATCCGCTCACGGGCGCGCCGGAGGTGGTGATCGCCGCGGTCCGCGGCCTGGCCGAGCCGCTCGTCCGCGGAACCCTCGACGGTGTTGAGTACCGCGTCTCGTCGGAGGATGCGGTCCGTGTCATGCGGACGCCCGAGCAGGCATGGCGTGCGATCCCGGGCCCGGACGGCGGGGTGGTGCGCGCGGATCTGGCCGCCCCGGTCGGCCACGTCCTCGACGACAGCCAGGTCCGGATGGTGGCAACCGCCACGCGTGCCCTGGAACGAGCGGCAGGCGCGCCGCAGGACGTCGAGTGGGTGTTCGCGGCGTCCGGCGAGCTCTACGTCCTGCAGGTTAGGCCCATCACGGCCCTCCCGAACGACGACCCGCGCCGCGGAGAGACCCGCGTCTGGGACAACGCCAACATCATCGAAAGCTTCCCCGACCTCACCCTGCCGCTCACGTTTTCGGTGGCGACCGAGCTCTACGCCGACGTCTACCGGCAGGCCTGCCGGGCGATGGGGGTGTCCCCGCACCGGGTCGATCGCGAGTCGGAGGTGTTCGAGCAGATGCTCGGGCTGATCGAGGGGCGCGTCTACTACAACCTCCGCAGCTGGCACCGGGTCGTGTCGTTCCTCCCAGGGGTTCGGCACAACCAGCGCTCGCTCGAGGCGATGATGGGCGCGGCCGGTCCCTCGACCGCGGTGCCCGGCGGCGGCGCCGCGTCCTCCCCGAGCCTCACGCGCTGGCTCGAGCACGCGACGATCGGGGCGCGGCTGCTCGTTCGGTGGGCGCGCTTCGACGCCGACGCCGGACGCTTCCGCTCCGCGATCGATGAGCTGCTGGAGGACCACGGTGCGGTGCCCGCCGGGCTCGATTCGCCGGAGGAACTGCTCGCCGCCTTCGGAGGACTGCGGGCTCGGGCGCTCCACGACTGGCGCCCGCCCATTCTGAACGACCTCTTCCTCATGGTGTTCCACGGAGCCCTGCGCCGAGCTGCCGGGCGCTGGTGCGGCGAGGGTGCGGACGCGCTCGTGAATGCGCTCATCGGCCAAGCCGGCGCCGTCAGCGCCGCTCCCGCCACCGACCTGCTCAGCCTCGCTGCTGCGATCGAGCGGCGGTCAGACTGGCGCGAGACCGTCGCGTCCGAGTCGGCGGACGCACTGCACGCGCGCCTCCGGGATGATCCCGAACTCGCCGAGCTGGCGAGGCTCGTGACCGGGTACGTTGCGCGCTGGGGCGATCGGGCACCGCGTGAGTTACAGCTCGATCGACCGACCTACCGCGAGGACCCGACACCCCTCCTCGAGGCCCTGCGCTCGATCGTGGGGCAGCGGCGGCGGGGCGGTGAGCGGAGAGCCGACGAGCGACGGCGCGCCACCCGCGAGGCAGCATCGCGAATGCTGACGCATCCGCTCGGACCGCTGCGGCTGATGCTCTTCTTCGGCCTGGTCGCCGCCACGCGGCGGCATCTCCGCTGGCGCGAGGAGATGCGGCTGGCACGTGGACAGGTCTTTGGTGTGGGGCGCCGGATCTTCGCGCGCCTCGGCACCGTGCTCGTCGAGCGCGATGTGCTCGATCGTCCCGAGGACGTGCACTACCTAAGCATCCGGGAGTTGCGCGCGCTGTGCTGGGGCACCGCCGTGACCACCGACGCTCGCGCCCTGGTGTCGCTGCGGCGCACGCACTACGAGGCCTGGGCGGCCGCGCCGCCCCCGCCCTCGCGATTCGAGACGGTCGGGCTCCCCGGGGCCGTCGGCAGCCGGCGGCACACGGACGCGGGCGCACGCGCCCCCGACCCGGTTGGTGCCACGAGCCTTCGTGGAACCGGGGCCGCCGCCGGGCGCGCGCGAGGTGCGTGTGTCGTGATCGCGGATGCGCATGACGCGCCCGCGGTGGACGGCCGCATCGTCGTGGCCAGATCGACCGACCCCGGATGGGTGCCCCTCCTGCTCGGCGCAGCTGGGCTCCTCGTTGAGCACGGAAGCCTCCTCTCGCACTCGGCCATCATCGCCCGCGAACTCGGCATCCCGACCGTGGTCGGACTGCCCGGGCTGCTCGACCGTGTGCGCACCGGGCAGACCGTTGCGTTGGACGGGGCAACCGGCGACGTCTGGCTCGAAGCACCTCCCGGTGACGCCCGATGAGCGGCGCACCAGCGATCGCGGACCTCGGGCAGGCCTTGCTGTACAGCCAGTGCTGGGAAGATGTGGACGTGGCCCGTCGCGCCCTGCGCATCCGGCCTGCGGACACCGTGCTGGCGATCGGGGCGGCCGGTGACAACGCGATCGCACTCCTGCAGGACGACCCGCGGCACGTCATCGCCATCGACGTCAATCCGACCCAGACGGCGCTGATCGAGCTCAAGGCGGCCGCCCTGAGGGCGCTTCAGCCACCGGACCTGAGCGCGTTCCTTGGCGCCGCTACCTGCGAGGCCCGGCTCGCGCGCTACGAGTCACTGCGTCCGGCCCTCTCCCGGGTGGCGCGCAGCCACTGGGACCGAGCCATCACCGCCATCGAGCGCGGCGTCATCCACAGCGGTCGGTTCGAGCGCTACCTGGGCTGGCTGCGACGCATCATCTTCCCGTTCGCGCCGGGGCGGAGGACCGTCGGCGACATGCTCGGCGCTCGGGATCTCGCCGACCAGCGACGCATCTACGAGACCGCGTGGGACTCGAGGCGATGGCGGCTCCTGTTCCGGCTTGTCGCGAGCCGGCGCTTTCTGGCCGGACGTGGCCGCCACCGGGCCTTCTTCGAGCACTGCGTGGTCGATGACGTCGCGTCGCACTACCTCGAGCGCGCGCGGCACGCCTTGACCGAGTTGCCCGTCCAGACGAACCCGTTCGTGACGTACATCCTCAGCGGGCGGTACGGCCCCGGGACGGGCACGCCCGACTACCTCCGCCCGGAGCTCCACGCGACGCTGCGCGCGCGGATCGGCCGGCTGCACATCGAGACGGTGGGGCTGCGCGAGGCACTCGAGGCGCTGCCGTCCGACTCGATTGATGCGTTCTATCTCTCGGACGTCTTCGAGCTCGCCTCGGCGGAAGAGCACGAGGCGATGCTGGTCGAGATCGCCCGCGTCGGGCGCCCGGGGGCGCGCCTGTGCTACTGGAACAACCTGGTCCCTCGTCGGCGGCCAGCGCGCCTCGCCGAGGTGATCCTGAGTCACGGTGAGGAGGCGGCGGCGCTGCACCGAGCTGACCGCGGGTTCCTGTACTCCGCGCTGGTGGTGGAGTCGGTCCGGCGTCAGGCGGGCGAGCAGTGAGCACGCTCAGCGCGTGGGTTGCGGTCCCGCTCGTCGGCACCACCTACCTGGTGCTGCTCGGCCTGGGTGAGTGGCTGCGGTGGCGGTCGCTGCTGTCCACGGACGATACCCGCCGCGTGGTTCACATCGGCGCCGGCCTGATCGCGCTCGGCCTCCCGTGGATGTTCGACTCTGCCTGGCCGGTGATCGGCCTCGCCGCGCCGTTCGCGGTCCTCCTGGTGTGCGCGGCCGCGATCGGCCAGCTGAAGTCCATCCACGCGGTCGCGCGGAGGAGCGTCGGAGCCCACCTCTACCCGGTGGCGATCGCGGCGATATTCCTGCTGGCGTCGGACGATCACCTCGCCTACACGGCCTCGATCCTCGCGCTCGCGCTGGGTGATGCTGCGGCCGGACACGTCGGCATGCGGTACGGGCGACACCCCTACACGGCGCTCGGCGGCCTGAAGAGCGTCGAGGGCACCGCCTCGGCGTGTGCGACGACGGTCGGAGCGACCGCCGCCATCTGGGTGGTGTCGGGCTCGCCCCTGGCGGCAGCACTGGCGGCGGCGGCCCTCACCGGCGCGGTCGTCGCCCTCGTCGAGGGGGCTTCGCCGTGGGGGATCGACAACCTCACGGTCCCGCTCGCGGCGCTCCTGGCGACTGAGGCGTCCGGGTCCGCCCTGGTCGCACTGACGGTGCTTGGAGCCGCGGCGGCCTGCTTCACGGTGGCCGTGCTGGCGCCGGTCGCTGGCACGCGTGGGGACGCCGGCCTACCGACGGCGGGGACGTGAGCGACGGTGGCTAGCGACGTCCTGGAAGTCGATCCGGAGAGCGTGCCCGCATACGCCGCACGGCTGGCGCTGACGCCGCTTGAGGCCGCGCTGCTGCGGACCGACCACCCGTTCTTGCGCCACGGACGCTGGCGCGCCTTCGTGCTGTCGCGTGACGGCCAGCCGCGGGCACGCGCGGTCGCGAGCGTGGATCCCCGCCAGCGGTCTCGCGGCGCGCCGGTCGGATGCATCGGCTTTCTCCACGGCGCGGCAGCGGCCGACAGCGCACCGGACATCGCGCGGGTGATGACGGCCGCGCTGGACTGGCTCCGCGCGCAGGGGGCGAGCACAATCCGCTGCCCGGTGCAGTTCTCTACCTGGTTCGGCCACCGTGCCGTGACCGACGGCTTCCCCGGGTCGGGCGGGCGGTCCACGTTCGTACTCGAGCCGGCGAACGGCCCGGCGCTCATCGAGGCGCTCACCACGTGTGACTTCGCCCCGGCCGCCGAGGCCGTCTCGTGCGTCGTCCCGCACGACGCGCTGATCGACGGGGCGCGCCCCGCCGTGCAGCGGCTGCGCGGAGCCGGCCTGCGCGATCGCCCGCTCGCCCTTGATCGGCTCGACACGGAGCTGGCCACCCTGCGCCACCTCGCCACCGCCATCTTCGAGCGAAGCTGGGGCTTCAGCGGAATCTCGCCCGAGGAGTTCGATGCGCTCTACCGGCCGTTCGCGCAGACGGTCGATCCGGAGCTCGTGCGGGTGCTCGAGTCGCCGCGCGGGGAGGCGGTCGGGTTCGCGTTTGCCGTGCCGGAGGACCTCCGCCGCCCAGGTACCGGCGGGGTCGTGATCAAGACGCTCGGGGTGCTGCCGGCGGCGCTCCGCCGCTATCCCGGCGCCGGCCTCGGCCTGATCGCCCTGACGCATCACGCCGCGCGCGACCGCGGGCACTCGTACGCCATCCATGCGCTCATGGCCCGGGACGGGGCAGCACACCGCGTCTCGATGCGCTGGGGAAGCGTGGTCCGATCCTATGCGACGTTCGAGCGTGAGCTGAGCGTCACCGCGGCCGCGCGATGAACATGAACGTCGCGGCGTTGCTCGATCCGGTCGCCGCGCGGCTGGGCTCGACGCCGGCGCTGATCGCTGCCGACGGCCGCGTGCTCTGGTCTTTCGAGGACCTCGCCGCATGGGCGTCACGAGCGGCATGCGACCTCGTACGGCGTGGCGTGGGTCTCGAGGACCGCGTGGTCGTCCTCGAGCCGCGCCCGCAGCTGATGTTCGCGGTCACCGCGGCGGTGCTCTGGGCAGGCGCGACGGTCGTCGTGCCACCCACGTCCCTGCCGCTCCGCGAAGCGCTCCGGGCCGTGGCGGCGGAGTCCCCTCGGGCCGTGATCGCGAGCCCCTGGCTGCTCCCGGTGGTGCTGCTCGAGCCCGGGCTGCGGCGCGTGCCGTTGCGCCTGACGACCGGACGCTGGTCCATCCCGGGCAGCGCCCGGCTGCGTCCCCGCTCGAGCGCGCCGATCCCGGTGTGCGACGTGCCAGCCCGCGCTACCGCCCTGATCTCATTCACCACGGGCAGCACCGGCGCGGCGAAGCCGGTCCGGCGGAGCCACTCTGTGCTGCGGGCGCAGCACGACGCGCTGGGCGGCATGCGTGCGCTGCGTGACGGTGATGTCGACCTCGTGGGGGTGCCGCTGTTCGTGCTCCATAACCTCGGCTCCGGCGTCACGAGCCTGCTGCCGCTTCGGATGCGCGACGCCGGCACCGACCACTCCCGGTTGCGGCGGACGATGCTCGACGTGGGCGTCACCTCCGCGGTCGGCTTCCCACGCTTCTTCGGGTCCCTGATGGCTGACGCGCGGCCCGGGGAGTTCTCCTCGCTCCGGGCGGTACACGTCGGTGGCAGTCACGTGGCACCCTCGCTGGTGCGTCGCCTCCAGACGGTCGCCCCCGCTGCGCGCATCACCGTCGTCTACGGCAGCACCGAGGCGGAGCCGATCTCGGCGATCGCGGCAGCGGACTACGTCTCAGCCAATGCGAGCAGCGAGCGCGGCGGCACGTGCGTCGGGGCGCCCGTCGCCGGACTGGACGTGCGGTTGCAGCCATGGGGCGAGCAGGTGCATTCAGCTTCTACGGCGGGTCGCGTCCAGGTCCGCGGCCCGCGCGTCGTCGGCGCCACCTTCGCCGGGGACCGGGGGTGGCTCGATACCGGGGACCTCGGCCGGCTCGATGACGAGGGGCGGATCTGGCTGCTTGGTCGGGCTGCGAACGCCCTGCCCGGACTTTATCCCGCCGAGGTCGAGCCCCGGGTGACGGCGCTGCCCTGGGTGCAGGCGGCGGCCCTGGTGCGCGCCGACCTTCGGGGGCAAGTGCGCGCGGTGCTCGCCGTCGAGCCGCGCCACTGGGTCGGTCGATCCAAGCGGCGAGCCCGGCTCCGCGAGCTCCACGCCCTCACCGATGAGCGGGGCTGGCCCCTGTCAGGGGTACTGCTCGTCCGCCAAATGCCCCTGACCCGTGGCGTCGCCGGGAAGACCGACTACGCGCGCCTCAGCGATCTCGCCCGGCGGGCGGGCCGAGGCTCACCCGTGCCGCGTCCGGACACCGCCGGTCGCCAGCGCAGATACCAGGCCATGAATCGCAGCCAGCCCAGCCATGAATCCTCGCGCAGCGCGGCGAACACCCGGCGGTGGTACGTCAGGGCGTCGTCCACCGTCAGCCGGAACGTGCGCCGCGGACGCCCATGAAGCCCCGGAATGACCAGCCACTGGCCGGCGGCGTGGATGAGCGTGTGGGTCGTGTCCCGTTCCTGGTCCGAGGGGGCGAGCAGCCGAACGTGGATCAGGTCCTCGATCCGCGCCAGTCTGCGGACGAGTCCGTTCGAGAGGATCGGATTACGCAGCGTGCCGTCCGTCGCCGGGGTGAGCAGTGTGCTCACGATGCGGAACTGCTCGACGGCATCGAAGGCGCCGGAACGGGCGTGCTCGGCGAGCCGATCGACCTGATCCGACGTCACGTCCACTGTGAAGTCGACAGTCGACACGTCGAGGGTCGGCTCGAACTCGACCCGATCGCCGCGATGGATGCACGTGAAGGCCTCGTTCCGGTCGAGAACGCGCACGCCCGCACGTTCGAACAGGCCGCGAAAGAAGCCGACAACGGCCTCGCTCTGGGTGATCTCCCGCCAGGCATCGAGCGTGCTCATCCGTTCCTCCCTTCCAGCGACGGCTCGGATGCCGCGCCCCCTCGACCCGAGGTGAATACGGCGCGATCGTACGAGGTCGGGCGCGGGCGTGTGCCCCCTGCGTGCGTGCCGCCGGTCGCGTCTCGGCGGATGTCCACGCCGCGTGGCGAGCGATGCCGGCGGCCTCTGGTGCCGGCCCTGCCGGCGTCGCCTCGACGCGTTCTTGTTGGGAATTCTCGGTCTTCGGCGGCCGCGTCAAGCACCATTCGCGATGTCAGATGACGAGACCGATCGCCTGTGCGGCAGTGATGCTCCGCGGCTGATATCACCGGGCGTTGATGTCTGCTTGACCTGCGCCGTCCTAGAACTCGCCCGGGCGGGGCCCGTCCACGGAGGCCACCATGGGGAGCCGTCGTGTCCTGATCGGCATCGCGGCCGCGTGGTGGCTGACGGTCGCCCTGGCCGCCCTTGAGCCGCTGCCCTCGGCCGGGGCGGCCGGGGACGCGAGTGACTGGCTGGTCGCCTGCCACCGGCGCGGTGGCGAGCTCGAGGGGCCGTTCACGTCGGACTACCGCTACGAGCTGATCTCGTTCCCGCTTGAGGTGGCGGTCCCGCAGTGGCGCATCGACCGTCACCTCGCTCACGGCGACGTCCGGCCCGGGGACGAAGTCGTCGACGTGCGCCCCCACGAGGGCGCGGTCTACGAGCTCGACGCGTACTGCCGGCCCGTCGGCAGCCACGAGCCCAACCTGCCGTCGGGCGACGAGCCCTGGTTCGTTGCGTGCCACCGCACCGCGACTGGCTACCGGGCGATCTCGTTCCTCCTCGAGGTGGCGATCCCGCAGTGGCGCATCGACGAGCACCTGGCGCACGGGGACCGGTATCCGGGAGATGTCGACCCGGCGACGGGCGTCCGCCTGGACTGGAAGTGCGAGCTGCCCTCCACCACGGGCTATACCGTCAGGTCGCTCGGCACCTTCGACGGCTTCGAGAGCCTCGCCCTCGGGATCAACGACCTCGGGCAGGTGGTGGGGAGCAGCGACTCGGGGCAGGGCTGGCTCTGGGACGAGGAGGACGGCTTCCTCGACCTGGGTTCGCTCGGCGGACACTGGACGAGGGGGACGGCGATCAATGCGTCGGGCCAGGTGGTCGGAGAGAGCGAAATCGCGTCGGACGTCTACCACGCCTTCATCTGGGACCGTGCGGGCGGGATGCACGACCTCGGGACGCTCGGCGGTGCGCAGAGCCTGGCGCATGACATCAACGACCTTGGCTGGGTCGTCGGCGAGGCCGACACCGCGACCGGCGAGCGGCATGCGGTCCTCTGGACGCCCGACGGCGGCATCGAGGACCTCGGAACGCTGGGCGGCACGACCAGCGCCGCGCATGGCGTCAACGACCTCGGCCAGGTCGTCGGGTCGAGTCTCACGGTCGACGGCATGAGCCGTCCGTTCCTCTGGGAGGCGGGGACCGGCATGCGCGACCTCGGGACGCTGGGCGGCGAGGATCCGGTCACCGGGGGCGCGAGTGACATCAACAACGCCGGGCAGGTCGTCGGCAGCAGCGTGACCACCGCGGGTGTCGGACACGCCTTTCTGTGGGAGCCGGGCACGGGAATGCTCGATCTCGGGGCGCTCGGCCCGGGCGCCAGCCGAGCCGCCGCGATCGACGAGCGGGGGCAGGTCACCGGTGCGACGGCCGTCGCCACCCCCGGCGTCGGGTCCGCCGGCTTCGTCTGGGAGCGTGCGACCGGGATGGTGTTGCTCGAGCCCGCGGGGACTGCGACGAGTGCTCCCGCCGACATCAACGAGCAGGGCCAGATCGTCGGAGACCGACCGGTGCCGGTGTCGGGTCTCTCACTCGCCACGCTCTGGGAGCCGGTCGCGCCGTAGGGCCGCGGAGCACGGCCGATCGGCGGTGACGGTCTCTCGGGTGACCACGGCGAGCCCCGCGGGGCTCGCCGTGGGCCGGCCTCCCGGATCGGCGAGCGGGAGCATGGACGGGACGGGTGGCCCGCAGTGCCAGAACTACTCATACCCTGCTAGCCTCGCGCGGCGGAGGAGGCAGACAGATGGCGAACGCGGGCGGATCGGAAGCCAGGGGCGCGCTGGATGGCATCCGCGTGCTGGCCTGCACGCAGATCGTGGCCGGGCCGTTCGCCGGCATCGTGCTCTCCGACTTCGGCGCGGAGGTGGTGAAGCTCGAACCGATCGAGGGCGAGGGCTACCGCAACTCGGGCGCGGTGGTGCCGACGGAGGGGAAGCGGTTCCAGTCCCTGAACCGCGGTCAGAAGTCGCTCGCGATCGACCTCTCGATGCCGGAGGGCCGCGCCGCGATCCACCGCATCATCCCGTCGTTCGACGTGATCCTCATCAACTACCGCCCGGGCGTGCCCGAGCGGATGGGGATCGGCTACGAGGAACTCTCCGCCATCCACCCGGGCCTCATCTACTGCAACATCACCGGGTTCGGTGAGGCCGGCCCGTGGGCGGACCGGGGCGCGACGGACCTCGTCGCATCGGCGTACTCCGGGCTCGTGGCCGGCGACGACAAGGTCACAGAGGAGGGCGAGCCGGCGCAGCTCACCCCGGCGATCTCGGACTACGTGACGGGGCTCGCCTGCGTCGCGTCGATCAACGCCGCGCTCTACCACCGCGAGCAGACCGGACTCGGCCAGCGCATCGACGGCGCCCTCCTGCGGAGCGCCCTCGCGATCCAGGACGTGTACGTCATGCGGCAGGCGGTGACGGATGCGGTGTTGCGCGACCCGATGGTGGAGAAGGTGAACGCGGCCCGTGCCAACGGCGCGACGTACGAGGAAGTCCTGCGTATCCGCCGCGACTACCGCTGGGCCGGGGCGGGCCCTCCGCGCCTCTACTACAACGGCTACAACTGCTCGGACGGCCAGATCGTCCTCGGCTGCCTCACGAAGGCGACCCGCAACGGCGCGCGTCGCGTCCTCGGGATGGAGCACGACCGCACGGACGAAGAGGGCTTCGACCCGTGGGACCCGGAGAACATCAAGCAGGTCCACGAGTGGAAGCGGCAGGTGCAGGCCACCGTCCGCGCGCACCCTGTCTCGTACTGGGTGGAGAAGTTCACCGCCGAGGGCGTCCCGGTGGCCCCGGTGCAGATCCCGGAGGAGCTCTCCGAGGACGAGCATGTGAAGGCCCTTGGCGTCATGGTGGACTTCGAGCACCCGGTGACCGGCCCCCAGAGCGTCGTCGGCCCGATCACGAAGATGTCGCTCACGCCGACGCGGGCGCAGGGCCCCTCTCCCGCCCTTGGTCAGCACACCGTCGAGACGCTCGCGAAGGGCGGCCTCACCGCCGACGAGATCGCGAAGCTGCGCGAAGCCGGCGTGGTCCTCCAGCGGGAGTAGGTACCGTCGGTCGTCCGACCCGAGGAGCCTTCCAATGACGTCCGAACTCAGCCCGGTTACCTCGACCACCTCGGGGGCGGTACGCGGCCTGACCGACCGAGGTGTCCTCGCCTTCCGCGGCATCCCGTACGGCGCGTCCACCGAGGGCCACCGCTTCCTGCCACCCCGGCCCGCGCCGGCGTGGACGGGCGTGCGTGACTGCACGGCGTTCGGCCCGATCTCGCCCCAGGACGGGATCGTGGCCGACCCCGACACGGCCGATCGCGACCAGGTCGCCGTCGGCGTCGACCCCACGTTCCATCACGAGCCCCAGGGCGAGGACTGCCTCGTCCTGAATATCTGGACACCGGCGCTGGATGGCAGCCCGCGGCCGGTCATGGTCTGGCTGCACGGGCGCGGCGTGGCCTCCGGGGCCGGATCCGAGGGCTGGTACGACGGCGCCAACCTCGCGCGGCGGGGCGACGCGGTGATCGTCACCATCAATCACCGGCTCAACGCCTTCGGGTTCCTGAATCTGCGTGAGCTCGGCGGCGAGGCGTTCTCCGGCTCCGGCGTTGCCGGGATGCTGGATGTCATCCTGGCCCTGGAGTGGGTGCGCGACAACATCGCGGGCTTCGGCGGCGACCCCGGCTGTGTGACGGTCTTCGGGGAGTCCGGCGGTGGACGGAAGGTCAGCACCCTCCTCGGGATGCCGCAGGCTCGCGGCCTCTATCACCGCGCGATCGTTCAGAGCGGTGCGGCGTTGCGGTCGCTCACGCCGGAGCAGGGCACCGAGCTGGCCCGGCGCCTGATGCGCACCCTGGGCCTCGCTGAGGATGACGTTGCCGCCCTCCAGCGGCTCCCCCACGAGCGCATCACGGAGGCCGCCCGCGAGATGCAGCGCGAGCGTCCGCGAGACTCGACGTTCCTCCCGACGCTCGATCCCGACCATCTGCCCGCGCACGCCTTCGATCCGGTCGCTGCCGCGTCCGCCCTGGACGTGCCGGTGATGGTGGGCACGACGGAGCACGAGGCGGCGCTGATGCTGGCCCTCGCCCGCGCCCGCCAGGGCCTGCCGTACACCTTCACCGAGGACGAGATGTGGGCCACGGCGAAGTCACTCGCCGGGGAGGCCGCCGAGCGGCTCGTGACCACCTATCGGGCGCAGCGGCCCTCGGCGCCACCGTGGGAGATCGCAGCGAAGATCGCGAGCGAGGATCGGCGGCTGCTGTCGATCGCGCTCGCCGAACGGGTCAGCGCCGCCAGCACGCAGCCGGTCTTCATGTACCTCATGACGTATCGCTCGAATCACCTCGGGGGCGCGCTCCTCGCGTGCCACGCGCTCGACCTGCCGTTCATGTTCGACAACGTGGACTCGGTGGCACTGGCCGGAGACCGGCCGGACAAGCAGCAACTGGCCGACGCGATGAGCGAAGCATGGCTGGCGTTCGCGCGTACCGGGAACCCGACCCATGCGGGCATTCCCGAATGGCCGCCGTACTCCGCAGACCACCGCGCGACGATGCTGTTCGACGTGCCCTCAACCGTGGAGGTGGACCCGCACCGCGAGGAGCGGCTCGCCTGGGACGGCATCCGCGTTCCCGGGATGAGCTGAAGCGCCGCCGAGCGCTCAGCCCGCCGCGTAGCCGCCGTCCACCGGCAGCACGACGCCGGTGACGAAGTCGCTGGCGGTCGAGGCGAGGAAGACCGCGGCGCCGGCGAGCTCCTCGGGCTCGCCGAAGCGGCGCGCGGGGGTGCGCTCGATGATGCGCGCGTAGCTCCGCTCGTTCGCCTGGACGCCGGCGGTCATCTCCGTGCGGATCCAGCCCGGGACGATGCAGTTCACCTGGATGCCGTCGCGCGCCCACGCCACGGCGAGCGACTTCGTGAGCTGCACCACGCCGCCCTTGCTCGCGGCGTACGGGAGGACGCCCGCCGCACCGAAGAGCGAGTATTCCGACCCGATGTTGATCACCTTCCCGTGGCCGGAGGCCTTCAGGAACGGGTGGGCGACCTGGCACGCGTGGAACATCGCGGTGAGGTTCGTGCCGAGGACGGCCTCCCACGTCTCCACCGGGATCTCCTCGGGCCGGCCGCCGGCGGCGATGCCGGCATTGTTCACGAGGATGTCGAGCCGCCCGAACTCGGACTCGGCGGTTGCGAGCGCGGCCTCGATCTGGACTCGGTCGAGTACATCGCATGCGACGCCGAGCGCGCGACGGCCGAGCCGGTGCAGCTCGTCGACGACTGCGGCGTTCTTCGCCTCGTCGCGTCCGAGGATGACGAGGTCGGCGCCGGCCTGCGCGAGGCCGAGGGCGATCCCGCGGCCGATGCCGCCGTTGCCCCCGGTCACCAGCGCCACGCGCCCGCCCAGGTCGAAGAGGCTGCTCATCTCGTCCTCCGATCGCCGCGAGGATACGCCGGCCGCCGCGCACCCTAGACTGCGGTCATGCCCACGGAAGCGATGGTCGAGCTCGACGGCGCGCGGATCTGGACCAGCCAGCAGGGGACGCCGTCCTCCGCTCCGGCGATGGTGATGCTGCACGGCGGCCCGGGGCTGTGGGAGGACTTCGGCCCGCTCGCGGAGATGGTGGAGGACCTCGTCGAGGTCTACCGCTACGACCAGCGGGGCTGCGGACGGTCGGACCGCGTCGGTCCGTACGACATGGCGACCGCGGTGGCCGACATCGAGGCATTGCGGAAGCAGTGGTGGCAGCCGCGGCTCATCCTGCTCGGCCACTCCTTCGGCGCCGCGCTCGCGCTGGCGTACGCCGTGGCGCACCCGGACCACACCGCCGCGCTTGTCCTGATCAGCGGCACCGGCGTCGACCTCGAGTGGAAGGACGAGCACAAGGCCGAGGCGGCCGCCCGCCGCTCGCCCGATGACCGCAACCGCCTCGCGGAGCTGCACATCCAGCGCTCCGCGGGCGTGTGGAACGAAGCCGTGGACCGCGAGCTGTGCGCGCTCACCTGGGCGACCGACTTCGCCGACCGCCGCCACGACGTCGAGCGCGCCGCCGCGCTGTACCGCGCGCCCGGCCCCAACTACGAGATGAACGGCGCCATGACCGCCGACTGGGCGCGGATGCTCCTCGACGGCTTCGGCGACCGCGTCGCCGGCGTCACCGCGCCGGTCCTGCTGATGAACGGGGTGGGCGATCCGCGGCCCCTGAGCGCGACCGCGCGGCTCGCCCTCCGCCTCCCGAACGCCGACCTCGCGATCCTCGACGACTGCGGGCACTTCCCCTGGCTCGAGCAGCCCGAGGTCACCCGCGTCACGCTGCGCGAGTTCCTCCGCGACCTGCTCGACCAGCCGGAGGACTGACCCCCGGAGCCCCGCGAGCAGGCCGCCCGAGGAGGTTCTTGCCTACTCGCGGAAGGCGGCGTCCCGCTGCTGCTTGAACGCCTCCCAGCCCTGGTCGCGCAGCGTGGCGAGGCGCTCCGCGGAAACCTTGTCGTCCCGGCTGGAGTCGTTCAGGGCCTGGATGACCGGGTCGTCGCGGTAGTTGAGCGCGGCCTGGAACCCGGCCAGCTCGTAGACGCGGTTCACGGCGAGCTTGTTCAGCGCGACGGCGGTCGGCGGGAGCGAGGCGAGCTTCTTCGCCTGTGCCTCGGTGGCCTCGTCGAGCTCCGCGGCCGGGACCACCTGGTTCACCAGGCCGACGCGGTGCGCCTCCTCCGCGGAGAAGACCTCGCCGCTCAGCATGATGAACTTCGCGTTCTTCAGCCCGGTGAGGAACGGCGTCACCAGCATCGGCGGGCCGAAGCCGTGGCGGATCTGGATCTCGCCGAACTGGGCGTCGTCGGCCGCGATCGTGAGGTCGCACATGCCCGCGATCTCGATGCCCTGGCCGAGCGCGTGGCCGCGCACCGCCGCGATCACGGGCTTCGGCATCCGCCAGATGCGGAGCACGTTGTCCATCATCGAGGGCTGCGGGAGGTCCGCCGGCTTCGGGTAGTACTTCTGCGACTGCAGGTCGCCGCCGGCGCAGAAGGCCCGGCCGGCGCCGCGGAGCACCACGACGCGCACGTCCTCGTCGCGCTCGGCCTGCTCGAGCCGGCGGCCGAGGTGGAGCGTGAGCGACCAGTCGACGGCGTTGAGGATCAGCGGACGGTTGAGCGTGACCCACGCGACGTGGTCACGGACCTCGTACAGCACGTCGTCCTCGGAGGGCGCGGGGACCTCGTACCCCTCGGGCGTGTAGCGCCTGGTCGGATCCTGCTGGTCCGGCGGAACGACGACTGGGTTGGCGGACATGGCGTTCCCGTCCTTTCGAGATCGAGATGCGAGCCCGATGCTACATGCGCCCGCGGCGGGCGTCGCTTCTGCCCACAGGAAACGAAGTCACGCGCGGCCCCACCCGGGCCGCACCGGGACGGGTGTCCCGGTCCATCCGTGCCGTTCGACCCTCCCTCTCCCCGTGCGCGGCGGACGACGCTCCCGGTGGGATCGGCGCACCGCGGGCATGCCCCTGCGTGCCTGCCTGGGGACACCAATGCACATTCTGATAGCCGTCGATGGAAGCGACCGGGCGGCGTCGGTCGTGTCGGGGGTCAAGGCGTGGCTCCCGGCCGACCACGCCCGCGTCACGCTGCTCACGGTGCTGGACTCCTCCGAGATGCGCGGCGTGCTCGAGCACGCGCCGCACGCCCAGGTCGAGCAGTGGGGCTCGATGGAGGTGCACGAGCCGGTGCCGGCGAGCGAGCCGCCGGCCCGGGTGGTCGAATACAAGTCGCAGGCCGTGGACTACGCGGTCGCGGAGGCTCGCGCCGGGCTCGCGCAGTACGAGCACCTGATTCCGGGGGATGTCGAGTGGGACGTGCGCGTCACGGTCAAGGACGATGCCGCCGCGGCCATCCTTGAGACGGCGCGCGAGATCGGCGCGGACGCCATCGTCGTCGGGACGCACGGCCGGACGGGCTTACGACGCGCGCTCATGGGAAGCACCGCCGAAGCGGTGATCCGGCACGCCCGCCAGCCCGTCCTGGTCGTCCCGACTGGCCCGGCCGCTGCCGAGGCGGCCTAGGCGCCGGCGAGGCGGGGGATCCCCTTCAGGGCCTCCTCGATACGGTCGGCGGGGTACTCGTAGTCCTCGAGCTCGCCGTTGAAGTACTGCTCGTACGCGCCCAGGTCGAGGTGACCGTGGCCGGACAGGTTGAAGAGGATTACGCGCGGCTCACCCGCCTCGCGCGCGGCCAGCGCCTCGTCGATGGCGGACCGGATGGCGTGCGAGGACTCCGGCGCCGGGATGATGCCCTCGGCGCGTGCGAACTGGACGGCGGCGTCGAACACCGCCAGCTGCGGGTGCGCAACGGCCTCGATGTAGCCCTCGCTGTGCAGCTGGCTGAGAAGCGGCGCCATGCCGTGGTAGCGCAGCCCTCCGGCGTGGATGGCCGGCGGCATGAACGAGTGCCCGAGCGTGTACATCCGCACCAGCGGCGTCAGGCCGACCGTGTCGCCGAAGTCGTACGTGTAGAGGCCCTTGGTCAGCGACGGGCAGGAGGCTGGCTCGGCGGCGACGAAGCGCGGTCCGGCCTCGCCCTTCAGCCGTCCCTGCATGAACGGGAACGCGAGCCCTGCGTAGTTCGAGCCGCCCCCGACGCACCCGATGACCACGTCCGGCTGCTCGCCGGCCATCTCCATCTGGGCGATCGCCTCCTGGCCGATGATGGTCTGGTGGAGCAGGACGTGGTTCAGGACCGAGCCGAGCGAGTACTTCGTGTCCTCGCGGCTGGCGGCGTCCTGCACCGCCTCGCTGATCGCGATGCCCAGCGAGCCGCGGGAGTCCGGGTCCTCCGCCAGCACCGTGCGTCCGGCCTCGGTGTCCGTGCTCGGACTGGCGACGATGTCCGCGCCGTACACGCGCATCATGGCCTTGCGGTACGGCTTCTGCTCGTACGAGACCTTGACCATGTAGACCTTGAGCTCGATGCCGAACATCTGGCACGCGTACGCGAGCGCGGAGCCCCACTGGCCGGCCCCGGTCTCGGTCGTGATCCGGCGCACGCCCTCCTGCTTGTTGAGGTAGACCTGCGCGATCGCCGAGTTGACCTTGTGTGACCCGACGGGGCTCACGCCCTCGTATTTGTAGTAGATGTGCGCGGGCGTCTGGAGCGCCTTCTCCAGGCGGTGCGCCCGGAACAGCGGCGACGGCCGGTAGTTCTGGTACGCCTCTCGCACCGCTCCGGGGATCTCGATCCAGCGCTCGGTGGAGACCTCCTGCAGGATCGCCCCCATCGGGAAGAGCGGGGCGAGGTCGTCGGGGCCGATGGGCTGCCCGGTGCCCGGGTGCAGCGGCGGCGACGGGGGCGTCGCGAGGTCGGCGGCGATGTTGTACCAGTGCGTCGGGATCCGGCTCTCGTCCAGCAGGTACTTGTACTGATCGGCCATGACTCTGGCTCCTTCAGATGGGCGCATCTCCCGACGGACGCGACCGCCGGCGACAGGAAGCCTAGACCAAGTCGCGCCGACGGACGAATCAGGCGGGTGGCAGGCGATCGACCAGGATGGCGGCGTCCCCCGGCTGCCGCGCCGGGGCCGGACACGGAGAGGGGAGCCTCGCCCGGCTCCCCTCGTCCAGCGACTCTGTTCGCTTATTCGTACAACGTTATTGGGCCACGAACGTGATGGTCGTGTCGTTCGCGTGGACCGTGTATTCCGTCCCCGCCTCCAGGTCGCTTCCGAGGTCCACGTTGCTCTCGTGGTAGCCGTAGATCATCGTGCAGGCGACCTGCTGACCCGGCGCCGGGACTGAGTTCGTCACGGTCACCGTGAACACCGTGCCCTGGCGCTCCACCTCCACCCCCACGAACTGCGCGCAGCCGCTGGGCAGTCCGGAGACGACGTGCAGCCGGTGCTGCACAGGGAACGACTCGAGGAAGAGCACCTCGACTGATTCGATCGGCGCGGGCTCCTCGATGCGCTCGAAGTCGTCGGACGGCTTCAGCTCGTGCGTCGCGGACGGCGTCGGGTCGTTCGAGGAGACGGGGCTGTCCGGCCCCGGGGTCGGAGTGACGGCGGGGCTCGCCGTCGCGGGCGTCTCCGTGTCGGCGGGTGAGGTCGCGGTTGGCGACGTGTCCTCGTCGCCAGAGCCGGCGCTGTTGCCAGAGCCGGCGCCGTCGTCAGAGCAGGCGATCATCGCCACGGACAGGACGGCGGCCGCGACGAGCAGCGCCATCGTTCGCATTCGGGTCATCGGTCGTTCCTCTCGGGCTCCGCTGGGCGACGCCGCTCGGGGCGTCTGAGGTGAGACGAGCAGCGCGCGTGGGTGGTTCCCGGGAGCGGCCGGCCCGGTGACACCAGGGACACGCCCGCTCTCGACTGCTGCGGTAGTGTCGTCGCGGAGGTGACCCCGATGGCCGTACCCGCTCGCTTCAACTTCGTGACGCTCGGCGCCGGCGACGTGGACGCGCTCCGCGGGTTCTACGAGCGCCTCGGCTGGCGCGCCGCGCGGGCGTCGGTGCCGGGGGAGGTCGCGTTCTTCTGGCTGAACGGCGCCGTCCTCGCGCTCTTCGACCGCGCCTCCCTCTACCGCGAGATGCGGATCGAGGGCGACCCGCCGCCGGGTGTCCGCGACGTGAACATCGCGATCAACGTCGAGACGCCGGAGCAGGTCGCGGAGGTCCTCGCGGAGGCGGAGCGCGCCGGCGGGCGCATCGTCTCACCCGCTCAGACGATGCACTGGGGCGGCACGTCCGGCTACTTCGCGGATCCCGAGGGCCACGCGTGGGAGGTCGCCCACAACCCGTTCATGCCCTTCGATGCGATGGGGCGCATCGCCGAGCTCGACAGCTAAGGCGCGCGGTTCAGCGCGCGCTGTATCCGCCGTCGACGGGGAACGCGACGCCGGTGACGAACGTCGCGTCGTCGCTGGCGAGGAACGCGACGGCCGCGGCGATCTCCTCCGGGCGCCCGAGGCGTCCCATCGGATGCAGCGATTCGAGGAAGCGGCGTCCCGCCTCGGCCGCGGTGATCCCCTCGATCATCGGCGTGTCGATATAGCCGGGGCACACCGCGTTCACGCGCACGCCGTGGCGCGCGTAGCTCAGCGCGAACTGCTTCGTGATGCCGATGACGCCATGCTTGGCGGCGACGTACGCCCCGGCGCCCGAGTCGGGGTCGGGAAGGCCCTCGGCGGGGGCCGATCCGACGAGTCCCTGCAGGCCGGCGATCGAGGCGATGTTCACGATCGCGCCGCCTCCGCTGCGGGCGAGCAGGTCCGCGCCGTAGCTCGTGCCGTAGTAGACGCCGTCCAGGTTCACCGCGGTCGTGCGGTCCCAGCCGAAGCCGCCGCCCACGCCGGCGTTGTTCACCACGAGGTCCAGCCCGCCGATGAGCTCGAAGCTGCGCTGGAGGGCGTCCCGCACCGCGTCGCGGTCGGCGACGTCGAGCGCGAGCGACGCGGCCCGCCCTCCCCGCTCGGCGACCTCGGCGGCGACGTGTTCGGCGCGGGCGCGGTCAAGGTCGGCGCAGAGCACCGCCGCACCGTCCGCGGCGAGCCGGTTCGCGATCGCCCGGCCGATGCCGGAGCCTGCCCCGGTGATGAAGGCGTGCCTGCCGGTGAGGTCGGGCATGGGGATCCTCCGCGTGCCGCGCGGACGCTGGCGTTGCTCCGCGCCGGGGACACGGTACTCGCCCCCGGTGCGGTCGCGGCAGCGTCCGAGCGCGCGGGGGAGAACGAACCCGCTGAGCGCCCCGGGGTCGTTCCCGAGGACGGGCGCGGGCGCGGATGGCGACGTCGGACCGGCACATGCGCGGCCCGTCGTCCCTGTCGGTCCGATCCCGTCTTGCGGGACGAAAGCCACTACCAGAACCGGCCACCGGACCCATCTCGTCGCGGTCGCGCCTGGCGGACGATCTTGAGGGCGGCGCCGCACCTGCACGGAGCAGCCGCGGATCCGCGACGCGGGCGAGTGTCACTCCCCGTGTCCGGAGCAGGAGAGGTCGTCCACCGTGAGCGCCCCGGATCAGATCGCCGAGACCGTGATCACCGAGGTCGCACGGATCTTCAAGAAGGATCCGGGCGAGCTCACCCGGGACACGCGGTTCGTCGAGGACCTGCAGGCGAAGTCCATGAACATCGCCCAGCTGATCGCAGTGCTCGAGGACGACTTCGGGATCGCCATCCCATTCATGGAGGCGCGCCGGCGGCGCACCGTGGGCGAGGCCATCGACTTCGTGACCGAGCTGCGCAACCGATAGGTCGGTCTCCTCAGCCGACCGGATTGGATCGATGATGACCACGACGGTTCCAACCACCACGACGACTCAGAGGTTCGGTGACGAGGAGATCGCGGTGCACTTCCGCGCGCCCGCGGAGGGCCCGGGGATGCTCTACTACGCGCCATTTGCCCCGGGCGAGCGGGTCGAGAACGGGATCCTCTGCGAGCAGGACGTGCCCGTGACGCTGCGGGACGGCACCGTCATCTACACCGATGTCTACCGGCCCGTGAACGCGACCGACCTGCCGGCGATCGTCGCATGGAGCCCCTACGGGAAGCGTCACGGGTTCGCACCGAAGGGTGAGCAGTCCTTCCTGGCACTCGGTGTGCCGCCGGGGGCCTCCTCCGAGATGGCGAAGTTCGAGGGGCCCGACCCCGCCTACTGGTGTCACCACGGCTATGCCGTCCTGAACCCCGATGCCCGGGGAGCGGGGGCGTCCCAGGGGGACCTCCTGTGCGTGGGCACGCAGGACGGCAGGGACGCCGCCGACTTCATCGAGTGGACGGCCGCGCAGCCGTGGAGCAACGGGAAGGTCGGCATGGCCGGCAACTCGTGGCTCGCGATGGCGCAGTGGTACACCGCCGCCGAGAAGCCGCCGCACCTGGCCTGCATCGCGCCGTGGGAAGGCTGCTCGGACGTCTACCGCGAGTTCATCTGCACGGGCGGCATCCCCGAGCCGGGGTTCAACGAGTTCCTGCTGTCCGGCCTGCGCGGCCCTGGTCGCGTCGAGGACTACATCGCGATGCTGCGCGAGCACCCCCTGATGAACGCCTACTGGGAGGACAAGGTCGCGCGCTTCGAGGACATCGAGGTCCCCGCGTATATCACTGCCGGCTGGAGCCACTTCCACCTGCGGGGCGCGCTCGAGGGGTTCCGCCGGATCGCCTCCCCGCGCAAGTGGCTGCGGATCCACCGCGACTTCGAGTGGCCCGACGCCGTCACGCCGGCGCACCTCGAGGACCTGCGGCGGTTCTTCGACCGCTACCTCAGGGACGTCCACAACGGGTGGGAAATGACGCCGCGCGTGCGCATCGACGTCATGGACGCCGAGGACATCGACTTCCAGCAGTACCGTCCCGAGCGCGAGTTTCCCCTGGCGCGCACCGACTATCAGAAGCTGTTCATCAACTCCCCGGCGACGCTCTCCCGCGAACCGGCCTCGGAACGCTCATCGGTGAGCTACGACGCCGCCGGCGGGTCGGTCACCTTTGACATCCGGTTCGACGAGGAGACGGAGATCACCGGGTACCTCAAGCTCCGCCTCTGGGTGGAGGCGCAGGGCTCCGACGACATGGACCTCTTCGTCGCGATCCAGAAGCTGGACCGCGATGGGAACTTCCGGCCGACGCGCGTCCTCGGAGAGCCCTATCCCGGCACGCCGGGCCTGATGCGGGTGTCACACCGGGAACTCGATCCCCGGCTCTCGACCCCCGATCACCCGTTCCACACGCACCGGAACGAGCAGCGCCTCGCCCCGGGCGAGGTCGTGCCCGTCGAGATCGAGATCTACCCGACCAGCCGGATCTGGCACGCCGGGGAGCAGCTGCGGGTGCTCCTCTCCGGTCACTACCACCGAGAGGGATGGTTCGAGCCGTTCGCCTGGGAGACACGGAACCAGGGGAGGCACGTCATCCACTTCGGTGGCGACTACGACTCGCACCTGCTTGCTCCGGTCATCCCGCCGAAGCTGGCGTCAGACGGCTATCGCTTCCGGTAGCGCGGCGATCGCAGGGGGCTGCATGGGCCTCATGGCATGGGTCGAGGAGCGGGCGGCGGCTCGGTGCCCGAGGGTCGTCTTCCCGGAGGGAGACGCCCCGGAGATCGCCGCGGCCGCGGTCGAGGTCGTGCGCCGGGGGATCGCGCGCCCCGTGCTGATCGCCCCCGGGGGGAAGGTCGACTTCTCCGGCCCCCGCCCGGACGCGATCGAGGTCATCGATCCCGCGACCTCGCCGCGGCTCGAGCAGTACGCCGGATGCTACGCGGAGCGAGAAGCATTCCCGGAGCGCGCCGCGCGGCGGATGCTCGCAAGGCCGCTGGAGTTCGGGGCGATGACGGTCGGCGAGGGCGATGCCGACGGCCTGGTCGCCGGCTTCACGCACGGCACGGCGGCGGTCGTGCTTGCCAGCCAGATGTTCATCGGCCCCATGCCCGGCGTGGCCACCCCGTCCTCGTTCTTCGTGATGGAGGTCCCTGACTGGGATGGCGGCGAAGCGGGATGCGTGGTCTTCGCCGACTGCGCCGTCGTGCCCAATCCCACGGCGGCGGAGCTCGCCGACATCGCGATCGCGACCGCGGCGAGCACGCGCGCGCTGCTGGGGTGGGAGCCTCGGATCGCGATGCTCTCGTTCTCCACTCGCGGGAGCGCCGTCCACCCGGACGTGGACAAGGTCGTCACGGCCCTGCAGGTGGTCCGCGAGCGGGATCCGGGGCTCTGCATCGACGGCGAGCTGCAGCTCGACGCCGCCGTCGTGCCCGCCGTCGCCGCCAAGAAGATCCCCGGCGGCAGTCCTCTCGAGGGGCGCGCCAACATCCTGATCTTCCCCACGCTGGATGCGGGGAATATCGGGTACAAGCTCGTGCAGCGCCTGGCCGGGGCCGCGGCCTTTGGCCCCGTCCTCCAGGGCTTCGCCCATCCCGTCAGCGACCTCTCCAAGGGGGCGACGCTCGAGGACATCGTGGGCGCCACGGCCCTCGTGGCCGCGAGCGTCCCATGAGCGGCACGCCGTTCGGGGTGGGGGTGGACGTCGTCTCGCTCGGCCGCATGCGGGACGCGCTCGCGACCAGCGGGGACGCGTTCGTCCGCCGGACGTTCAGCGCGTACGAGCGCGAGCGGGCGTCCCGGCATGCCGATCCCACCGCCTACCTCGCCACCCGCTTCGCGGCGAAGGAGGCTGTGTTCAAGACGCTCGGCATCGGCTGGGACTCCGGCGTCGAGCTCTCCCAGGTCGAGGTGCGCGACGGCGAGCACGGGGAGCCGACCGCGGCCCTGCACGGTCGCTTCGCCGAGGTGGCTGCCGAGCGAGGGGTGGTGCGCATCCTCCTGAGCCTCTCATCGGACGGGGACATCGCCACGGCGGTCGCCGTGGCGATGTCCGCATGACCGCCCGGGACGGATGAGCGTGGTCCCGTTCGCCCGTCGCAGCCTGTTGCACGACCGGCTCCGGTTCCTGCTCTCGGTCTCGGCCGTGGCGGTGGCGATGCTCCTCGTCCTCGTCCTGCGCGGGATCGTCGACGGGACGATCGACAAGGCGACGTGGTACGTGGAGCGGGTCGACGCCGACCTCTTCGTCACCCAGGAGGGCGTGGGCAACATGGGCCTCTCGATGCCCGTGATCCCGGTGAGCGTTGAGTCCGCGCTCGAGGCATTCCCCGGGGTCTCGGGCGTCGGAGGCATCATCCGTGTTCCGGCGGTCGTGCGGCTCCGGTCCTCCGAGGTCCCGACGAGCATCCTCGGGTTCGACCCCGATTCCGGGATCGGCGGGCCGTGGGCGATCGAGGAAGGCTCCCGGCAGCTCAGCCCGGACGGGGCCATCATCGACGTGCAGCTGGCGAGGCAGCACGACCTCGCGCTGGGCGACCCGGTCGAGATCGCCGGGCGCACGTTCGCGATCGAGGCCCTGGCGCGGGAGACGAATGCGATGGCCACGGGGCGAGTCGTGTTCATCCGGCGGGACGTCGCGGCCGAGCTCTTCCTGATGCAGGGCGCGCTCAGCTGGGTGCTCGTCCGCACCGACGGGGCGGACCCGGCCAGCGTCGGGAGCGCGATCGAGGAGGCGTTGCCCGGCGTGGTCGCGCACACCCGGCTCGCGCTTCGCGAGCACGACCAGGACCTGTTTCGCGACCTGTTCGGCCTGCCGGTGAACGTGATGGCGACCATCGGCTACGGGGTGGGGCTGCTCGTCGTCGGGCTCTCGACGTACGCCGCGGCGGCGGACCGCAGCCGTGACTTCGGCGTCCTCAAGGCGATCGGGGCCCGCGACCGCTTCCTCTACCGGACGGTGGTGGAGATCGCGATGGCGATCGCCGCCTGCGGCTTCCTGCTCGGGCTGCTTTTCGCCCTGGCGGCCGCCCCCGTCGTGACCACGCTGGCGCCCGAGCTCGGGGTCTCCTATCAGCCGTCCTTCGTCCTGCAGGTGGTCGTCGTCTCAGCCCTCTTCGCCCTCGCTGCCGCGCTCATCCCGGCGCGCCGCGTCTCGCGACTCGATCCGAAGGACGCGCTGCAGTGATCGAGGGAAGCGCGCTGCCGCTGCAGCTCGACGCGGTGAGCCACTTCTACGGCGCCGGGCCACGGCGCGTGGTGGCGGTCGACTCGGTGAGCCTGGACGTCCACCGGGGCGAGGTGCTGGTCATCGTCGGACCGTCAGGCAGCGGGAAGTCCACGCTGCTGACGATCGCGGGCTGCCTGCTTCAGCCGAGCCAGGGCAGCGTCCGGATCCTCGGATACGACGTGGGAACGATGCGGCGGTCTGAGCTGCCTGCGATCAGGGCGCGGCACATCGGCTTCGTCTTCCAGGGGTTCAACCTGCTCGCCCCGCTGTCGGTCGAGGAGAACGTGGAGATCGCGATGAACCTGGCCGGGCACGGCGGGCGCGAGGCACGCGAGCGCGCCGCGTCGCTCCTCGGCGACCTCGGGCTGGAGGAACGCCGCCACCACCACCCGCGCGAGCTGAGCGCGGGCGAGCAGCAACGGGTCGCCATCGCCCGGGCGCTGGCGAACCGCCCCGACGTCATCCTCGCGGACGAACCGACCGCCAGCCTGGACTCCCGCAGCGGCCGCCGGGTGATGGACCTCCTCGCGGGCGCCGTGCGAGCGGGCGAAGCCAGCGCGCTGGTGGTGGTCACTCACGATCAGCGGATCCTGGACCGCGCCGACCGCGTGCTGTGGATGGCCGATGGCCAGCTCTCCGACGACCCTCGGGGCGCCCTGGCGGCGGATGGCTAACGACCTCCGGCCCGACGAGGAGCCGGGCCACCCGCCGCGCGGCCCGCGAGCGGGCGCCGAGCGCGGAGCGGGCCCAGCGCTGGAGGCCGACGGCGATCGCCAACCCCAGCCCGGCGGCGACGGCGCCCCCCGCGATATCGAGGAAGAAGTGGTTGGCGGTGAGCACGACCGCCGGGACCTGGAGTCCGGGCAGCAGGACCGCCAGCGCCAGCACCGGGCGGTGGCGCGGGAACGCCCTCGCGATCCCCAGGCCGAGCAGCAGGTCCCAGCCGAAGTGCAGACTCGGCATCGCGGCGTACGGGTTCACGAACGGGCGCGTGGACTGCGTCTGATACGCGTACCCCAGGTACTCGCGCATGGTGTCCACGTACCCCAGGACGTCGGCCGGCGCGCCGGGTTCGAACTGCTGCGCCAGAGCCGGGAGCTCGCGGGGCGGGGCGACCGGATACAGCGCGTAGCCGAGCAGGCCAATGGCGCCGCTTGCGAGGAACGCGTTCCGCAGGAAGTGGTACTGGTGGCGGCGGGCGACGAAGAGCCACACGCCGAACACGGTGATCAGCGGGAAGTGGAGCCAGAAGTAGACCAGGTTCATGGTCTGCGCCAGGACCCGCTCGTCTGCCGCCCAGCTGTTCAGGCGGGGTTCCCAGTACACGCCGAGCCACCGTTCGGCGTCGATGATCTGCCGAGCGTGTTCATAGGCCTCCGCGGGACGATCGATCACCGCCCCCCGGACGAGGAAGTAGGCGCCGAAGCCCAGCACGAGCACGGCCAGCTCGGACGCGTCCCGCCACCTCACGTGGAGCGCCTCCACCGGGACGCGGCGGCCGAGGCGTGGCGGGCCGCACGCCTACCTGCCGTCGTGGACCTCCGTACGGAGCCACCCGCGCGTCATGGCGAGAAGCCCTCTCGCACGGCTGCCCCCGCCTGCTCCTCGACACGCGCCTTGATGCGGGTCAGACGTGCGCGGACCTGCTTGAAGAGGATCCGAGCCGTCAGGGCGTCCAGGGCGCGCTCCCAGAGCGGTGGTGCCTGCTCGCTGATCTCGACGGCCAGCCGCGTCCCGCTGCCCTCCGGCGTGAAGGTCCAGGTCCAGGTGACGATCGAGCCCGAGATCACGAACCTCCGGAGCCCCGCGACCGTCATCGTCGGGTGCGCCCGGAAGACGATCCGCTGGTCCGGGACGGACTCCAGGTATGAGATGGCGACTTCCTCGGTGAGGATCGGCGTCCTGGCCACCACGCACGCGGTCGTGCCCACTCCCCCGGCGGCGAGCGTCGCCTCGGAGACCCGGTACATCGGATCGTCGGCGTAGATCCGGCGGGGATCCTGGCAGTACGCGAAGACCGCAGGTGCCGGGGCCTCGATGGTGACCTCGAAGCTCCGCCGGAAGCCGCTCACCGCCGGCCTCCTTGCGCGAGCGGTGCGCCTGGCATCTGCATCGGGTGCCCCCTGCCGCGTGACCCGGCCGAGTGTGTCGCGTGAGGCGTGCGCGGGGGAGAGCCAATGGTCTGACCACGACGGGACGCCCGTCCCGCCGCGCCCGAGCCGTTCGCCCTTCACGTCCCGTGTGCTCCCGTGACTACGCTCCGGGCGAGATGCCACTCGCACAACCCTCGGAGGCGCGTCCCGGCGACGGGGCGCGCGAGCGGGGGACGTCGAAGGGGGCACATGCATGACGTTCAGGCGCAGCATCTACATCGACGCGCCAGTCGAGCGGGTGTTCGACTTCTTCAAGGACCCGGGCAACTGGCGCGAGTTTGAATCCCCTGCGGTCATCACTGACGTCGTCCTGACCCCGGAGGGCACGGGCACGCGCTACCGGTGGGAGGCCCGGCTCGCCGGCCTGCGGATCGCGGGCCTGAACACGTTCACGGAGGTCGTCCCCAACACGCGGATAACCGATGAGTCCTCCCGATCGTTCGAAGGCACGTGGACGTACTCCTTCGAACGGGAGGGGACGGGGACCCGGGTGACCATGGAGAACCGTCAGACCTCCTTCTGGCGGATTCCGCCCCTGAGCCAGCTCATGGACTTCCTGGCCGGCGGCCACGAGCGGGTGCTGTCCGAGCTGAAGGCGAGGTTGGAGGCATGATCGGGACGATCACCCCGCCGGGCGCGACTGAGAACGACGCCGGGACCGCCGCCGTCATGCCGGCGGCGCGACCTGCACGGTGGCCCCGCCGGTGGTGCGAAGGAGCCGCGTCCCGAACCGGGCGGAGCGTCGCTCGAGCAGCCGCAGCAACAGCTCGCCCTCCTCGTCGTGCGCTGCGTTCACCTGCATCCCCTCGATCCGCGTAGGGAGGACGTCGAGCCGTTCCACGCGTGAGCCGCGCGCCGTCACGACCAGCAGCGCCGACAGGTCATTCCTGAGTTGCGGGTCGACCGCGTAGTCGTCCACGAAGTCGCCAGCGTCGTAGACGACCAGGCGGTCGCGGTACACCTCCACCCCCTGGAGCACATGGGCGCTGTGCCCCCAGAAGACGTCGGCCCCCGCGTCGACCACGGCATGGGCGAACCGCACGAAGGCGTCCGAGGGGTCCTCGCGCATGTTCGGCCCCCAGTGGATCGAGAAGATCACCAGGTCGGCCTCCGCGCGGGCCGCGGCGATCGAGCGCCCGACGGGCGCGAAGTCCTCGGGCTCCGTGTCGACGGGGGTGTAGTTGCAGCCCGGGAGGTCCTCCTCGGCGCGCCAGGCATGCGGGTGATCGGCGTAGGCGAGGACGGCGACGCGCACCCCCCGCGACTCGAGGAGGGCGGGCGCCCGCGCCTCCCGGAGCGACCTGCCGGCGCCGGCGTGGGCGATCCCCGCCGCGTCCAGCACCCGGATCGTCTCCATGAGCCCGTCTACGCCGAAGTCGCCGACGTGGTTGTTCGCCAGCGAGGCGAACCGGACGTGGCCAGCTCGCAGGACCTCGACGGCGTCCGGGTCAGCGCGGAAGTAGAAGAGCTTGTAGTCGCCGTCGTGCCAGGGCTCGCTGCTGGCGGTCAGCGCGCACTCGAGGTTGATGAGCACGAGGTCGGCGGCCCGGAGATGCGGGAGCACGTCGCCCCACGGGTAGCCCGGGCCCTCCCGTCCGATGGCACCGCTCACGAGGCGGCCGAGCATCACGTCGCCGGTCAGGACGATCCGCAGCGCGTCGTCGGCCGGACGAGGCGTGATCATCGCGTCGCCTTCCCTGCGCCGCCGACGGCCGCGCTGCCCGCGGGGGTTAGACCCGGACGGGGGTGCGGATCGGAAGCGAGATCTCCCGAAGGGTGCTCGCGATCGCTTCGGCGTCCCCCACCGCCGCGGCGAGGTCCCCCAGCGCGAGGATGCCGGTGACGGCGCCCTCGTCCACGACCAGGAGCCGCCGTACCTGCTCCGCGGCCATCCGCTGCAGGGCGTCCTCGGCGGACATGTCGCCGGAGACCGACACCGGATCGGCGGTCATGTGCTCCCGGGCATGGCAATCGGCGGCGTGGTGTCCGGCCGCGATGCACTCCACGGCAATGTCGCGGTCGGTGATGAGGCCCACCGGGACGTGCTGGTCGTACACCACGATCGCCCCCACGCCGTGCCGCCTCATCAACTCCGCCGTGTGCTGAATGGAATCGGTCGCCTGGATTCCGTACGGGTTCACCGTCATCAGGTCGCGCACCTGCATCGCTCGTTCCCCTTCCTGGCCCCGAGCTGAGCTGCGTCGGCAGGAACCGCGCGCGAACGCCGGTTGCCTGCCGCGCATGCGCGGGCGGGGGTCGCCCGGCCGCGGTCCGCTCGTGACTCGGCCGTTCCCCGCCGGGTGCATGATGGTCCGCGGCGGGTGTGCCCGAGTACTGGCGCAGGTCCCCCGTGTGAGGGACTTCGGACTCACTCGCCGGGACGGCAGGCGTCAATATCGGCCGGGACGGGCGGCACGTATGCTCGGGCGGTGCTGGACAACATCGCCCTCGTCCTCTTCATCGTCGGGCTCGTGCTGTTCGTGCTGGGCGACCTGCTCTGGCTGGTGCGGAACACGTTCGAGCGGCCGATGAACGTCCGCGTCACCGGCGGCCTCGTCGGGAGCGGGATCCTGCTGCTGAGTCTCGGCCTCGTCGCGCTGGTCGCGGGGGCCGGGAGCTAGCGATGGCGGCGGGCTATTCCGGCACGCCGCTCGCCCGCAAGCTCGGTATCCGGGAGGGCGCCCGTGTCGCGCTCGACGCGGCCGAGCCTCCGGCATCCCGACGGACATGACCGAGGACGTGTGCGCGAGGTGGCGCTGCCGCTCGGGCTCGTCGACAACAAGGTCGCCGCGATCGACGAGACGTGGTCCGGCCTGCGCCGGGAGCTAGCGGAAGGAGCGGCGCTGACGCCGCTCCCTGTCGTCATCGCCCCCGGCCGCCGCGCGGCCAGACCGCGGGCGCACCCGCGCTAGGCGCGGACGAAGACGAGCTGCATCTCCATCGTGGCCTCGTCAGAGACCGAGAGGACCATCATCGACTGGGGTTCGTCGATGTCGTAGTCCGCAAGCCGGATCACCGTCGAGCCGACGACCACCACCTGCCCGTCGACGAGCTGGCCCTGGAGCTCCAGCTCCACGCGGTTCGTGACGCCGTGGATCGTGAGGTCGCCCACCGCCGTCGCCGCGATCGGCTCGCCGCTGGCGGGGTCGCCCTCGATGTCGATCGGCTCGACGAGGACGAACGTCGCCTCCGGGAACTGGTTCGTCTCGAGCGCCTGGCGCCGGAGCTGACCGTCGCGGCGGTCGTCGTCGCTCACCAGCGTGCTGAGGTCGGCCGTCACCCCCACGGCGATGATCGTCTCGCCGTCGAACTCCAGCGAGCCGGTGACGTTCGAGGTGCGCCCGACGGCGGTCGCGCTGCCGATGCGCGCCAGCTCCTCGTCAATGCGGTAGCCGACAAACGAGTTCGCCGGGGCCACCGTCCACGTGCCGCTCAGGTCACCGCCCGCGGTGTCCCCGGCCGCACCGCCGGTGGCGGGCGTCGTCGCGGCGGTGGTGGTCGTCGCGGCGGCGGTGGCCGCTGCCGCGCCCGTGGATCCGTCGTCGGCGCCGTCCTCGGTTGCGGAGGCCGCAGCGGTCGCACTCGAGGCAGCGGCGACGGCGTCGGCGAGGCTTACCGGGGGTGGCTCATCCCCGCGGATGAAGAAGTACCACCCGCCGAAGCCGGCGGCGGCAACGGCGAGGACGGCGACCAGGGCGCCGGCCAGGAGTGAGCGGTTACGGGGCATTCAGTCCTCCGCGGGACGTGGGGTTCAGTGACCGGTCTGGGCGTCTGTGGGGTCTGGGCGTCTGTGTGGGTGTCGAGTGGCGACGGGTGCAACCCGTTCGATGCCGGGAACAGTAGCGGGTGGCACATAAGGGACGGGTAAGTGGAGTGTGATCGAAGTATGAGTCAGCGCATACCGCGCGAATCAAGCTCGGCTGCGCGGATTCCTCGCCCTCCTGGGACTTGGGCTCAGCAATTTCGGGACCGAGCACGTAGCGTGGATCGCATGAACGTGGCGGCGCGACACCGGCAGTCGAAGGCGCTCAGGGTCAGCCTGCTCCTGAACGTCGGCTATCTCGCCGTAGAGGTCGTCGGCGGCTTCATCTTCAATTCCCTTGCCCTGATCGCGGACGCCGCCCACATGCTCTCGGACGTCGCCGGGTTGGCGCTCGCGCTCCTCGTGATGCACCTCGTCGCGCGGCGGGCGACCGCGCGCCACACCTGGGGCCTTGAGCGCGCCGAGGTACTGGGCGCGCAGCTGAACGGCCTGCTGATCCTCGGCACGGTCGCCTGGATCGCCTGGGAGGCGGTGCATCGGCTTCGTTCCGGCAGCGGGGACGTCGAAGGGGGCGGGCTGCTGATCGTTGCGTCCATCGGGCTCGGCGTGAACCTCGTCAGCGCCTACCTGCTGCACCGCGCCGAGGGCGAGAGCCTCAACATGCGTGGGGCGTTCCTCCACATGCTGCTCGACGCCGCCGGCTCGGTCGGCGTGTTGATCGCCGGCGTCGCCGCGCTGGTCTTCGGCGCGAACTGGGCCGACCCCGCCATCTCGATCGCGATCGCGGCGCTCGTGCTGCTGCCTGCCTGGTGGATGATCCGGGACACGACGAACGTGCTCCTGGAGGGGACGCCGCGCGGCGTGGACCTTGGGCGGGTCCGCGCGGTGCTTGCGCGGAACCCCGCCGTCCAGGAGGTCCACCACCTCCACGTCTGGAACCTCGCCTCGGACACGCGCGCCCTCTCGGCCCACCTCGTCCTGCGGGACGGCATCGATCTGCACGAGGCGGAGCGCGTGGTGCAGGCCGTCAAGCGCGACGTTGCGACGGAACTCGACATGACGCACGTGACGCTGGAGGCCGAGTGCCACGGCTGCGGGGAGGAGCACCGCGTGCTGGGAACCGTCTAGTCAGGTCGCCGCTCCCAGTCTGCGCGCGCCTGTCTACGCCGGACGCAGGTCGATGCGGGGCTACGCCGGGTCTCCGCCTGTCTCCGCTGCTGCTGTCTCCGCTGCTGCTGTCTCCGCGGGCGCCGGCTCGCTTCCGCCTGGCTCCTCGGACGTGGCGCGGGGGGCGGGCTCGGGCGGAGGCGGCGCCTGCGCCGCGACGTCATCGACCGCCTGGAAGTAGTGTTCCCGGTACCACCGCAGCTCGGAAACGCTCTCGAGGATGTCGTCGAGGGCCTGGTGGGCCTGCTTCTTCTCGGGCGCCTTCGGTCCGACGGGGTACCAGCGTTTCGCCAGCTCCTTGATGGTGGAGACGTCCACGTTCCGGTAGTGGAGGTACGCCTCCAGCTGTGGCATCTCTCGGCGGAGGAAGCGGCGGTCCTGGCCGATCGAGTTCCCGGCGAGCGGCGAGGTGTTCTTCGCCACCCAGCGCCGGACGAACGCGAGCGTCTGCCGCTCGGCCTCCTCGATCGGGACGCCCTCGTTCTTGATGCGGTCGACGAGGCCAGAGCGCGTGTGCGTGGCGACGTTCCACGCATCCATTTCCGCCAGCTCCTCGTCCGTCCGGGCGATGGCAAGGTTGGGGCCCTCGGCGAGGACGTTGAGGTCGCCGTCCGTGACCAGCGTGGCGATCTCGATGATCACGTGCTTCGCCGGCTCGAGCCCGGTCATCTCGAGGTCGATCCAGACGAGGCGGCCAGGATCCTTGCGTCGCGGCATGCGCCCCAGCCTACGCGTCGGTCGCTCTACGTGCGCCGCCGCTGGAGTCTCGGTGGCCATCGGTCCGCGCGGGTCCGCGCGCATGCGTCCCGTCCGGTGTTTGTGCCTACGCCACCGACGTCTGATCGTCGATCGAGAACCGCAACGCCCCATCGCGTCGATGCGTGCCCCCGTTGCAGGGCTTCGCAGGAAGGATGTTACGGTGGCACGAATGGCAGCGCCGTGGATGACCCGACTTCGAGGGCTTCGTCCGTTGTGGGTCCTCACCGCGGCCCTGACCGTGTTGGTCGTCGCCGCCTGCAGTTCCGGTGACGATGGCGGCTCTGGCTCCGCCCAGGGCGCCCAGACGGGAACTGACGGTGCGGGTGTCTCGACGGCGACCGCGGCTGCCGGGCAGCCCGACGCGACCGAGGCCGCCACGGAAGACGACGCTGCCGGCGAGGCGGCGACAGGAGAGGAGGGCCGCGTGGCCCAGCTTGGCGACACGGTTTCGGTCCACTACCGAGGGACGCTGGATGACGGGTCCGAGTTCGACTCCTCGGCGGGGCGCGACCCGCTGCAGTTCACGGTGGGCGCCGGGCAGGTGATCCCCGGCTTCGACAACGCCGTCCTCGGCATGGCCGTGGGCGACAAGAAGGAAGTGCGCCTCGAGCCCGAGGACGCCTACGGGGAGCACACCGAGGACCGCGTGATCTCCGTCCCGAAGGAGCAGGCCCCGGAGGGCCTCGAGGTCGGCCAGCAGGTCATGCTCGGCCAGGCCCCGGCGACCGTGGTCGAGGTGACCGACGAGGCCGTGACCGTCGACGCCAACCACCCGCTCGCCGGCCAGGCGCTCACGTTCGAGATCGAGCTCGTCGGCATCCAGTAGCCCGGGTACCCTCGGGACGGCCGACACGCAGCACGACATGCAGAAGGCCCGCGCGAGCGGGCCTTCGTCGTGGGGCTGCCGGGCGGTGAGCCGGCGCGGGGCTAGATCGGGAGGTCGTCGTCGGCGACGCCGTGGGAGCGGTAGACCGCGCGCACCGCGTCCTTGACCTCGTCGACGGAGTGGTACTTCCGGTCCGGGATCTGGCGCAGGATGATCGCGACCTCCCGGTCCACTCCACCCTTGTCGCGCCCCATCGTCAGGATCGCGGCGCGCGAGATCGGGTAGTGGAAGCCCTTGAAGGATGTTTCGTAGTCGGCCTTGGTGGCGTGTGGCTTCAGAGCGGCCATCAGGCTCCCCTTTCGCGTTCGCCGCATCCTACCGACTTCAGCCGATACGCGCGCGGGGCAGACGACCCGGTGAGGTCGAAGCTCTGGTCCGGCGGTCAGCGCGCCTGCACGCGTCCCGGCAGGCCGTCGGCCGGTGGCGCGTCCATCGTCTGGACGATCTGGAAGCGGGCGTACGCCTGGTCGACGGTGGCGCGTGCACGCTCGCGCCAGGCCTCGTATGCCTCCACGTAGGTCTCGAACGGCCCGGACACCGGGGCGGGACGCACCAGCTCCCGGAACGTCGTGTCCTGGTACTCGCCACCCACGACATAATACGCCACCGCGGCCTCCACCTCGGTACCCGCCCGTGAGCCGCAGAGGGCTCGCCGGTGCTCGCTCCCTTGACCGCACGCATCGTCCTGCGTGCATCATCGGTCATCGCCCTCGAACGTAGAGGGTGAGCGTGAACAACGGAAGATCGTCCGGATTCGGGCGCCGCGCCGGAGGGTAGCCGTGACCGGAACCATCGAGGTCGTCCGAGGCGACATCACGACGCTGGCGGTGGACGCGATCGTGAACGCGGCTAATCCGTCCCTGCTCGGTGGCGGGGGAGTGGACGGAGCGATCCACGCCGCCGCCGGCCCCGACCTGCTCCGCGAGTGCCGGCTGCTCGGCGGCTGCGAGCCCGGCGAGGCGAAGCACACGCAGGGCTACCGCCTTCCGGCCAGGTGGGTGATCCACACCGTCGGCCCGATCTGGCGCGGCGGGAACCGTGGCGAGGAGGAGACCCTCCGCGACTGCTACCGCCACTCGCTGCTCCTCGCGGAGCGGCTCGGGGCGAAGAGCGTGGCGTTCCCATCGATCTCGACGGGCGTGTACGGCTACCCGGTCGAGCGAGCCGTCCCGGTGGCGGTGGAGGAGGTGCGCCGGCACCTGGAGGCGACGGCGCTGCCGGAGCGCGTGCTGTTCGTGGCGTTCGACGATCGGACGTACCGCGCATACCTCGAGGCCGTGGGAGGCCGGCGGGACTGAATCGTCGCGCTGGACGGCCCGCGGAGGCATCCGGCGCGGCGCCGCTCGCGTTACCCTAGGAGGACGTTGCCCGCCCGCTGGAGGAGCGTCGCTGTCGGACGCGTCGCGGACGGAGCAAGAGGAGGGGAACCCGATGCCGCTGTATGAGTACTACTGCGAGCCCTGCAACGGCGTGTTCGAGCTGCTGCGGCCGGCCCGCGAGGCGTCCAAGGCGCAGCCGTGCCCGGAGTGCGACGAGGACGCGAAGCGCATCATCTCCACGGAGTGGTCCGCTTTCACCTTCCGGGAGGGCTCGCCGCGTCGCCTGCCGGACACCGGCGGCTACTGGCACCTGGGTAAGCGTGTCTCGAAGCCCCTCACCGGCAGCATCGGAGGTTCGGCGCTGCGCCACCCCGAGCTCGAGGAGCGCAAGCCGGATCCCGCGGTGACGCGCGAGGAGATCGAGGCCGCCGAGTACCGCCGCGAGGTGAAGCGCCGCGCCTTCAAGCGCAACGAGCCGCTGACGGTGAACCAGGAAGAGGAGCTGCGCGAGCAGAAGCTCCGGCTTCGCATGGACACGCGTCGCACGGACCCGCGCACCGCGCGCATCACGCAGAAGTTCCGCGCCCGCGAGTTCGAGGAGGCGCGGAAGGACCGCCACACCATGGAGAAGGGCGAGGACGTCCGCAAGAGCAAGTAACGCGCGACCGGTCCGCCAGGACCGGGTGACGAAGCGCAAGTAACGACCTCAGGGCCCCTGTTCTCGGGAACAGGGGCTCGTCGTCTCCGGCGCGTCAGCGTCGGGGCCTTCCCCGCCCACGCGGGTCGCTACGAGGCCTGTGCAGCCTCGACGTCGTACGCATCCCCGAGGCCCGGCACGATGGTGGCGGGAGCGACCCGGAGGATGCGGCAGGCGGCGATCAGGACGCCGAGCGGGATCTCGATCCGCCCCTGCTCGTAGTGCGACATGGATCCCTGCGACACACCGATCTGCCAGGCCACCTCCTCCTGCGTGAGGCCCGCCTTGAGGCGGTGCTCACGCAGCCGCCGTCCAATGGTCGCGCGGAAGGTACGGGCTTCATAGCCGGTCATAGCCCCCCTCCTGTCCACGCGTGATATACGAAGTTGGACCGGGACTATTCCATACGTAATCGTACGTAGCTACAGTCGGCACGGGACCCCGCCGATGACTGTGTCCGAACCGTCGCACCACCTCACGCCCGGCGAGGCTCAGAACCTCGAGCGCTGGCTGTTGAACGCCCAGCGCGGGGAGACGGCCGTGGTGTTCGTCACGGGCCCGCTCGGCTCGGGCAAGACGACGCTCCAGCACATCGCGGCGCTCGACGCCCGGAGGCTCGGGTTCAACGTCGGCACCCTGCTCCCCGGCCGTCGCCTCGTGCTCGGGCTGGACGAGGTGGGGGCGGGCGTCTCGTCCGAGCTGCCGCCGCGGGCCACGGTCCCCCTCGACGACGCCCTCCGCGACGCCCGACTGCGGGGCGAACACTGGCTGATCCAGCTCGACGACGCCCACCGCTGGGATCCAGACGAGCTCGTCGCCCTCGCGCGGGAACTCAGGTCCGCGCGCCTCGGCGTGCTGCTGCTCCTCACCGCCCCAGACGACGACGACGGTGCGACTCGCGCGCGCGTAGCGCGGCTCCAGGCGGCGCTGTGGGCGACGAGGGACGCCGTGTTCCACGCCCTGCCGCCCTGGTCGGGGCCGGACGTGAACAGCGTGGTGCCGAGCACGAGCGGGACGGCCACCTCGATCAGGTTCGGGTTCGAGCTGGCCCGGATCACGGGCGGCAACCCCGCGCTCGTCCAGGCCTACGTGGAGGAGGTCGAACGCCTCGACCCGGAGGAGCGAAACGCGCTGCTGTCCGGCGCCCGGCGGCTCATCGACCTCCCGCCGCCCGAGCCGGCGCGCCAGATGGTCGAGGCCCGCACCGCGGCACTGTCGGGGAGCCCTCGGCGTGTACTGCAGGCGCTCGCGGTGATCGAGATGTTCGTCGACGCGTCGACGCTCGCCGTACTCGCAGGGCTGCCGCTCGAGCCCGTGGAGGCCGCGCTCGATGACCTCGAGGAGGCCGGGCTCGTGCGCGCGCGTCCGACCGTCGGCGGCGCGGTGTTCGCGGTCGTGAACCCGGTGGCGGCGCGCGTGATCGCTTCCGGGGCGCCGTCCATGCTCGCGCAGCGGGTCCGGGAACGGACGTCGGCGCACTTCCTTGGCCAGACGGAGATCGATCCCGGCCAGGTGATCACCCGGGCCTTCCACCACGTGTCCGTCCGGCCGATGGGGGCGCAGCGCGCACGGGAAGTCCTCGACGCCGCGCTCGTCCTGCTCGAGCGCGGCCGGCACCTCGTGGCCCGCGACCTGGCGAGGCAGGTCGCCTCCGAGGCGATCGAGCGCGACCTCGAGCCGGACATCCTCGTGTCGGCCGCGCAGGTGCTGGCGCGCGCCCTCACCCGGGGCGGAGACGCCAGCAACGCCGAGCGACTGGTCGAGGCGATGAAGCCGCGGAGCGCCGCGGATGAGCCGGCCTACTTCGGCGCGCTCCTCGACCTCGCCCGCGGGTGGCTGTCCTCCGGGCGTGAGCTGGAGGCGGAGGCCGCGCTCCGCCACCTCATCGTCCACCCGCGCGTGTCCCGCGATGTCCACGTCGATGCCACCGCGGAGCTGGTCCGGCTGCACCACTGGAACGGGCGCCCGGAGCGCGCGGTCGAGCTGGCCGCCGCCGGGCGCGCGCGGCACGTTGGCGAGGACGGCGCGCTCGCCCGCCTGTGGCTCCACCAGGCGCTCGTGTCGGAGATGGCGGGGCGTCCGGACGAGGCGCGCCGGGAGGCCTGGGAGGCGCTCCGCCTCGCGCGCCGGGCGGGGGACCGGGCCACGCTTGCGCGCGCGATGGCGACCATCGGTGAAGGCTGGCTCGACGTGGACTCGTCCGACCGGGCGATCCGCTGGATCCGCGGCGCCGTCGGGCGGGCCGAGCGCGCTCAGCTCGTGGCGGACGCGGCCTGGATCCGCAACCGCCTCATCCCCGCCCTCCTGGAGGCCGGCGACTGGGAGACGGCCGACCTGGCCGCGCAACGGGCGCTCAGCCAGGCGTCCTCCCTCAACCTCGCGTACACGCGGCGGCGGAACGAGTCAGCGGCGGCCCTGCTCGACGCGCTCCGGGGGCGTCCGCGCGCGGCGTGGCTGCGCACGCGGCTCACCGCGACCGACTTCGGGAACCCGCTCGTGCTCGTCGCGGTCGCCGTGGCACTCTTCGAGCAGCAACGCCTCGCGGGGCAGCATGAGCACGCCTACCTGACGATCGCGCTCACCGCCGAGGCCCTCCAGGGCCGGCCCGGCTGGGAGCGGCTGGCGGCGGCGGAGGTGCTCCCGCGCCTCGCTCGCTGCTTCCACGAGCGGGGCGACGTCGCCGGGCTGCGGGACGCGGTGCAGCGGCTCGAAGCGATCGCCCGCACACGGCGCTCGCTCAGCATCGCCACGACGGAGCTGCTGGTCGCGCGGGCTCGCCTGGCGCTCCTCCAGGGCCGGCCGGCCGAGGCAGCCGCGGGGCTGGACCGTGCCCGCGAGCGCTTCCGCGCGCGCGACTACCGCTGGAGGTGGGCCGACTCGGCCGGGCTCGCGGCCGAGGCGCACGCGCGGGCAGGCGGCGGCGCCGAGGCGGTGCGCCTGCTGCAGGGGGGTATCCGTGAGCTCGACGCGCTCGGGGCGACGCCGGCGGCCGCGTTGCAGCGGGTGCAGATCCACGCGCTGGGCGCGGCGGCCCCTCGGGTGCGGCGTGCGGTCGGGGCACTGACGCAGCGGCAGGCCGAGGTGGCGCGCCTGGCCGCGGACGGGTTCTCCGACCGACAGATCGCCGCCGAGCTCGGGATCACCCTCCGCACGACGACGACCCACATGCACGCGATCCTGCGAAGGCTGGGGCTGCACTCGAGGTCGGACCTCGCGGCCTACTTCGACCGCGAGGGGGTCCACGGCCGCACGGTGCGCTAGCTCGACTCCTCCGCCCGGTGCTTCCCGGACCGGGTCCGGGGGGTGGTCACCGAGTTCGGGTCGCGCCGCCGCGCCAGCCGCGCTCGCTGCGAGGTGCTCGAGACGCGCTTCGTGAATGCCTTGGCCTTCTGCTCCTCGAAGAGATCGCGGACGGGCGGTCGGCCCGAGGCGAGGGCCTCCGCCTCGTCCTCGAGGCGCTGCTCCACGCGGTGGGCGAACGCCTCGCGCTCCTCCGCCGTCGGGATCTGCTGAGGACCCAGCTTCTTGCGCCGGAGCTCGGGGTGCTCGCCGGCCGGCGCGGGACCGGTGATGGGGGCGCTGACCTCCTTGTCGTAGTGCCAGTAGGTGCCGCGGTCGGGCAGCCTGCGGGCGTAGCCCTTCCGCAGGACGAACGCCTGGAACTCGGTGGGCATGATGCGGCGGCCGTCCGCGTCGCACTGCGGGCAGGGCTGGGGCGCCTGCGACTCCCGCACTGGGCGGAGCAGCTCGAACACCCCGTCGCAGGACTCGCAGAAGTACTCGTAGATCGGCATGGCATCCTCCTCGCGGGCCGCCCAGGCCCGTCTCAGGGGAGCTCGGAGGCGACGACGCCGGCTCCGAACATCCCGTCGATCTCGTCCGCCGCGAACTCCAGCTCGCGGAGGATCTGGCGCGTGTGCTGGCCGGCGAGGACCCCCGCGCCGGGGCTCGGGGCGGTGGCGCTCAGGCGGGTCAGCGGGCCGGCCCGCCAGTGGCGCCCCCAGCGGAGGTGGTCGGCCTCGACCACGAAGCCGTTCTCCACCATGTGCTGGCTGCGGTCGAAGAACTGGGCCGGGTGGGCGGCGTCCGCGCGCACGCACGCGACGTCCGCCAGCGACAGGAGCTGTTCCCAGTCGTCCGCGGATCGGGCACGGAACGCCCCGGCGAGGATCTCCCCGAGCGCGCCGTCGTTCGCGCGCCGTGCCTCGGGCCCCGCGAACCGCTCGTCGACGAGCTCGGCGCATCCGAGCGTTCGCACCAGCGCGCGCCACTCCGCCTCGCTGGGACAGGCGAGAAACACCCAGCCGTCCGCCGTCTCGTAGAGCCGGTAGAGCGCGTTCAGGCCGTACAGGCCCGGCAGCGGCGCCGGCCGCTCCGGCTTGCCGTCGTACGCAAGGAAGTCGTCGAAGTTCGCGTACGCGTTCGCCGTCATCATGTCGCATTCGACGCGCTGCCCGATGCCGCGCGTCCGCTGGACGAAGAGGGCCAGCATCGTCGCGGTCGCGATGACGAGCGACGTGTTCGGATCCGGGTTCACCTCGTTCGCGCGCATCAGCTGGCGAGACCGCTCCCGGATCGCCTCGATGCCCTCGACGGGACGGAGGGCCTCCGGTCCGCCCGCCTGCATGTACGCGCCGCCGAGCGCGGCGCCGGGGATCGGGTGGGCGTTCGGACGGTGGGCGTACGGCCCGTCCGAGCCATACCCCATGGCCGAGACGTAGACGATCTGCGGCCGGATCGCGCGGACGTCGTCGTAGCCGATGCCCAGCCGCTCCGGCACCCCGGGGCGGAAGTTGTGGATCAGGGCGTCGGCCTGCCCGACGAGGCGGCGCACGATCTCCCGGCCGGCCTCGCTCTTCATGTCGACGCTGATGCTCTCCTTGGACGCGGTCGTCTTCGTGGCGCCAACGCCGTTCACCATCCCGCGCATGGGATCGCCACCGATCGGCTCGACCTTGATCACCCGCGCGCCGAGGTCGCCGAGGATCGAGCAGGCATAGGGCGTGGCGATGATCGTCGCGAACTCGAGGATCGTGACGCCCTCGAGGGGGTGACGGAGACGTCGTTCGAGCGTCCCGTTCGACGATCCGGGCGCCGGCGGGGCCTCGCGCGCGGGCCACGCTGCGTCCCGGTGTTCGCCCACGGCGGGCGCGACCGGGCGGATCGCGGCCGGTGTCGCGCTCAGCCGCCCGACCGCGCCGATCTGCTTCATCGCCCCGTGCGCGGGCGTCTCGACATCGATCACGGCGCCGTTGTGCACGATCTGCGGGTGCGTGAGCGCGTCCTGCGTCGTGACGTACGGCTCGGCGGCCACGTTGCCGTCCGCGATGAAGACCTGCATCCACTCGTCGAGGGTGCGCTCCTGCATCCGCGCGAGGATGCGGTCTCGGAGCTCCTCGCGGGCATCCTCGGTGTACTGGTTGGGCGGGCCCTGGTACCGCTCGTCGACGTAGACCTCGCTGAGGTCGGCCGCGACGAGGAACGCGTGGAAGAGGTGCTCGACCAGGTTTCCGAGCTGCAGCCACCGGCCGTCCTTCGTGAGCACGGGCTGGTACTGCAGCGTGGGCATCCGCCCGAACGCGCTCCACGGATCCTCGGGGAAGAGCTTCGGGAAGCGCCGCATCAGCTGCTGGATGAGGATGCCCCCCATGTCGTACGGCATCATCGCCTGGAGCAGGCTGGTCTCGACCGTCTGCCCCTCGCCGGTCGCCTCTCGGGCGATGAGCGCCGCGAGGATCCCCTGCACCGCCGCCTGGGACGCACCGTGCGTCCCCACCTGGACGTACGAGTAGACCGGTCCGTCGCGGTCCGCCTGCCCGGCGAAGGTCATCATCCGGCCGGCCTTCGCCGCGACGATGCCCTCGTAGCCGCGGTACTCCGCGAGCGGCCCCCGGGGGCCGAAGCCCGTGATGTGGCAGTAGACGAGGCGGGGGTTCAGGGCGCGTAGCGTCTCCGCGTCCACGCCCAGGCGGCGTGCCGTCTCCGGCCGGTGCGAGACGAGGACGGCGTCCGCCCCCTCGACCATGCCGAGGAGCGCCTGCCGGCCGAGGCGCGTCTTCAGGTCGAGCTCGACGCTGCGCTTTCCCCGGAGCCACATCGGCGCGGCGGCGAGCGTGCGGTAGGGGTCGCCGCCCGGACGCTCGACCTTCACGACGTCGGCGCCAAAGTCGGCGAGGATCATGCTGGCGAGCCCGCCCGCGGGCCCGGCCGTCAGGTCGAGGATGCGCAGTCCCTCGCAGGCGTCGGCCATCACGGCCTCCGTTCCGGCAAGCGCGGCAATGCTTGGCGCTAGTTCGAGCCGCGCAGGCGCGGGTCGAGCACGTCGCGGAGGGCGTCGCCGAACATGTTCACGCCGAAGACGGTGACGGAGAGCGCGAGCGTGGGCGCGATGAGCATCCACGGCGCGGCGAACATGTACGCGCGGCCGTCCGCGGCCAGCATTCCGCCCCAGGACGGCGTCGGAGGTGGCACCCCGTAGCCGAGGAAGCTCAGGGAGGCCTCCGCGAGGATCACGCCGGCGAAGCCGATCGAGCCGAGCACGATCAGGGTGGGCATGATGTTCGGCACCAGGTGCCGCAGCATGATCCGGGTGTTCGTGGCGCCGGTGGCGTGGGCCGCCTCGATGTAGACGTTGTTCAGGATGCCCATCGTGGCGCCGCGCATCACGCGGCTCTCGACGATGGCCCGCCGGAACGAGAGCGCGACGATCACGTTCGTCAGGCTCGGCCCGAGCACCACCATGATCGCGATGAGCATGATCAGGTACGGCACGGACTGGAACGCGTCCACCAGCCGCTGCACCAGGTAGTCCACCCAGCCGCCGAAGTACGCGCTCGCGAGGCCCAGCATCAACGCCGGGATCGTGCCGAGGAGCGTCACCCCCATCCCGACGAGGAGCGACACCCGGGCGCCGTGGATCACCCGGCTGAGGATGTCGCGCCCGAACTGGTCCGTGCCCAGGAGGTGGTCGGTGGAGGGCCCCTGGAGCGTCGCCGTGGAGTGCTCGAGCGCCCCGTACGGCGCGATCAGGTCGGCGAACACGGCGACGAAGACGAGCACGACCGTCACGACGCCGCCGAAGGCGCCCAGCGGCTTGCGGCGGACGAACCTCCGGACGGAGACGCCGGCGGCGCTCATCCCCCCGACGTCGACGCGGCGGGGCCGGCTGGTGGGTGCGAGCGACTGCTCTGCGGCCATCGAATGCTCCTGCCTACCTCGGCACGCGGGCCGAGGGGGCTGTCAGCTGTACCGAATCCGTGGGTCGAGCCATGCGTACGAGAGGTCGATCAGCAGGTTCGTCGTGATGACGAACAGGCCGATGATGACCACGATGCCCTGGATGACGGGGTAGTCCCGGTTCGCGATTGAACTCAGGAGGAGGCGTCCGACCCCGGGGATCGCGAACACGCTCTCGGTGATCACGGATCCGCCGATGAGGAACGCGATCTGCAGGCCGAGCAGCGTGATGACCGGGATGAGCGCGTTCTTGAGCACGTGGCGGAACACCACGGACCGGAACAGCAGCCCCTTCGAGTGCGCCGTGCGGACATAGTCCTGGCGGAGCTCGTTCAGCATCGTCGTCCGCATGAGGCGCATCAGCGTCGCGGACAGGGAGATCCCGAGGATGATCGCGGGCGGGATGATGATCTTTATGTGCTCGACCGGCGCGTCGGCGAAGCTCACGTAGCGCATGTTGGGGGCGACGCCCCACCAGATCGCCGGGAACACCACGTACGCCGTGGCGAAGGCAAAGTTTGGCACGCTGAGCCCGAGGATCGCGACGCTTCGCAGGCCGTAGTCGAGCATCGAGTCCTGGCGCACGGCGGAGATGGTGCCGATCAGGACGCCCAGGAAGGCGCCGATGATGATCGACAGCACGCCGATCTCGATCGTCGGCATGGCGCGCTGCACGATCATTCCCGCGACCGGCTGGTCCGTCCACAGCGAGTGGCCGAGGTCGCCCGTGAGCACTCCGCCGACGTACGCGAAGTACCGCACCACCAGCGGCCGGTCGAGCCCGAGTTCGTGTTCGAGGAGTGCCCGCGCCTCGTCGTCCTGCGAGAACTTCTCCTCCAGGATGAGGTCGATGATGTCGCCCGGAATCAGTTCGACCATCACCACGACGAGGAAGAGCAGGATCATCAGCGTTGGGATGAGCCCGATGATTCGACGCGTGATGTACTTCACCATCGATGCACACTCGCCATCTAGGAGTTGAGCCAGTCCGTCCTGGTCAGCGGGACACTAGCCCACTGACCGGACGCCCTCCTATTAAGCGATTAATGCGGCGTCCATCCACGGGCGTCGTACGAGGACATCAGTGATGGTGAGAACTATCACGGATTCGGATGTTAATAGGAGCGCGTAAGTACCTCGCGGTATAAGCCCACCGAGGTGCGCTCCCGGCATCGAGCGATGCCGCCCTCCGAGCGACCTCGAGGGAACTGGAGGTCCACTCGACATGCCTGAACTGACGTACTGGGAGCGCCTGCGGATCGACCGCCGGCGCCTGCTGCGAGCGACAGGCCTGGGTGTCGCCGGACTCGGTGGTGCGGCGCTCATCGGGTGTGGCGGCGACGACGACTCCGATGATTCAGGCGGGGGGTCGTCGGGCGGGTCGTCTTCGTCCGGTGGAGGCGGCGGCGGCTCGGAGTCCGCATCCTCGATGGGGGACTGGTACAAGGGCGAGCGCGCGCCCGGCTTCGACCCTGCGCTCGGCGTTGTGCCCATCAACGAGAAGGCCCGCGTCGCGGGCGGGACGTTCACGCGCCCGGACACGGACACGACCCGTCAGCAGGATCCGGACATCTCGATCGCGCGCTCCGACCACGAGCTGATCAACGACCGGCTGGTCTACGCCAACGGCTGGACCATGGAGCTCACGCCCGACCTGCTGGAGTCGTACGAGGTCGCGGACGACGGCCTGTCGATCGTCCTCAACCTGCGGCCCGGCATCAAGACGCACAACATCGCGCCGGTCAACGGGCGCGTGTTCACCGCCGACGACGTTGCGTACAGCATCGAACGCAAGGCCGGCCTCCTCGACCCGGAGGCGGCTCAGAAGTACGCCCGATCCGGCCAGTTCATCGGCCTCGAGCGCGCCGAGGTCGTCGACGACGTCACCGTGAAGCTCGTGATGAGCGCGCCGAACAGCGCGATCATGGCGGCCTTCGCCGACCCGCGCGCGCAGATGATCCCGCGCGAGCAGGACGACATCGGCTACACGGATCCCCTCAAGTTCGTCGGGACCGGCGCCTGGATCCAGACGGAGTACGTCGAAGGCACGCGGCAGCTGTTCACCGCCAACCCGGACTACTACCGGACGGCGGAGGAGGGCGGGCGCCCCTCGTTCGACAAGTTCGAGCGGATCGTGATGAGCGACCGCGCGGCGCAGGTCGCGGCATTCATCTCCGGGCAGATCGGCGTGCTCGCCACGATCCAGCCGCACGAGGAGCCGCAGGTCCGCGCCTCGGTCTCTGACGCCCAGTGGTTCGGGCAGCCGAACTTCGGCTGGAACCACTTCGCGGTGAACACCAAGCTGCCGTTCTTCGCCGAGGATCGCGTCCGGCAGGCGCTGCAGCTGTCGACGGACTTCGCCGGCATCGCGGACGCCTGGGGGCCCGGCTGGCTGTACAGCGGACCGCTGCACGTGATGTTCGCGGAGGCCTACTCGTCCGACGAGATCAAGGCGAAGCCGGGCTACAACCCGGACACCAAGGACGCCGACATCGCCGAGGCCGTGAAGCTCATGGCCGCCGCGGGGTACCCCGAGGGCGAGGGGATCTCCTTCAAGAACACCACGTCCCAGGCCTCCGGGCTGTCCTTCGACGCGGCCATTCGCCAGAAGGAACACTGGGCGAACGTGTTCCCGAAGATGCAGATGGAGATCGCGCCGGTCACCGACTACGCGTCGTTCACCAACCTGCTGAACTCGCGGGAGTTCGAGGCGCGCACGTATCACCACACGATGGTGCCGAACGCCGTGGCGGACGCCCGGACCTACTACCACTCGCAGGGCGGGCGTAACTACCAGTCATGGGAGCGTCCCTGGGCGGACGAGATCATGGACAAGGTGCTCGTCACGAACGACCTGGAGGAGCGCACCCAGCTCTTCCACGAGTTCGAGGACCGCTACATCGCGGAGGGGCCGGCGCTCCTCCAGCTGCTCGTGTCGCGGGACAACCATGCCTTCCAGGGCAACGTGGCTGGCATGGACCTCGTGACCGGGACCTGGGCGTACGGACTCACGACGTACGGCGTCGGCCCGCGGTGGTACTGGCAGACGGAGTAACGGGGCGGCGGCAGGAGCCCCTCCGGATTGCCCCGGGTGTCCGGCGTGCCGGGCACCCGGGGCGGCTTTCTCTCGCGGGACACCATCGGTCCGCCCGCCCGCCAGCTCGGGCCGCGGCCCGGAAACCGGCAACCCCGGCGATGCCCATATGGCGGGCGTCGCCGGGGTTGCGGTGTATATTCTCCAGCGCCAAACCACCACCAGCGCCCTCCGGCCCTCCGTCGGCAAGCGGTTGGGTCGTCAATGCGGACGCCCGGATGAAAGGGAGAGACACGCATGGAGTACCGCAAGCTCGGCCGCTCCGGCCTCGAGGTGTCCATCGTCGGACTGGGGACGAACAACTTCGGGCAGCGCATGAGGGACCCGAAGGACGCCGAGGCGGTGGTGCACGCCTGCCTCGAGGAAGGCATCAACTTCTTTGACACCGCTGACGTCTACGGTGGCCGCGGCCCCTCCGAGGAGTTCCTGGGCAAGGCGCTGAAGGGCCACCGCCAGGAGGCGGTCATCGCCACCAAGTTCGCGAGCCCGATGGGCGAAGGCCCGATGACCTCCGGTGGCTCGCGCCGCTGGATCATGCAGGCCGTGGAGGACTCCCTCCGCCGCCTCGACACGGATTACATCGACCTCTACCAGGTGCACCGGCCCGACCCGAACACGCCGGAGGAGGAGACGCTCCGCGCCCTCGATGACCTCGTCTCGTCCGGCAAGGTGCGGTACCTGGGCAACTCGAACTACAGCGGCTGGCAGATCGCGAACAGCTACCACATCGCGCAGAACCGCGGCTACGCGCCGTTCATCTCGGCGCAGAACGAGTACTCGCTCCTGAACCGCCGGATCGAAGCGGAGATTGTCCCGGCCGCCGAGCACTTCGGCATGGGTGTCCTCCCGTTCTTCCCGCTGGCCAGCGGCATGCTCACCGGGAAGTACAAGCGCGGCGCGGACGCACCCGAGGGCGCCCGGCTCTCCTCCGGGCCCATGGCGGACCGCATGCTGACGGACCGGAACTTCGACACGATCGAGGCGCTCGAGGAGTTCGCGACCCAGCGCGGTCACACGCTGCTGGAGCTGGCGTTCTCCTGGCTCGCCACGCAGAGGTACGTCGGCAGCGTGATTGCCGGTGCGACGAGGCCGGAGCAGGTGAAGGCGAACGCGGCCGCCGCCGCCTGGCGCCTCACCCCCGAGGAGATGGCCGAGGTCGACCAGATCACGAAGCGCTAGCTGTGTTGTACCGAGAGGTTGGTACGGCTGACCGGCGGGAGTCCGCCGAGGGCGGTGTGTCCTCGGTGATGGTTATACCGGTGGAGCCACCTGTCCAGCGCACGGACGCGCTCCAGCTCTGA
>WBZO01000708.1_pt1 | contig 63880 bp, 57 predicted proteins | sample 5204261 | NCBI WGS metagenome assembly WBZO01 (sample SAMN12412400, study PRJNA552823) | activated sludge metagenome | isolation source: activated sludge from anammox sidestream of wastewater treatment plant... | place: USA: North Carolina | collected 2017-09
GCGCCGCAACGGCCGCGACAAGGTGGACGCCGTCGCCACCGCCGGCGCGACCGCCGGGCACACGGTCGCTTTCTCGGGGATGGCAGTGGCGATCTCGCTCGGCGGGATGCTGATCATGCCCGACGCCACCTTCCGCAGTTTCGCCGCCGGTGCGACGCTGGTAGTGACGGCGACGGTGGTGGCGGCGATGACGTTGCTCCCAGCGGTGCTAGGACTGCTGGGGGACCGCGTCAACTGGCTGTCGCTGCCGCGCCTGGGCCGCCGGCGGCAGGCTCGCGCCACCGGCGGGCTGTGGGATGGCATCGCCCGGGCGGTAACGGCCCGGCCCGTGGTCAGCGTGGTCGCCACCGGTGCCCTGCTGGTGGCCGCGGCGCTGCCGGTGCTCGACATCAAGCTCGGCAGCGTCGGTATCAGCTCGTTGCCCGAGGACAGCGACAGCCGCCACGCCTTCGCCGTGCTCAACCGGGAGTTCTCCAGCGGCGTGCTGACCGCCGATGTCGTTGTCGATGCGCAGCAGGTGAACGGCCCGGCCGTTCAGGACGCCATTGCCCGGCTGACTAGCGCACTGGAGTCAGACGGCTTCTTCGGAGACGTGAAGCTGGAGATGAACGCCACCGGCGACCTGGCACTGCTGACCGTGGCGATGCCTGGTGACTTCTCCAGCGCCGAGTCTCGTGCCGCACTCGCACGGCTGCGCGGTGGCTACATCCCTACTGCCTTTGACGGCATCGCGGCCGAGGTGCTGGTTGGTGGCCCGGCGGCGGAGACGGTGGACTCGGTCCAGATGCAGCGCGACTATCTGCCGTGGGTGTTCGGCTTTGTGCTGGGGTTCAGCTTCCTGCTGTTGCTGGTGGTGTTCCGCTCCCTCGTCGTGCCGCTCAAAGCGGTGGGCTTGAACCTGCTATCTGTCGGCGCCGCGTATGGCGTGCTGGTGCTGGTGTTCCAGAAAGGCATCGGGACGGACCTGCTCGGCCTGCAGGAAGCGCCGGTGATCGAGTCGTGGCTGCCGCTGTTCCTGTTCGCCATCTTGTTCGGCCTGTCGATGGACTATCACGTCTTCCTCCTCAGCCGCATCAAGGAGCACTTTGATGAGACGGGGGACAACACGGCGGCGGTGGCCAGCGGCCTGCGCAGCACGGCCAGCATCATCACTGGAGCTGCACTGATCATGGTCGCGGTCTTCGCCGGGATGGCCTCCGGTGACCTGGTGGTCTTCCAGCAGGCCGGGCTGGGGCTGGCGGTGGCCGTCATTCTCGATGCCACCATCATCCGCATGGTGCTGGTGCCGGCGAGCATGGAGCTGCTGGGCAGCTGGAACTGGTACTTCCCCCGCTGGCTGGAGTGGCTGCCGAAGATCCACATCGAAGGCACGCCGCACGCGGCCCGCACGGCCGGCGAGCCGCACGACAGCGCGGCCGCAGTCCCGGCCGTGTGGTAGCCTGCGACCGCCTGCTGAGCACGCGCGCCGCGCCGGAGCGGTGGCCAGACGGCCGCCTCGCCGGCGCGGCGCACGTTCTGCGCAATGGCCTGCCGGCCGCTCGCGGGCAAGAAGCTTCCCGCGCTCGCGAGCGCGCAATCGGACCCGGTCCGCCGTCGGGCGCCCGGCTCGGCCCGCAGCCAAGCGGGCGTGGGGCCGGCATCGCGAGATTGGCCGGACGAGAGTTACTCCCGCCTGCCGTCCCACTTTTCCCAGTGGACGTAGCCGTCCAGCGGCAGGCGAGCGCGGCCAGGGCGATCGTTGCCGGTGGCAGCGGGGTAGCCCATTGCCAGGACGATCGCTACGTGGTGGTCCGCTGGCAGGCTGAGCGTCTCGCGGGCGCAGGCGGGGTGGTGCATGGACGTGGGGCAGGAGGTGACGCCCTCGGCCCAGGCGGCCACCATCATGTTCTGGGCGGCGCGTCCGGCGTCAAACGCCCCGCCACCGGGGGTGAGCACCACAGCGATGCATAGTGGCGCATCGGGCATGTGCTTGGCGAAGTCGCCACAGGCCGCCAGCGCCGCCCGCCGTTCGGGGGAACGCAGCACCACAAACCGGCAGGGCTGTGTGTTCTTGCTGCTTCCTGCCATCCGTCCTGCTTGCAGGATGCGCCGCAGGACCTCATCGGGCACCGGCCGCGGCGCAAAGGCCCGGGTGTCGCGCTTGGTCACAATCGCCGAATAGGCATTCATCGTCGTGCTCCGCAGCTGGTGACAGGCATCCGGCATCCGGAGAGCGGGGGGTATGGCGCGTCCCGCGGGCTGTCCCCCGAGGGCCAGACCTCCACGAAGTGCGTGACTCCTGGAAGCCGGATGCCGCCTATCTGCCCTTGAACTGCGCCGGGCGTTTTTCGGCGAACGCCTTCGGGCCCTCGCGCGAGTCCTCAGTCGTGCGAAGGATGCGGGAGAGGAGCGCTTCGATGCGCAGGCCCTCGTCCAGCGTGACGCCGATGCCACGATAGGCGGCTTCTTTGATGGCGCGGGTCGAGAGCGGGGCATTGGCGCAGATGCGCTCAGCCAGAGCTTCGGCCTCCGCCATCAGCCGCTCGGCGGGAACGATGTGATTGACAAGGCCGATCCGGTACGCCTCATCCGCCTCGATGTGTGCGCCGGTGAGCATCAGCTCCAGCGCGATGCCGAAGGGGACAGTGCGCGGCAGACGTTGGGTGCCGCCGCCGCCGGGGAGGATGCCGCGCAGTACCTCGGTTAGCCCGAACCGGGCGTGGGGGACGGCGATGCGGATGTCGCAGGACAGCGCCAGTTCCAGCCCGCCGGCCAGACAGTAGCCGTTGATGGCAGCGATGATCGGCTTCCAGAGAGGTAGACCGCGGTTGAGCGCAGGACGGTCCGGCTCCCAGAAGGGGTCCACCCGCTCGCCGGTTAGTTCTGCCTGGCGGCCGGCGCTCATTTCCTTGAGGTCGGCGCCGGCGGAGAAGGCGCGGTCGCCGGTGCCGGTGACAATCGCCACCCAGGCGTCGGGGTCGTCACGGAACCGGGTGAAGGCGTCAAACAGCCCCTGGCGCACACCGCTGTTGAGGGCGTTGAGCGCCTCCGGCCGGTTGAGGGTGATGATCGCCAGCCGCCGCCGGCGCTCGTACAGCACGTCGGGCATGGGATGCTCCTCAGCAAGACAGCAACAGCGCGGGTCAGCGGGACAGCCGCCTGCCGGCAAGCTTGGCGTACCGGCCGCTTAGCGTCCAGCGCCGTGGACGGCCGCCGGCCAGAGGCGTGAGGAGCAGAACCAGCCGGCCGTCTCACACCCGCCCAGGCCGGCGGCGCACATCTTCGGTCTCGTCCGGGCGGGCGTAATCGTCTTCCAGCCGGTAGGTGATGCCGGTCTCCGGCGTGGATGCTTCCACCACTTCGCAATCGGTGATCGCGATCAGGCGGTGACGCTGAAACGGGCTGATGGTGTAGCCGTGGCCGCGCTGCATTTCGATCTCGCGCAGCGTGCCTGCGCTGTCCTCGATCAGCAGCAGGCAGCGGCCGCTGATCAGACACTGCGACTCGAGCTTCTGGTCGTGGTACTGGAGGCTGATGCGCTTGCCCGCGTTGAGGTGCAGGATCTTGGCGCAGTAGTGGGGCGTCTCCGCCCACAGGATCTCCCAACCCCACGGCTTGTCGATGCGCTGGGCACGTGGGGTGACGCTCTGCCCGGCGTACCGTTGATCCATCAATCCGGTCCCCGCCCGCTGTTCTGGCACCGTATCACCCCCCGCCGCTTGCCTGCCACACGATGGCAGCATCCTTCCTGCTACGGGTATCGAGTGCTGAGTGTCGGTTCCGCAGCTTTCCGCCTGGTTGCGCGCTGGGATTCAACGTGTGCCTGCTGCCCCATGGCCCCGAGTGGGGCGCAGCCGGGGACCGGTGCCAGGCGCCGGCTCAAGCCACCACACCGGTGGCGTGCAGCGCGGCGATGGTGGACGCGTCGTAACCGAGTTCGCCCAGCACGGCATTGGTGTGCTCCCCCAGGCCAGGGATGGAGACATCATCCGCGGGCCAGCCGTCCACGTTGAATGGCGGCTTGAGCATCGTCACGGCGCCGGCTGGTGTGCGGGCGGTGCGCAGGCGGTCGTTGGCCAGCACGTGCGGGTGCTCCAGCAGCGCGGCTGGCTCGTTGGCGCGGCCGTAGGCGATGTCAGCGGCCTCAAGCCGCGCCTCACACTCCTCCAGCGGCACGTCGATAAGGATCGCCTCGATCAGTGGCTCGAGCACGTCACGATGCAGCAACCGCGCCTCGTTGCTGCGGAATCGCGGGTCGTCCGCCAGCTCCGGGCGTTGCAGCAGCCCGGCGCACAGCCGCGGCCACTCACGCTCGTTTTGAATGGCGAGAAAGACACGCCGGCCGCCGCCGCACTGGTACGGCCCGTAGGGCACGATTGAGGCGTGGCGGTCCCCCACCCGTTGCGGCGGGCGGCCGGCGCGCGAGATGAGCACCGCGGGATTCATCCACTCGGCCACGGAGTCGAAGAGCGTGGTGCGGATGGTGGCGCCTTCGCCGCTCTGCGCGCGTTGATAGAGCGCGGCCAGGATCGAGGAGAAGGCGTAGACGCCGGTGGCCATATCGACGATGGAGACGCCACACTTGGCCGGCTGCTCTGGTGTGCCGGTGATGGCGATGACGCCGGTCTCCCCCTGGAGGATGGCATCGTAGGCCTTGCGGCCGGCGTACGCGCCTTCGCTGCCGTAGCCGCTGATGGCGCAGGCGATCAGCGATGGGTGACGCGCGCGCAGCTGGTCGACTCCCAGCCCCAGACGCTCCATCGCCCCCGGCGCGAAGTTCTGGACGACGACCGCGGCCTGCCCTGCCAGGTCGCGCACGATCTGACGGCCGCGCTCTTCCTTGAGGTTGATGGCGATGGAGCGCTTGCCACCGTTAAGGGCGATCCACCAGGAGGACAGGCCGAGCACCGCCGAGTCATAGCCGCGGGCGAAGTCGCCACCGTCCGGCCGCTCTACCTTGATCACATCAGCGCCCAGGTCGGCCAGGTGGCGGGTGCAAAGCGGAGCGGCAACGGCCTGCTCCAGGGCGAGCACGCGGATTCCGGACAGAGGCAGCGGCGGCATCGGAGGGCTCCTCTCGGGTGTTCAGGGGTAGGATAGGCACGCTCATCCCTACGGGCGATGACGCCACCGCGGCGCTTCACACACATTTAAGGCATGCCTAAGCCACTGTTGGCATCCGGCCGGGGCGCCTGTGCGATACCAATGTGGATGCAGCAAAACGGGGTATCCACCATGCACGCTGGCCGGCCACGCACCCGCCGTCTCCCCGACCTGCGGCCGGCCAACCCCGGTCAACTGGCCGTGGCCGGCATGGCGCTGTGGCTGGTGGGGGCGCTGGCGCCGGGGCTGGCCATGCTGGCGGCGCTGGGCGCCGGGATGGTGGCTGTGGCAGCGGTGACATACCTGCTGCGCCCGCGGCGGCGTGTGCGCTACTGGCGGGGGCGGCGCGTCGACCTGAGCGGAAGACCCGCGCCCTGGACGCGGCTGTACCGGCTGCTGTACCGGGCCTGAGGGCCGGGCAGGGATGGGGGCGCGCACCCTTGTCGGGTAGGGCGGAGCAAGGCTAACTGGACCTACCGCCATGTTGCGGCAACTGTGCGGCCGGTATGAAACGGGATTGTGACGCCGAACGTTTACCCAGTGGGGATCGCCCGTTCGATACCAATACTAACCATCCCGCGGCAGAAGCGGGCCGCTGAGCGCCCAGCCTCACGACGTAACGCAAGAAATCTTTCGGAGGAAACGGAAGGACTCTTGACTTGCATCTTCAACAGGTGTATCGTCTAGATTGCCACCGCTGTCCCCTCCACCAGTGCACCCCCTGGTTCGTGGTTTGACGTGCAGCTTCGTGCATCCGCCGGCGACGTTCCGTGTGGTGGCGTGCGCTGCCTGATCCGGTGTTGAGCAGCCAGACGGCAAGGGATTGCGTGCGATCGTGACGAGTGAGTGAGGAAGATATTGACGATGAAGACGACGAAGAAGACCGACGCCAAGACCCCCAGCCAGACCGCTGACCGCGATCCGCTCGCCACCCGTGGCCTGCCGGTGTTTGAGATGAGCAACCAGGACGGTCCGGACGAGGATGGCTACGTCGCTGAGACGCACGAGTCTGAGGAGGACGCGCCGGACAGCGTGCGCGCCTACCTGCGCGAGATCGGCCAGGTCAAGCTACTGACGTTCGCCGATGAGCAGCGCTTGGCCCGCGACATGGAGGCGGCCGATCACCTCAAGGCGATTGAGGCGAAGATCAAGGCAGGCTCCGGGCACACGGCCTCGGCGCGCGATCTGCAGATCGCGCTGCTGGCTGCGCTGGCTGAGCTACGTCCCGTGGCGGCGGCCGCTGCGGCCCAGGCCGGCCTGGACGGCAAGGCGGAGCAGCACCTCGATGTGCCCGCGCTCCTGAAGCTGATCAGCGGCACCCCCAACGAGCAGTTGGTCGAGGCGCTCGCGGTCGCCGGCGAAATCACCGCCGAGCAAGCCGCCCGCAGCGCGGTGCGGCTGTCCACGGTGCTGTACGTGTTGCCGGCGGAGCTGCGCGATCCGGCGGCGCCAGTGGAGGCGCTGGAGACGCACTTCCGCCGCGTGCGCAAGGCCGGCGCCGACGCCGAACAGCGGCTCACCCAGGCCAATCTTCGGCTCGTCGTCAGCGTGGCGAAGAAGTACCTGGGGCGTGGCATGACGCTGCTGGATTTGATCCAGGAGGGTAATCTTGGCCTGATGCGCGCGGTGCAGAAGTTCGAGTACCGCCGTGGCTTTAAGTTCAGCACGTACGCCACCTGGTGGATCCGCCAGTCTATTACCCGCGCCATCGCGGACTACGGCCGCACCATCCGTATGCCGGTGCACATGGTGGAGCTGGTGAACAAGCTCCAGCGCGTCAGCCGTCAGCTGGTGCAGCATTACGGCCGTGAGCCTTCCTTTGACGAGATCGGCGCGGTGCTGGACCTGCCCGCCGAGCGGGTGGCCGAGGTGCTGCGCGCCGCTCAGGAGACGGTCTCCCTGGAGACGCCGGTCGGTAACGAGGAGGAGTCGGAGCTGGGCGACTTCATCGAGGACAGCGACGCCCTCGCCCCGTCGCAGGCCGTGGCCCAGACCATGATGAAGCGCCACGTCGCCGAAGCGCTGGCGACCCTCACCGAGCGCGAGCGTCGCGTCCTGGCGCTGCGCTTCGGTATCGACGACGGCCGCGCCCGTACGCTGGAGGAGGTCGGCCGCGAGATGGGTGTGACCCGCGAGCGCATTCGCCAGATTGAGGCGAAGGCGCTGCGCACCCTCCGCCATCCCTCCCGCAGCCACGTGCTGAAGGATTTCCTGGACTAGCGCTCAGCAGAGCATGTACCACGTGATGGGAAGCCCCTCACTCCGGATGACGGAGGAGGGGCTTTTCTCCGCTGGCGCCGGCCAAAAGGCGGACCGCCACGCAGCTACACCGCCGGAGTGAAGGCCACCGGTAGGTGTTTGATGCCGTTGATGAAGTTGGAGCGCAGCCGCTCGGCGGGCGCTGCCATCTCGATATCGGGGAAGCGGCGGAATAGCTCCTCGAACATCACCTTCATCTCTTTCTTCGCGAAACCGGCGCCCAGGCAGAAGTGCTCGCCGTGACCGAAGGCGATGTGATCGTTGGGGCTGCGGGTGATGTCGAAGCGGTACGGCTCCTCAAACACCTCCTCGTCGCGGTTGGCGGAGGGATACCACATCATCACGCGGTCTCCCGCTTTGATCTGCTGGCCGCGCACCTCCACGTCCTGCACGGTGTAGCGGGACATGTGATGCAGGGGCGACACCCAGCGCAGGATCTCTTCGACCGCCGAATCCATCAGCGACATGTCTGCCAGTAGCCGTGCCTTCTGCTCCGGGTGCTCGCACAGCACCTGCAGGCCGCCGGAGATGCCGTTGCGGGTGGTTTCATTTCCGGCCAGGATCAGCAGGAAGCAGAAGGCGAGCAGGTCTTCCTCCGTGAGCTTCTCCCCATCCACCTCGGATTCCAGCAGGATGGAAATGATGTCGTTGCCAGGCCGGCGGCGGCGCTGCTCCACCTCGTCCCTGAAGAAGCCGATCATCTTCTGGCGGCCGAGCATCGAGGTCTTGCGAGCAGCTGCACCCGACCCGCGCATTTCCTCCGCCACTTCCTTCTGGTACTCGGGGTCACCGGAGCCGAGCACGGAGTTCGTCAGCTCGAACATCATCGGCCAGTGCTCGCGCTGCAGGCCCATCATGCCGCAGATCACGGCCAGCGGGAGCTGGCTGGAGACCTCGACCACGAAGTCACACGCACCCTTGCGGGCGATGCCGTCCAGGATCTCGTTGGTGATGCGCCGGATCTCCGGCTCCATGGCGTTAACGGCGCGCGGGGTAAACCCCTTGTTGACTAGGCGGCGCATCTTGACGTGGCGCGGCGGATCCATGGTGATGATGCTGGCGTTGCCGCTGTCCTGCAGCTCCGGGAAGCGCTCGGGATGGCGTACGCCGGAGCCGGCGATGCCCTTGGAGGAGATGAAGATCTCCGGGTGGCGGGAGACAAACAGCACATCGGCGTATTTGGTCATCGACCAGAAACCGTTGGCCTCCTCCGTGCCGGGGTTCCAGTGCACCGGCGCCTCCCGGCGCAGGATGCGGAAGGCCTCATGCGCCTCCGCGCGCTCGAACAGCTTGGGATCACCCAGGTTGATCCCATGGGGTAATGGGGTCTGTAGCGCGGTCATCGAATTGGTCGTTCCCCTCTCCCGGCGCCGAGCCGGGCTTGGCTGCGGTGGTGCCGGCACCGCAGCTCCTCCCCTGCTTACCGGCCGGTTCTTACCGGCGGTATGAGCCATCGTAGCACCCATCCCCACGGGCGCGTACGATCAGGCCGCTATCTTCGCACGGGTATGGCAGCCTGACTACCCGGATCTGGAATAGAGCGCTGCTACCCCACGAACATGCCGCCGCTCGGGTGGAGCAGCTCGCCGGTGAAGTAGCTGGCCTCATCGGAGCAGAGGAACAGGGCGGTGGCGGCGATCTCCTCCGGCCGGCCCATGCGCCCCATCGGCGTTTGAGTCATGAGCCGCTGGAAGATCGCTTCGTCCTGGCGCAGGGGATCGGTCATTGGTGTTTCGATGAAGCCAGGGCCGATGGCGTTGACGCGGATGCCGGCCGGGGCCAGCTCCTGGGCCAGCACCTTGGTGAGCATGTGCACCCCCGCCTTGCTCACGCTGTACGCCCCGCCTCGTCCGGGGATCTTCGCCATCACCGAGGCGAGGTTAACGATCGCGCCCGGACGGCGGTTGGCTACCATCCACCGGCCTGCTGCGCGGTTACTGAACAGCACGCCGTACAGGTTGACATCAATCACCCGCTGGAAAGCGGCAACCGGCATATTCAGCACCGGGAACTGTAGCATCGCCTGGGGCACGGCGGTCGCACCCTGGGCGATGCCGCTGATGCCGGCGGCTGCCACCAGGCAATCGACAGCGCCGTACGCCTCGACGGTCCGGCGCACCATCTCCTCGTTGGCCGCTTCGTCGCTGGTGTCAACCGGAACGGCAAAGGCCTGCCCGCCGTTGACCTCAATCTGATGGACGGTCTCTGCTGCCCCCTCTAGGTTCATGTCCGCCGCGCATACCCGTGCACCCTCGGCGGCGAACCGCAGCGCGCATGCCCGGCCGATGCCGGAGCCCGCGCCGGTGATGATCGTGACCTTGCCCGCCAGCTGGCCGGCCATGCGTTCTCTCCTCAAAGACGTTCAGCCCGCGTGTATCGTGACGGCAGCGCTTGATGCAGCGGGCCGAGCACGTGCACGACATGTGCAGCACGAGCGGCGCGCTATCCATGGAAGATGCCGCCGCTCGGCAGCAGCAGCTCGCCCGTGTAGTAGCTCGATTCATCTGACGCCAGGAAGAGGGCGGTGGATGCCACCTCCTCCGGCCGGCCGAAACGACCAAGGGGTGTCATGCCCAGCACCCAGGCACGGCGGGCCTCATCCTCGCGCAGCATGGCGGTCATTGGTGTTTCGATGAAGCCAGGGCCAATGGCGTTGACGCGGATGCCGGCCGGGGCCAGCTCCTGGGCCAGCACCTTGGTGAGCATGTGCACCCCCGCCTTGCTCACGCTGTACGCCCCGCCCGGGAGCGCGACGTAGGCGGCAACCGAGGCGATATTGATGATGCTGCCCGGACGGCGGTTGGCTACCATCCACCGACCTGCTGCGCGGTCAGAGAACAGCACGCCGTACAGGTTGACATCGATCACGCGGCGAAAGGCATCGGCGGGGGTGTTGAGCACGGGGAAGGGGATGGGAGGTGCGCCGGGACGGGCGCTGCCGATACCTGCCCCGGCCAGCAGCACATCGACCCCACCGAAAGCCTCCACCGTGCGCCGCACCATCTCGTCGTTGGCGGCTTCGTCCGTGGTGTCAATCTGAAAGGCGATGGCCTTGCCGCCCGCCGTCTCGATCGCGTGCACGGTCTCTGCCGCACCTTCCAGGGACAGGTCTGCCGCGCAGACCATCGCTCCTTCCGCGGCGAAGCGCACCGCGCTTGCCCGCCCAAGGCCGGAGCCACCGCCGGTGATAATCGCCACTTTCCCCTCAAGCCGCCCAGCCATGATCACTCCCCTTCCGAATTGCGGGTGGCGTGGAGGAGTTCTGGTGCTGCCATCCGGCGCAGGCAGGTTCGTTCCCCGGCGCCACCCGTGAGATGCGGCGCACCGCGTATCCTACGCCTCGCGCTGCTCCAGTAGCTCTACCGTGTTGCCGTCCGGGTCCTGGAGCATGGCAATCCAGACGCCAGGGCGGGACTGGCGAAGCGGCACGGTGAAGCGATGCCCCTTGGCCTCCAGCCGCGCGATCACACCGGGCAGGTCATGGATGGCGATGGTGAAGTAGCGGATGCCGGCCTGCTCTTCGCGGCCGGTGGGGCCGGCAGGTGGCGCGCCGTCCTGATATTGCATCAGCTTCAGTACCGAGTCACCGATCTGGATGCGGTGCATCGTGCGGTTGCCCGGAAAGGGAATCTCCGCTACCTTCGGCAGCCCCAGGTCTTCGCAGTAGAAGCGCAGGCAGCCCTCGATATCCCGTACCAGCACCCCCAGGTCAATCCCCGGCTTCGCGACGTCCATACCACCCTCCCCCGGCATCCGGCCGCATTTGCTCACCGGCGCGCCGGCGCGCACGGCCCGAACAGCATAGCCGGTGGCCGCGTGAGTGACGATGGCGCTGGGGCGCGTGGGGCAGTCCCGTTGCGGTAGATTCGGTGCTGCACCACGTTCAGCGGCCGCCGCGCAGGCGTGGGTCGAGCAGATCGCGGAGGGCGTCACCGAGCATGTTGAAGCCGAAGACGGCCAGTGAGATGGCGATGCCGGGGGCGATGGCCAGCCACGGCGCCTGGTACATGAAGACGCGGGAGGTGCCGGAGAGCATCTGCCCCCACGTGGGGTAGGGCGGCGGCACCCCCAAACCGAGAAACGACAGCGCCGACTCGGCCAGGATGGCGTTGCCCAGACCGAGTGTCGCGACCACGATCAGCGGCGCCATGATGTTTGGGACGACATGGCGAAGAACGATGCGCAGCGTGCCTGCGCCGGTGGCCCGCGCCGCCTCGATGTACGGCAGCGTCATCGTGCTGAGCACGGCGGAACGGACGATGCGCGAGTTGGAGAAGGCGGAGCCCAGCGCCAGCGCGAAGATCACCGGGCCGATGCCGGGCTTGAAGATCATCATGATGCTGAGCAGCAGGATGAAGAACGGGATCGAGACCCAGGCGTCGACCACCCGCTGAATCGCCAGGTCCACCACCCCGCCGGCGTAGCCGGAGGTGACGCCGATGATCAGGGCGAACATCAGCCCCAGGCCCACGGCGCCCAGCGCCACGATCATCGAGATGCGCGCGCCGTAGACGATGCGGCTGAACATGTCGCGGCCCAGGTCATCGGTACCCAGGATGTACGTGGGTCCGTAGGTAGAGGGAGAGCCGGGTTCTACCAGCGTGTCGGCCAGGTGGACGCGCTCATACGGGTAGGTGGCAATCCATGGCGCGGCGGCAGCCACCACCAGCAGCACCAGCACCACCACCGCCCCCAGCATCCCCAATGGCTTCTCCCGCGCGAGCCGTAGCCAGACGTCCACAAACCACGGACGCGGCGCCCGCTGTTCGGCCTGGGCGATGGGCAGCACGGATTCGCGGCTGACAGCCATGACGCCCTCCTAGCGCAGGCGGATGCGCGGGTCGAGCCAGCCATACGCGAGATCGACGGTCAGGTTCGTGAGCAGGATGAAGCCGGCGAACACCATGTTCATCACCTGCACCATCGGGTAATCGCGCGCCTGGATAGCGTCGAGCATGAACTTGCCGGTGCCGGGCAGGTTGAAGATCGTCTCCATCACTACCGAGCCGCCGAGGATGGCGGGGATCTGCAGGCCGAGAATGGTGACGACCGGGATCAGGGCATTGCGCAGCGCGTGGCGGGTCACGATGGTGCGCTCGCGCAGCCCCTTTGACCAGGCCGTGCGTACGTAGTCCTGACGCAGCGTCTCCAGCATCATGGCGCGGGTCATGCGCATCAGGCTGGCGGCGCGGTCGATGCCGAGGATGATGCTGGGAGCGAGCAGCGCCATGACGCTGCCCCACGGATTCTCGGAGAAGGGCACCCACTGGCGCGGCCCCCAGCCGAACCAGATCGAGCCGAACACCAGCAGGATGGTGGCGATCCAGAAGGGCGGGAAGGATAGCCCCAAGATGGCCAGGCTGCGGGTAAGGTAATCGACGGCGCTGTCCTGGCGCACGGCGGAGAGCACGCCAACCGGCAGTGCGATCAGCAGCGAGATGATCATCGTCATCACGCCGAACTGAAGCGTGAGCGGCACACGGTGCCGCAGCTCTTCACCAATGGTGCGCCCCGTCCACAGCGACGTGCCGAAGTCACCGGTGAGCAGTCCCCCCAGCCATTTGGCGTACTGCACCGGCACCGGCTGATCGAGCCCCAGCTTGTGCCGTAGCTCCTGCACATCGTTGGCATACTTGCGGTTCTCTACCATGATCTCGGCGATATCCCCCGGTATTAGCCGGATCAGCGAGAACACGATAATGCTGACGATCAGGAGCGTTGGGATCATCAGCAGGACACGCCGCAAGATGTACTGGACCATGGCATGCTCCGGGCGGGGTGGGCAGGCAGCCGGAAGCGGGCCGCCGGGGAGACGGGATTCTCCGGCGGCCCAATCTCCGCTCCCTACCCCCTATCAATCCACACTGCCCGCATGGCGTTGCCGATGTTGTAGCCGGACTTTGGGCGGAAGTTCTTGACATGGGGCTGCTGGGCGGTGGTGGTGTTGCCGGCGGGGGCGAAGATGTACATCACGTGCTTGGCCACCAGCTTTTGGATGTCGGCCACCACCTTCTTGCGCTCGGCCGTGTCGTACAGGCCGCGCTGCTTGTCGAGCAGGGCGTCCAGCTCGGGGATGACGGAGTGGGCCTTATTGGTGGTGGCCTTGCTGTGGTGCATCCCCCATAGCCAGTCGTCCATCGCCACCAGCGGCGTGAGCGGGCCAAAGGCAAAGCTGTCGTAGATGCCGGCGTGGCCGGTTGCCAGCCAGTCGCCGTACTCCTTGGGGTTGAGCTTGAGGTTGATACCGATCTGTTTCATCAGGTCGGCGGAGAGCTGGCCGCGGTTGAAGGTCGCCTGTCCGTACCCCTGGGCGTTGGACAGATCGAGCGTGCCGTCGAAGCCGTTGGGGAACCCAGCCGCCGTCAGCAGCTTCTTCGACTCCTCCGGCTTGTATTCGTAGAACTGTGCCCCTTCGCCCAGGTCCTTGAGTTCTACGAACCAGCCGGTATAGGAGGCAGGCAGCGGCGGCCCGTTGTGGATCGTGCCGTTGTCCACGTACTGCGACTTGAGCCAGCCCTTACGGTCGAACCCGTACGCCACTGCCTGGCGCACGCGGATGTCCTGCGTCTCGTTCTTGTCCATGCGGAAGTAGAACACGTCCCCACCCGCGGACAGGTTCTGCCACCACACCAGCTCGGGGTTGCTGGACTTCATCGCCGCCACGGACGGGAGATTGACGCCGCCACCGTCCACCTGCTTAGAGCGAATCATCGCCTCCTGTGTCGCCTGGTCAGCGGAGTAGAAGGTGACGATCTTGTCCAGGTACGGCAGCGCCATGCCGGCCTTGTCTTTGCGGTAGTAGTCTGGGTTCTTGACGTAGGTGGCCTTTTGCCCCGGCTCAAAGCTGTCCATCATGAACGCGCCGGTGCCAATCACCTGGTCAGCACGGGAGATATCGCCGTCCTTGGCTGCTTCCACCGACTCCTTGGCGATGATCCAGGCGTAGTGGTTGGCGAGGTTTACGGGGAAGTCGGCGTACGGCATCTTGAGCTTGAAGATGGCCGTTTGCTTATCCGGCGTGTCGACCTTGTCCACAACGTCTTCGAAGATGTTGCGGTAGGTGAACTTCTTGGCGAGCATCCGGTCAATGGTGTACTTGATGTCGCCGGAGTCCAGCACGCGGCCGTTGACCGGCGCCTTGTTGTGGAACTTCACCCCCTGACGCAGGGCGATCTTGAAGGTGGTCGGGTCAACCTGCTCGATGCGCTCCGCCAGGCCGGGCACTGCGGTGTAATCGCCCGGCTCGGCGTCGGCGCCGAAGCTGAACTCCATCACCCGCTCGTGCGTGTAGGAGAGCGCCGTGTGTGTCTTGAAGCTGAAGGACTTGTGCGGGTCCCAGCCGGTGGCGGCATCGGAGGTGGCAGCCAGCCAGTTGAGTGTGCCGCCCGCCTTGGCCTGCCCGCCCTGACCCTGTGCGGCGGTATTACCCGTCTGTACCGCCTGTTGCTGCTCTGCCTTCTTTGTGCCGCCGCCGCACGCGGCCAGCACCGCTGCCCCGCCGGCCAGCGCGCCACTGCCCAGCAGCCGTCTCCGGCTCCATCTCTGCCCGCCCGTCATGGTGTGCCCTCCTGACACTCACCAGACTCCGGCCGGCGCGCTCCCCGCGTGACTGCCTGCCCGCCCGCCGGCCACACCCGCGGATGCGGACATTCTGTCACTCCGAAATCAGAAGTCAAGCCTGGGGATATACCGATAGCGGCTCATTGCAAAGCCGCTCACGACCGTGTTCGACCGTGCCGAAACTGCTCCATAGCAGGGCCCGGCCAGGCCGCAGGCTCTGCGCGGTGGGGTGGCTCCCATGCTTCGAAGAGGTAGCCGGCTTGTCCGGCTCCTTGGCCTGTTGGTGGCAATAGTGTCGCTTGCCGCCTGTGGCGCGCACAGCTCCGCGCCACGCCCGGGCGGCAGCCGTGCGGTGGCACGCGCACCCATCAACGCGCGTGTGCTCGCGGCGGTGGCTCAGCCCGTCTACGGTCCGCTGGACGGCGTCTCGCTCCCGGCTGCAGCGGAGGGGCTACCGGTGGCAGTGGTGATCGACAACGCGCTCCCCGCGCGACCGCAATACGGTCTGGCTCAGGCGGAGGTGGTGTACGAGCTGCTGGTGGAGGGCGGCATCACCCGCTTTCTGGCGGTGTACAGCCACGCAGCGGTATCCCGCATTGAACCGGTGCGCTCGGTGCGCACGCCCTTCTTGAGACTGGCCCTGGAGCTGGACGCGGTCCTTGCCCATGCCGGCGCGGCAGCAGAGGAAGGGCCCGCGGACGCGGTGTCCCAGATGCGGCAGTGGGGTGTGCACCACCTTGAGGAAGAAGCGGGCGGTGTCATCAGCCGCGACCCGTCCCGAGCCGCTCCACATAACGCCGTCACCAGCACCGCCGCCGTGCGCGCCGCCGCTGGTGCCCGCGGCTGGAGCGGCCCGGCGCGCCTTTCCTTGTGGCATTTCAAGGAGGACGGCGGTGCGAGCGGTGCGCCGGTCACGGCTGCCTCGCTCGATTTTGACACCACCGGCATCAATCGTGGCGCATTCGCGGTGCGCTGGGAGTATGACCCGGCGAGCAACAGTTATCTGCGTTTCCAGGGCGGCGCGCCACATCGCGATGCGGGCACCAATACCCAACTGCGGGTCAAGAACGTGGTGATCCACCTGGCGCCGGTGATCCCGGCAGGTGATCGCTCCGGACATCTGCTCTACCAGAGTGAAGGGAGCGGCCGGGCGCTGGTGCTGCGCGACGGCGTGGTGACGGAAGGAACATGGCGCACCGATGGACCAAACGGCCGGACCCGCTACTATGATGAGAGCGGCCGGGAGATCGCCTTCAACCGCGGCGCCACCTGGGTGGAGATGTTGCCACCAGAGGCGCCGCGCCGCCTTGCCTGACCGACCGCACGGTCGGCGGTGCGGGATCTGCCGCATGTGCGGTAGAAGGCGCGCTCACGACCATTAAGGTGAGCAGAAAAACATAAGCGTCACACCGGCCGTGGCGAGCGTCACCCTACCATTGGAGTTCAGTGCCAGGCTGGTTCTGGTTTTTGGGGAGGCCTGTCATGTGGCCTGTGGACCTCGCCGCCACCGGCGCCGATGCAGTCAACGCAGCCTACTTCTCGATGGAGATCGGGCTGCACTCGGATATGCCCACCTATAGCGGTGGTCTGGGCGTGCTCGCTGGGGATGTGCTGCGCGCTGCCGCAGACCTGGCTGTTCCCGTCGCGGGCGTGACGCTGCTGTACCACAAGGGTCATTTCCGCCAGCGCCTGGATGCCACCGGCAACCAAACCGAGGTGCCGGACGAGTGGAATCCGGCGGAATGGATGGAGCGGCTCAGCCCGCGGGTGGTCATCCAGCTTGATGGCCGGGACGTGTACGTCGGCGTCTGGCGCTTTGTCATCCGTGGCGTCGGTGGCCATGTGGTGCCCGTCTATTTGCTGGATACGAACCAGCCCGAAAACAGCGATTGGCATCGTACGCTCACCGACCTGCTGTACGGCGGCGACGGCCGCTACCGGCTGGCCCAGGAAGCGGTGCTCGGCCTGGGCGGTGTGGCCATGCTGCGCGCGCTGGGCTATGACGCGGTCACCCCCTATCACATGAATGAGGGTCACTCGGCCCTGCTGACCCTGGCACTGGCGGAACAGATCATCGGTGATGCCGGCCCGGAGGCGGTGACCGCGACCGTGCGGGACCTGATTCGCCAGCGCTGCGTGTTCACCACGCATACCCCCGTCGCCGCCGGGCACGATAAGTTCCCGACCGAGATGGTGCGCGATCTGCTGGGAGAGCGGCGGGCCCGGATCCTGCGCGCCCTGTTGGGCGACCTCAACGGCACACTCAACATGACCTTGCTGGCGCTGGCCTGCTCCCGCTACGTCAACGGCGTCTCCAAGCGCCACGAGGAAGTCTCGCGCGATATGTTCCCCGGCCACGATATCGCCGCTGTCACCAACGGCGTGCACGCTGGCACCTGGACCAGCCCCGCCTTCATGGCGCTGTATGACCGCCACATCCCCGAGTGGCGGCGCGACAACCTCTATCTCCGCTACGCCTGGCGGTTGCCGCGGGTGGATATCGCCATTGCCCACCATGAGGCGAAGCGGGCGCTGGTCGCCGAGGTGGAGCGGCGCACCGGTGAACGGCTGGATCCCACGGCCTTCACTATCGGCTTTGCCCGCCGTGCCACCGCTTACAAGCGCGCCGACCTGCTGTTCACCGACCCCTACCGGCTCAAGCGCATGGCCCGGCGCAGCGGACCGTTGCAGATCATCTACGGTGGCAAGGCGCACCCGCACGACGAAGGCGGCAAGGCGCTCATCCGTCGCGTGTTCCAAGCAGCGGATGAGGTGAAAGACGTCGTCCGCGTGGTCTACCTGGAGGACTACGACATGGCACTCGGCGGCCTGCTCGTGGCTGGGGTCGATCTGTGGCTAAATACACCGCTCGCCCCGCACGAGGCTTCAGGCACCAGTGGTATGAAGGCAGCGCTCAACGGCGTGCCCAGCCTGAGTGTGCTGGACGGCTGGTGGGTGGAAGGCCACGTGGAGAACGTGACCGGCTGGTCTATCGAGGGTTCACCGGATGCGGCCGCGGAGGCCGAATCGCTGTATGGCAAGCTGGAGCGGGTTATCCTGCCGCTGTATTACGACCAGCCCGACCGTTGGGCAGAGACGATGCGCTCGACCATCGCCATCAACGGCTCCTTCTTCAACGCTCAGCGCATGGTGTCCCAGTACGTTCATAACGCCTATCAGGTGGTGGGCTAGCCGGCCACCGCACCACGCAGGTGAGGGCGCCTCCCTACCCGGCACTGCGCCGGTGGCCAGGGAGGCGCCGTTCCTTATCCACCGAATCTACCGAATCGTACGGGCGCGCGCGCCGTTGGCCTGATCCACCCAGCCCTGGATCATCTGGCCGGTGGTCGGGCCCGAGTTGGAGTCCTCCAGCGCGCTCTTCGTCCCGAAGTAGCCCGCCGCAAAGCCGGCAACGGCGGCCGCACCGAAGACAAGGGGAAGAATGAAGCCCTGGACGTCACCGGCCACCGAGGGAATGCGCATCGGCTCACTGCTCATGGGAGTGCCTCCTGTCGTGTGCTCGCCTGCTGATGGGTCCACCCTACCGGCCGGTCCGCGGCGCGGGTGTCAGCTAGGCGACCATTGCGGTTCCTGGGCGGCCGTTTTCGGCCGTCTTTCAGGGGCCGGCGTACGGCCACGCCTGCCGCGGCGCTGAGGGCCCCGGCGGCGCATGCGCGGCGATGGCCGGCCGCCGTTATGGCGTCGTGGCTACCCCTGCCCCGTGCTACGATCGGTCCGAGCGCATCGACAGCGGGAGGGGAGCGACGATGCATCCGGAGATGGTTTACCCGCGCCGCCGGACACGTGCCGTGCGAGTGGGCAGGGCGGTGATCGGCGGCGATGCGCCGGTGCTGGTGCAGAGCATGATCACCGAGGAGACGCGCAACGTTGACGCCTGCGTCGCCCAGATTATCCGCATGGCCGAGGCCGGCTGCGAGCTGGTGCGCGTCACCACGCCCACCATGGCAGAGGCGTATTGCCTGGGCGAGATCAAGCAGCAACTCACCGCCCGCGGCTACGACATTCCGCTGGTGGCCGATGTCCATCATCAGGGCACCGACATCGCCGTCACCGTCGCCCAGTTCGTGGACAAGGTGCGCATCAATCCCGGCCTGTTTGTCTTCCGCAAGCCGCGCGGCCGTGCCGAGGAGTACACCGCCGCCGAGCATGCGGCCGAGCTGGCGGCGATTGAAGCATCGCTGCTGCCGGTGATCGAAGCCTGCAAGGCGCGGGACATCGCCATGCGCATCGGCGTCAACCATGGCTCGCTGGCCGAGCGGATGCTGGTCACCTACGGCGATACGCCGCGGGGCATGGTCGAGAGCGCCATGGAGTACCTACGGCTGTGCGAGAAGCACGGCTACCGCAACCTGGTGATCTCGCTCAAGGCCTCGCGGGTGCCGGTGATGATCCAGGCCAACCGGCTGATGGCGCAGCGGATGGCCGAGGAGGGGATGGACTACCCGCTGCACCTGGGCGTCACCGAGGCGGGCGACGGCCAGTACGCCCGCATCAAGTCCACCACCGGCATCGGCACCCTGCTGGCCGAGGGCATCGGCGATACCATCCGCGTCTCACTCTCCGAGGACCCGATCAACGAGCTGCCGGTCTGCTACGAGATCTTGCAGGCGCTGGGTCTGCGGCGCACGCAGGTGGAGTACGTCGCCTGCCCCGGCTGTGGCCGCACCAAGTTCGACCTGCCCACGGTCCTCAACGAGGTGCGCGATGCCACCCGCCATCTCGTCGGCCTCAACGTCGCCGTGATGGGGTGCTTCCCGCCCGATGAACGGGTCGTGACCACGCAGGGGCTGACGGGGATCGCGAACCTCAGTGAGGGCACTGAGGTTCTGACCGATAGGGGGACATATGCGCCGGTCACGGCCGTACAGACGCACGAGTTCGATGGTGCCCTGGTCGAGATCAAACCGCGTGGTGCGCCGGCCGTGCGCATGACGCCCAATCATCCCGTAATGGCGCTCCCACGCCCCGGCACAGTCAAGGCCGGACGGCGGCGGTGGGAGAACGTCACCCGTACAGTCACCGGCGAGACTGCGGCACGATGGTATCCGGCCGAGGCGATTACGCGTGACTCGGTGCTGCTCTATCCCATTCTCCAAGGAGAAGAAGCGGTCGGGCATGTGCCGGAAGCGCCCGACATCCCGGTCGATGACAACCTGCTCACCCTCGCGGCATGCTATGTTGCCGAAGGCTCGGCGGGTGGACCCAAAGACGCACCGCATCAGCTCTTCTTCACATTCGGATTGCACGAACGGGCCTTAGCCGACCGGGTGGCATCGATGGTGCGCAATATGGGCGCGCCCGTGAGTGTGCGCGAGCACGCACTGCGCCATAGTTGCGAGGTCGTAGTTTCATCCTCCCGGTTGGCACGCTTGTTCACCACGATGTTCGGGCGGCGTGCCGCGAACAAGCGCCTACCCCAATGGATGCTTTTCCTGCCCAAAGAGCAACAAGCCGTTCTCGTCAAAACCTTGTGGCAATGCGATGGCTATGTGGGCACCGTGCGTGGCTATCCACGCGCCACCTATGTCACCGTTTCTCCTACCCTCGCCCTCCAGGTCCACCAGTTACTTCTGCGGCAGGGCATCGCCGCAACATTCCTGGAGCGCCGTCCGGCCCGGCGGCAGATGGCCCACTACATCTCGGTCACCGCCGCCGATGGCCTGCGCCGGCTGGCGGTGCAGCAAGGCCTGTCGCTTGACCTGCCGGAGCGGCCGTATCAGACGGCGCGCTTAGGGATTGATCAGCAGTATTTGTATCTGCCGGTGCAAGCCGTGCGCGCCGTGCCTTATCACGGCCCGGTTCACAATATCGAGGTAGCCAGCGCGCACACCTACGTCAGTTCGCTGTGCCTCGTCCACAACTGCATCGTCAACGGGCCGGGGGAGATGGCCGACGCCGATTACGGCTACGTCGGCAAGGGCGGCGGCAAGATCGCCCTGTACCGTGGCCGCGAGGTGGTGAAGGAGTCCATCGCGCAGGAGCAGGGAGTGGCCGAGCTGATCGGCTTGTTACAGGCTGATGGTGTCTGGCGTGACCCGCCGGAGGGCAGCGTCATCCCGCCGGCCGGTCCCGCCGCCAATGCCGGCCTGGGCCGCGGTCGTGGCTCCGGCCCGCTGCCGCTGACCATCGTCGAGTAGCCTGCCGGCCACGGCCGAGGTGCCCGCCATGCCCGACAGCCCCGTCAACCTGGACGAGTATGAGCCGCTAGCGCGCGCTCGGCTGCCCGTGGAAGTGGCGGATTTCATCGCCGGCGGCGCCGAGGATGAACGGACGCTGCGCCGCAACCGCCAGGCGTTCGACCGCTGGGCGCTGCGCCCGCGGGTGCTCACCGGTGTCACCGCGCCGCGGCTGCACACCAACGTGCTGGGCCAGCCGGTGGCGATGCCGGTGCTGCTGGCGCCGGCGGGGGAGCACGCCCTTTCCCATCCGGAGGGTGAGGCGGCCACCGCCCGGGCCGCGGCTGCTGCCGGCTCACTTCTGATCGCCAGCACCGCCAGCAGCCTGCCGCTGGAGGCGATCGCTGCCGCCGCCACCGGGCCACTGTGGTTTCAGCTCTACTGCTTCTCGGACCGCGAGCTGACTGCTTCACTGGTGACCCGGGCGAAGACGGCGGGCTATCGCGCTATCGTGCTCACCGTCGATGCGCCGGTGCTGGGCCGGCGGGAGCGGGAGATCCGCTCCGGCTATGCCGTCCGCCGCCGGCTGCATCGCGGTAACTTCCCCGACGGCCGTCAGGGCAGCTTCGACGCGTCGCTGACCTGGGACGTGGTGCCCTGGCTGCGGGAGCTATCCGGGCTGCCAGTGGTGCTCAAGGGCATCATGTGCGGCGAGGATGCCGCGCTGGCGGTGGAACACGGCGCGGCCGCCGTGATCGTATCCAACCACGGTGGCCGCCAGCTCGACGGCGCTCCGGCCGCCCTTGAGGTGCTGCCCGAGGTGGTGGCGGCGGTCCAGGGCCGGGCCGAGGTCTACCTCGACGGCGGCGTGCGCCGTGGCACGGACGTGCTCACCGCCCTGGCGCTCGGCGCTCGCGCCGTCTGCATCGGCCGCCCCTACTTGTGGGCGCTGGCGGTGGACGGCCAGCAGGGGGTCGGGCGGTTGCTCGGCCTGCTGCGTGACGAGATCGCCACCGCCCTCACCCTATGCGGCCGCGCCGGGGTGGATACCGTCGACCGCTCGCTGCTAAGCGCCGGCGGTCAAGGGCCGGCAATCAGCAGGGAGCGCGGCGCCGCTGACCGCTAACCGCTACAGGTGCGTATTCACCCCGCCGTCGATATGCAGCACCTGGCCGGAGATGTAGCCCGCCGCGTCGGAGGCGAGCAGCACCGCCAGCGGGCCAATCTCGGCCGGCTCACCAAAGCGGCGCATGGGCACGAAGCGCATCAGCCGGTTCTGGCCGAGGACATCCGGCCCGCGCCCCGGGGTATCGGTCATCCAGCCGGTAGCGATACCGTTCACCGTGGCGCCGTTGCGCGCCCCTACCTCCTGGGCCAGCGCCCGCACCAGGTTGTGCACGGCGCCGTGCGCGGCGGCGTAGGCGCTGATGTTATCCATGCCCCGTTCGCCGAACACCGTGGTGATGCAGATGATGCGCGGGTTGGCCATGCTCTCCGGCAGGCTCGCCAGAAAGGCGCGGGCGGCGTAATAGGTGCCGCCTGCCACCACCGCCATCGTCCGCCGGTAGGCAATCGCGTCGGTGCCGCCGATGGGCGCGAGCAAGGGCGCGTCCTGGGCGGTGACGAGAATGCTGGGAGCCGCCCCCGCCGCGAACAGCGCCCGCATGCCGGCATTCACCGCGGCATCATCCGTCACGTCCCAGGCAGTGGTGTGCTTGGCGGAGATCTCCCCGGCCAGCGCGCCCAGGGCGGTGACGTCGCCGGTGGCGGCAACGAGCGCGAGGGCGGCGCCCGCCTGCGCGAGCGTGCGGGCGGTGGCGGCGCCGGCGGGGGTCTCGGCGCCCACCACCAGCGCGGTCTTGCCCGCCAGATCAAATCCCGATTTGCGGTCCCAGCCGCTGCGGTCGGTCATGCGCGGGCCCCCTGTTCCGCAGCGTCCGGCCGGTAGCCGGTGGGCGCAATGCCGCCGGCCAGGCCGCCGCCGTCGATGATGAAGCATTCGCCGGTCATGTAGCTGGAGGCGTCTGAGCACAGGTAGACGGCCAGCGGGCCCAGTTCCCACGCTTCGCCCAACCGCCGGGCGGTGATGAACTGGCCGCGCTCGTGGCGGCGCTGGGCGTCCTCCTCGTCGCGGGCCGGCGCCTGCGAGACGAAGCCCGGCACGATGCCGTTGACGCGGATGCCGTAGCCGATCAGCAGTCCAGAGAGCGACTTGGTGAAGGAGATGACGCCGCCCTTGGCGGTGGCGTAGCCGAAGGACTGCGGCGACGAGCGCAGCGCGGTGCCGGAGGCGACGTTGACGATGGCGCCGCCCTGGTTCTGTTCAATCAGCACCTTGGCGGCGGCGCGGCTGCAATAGAAGGTGCCGGAGAGGTTGACATCGATCGTGTCGCGCCAATCCTCATCGGTCCAGTCCCAGATGCGGTGGCCGCCACCGCGCCGGTCGCCGATGCCGGCGTTGTTCATCAGGATGTCGAGCCGGCCGAAGTGGGCAACGGTCCGGTCTATCAGCGCCTGGCACTGGGCCGAGTCGCGGATGTCGGTGGGGACGAGCAATGCTTCTTTGCCGCTGATGTCGCGGATCTCATCGGCGGCGGCGCGCAACTGGTGCTCGGTGCGTGCGGCGAGGCACACCTCAGCGCCGGCCTCGGCCAGCGAGGTTGCCATCGCCTTGCCCAGCCCGCGCCCGCCACCAGTGATGATCGCCACTTTGCCATCAAGGCGGGTGGATGGTAGCGCCATACAATCTTCTCCCGAGCCGGTCCCGTCTGCAGGTGAGAGCGGCCCGGGACAGGGTACCACGGAAGGATAAACGAGGAAGATTCAGGAATGAACGAGGTGAGCCAGAGACAGGAGGACGATGCATGGTGACCAGCAGGCGCCGGCCCCGGAGGTGCGTCCCGCCCTGTGGCCGCCGTTAGGGCTCGCCCGGCCCCACAGGAGGGAAGCCGTCCGGCCCCTGGCCTTCCTGGAACTGGCGGATGATGTCCTGCATCTGCTCCTGGGTGATGCCATGCTCGGCCAGGAAGCGCTGAAGAATGGCATTCATCTCCGGCATGTCCTGGCGGGCGGCGGCGTCGGCCCACTCCAGCGCCAGTTCAAGCGAGCGAAACAGCGCCCGCCGCTCAGTGCTGTTCTCCGTCGCCAGCACCGTGGCCATCAGCTTGGTGAACAGGTTTGAGGTAGCGGCGATGCGGATGCGGTCATCCTTGTCCGGCGGGAATTCGCCGTGGATCGTGACCTTCAGACCCGTGCGGGTGTCGGTGGCGGTGTACTCCTGGGGCATCGCGCGCCCTCCCCTGTACCGGATGCTCACATGCTAACAGGTGGGTGGTAGTTGACTTCTGATCGCGAATTGTCTTATGCTACTAGCCTTGACTGCACACTATCGATCCCCCTCACCTGCGGCGCCCTGCCGCTCCTAAACGCAACCGGCAATCCCTTGTGCTGCGCCGGCGCTTCGGCCGGAGTTCCACGGAGGCTGTGTGAGCGAAGCCACCCCGTTTGACGCGGAGATCCATCAGCGGCTGCTCAGGAAAGACCCCACTGCATCGTCGATTCTCTTTGAAACGTACCTTGCCAAGGTGCTGCGGCAGACCGATGCCACTGCACGGAAGTGGCACCTGTCCCCCGATGACCACTTTGACGCCGTCACTGACGCCATCTTCAGCTACTGCGAGCGGCCTGCGCAGTACCACCCGGAGAAGCGGACGCTCCTGGGATACCTTGAGATGTCGGCCCGCGGAGACATCGCCAACAAGGGCAAGCAACTCGACACACAGCGCAAGCGGCAAACGACGCTGGAATCTGTCGAACAACGCCCTGATGTCCGGAACAGTGGGCAGGACGGCTTCGAGGCGGTTGAGTTGAGAGATGTGGCGGCAGTGTTGCGGGTGAAAGTGGCCGAGGCGCTGCCCGATCCCACCGATCGCAGGCTGCTTGAGCTGATCCTCGATGGCCGTAGCACGACGGCGGAGGCCGCCGCCGTCCTTGGCATTGGCCACCTGGAGCGGAAGGAGCAGGCGAAGTTGGTCAACCAGCACAAAGATCGGATCAAGAAGACGCTGCACCGGCTGGGGGAGAAGCTCTGTGACCAGCAATGACAAGGATCGCCTGCTGCGCCATGCCATGCGCCGCGCAGCAGGCCGTGATGCATTCGTCGCATCTGCACTCGCCACGTATCAGATGATGAACCACATGGATGACCTGGCCCTTGCCCGCGTGCTCGGCTGCACCGTTGATGATCTGCCGCGTGCCGGATTGTGTCTTTGGCCCGATGGTGACGCGCCGTCGTTTCCGTCTGATGTACAGCGCATCGCCGAGTACGCCGGGGTCAACGCTTTTGCGCTGACTCGCGTCCTGCGCGACGCGGCGGCCATCCGGCGGATGCGCCAGGTGGCCGGGTCCGGCGCCACTATGCTGAGCGCCGCCCGCGATGCGCCCGTGCCGGCCGCAGAGTTGCGAGAGGAACGCGCGGACTACGATCCCGGCCACCGGCTCCGAGCCGAGCTGGGTGCTGATAGCGATACGCAGGAGCGATCTCGGCCGGACGAGGACCGCGCCACATGACCACCGGCTTCATTCTCGAACAGGCCGCCGCCTTCTGGAGCAGGGCGGGCCGCCCTGTCCCCTACCCGCGCGACCTGGACGAGCCAATCGCGGTGGCGTTACCGCTGGCGGTGACGCGGCTACCTCGCCTGTGGTTGCGCGATGCCGAGGCCTACCTAGCCCGTGCTCAGCTGCCGGTCCCGGGTGGTGAGCCTGACCGGCCGCTGCATGGTTGCCTGTTTGCCCTGGGGGGTCAGGGATGGGTCATGCTCGATGGCGCAGCCCCACCGGAGGAACGCCGCTTCACGCTCGCCCACGAGACGGCGCACTTTATCTGTGACTACCTCGTCCCCCGTGCCCGCGCCGTCGAGCGTATCGGCCCCGCCATCACCGAGGCGCTCGATGGCATGCGTCCGCCTGCGGTGGCCGAGCGGGCAGCGGCGGCGCTGGCCGGAGCGCCCATCGGGCTGCACATGCACCTGATGGCCCGGCGCGAACATGGCCCGATTGGCTGCCAGGAGATCGAGGGGGCGGAGACGCGGGCAGATCAACTCGCGCTGGAGTTGCTGGCGCCGGCCGGCGAGGTGGAGCGCCGGCTGCGCGTGGCCGGCCCGCCCCGCTCGCACCGCGACCGCGTCAAGCTGGCTGAGGGCCTGCTGATGCGTGACTTCGGCCTGCCGCCGGTGATCGCTGCCGGATATGCAGAGCCGCTGTGCCGCGCTGCCTTTGGTGGCCGGTCCTTCCGCGATTGGCTGGCGGGATAAGGTGGCAGCCGCGGCGGTGGGGTGTTGCCCGGCTGCGGCGAAGATCATGATGTCTTAGAATGACGCCCACATGTGCCATGCCGGGTGATCCAGGCAGGAGGCGGCGCGGATGACAGCCGTGGATACCGAGCTGGACGCCGAACAGGAAGCAGGCGCTGCCACCGGCGGCCAGGTGTTCACCACCGTCACGGGTGAGCCGCTAGAGCGCGTGCTTGACCTCACCTCCTGGTTGCCGGGCGAAGAGCTGGCCAAGCTCTACCTGCGCCTGGAGCAGCACGTCGCTGCGGCGGCCGCCCGCGAGACACTGATCCGCGAGGGGATTCGCCGTTACGTCTTTCCCCAAATCCCCAGACGTCCGAGCGCGCCGCCCAACGCCGGTGTCTATCGGGCCCGCGTCGCCGATATCGAGCGTGTACACCGCGGGCTGCTGTTTCGCGCCCAGGTCGAGGCCTGCGACGGCGCCAGTGTCATGCACGACACGCTGCCGCTGACCCTCACCCAGCTCGGCATCAGCCTGGTGAACTACCAGGGGGACCAGGGCGCCTGGGCTCAACGCTTACTGCGTCGTGATCTCCGGCTGGGCGATGACCCGGTAGACGCCGCCATGGATGCGTTGGAGCACCGGCGCCGCGAAACCGATGACGCCCGCGATATGCTCAGCACGCTGGGGCGGCGGGGCATCATGGCGTACGCCGAGCGGGCGGCGCTGCTCCACCACGCGTGCGCCCCCTGGCGCATGGGGCACGGCAACCCACTGGCGTACGAGCTACTCACCGGCGCTGGGATGCCCCGGCTGCTGGATCACGGCCTGGATCTGATGCGGGATCTGGTGGACCAAGGGCAGTTTGTCTACGTGCCCAGTGGCGGACCGCGCTGGCTGTTGACGCTGGGCGACGCCCTGCCGCCGTTGACGTACGCCATCGTCGATACTCTGGAGCCCTGGATTACCGGCCGGGTGATTGAGGCAGGGCACTACCGTGGCGAATGGGGCGGGGCACGGCTCCAGCGGTTGCGCGACTTCGCCCGCGATACCGGCAGCCGGGTGGTCGTTGGGGTGTACCGGGTCGCAGCCGCCTCCCCGGCGCAGATCTTCTACGCCCATCGTGAAAGTGCCCACCTGGCGGCACTGATCGCCCTGGCCGACAGCGCATTGCAGGAGCACCGGGGCTTCCCGATGCTGCTCGATATCGCCGCCTACATCTGTACCGCCACCTTTGACCCGGCCTCATTCCGGACCACGGCGCATATGGCGCTGCTGGAGGCCGGCATCCCCGCCGCCGGCGGCTACGCCGCGCGCATCCCCGGAGGAGCCCGATGACCCCCGGCGCCGATCCGCCCCGAGACCGTACCTGGGATGACAGCATCCACGCCATCCCCGACGATGTCTATCGCTCGCTGGACGAGCAGATTGCCCAGGCTGGTGGGCTGTGGCAGGAAGGGCCGGAAGACCAGGACTGCGCCGGCCGCACCATGTTCGACACGCCCAACAGCGAGGACGGCACCCTCACGGTGCTGCTGCCGGCCGCCCAGATGGAGCGGCTGCAAAGCCAATCCCTGGTGCGCATCGAGAGCCGCCGCGACGGCCGCACCTATCTCGGTGTGGTCGTCAAGGGGCCATTCGCCGACCCGGATGGGCTGCGCGCCGATGCGCCGATTGTCGTTACCACCTCGGTCCGTGGTGGCAGCATGTTTCTGCCCCGCTACCACGGCCGCGTACAGGTGGAGGTCATGGGCGAACGCCGTGATGGCCTGCTGGTGCCACCCAGCCGCCGGCCATTGCCCAACAGCCCGGTGTTTCCATTGGGCGACGAGGAGACGGCAGCAGTGCTGCGGGTGGCAGGGAACGTCCGCCTCGGTGTGGCGGAGAGTCACGAGCAGCTCGAGGTGCGGTTCCCTACCACCAGCAAATTGGTGCTACCCCGCCACACCGGCATCCTCGGCACCACCGGCGGCGGCAAGTCGACCACCGTCTCCGGCCTGATCGCCCAGCTCCAGGCTGCCGGGGTAGCGGTGGTGCTGCTGGACACGGAGGGCGAATACACCGCCATCGACCAGCCAACCTCCGATCCGCGGATGTTGCAGGCGCTGCGCCGGCGCGGGCTGGCGGCGGCCGGTGTCGAAAACACCACCATCTATCACCTCATTGGCCGTGATACCCGCAACCCCAGACACACACGGCGCCGGCCATTTTCGTTGACGTTCGCCAATCTGTCTCCCTACGCCGTGATGGAGATCTTGGAGCTGAGCGACGCGCAGGAGGAGCGTTACCTCAAGTCCTATGACATCTGCTGTCAGCTGCTGCGCGAGTTGGGCATCTTCCCCCGCAATGATGAGGATTACCAGCAACTGCTGGAGCTGGACGACCAGGAGAGCGGCTACCCGAGCATGACGCTCACGCATATGCTCGATGCCGTCCGCGCCATCGCCAATCTGCTCGCGGGTACGCCGTGGCAGGAGCCGGACACCCCCGAGTTCCGGGGCAAGGAGGAGCACTTCGCCCGGCTGGTCAAGCAGCACAACCTCTCGAAGCACGCGGCCTCCTGGAACGCGTTGCGCGGCAAGTTGCGGCGGATGCAGCGGTTGCGCGTCTTCGATAATCCGCAAGCGGCCAGTATCCCGTACGCAGCGCTAGCCACACCCGGCAGTGTCGCCATCGTCGATCTGTCGGATACGGATTCGCCGCAGATTAACAACCTGGCCATCGCCGAGCTGCTGCGTGGCATGCACGAGTACCAGGATGCAGCCGCACGCGCCGCCGAGCAGCGAGATGCGCCACCGCCGGCGGTCGTGATCGTGATCGAGGAGGCGCACGAGTTTCTGTCTGCCGAGCGTATCAAGCAGATGCCCGTCTTGTTTCAGCAGGTGGCCCGCATCGCCCGGCGCGGGCGCAAGCGCTGGCTGGGACTGGTGTTCGTCACGCAGCTCCCCCAGCACCTGCCGGATGAGGTGTTGGGCCTGATCAACAACTGGGTCCTGCATAAGATCAGTGACGCCAGTACGATCAACCGCCTGCAGCGCGCTATCGGTGGCATTGATCAGGCGCTGTGGGGGCGGATCCCATCGCTTGCGCCCGGGCAGGCGGTGGTGTCGTTCCAGGGGCATGCCCGCCCGCTGCTCGTCACCATCGACCCGACTCCCTGCCGCCTGTTGATGGTGGAGTAACGCCGCCCATGCATCGCCTGATCACCGGCTCGTTCCCTGCCCTCGCCGGCTGGCTGCGCGCTGACATCACCGCGACGCTGTCTGCACCGGCCGCACCTGATCAGTTCGTGCTGCTCAACGCCGCCGGCCTGGCGGGCAAGCGGCTGGAGGAGGACTTGCTTGGCGCTGGTGTAAGCGCGCGCCGAATACAGCGCTCTACCCTCAGTCAGCTGGCCCGGCGATTGGTGGATGGCATCGATGCCGGCCGGTTGCTGCCCCGCTACGGCGATGACGCGTTGCTGCGGCAGGTGGCCGCCACACTGCCATCGGGCGGGCCGCTGGCCACAGCCATGCACCGGCCGGGGCTGCGCCGGGCCACATTGCGAGCTGCCGGTGAACTGCAGTCTGCTGGATTTGCGAACGATGCAGACCTCGCGTTTGCCCTCATCACCGCTGCCGATGATCCGACCTGCGGTAACCCCGCTTTGCTCCGCGATTTGGCGCGCACCATCGCCGGTTACCGGGCCGCACTGGCACAGCGCAGCCTGACCGACGCGCCGGGAGTGCTGGCGGCGGCCCGCCGTGCCGTCGAGCGGGGCGCCTGGCTACCTGGCCCGGTGTATCTGTACGGCGTGCTGGATCTCTCCGGCGCGGAACGGCAGTTCATCATGGCGCTCGCCGCGCGGACGCCGTTGACAGTGCTGCTGCCCCACGACGGTACCCCGGCCGCGCGCTGGCTTGATCCATCGCGCGACTTCTTTCGTTCGCTCGGCTGTGTTGAACGTGTAGCGGACGAGGTCGCCGGCCCGCCCGCGCTGGCCGCGGTGCGCGCCGCCTGGTCTGCCGATGACCCTGCGGCGGCAGGGCCACCGCCCGCACTGGCAGGAGAGCTGGCGATCATCGCCGTTCCCGGCAGCGCGCGCGAGGTGCGCGAGGCAGCTCGCGAGGCGGTGCGCGCCGCACAGGCTGGGGTGCCGCTCCCGGAGATCGCCATCCTGTTCCGTGACGGCGACACGTATCGCCGCCTGGTGCATGAGACACTGGCCGCGGTGGAGGTACCCCACTATCTACCGGGTGGGTTGCCTCTCGGCGAGACGCGTGTCGGGCGGGCGCTGGCGGGGCTGCTGGCGCTGTCCGGGCCGGAGCGGCGGCGGGCAGCGGTCATGGAACTGCTGCTGACCGCGCCGCTGCGCTGGCCGGCCCTGCTGAGCGACGGTGCGCAGGCCACCCCGGAGGCATGGGATTTGCTGACGCGCGAGGCCGGCATCGTGGGCGGCGCGGCGCAGTGGCGCGAGCGGCCGGACGCGCTCCGCGCCGATCTGGAAGGGATGCTGGCAGGGGAGCTGGAGGCGACCGGCGCCCGTGCCCAGGCGCTGACTGAGACGCTGACGCGGCTGGCTGCCCTCTCGCAGGTCGTGACCGCGCTGTTCGCCCGGCTCGATGCGCTCGATCAACCACGCCCGTGGGCGGCCGGTGTGGCGCACCTTCAGCTTCAGGTGCAGGAGCTGTTCGACGATCCCAGGGTGGAGGACGTCATCACGCTGCTGGATGACCTTCGCAGGCTCGAAGGCTTGGAGCCGGACGGACATCCGCAGGCGCTGCACGCGGCCGTGACGCGGGCGCTCGCCACCACCACCTACCCCGTGGGTGACTTCGACACCGGCCTGTTTGTGGGTGACCTCACCAATGCCCGCGGGCTGTCATTTCACACCGTGTTGCTGCTGGGGGTGGCCGAGCGGAGTTTCCCCGCGCCGCCCCCGCGCGATCCGGTGCTGGATGAGGACACCCGCCGGGCGATCAACGCTGTCGCGACCACGCTGCCCGGTACACCCCTGCTGGCAGAGCAGCACCCGGGCTACGAGGATCTGCTGTTTCAGCAGGTGCTCTACGCCGCCCGCGAGCGGCTGTTGCTGCTGTACCCGTCGCAGGATGCGGACGGGCGAGAACGGCCGCCATCATATCTGCTGCTGCGCGTGGCGGAGGTGCTGAACGGTGTCCCGGTCGAGGTTGGGGATCTGCCACGGTTATCGTTCGTGCAGCGCATGTCCCCATCCCGGCTGGCGCCCGCCGATCCCGCAGAAGCGCTGACGCTGCTGGAGTACGACGTGGCCGAGCTCGAACGGGCGCTCGCCGCTGGCCCGCACTCAGAACGGCTCGGCTACCTTGATCAGGTTTCGCCGGAGTTCGCCCGCGCGCGGCAGGCGGTGGTGGCGCGGGCGGCCGGCGTCTTCGGCGCGCACGGCGGCGTGTTCATGGGCGCGGAGGCGCGGCAGCGGCTGGCGCGGCGGCACGGGTTGGGCAGCCGCATCCTTGCCGCCACCGATATCGAGATGTATGCCCGCTGTCCGCGCCGCTACTTCCTGTCGCGCGTGTTGCGCTTGGACCGGCCGGAGGAGCCGGAGGCGGTGCGCCGCATTCGTCCAGACGTGCGCGGCACGCTGGTGCACGCCATCCTCCAACGCTTCTACGAGGAGACCCAGGCCGCCGGCGAGCTGCCGCTGCATCCCGAGTACGAGCCACGCTACCGGCAGCGGCTGGCGGCGGTGGCTGCCCAATGCTGCGCCGAGGAGGAGCAGCGCGGGCGGACCGGCGCGCCGCTGGTCTGGGAGGTAGAGCGGCTGGCCATTGAGGAGGACCTATCCGAGTGGCTAACCGCCGAGATCGCTCTCGCGCAGGAGAGCGGCCTGATACCGGTACACTACGAGGCCGGCTTCGGCACACGTGGTGGCGCCTTGCCGGCGGTGACGTTCGATGTGGACGGCATCCGGCTTGCCTTTCGCGCGCGGGTCGACCGGATTGACCGCTCCGCTGATGGTCGCACGTTCCGCGTGGTGGACTATAAAACCGGCCGGCGCCGCGATGAGCGGGATGGGCTGTTGCGTGGCGGGACGGCGATGCAGTTGCCGGTATACCTGCGTGGCGCGCTGGCGCTCATGCCCGATGCGGACGGCAGCGCCGAGTATCACTATGTGACGCGCACTGGCACATTCGCCCGGGTGCGGTTTGACCTGGCGACGCTGCGCGAGCGGGAAACGGAGATTGCCACGGTGTTGCGGATCACCGCTGAGGGCGTGGCGGCCGGCCGGTTTCTCCCGCACCCTGGGGAGAAGGCGGAGAACTGCCGTTACTGTCCGTTTGCAGAAGTCTGTGAGCGGGGGATCGCGTCGATCTGTGCCCGCCGGCGGGACGATCCCGATGCCGCTGCTCTGCGGGCGCTGGAGGCGATTGCATGACGGCCCCGCCGGAGGGACTCGGGGACGCAGCGGCGGCGAGCCTGCTGGCTCGTGATGAGCAGGCCCGCGCCCGTGCCCGCGCGGATCTTGCCGCCACGCTCGTGGTGGAGGCCGGAGCCGGCACCGGCAAGACGACGCTGATGGTGGAGCGCATCCTGCACACGCTCCGCAGCGGCGCCGCAACCATCCCCGCAATTGTGGCCATCACCTTCACCGAGAAAGCAGCCGCCGAGCTACGCGCACGGCTGCGCGCCAAGCTGGACACCGCCGCCCGGGTAGCGGTCGCTGACGAGCGGACCCGGCTGCGGGCCGCGCTCGACCGGTTCGACCAGGCGCAGATCAGCACGATCCATGCCTTTGCCCAGGGCCTGCTGCGCGAGCGGCCGTTGGAGGTGGGTCTCGATCCCGAATTCAGCGTGATGGATGACCTGACGGCCACGCTGGAGTTTGAGCGGCGGTGGGAAGAATGGCTGGACGCGGAACTTTCGGGAGCGCCCGCGGCTGCCCGCCGGGCGCTCAATCTCGGGATGCGCATCGAGCATCTCCAGCAGATGGCGTTGTGGCTGCATCAGGAGCGCGACCTCCTATCTGAGCAGACTGCAGCCGTCCCGCCGCCGGTGGCAACGTTCCCGGCTGGAGCGCTGCCCATCCTGCAGGAGCTGGAGCAGCTTCTGTCGCGCTGCCGCAGCGAGCAGGACGCCGGCGCCCGCCAGATCCGTGGATTGCTGCGCTGGCGCGACATCGCCCTGCGGGCCAGCCCCCCGGCGCTTGAGCGGCTGCTGGCGCACCTGGAGCCGTTCAAGCCGAAGGGCAACCAGCGCAACTGGGAAGGCAGTGCTGGCGCCCGCCAGAAAGAACTGTGCACGGACCTCAACCACCAGTTGCAGGAGGCGCGCCAGGCGCTGGGGCAGTCGGCCACGGTGGCAGTGATGGGCTGGCTGGCCGGCTTCGTGCGCTGGTATGAGGCGGTACGGCGCGAAGAGGGCAAAGCCGAGTTCCAGGATCTGCTGGTGTGGGCGCGCGGGTTGTTACGCGATCATCCAGCTGTACGCGCGACCTTCCAGCGCCGGTTTCGGTACTTGCTGGTGGATGAGGTGCAGGATACCGACCCGCTGCAAGCAGAGATCGTCGCCTTCCTTGCCGAGGACGGCGCTCACGCACGGCGCTGGCAGCAGGCGCAACCGGCGCCCGGCCGGCTGTTCATCGTCGGTGACCCCAAGCAGGCGATCTACCGGTTCCGTCGTGCCGATCTGTCCGTGTACTTTGCGCTGCACGGGCTGGTCACAGCGGCCGGTGGGGAATCGCTGGCGATCACCCAGAACTTTCGCAGCGCGCCACCGCTGATCGGCTGGGTTAACCGCCTGTTCTCCCAGTTGATGGGGCCGGGTGACCCACCGTATCAGGCGGCGTATGACCCGCTGGAACCGGCGATTGCGGCCGATCCACAGTGGCCGCATCCGCGCGTGATCGCGCTGCACCTGCCCGCAGACACCGGCAGCGGCAGGCCACCCGATGCCCGTACCCGGCGGCGGCTGGAGGCGGGCGCGGTGGCGCGGCTGCTGCGCCGGGCGGTGGAGGAGCAGCACTGGCCGGTGCGCGAGCGGGGTACAGGCGGCACGCGCCCGCTGCGCTACGGTGACGTGGCGCTGCTGTTCGGCGCGATGACCGACGTGGACCTGTTCGAGGATGCCCTGCGTGAAGCCGGGGTGCCATACCGCATGGAAGGCGGGCGCCTGTTCTATGACCGCCAGGAGGTGCGCGACCTGACGAACGCGCTAACTGCGGTGGACGACCCCACCGACGGTATCGCCCTCACCGCCACGCTGCTTTCTGCGCCGTTCGGCTTCACCCAGGAAGAGCTGTTCCTGTACGTGGACAGCGGCGGGCGGTTGGACTACCTCACGCAGCCAGACGCGGAGTGGCCGCACCTCCGCGCCGCCTTCGCCCTGCTGCGCGATCTGCACGACCGCCGGAATGTGGACCCGCCGGCGCAGGTCGTCGAGCGGCTGATTGCCGGCGCGCGGATGGCGGAGCTGGCGCTGCTGGCTGACGGTGGGGAGCAGGCGGCGGGGAACCTGTTTAAGGTGATGGAGCAGGCGCGGGCGTTTGGTGGCGCCGGCCGGCCGTTTCGTGCCTTTGTGCGCTGGCTGGCGGGGGCACGGGCGCGCACCGCCCGCGAATCCGACGTGGCCATCTCCGAGGAGGGGGCGGACGCCGTACGGCTGATGACGATGCACGCGGCCAAGGGGCTGGAGTTTCCGGTCGTGGTGCTGGCCAACACCCGCGCGCGGAGCCGGCCCGAGCCCTGCGTCGTGGACCGCGTGACTGGCATCATCGACCTGCGGGCGGGCGACGAGTCCACCATCTTTCGCACACCCGGCTACGACGATGCTTCCGCACGCGATCTACGCCATGCTGAAGCCGAGCGGCGGCGGCTGCTGTACGTCGCCTGCACACGCGCTGCGGATCATCTGGTCATCCCCGTCCACCCGGGCAGCGTCGCGGAGCTGGGGTTAGCGGTGGCATCCGGCGATGTGCTGGATCTCGACGCGGCGGATCTTTGGCGTGAGCCGGCGGAGGTGCCCGCCATGCGGCTTACGATCACCACCGGTCCCGAATCGGCACAGGCGCTGGCCGAACGTCAGGCCTGGCAGGCGGCCAGGGCTGCACGATGGGGTGGCGCCGTGGCAGCGGCGGATCAACCGGACGCGACCGGCCCGGCACGGGCGGTGCGCGACGCGCTGGACCAACTGGCAGGCGAACTCGACGGCGCAGATGCCGTAACCTCGGCCGCTGCCGATGCCGCCGAGAATGAGGCAATGGCGCCCCAGACCAGTGCGGTGGCAGCGTTGCTCCGTGCCTGCCTGGACACACCTCCGCTGCGCGCTGCCGCCCGTGACCCGCGGGCACTGTGGAACCGCCCGCTGGGCCATGATCGGATCGACCTGCTGTATGCCACGTCCGGCGGCTACGCACTGGTGTGCTACCGGCTGCCCGATGAACCGCGTGACGAACCCGCCGCTCGCCTGCTTGCCGCCACCATCAGCGAACGGCTGGGCCGCCCCGTCACCGAGATTTGGCTGTTGTTCCTGGCCACCGCCGAGGCTGAGCGGATTGCGGAGCGCTGAGCAGGTCACGCCGGCCCCGAGTGATCTCTGACACTGGCCCTGTTTTCCATCCACGGGGCCCGCCGGCAGCCAGGCCGGCAGGGCGGCGAGGGCGTTCGTACCGGCCGTCCTATGCCGCTCGCTGCTACGCTGGTCGAAGGCGGCACAGTAATCGTCGCGCGGCGCCCGGCTAATGGGGAAACAGCACCTCAGCAGCGCCGAACAGTGCCACCAGCGTGCCCAGCGCCAGTGCGAAGAGGGCCAGCGGCGCGCGTTCCCGTTGGGTGATCACTGCTACCGCTGCCACCAACCCGGCCGCGATTGCCAGCACGCCCGCGGTTAGCAGTGACAGGGAAAGGAAGGGGTTAGAGAAGAACGTCTCACCGCCGCGCGCGCCTAGTGCAATCGCCCACAGGAACACGGCGAAGGCGAACAGGAAGCCGCTCAGCAGCGCTACCGCCCAGCGGCCAGGCCGGGTGACCGGCATCCCCGGGATGGATGGCAGCGTCGCCGGCTGGGTATGCCGCCACAGCGTGAGCGCCCCCGCCCCCAACAGGGCTGCGGTGAGCACTGCCGCCAGAACCTCCGGCCCAGCGGCCAGCAGGGCTGAGAAGGCAAACGTGATCAGCAGCGCGCTGAATACCCCCCGCAGCGTGCGGGCATGGCTTCGCGCCCAGCGCAGCAGCCGCCGTGGTGGCACGGCAGCGAACAGCATCAACAATCCCACCGAGACATCGCCGAGCGCGGCCGCGCGGGTCCAGCGGATGCCGTCTGCCAGGCGTGGATCGCGCCCGCCCGAGGCCGCCGCTGCGTCCAGCAGGCCAAGCGCCTGGAGCAGCGCACCGATCCCCAGTACCGCCAACGCGACGCGCACGGCTCGATGCTGCAACAGCCGGAGCCATGCCACGGCGATCAGGAGAGCTGCTACTACCAGGTTGGCGATGCCGGCCAACCACAGGGCAGGCAGGGCCAGATCCGCCTCATTGGCTTCTTTCACCCAGATATCCCGTGCCGTCGGGATGGCCCCTAGGATCACGGCCAGGGCAACAGCAACTCCCATGAGCCCCGCCGTCACCAGTGCGGCGCGGCGTGGGAGGTCTGGAATCGGTGCGTGTGCGGGGGGCGCGGGCAGTGTGGCAACCATCGCCGGCCTCCCTTCGGCTGACGCCTCTACCTGGAGCGTGACCGCGGATGACCCGGCCGTCTATCGGGCAACTGCCGTGAGCGCTGTCGGGTGTGGGTGGTTACTTCGGTGCGGCGACAGCCGGACCTACCGCGACTGGGGGGCGTTTGCCCGGGCGGTGGGCGCGATACTGACGTTACACGGCTCGCACGCGAGGAACCCGTCACCTTCAACGGCAGACCCGCAGCGACTGCAACGCCATCATGGCGGCCCGGTAACGGCCGGTAGCCATGACGAGCAGTTGTCAGCCATCTCGCCCGCATCGCAAAGGAGCAGCCATGCCAGGCAAGAAACATCTGCGCGGCGTGTCTGATAAAGAGCAGCGCCAGTATGAACACATCAAGGAGTCCGCGGAGCGCTCCGGCCGCTATGGTGACCGTGCCGAAGAGGTGGCCGCGCGGACGGTGATGAAGCAGCACAACGATGAAGGTCACCGCAAGGGTGCGTGAGGTGAGCGATGACGGTAGCCACAGGCACCCGGGTGGTGACCATCGCCGGGGATGACCTCGGCACGGTCAAGGATGTCAGCGGCGATTGCTTTCAGGTCAATGCTCCGGCAGCGCCGGACTACTGGCTGGGGATGGACGCAGTACTAGAGTCGGGTGAGCGCACCGTTCGCCTGCGCGTCACCGGCGACAGGCTCGATGACCTCAAACGCAAAGGGCCGGAGAGCAGGCGGCCGGCCGGAGACGTGATCCTGTAGCCGCAGAAGAGGCGAAGATGCCAGAACGACGGTGGAAGAGCGCGGTGGTGCTGCCGCCAGAGCCGCAGCCGGACCCCAATCCTGGCCCGCCCGTCCCCCAGCCCGAGCCGTGGCCGGAGCCCGTGCCAATGCCGCCGCCCGGCGAGCCCATCCCCACCCCGGATCTCCCTCCGCCGGTACGGACTGTGCCGTAGGGTGGTCAAACGACGGCATCCCCTCAACCGCCCAGCACAGCGATTGGAGTGATGGCCGGCGCTGGTGATCACGAGCGTCATTGCGTCTGACGCGTTGCAGGCCGGCGGCTGTGGGGTTCGGGAAACGTGCAGCCCGATCCGTCGGGCCGGCCGGCTGGGTGCATGGCCACCGGCGATGCGGTGAGCACTCCAAGTGCCTGCTCGCGGGTACGTTGTCCGCGCCGGTTACCCTGCCGGCGTGTCGTAATGGTTTGTGGTAGAATTGCCGCAGGCGAACCTTCCCAGTCGCGTCCCGGTCTGCGCAGGACGTTCCTCCGTACGCACCTTGACACTCGCACCGACGACCGAAGCGTATCTCCTTAGTATCGACGGAGGTCGTCCCCATGTCCTACCCGGACCGTACCCTTACCTGCTCTGAATGTGGCGCCCGCTTCGTCTTCACCAGCGGTGAGCAGGAGTTCCACGCGAGCAAGGGCTTCACCAATGACCCGGGCCGCTGCCCCGAGTGCCGCGCGGCGCGCAAGGCCCAGCGTGATCGCTCCGGCCATGGCAGTTATGGCGACAGCCGGCCTATGTTTGCGGTTACCTGCGCTTCCTGTGGTAACGAAGCGCGTGTGCCGTTCCAGCCGCGCGGTGACAAGCCGGTCTACTGCTCCGGCTGCTTCCGAGCCCAAGGCGGCGGCCGGCTGGAGGGCGCTGCCGGCCGCACCGCCCGCTAACCCAAGCGTCGTTGTTCGCGCGGTCCTGTGCGGCATCGCTGATCGCGACGGCGGCCCGCCACCAGAGCTGCCGTGAGCGCCGATCAGCAGCATGGCAGCTCTTACCCCCGCGCCGGCGACGCGAGGCCGTCGCGCCCTTCTCCAGGGTAATTCAACCAGCCGTCAACGAGACTTCAGCGACCGACGGCTGCGTGCACGAAGAGGTAAAGATGGCACTTGATGACCGCACCGTCCTCGTACGGATTCGTGTTCCACGGGGGCCAAGGGCAGTGGAGTCAGAACGGATGGCCGGTGCGCACGCGTTGCCGGCGCCCGTCATCTTCCGCACCGCACGACTACGGCTGCCGGTGCTGCCCGAGCCGATGCCGGCGCCAGGGACTTGTAGCTTTGGAGGGGGCGCAGACACCGCCGGCTTGGCAGGTCGCAGCGAAGAAGGGAGTGCACGTGAAACGACGAACTGATGGCGGGTACCAGGGGCCGGTCACCATCATGACCAAGGATGGCAGCCCGCTTGCGCGTGCTGCCTGCCGGTACCGTGCTGACCTCGACGCCTTTGGTGTGGATCGATGGCAGGGATTCCTCCATCGCATCATTCCGGCCGGCGCTATGCAGCAGGGTGACTACCGCCTGCAATTCCCGTCGGGTGAGGAGGGCGAGATTGCCGTGATTGAACCCTCAGCATTGCTGGACGAAGCAACGTTCATTGGCCGTGGCCAGCGTCCGCTGAACCGGCTGTAAGCCGCCTGCGATCCGCTATCGCCTCAGCGAGGCGCGGCTTTCTGCCGGTCGCTGCTGCGTCCCGTGTGTCAGCCGGCGTCGGGGGTTGCCGCGATGGAAGCGGTGATGGCCACGATGGCCCCAAGCGCCAGCACACCCGGCGCCAGCAGCGGCACACCCCCCTGGAGCGACGGCCGCAGCAGGTCTAGTTCGCTCGCCCGCGGGTGAGTCTCGCGGGCAAACTCGTGGTTACCCCAGAAGTGCTGTGCCACTCCCACACCGCTGGCTGCGATGGTGACAACCATCACCGCTCGGAGCAACAAGGCGTTGCCGCGGCCGGGGCGGCGCCACGCCCAGATGATGGCGAGCAACGTGACGGCACAGAGCGCGAACGGCAGAACCTGAATGGGATCGTCCCAGTGGCTGGCCAGGAGCAACTCGATCGCTGTGCCGGCGAAGATGACGGCGGCGAGGCCGTAGAGAAAGCCCGCCAGCCGGCGCAGCCTGCCGGCGGCTGAGTGGGGCGCGAACTGGCCCCGGCCATCCGCGGCGCTGGTGGTCATGCTCTCACCGCCTTAACGTGGGGCCAGGAAGCCACGTGCCGCCTCGGCCTGAGCAGAGGGGATCACGCTCGCCAGCTTCGCTATGAAGGCATCGGTCGAGGCGTACGGCCGGGCGCTGATCAGTTGCTGCGCAACCGCCTCTGTGACACCCGGAATCTGCTGGAGTGTTGCGGCATCAGACTGGTTGGGGTCCACCGGCACATACAGGTACTGCTCCCACTGTCGCACCTGGTCCTGATTGACGTACTTCCCCAGCTCGCGGCGAAACTGGAGGATGCTGCTGTACGGCCGGTACTCGTTGAACTCGCGAACGAAGCGATCGCCGACGTTCGGGATCGTCTTGAACTGCTCCGGGGTGGCAGTGTTGAGATTGAGGCGGGTGATCGCCGGTGCGCCCGACACGGCTACCGGTGTGCTGGCTGCCACGCTGCTGGTTACCGCGGCGGTTGCCGTGCGGGTGGCCGTGCCCGCAGGTTCAGCGGGGGCGGCGGTGCCCGTGGCAGAGGATGTGACATTGGCGGCGGGCGCCGCCTTCTCCTCCGAGCCGGAACAAGCGGCGCCGGCGGCCAGCACGGCAGCCGCGAACGCGATCAGCAGTTGCGTGCGATATCCAATCATGCAGGTGCTCCCACGCCGTCTGGCGCCTGGCGGGCCCCTCCAGTCTCCAGCGGCGCCGGCGCCAATGTGTTAAGTGGTGATGAACAATCAGCCCAGTACCCGCAGCGCCGGCGGCAATCTCCGAGCGGCCGAGCGGCCGAGCCACGGGAGGCATGCAGCGCGCGTAGAAGGGGTACTAACGCCCTGAAGACGCCGAAAACCGCCCTCGTGGGGCGGTTCTCAGATTCAAAACCGGGAGCCGGCTTCCGGATTCGAACCGGAGACCTGCTGTTTACGAAACAGCTGCTCTGCCGCTGAGCTAAGCCGGCGCGCAGCATTAACGATAGCGTGCGGGATCGGGCGGGGCAAGCCGCGCTCACCGGGGCCTAGACCAGCAGTGATTCGATGAGCCGCTGTAGCCGCTGGGTGACAGTTTCACTCATGCGCAGCACGACCTGTGAGCCATCGTCGTCATCGAAAACGAACTCCCAGAAGTCCGCCTCTTCGTCACCATCGTGCGGGCCTATCGCCTGTACCACGCTCATCACGATACGGGGATGGAAGAAGAAGCCGCGCATCTGTGGCAGTTGCGGTTCCCAAGCGCCGCCGGGGCGGTAGCCGGCCTCCTGTTGTTCCCGCTCGATCTCGGCGAGGATCTGTCCCATGCCGCGGCTGTCCACATTGATGTGGGCGGCCACATCTCCGGCCATTGCCTCGATCACGAACTCGCGCGCCTCGTCCGGCGCGGTTTCCAGCTCCTCGATCTCAAGGCGTACCACATCAAAGCCAAACTCGTAAGCCAAAGCGTGTCAGCCTGTCAGTGTCTGCGCGTGTCAGCGGAAGTTGGTACAGCGGGCCACCGGCCTATGAGCGGCGGACTTCTCGCCTGTTGCCCGCTGCTCGTCGTTACCTCACCGCGGCTCTCTCGCCCGCGGCTACGCTCTCTGGCGTGAGATACTTCTCGAACCAGTCCAGCAGGTGCTGGAAACGTTCCAGCCGGTGGCGGGGCCGCCCGGAACGGGACAGTTCGTGGCTTTCGTCCGGGAAGCGGATGAACAGTACCTCTTTGCGCATTTTGCGCAGGTAGGCAAACAGCTGCTCGGCCTGCTCCATCGGGCAGCGCAGATCGTCCTCGGAGTGCATGATCAGCAGCGGCGTGGTGATGTGCTTGGCGTAAGTGAGCGGGGAGTGTTTGAGATACCAGTCAAGGTTGTCCCAGGGCAGCGCGCCGTCGCTATAACTCTCCGGGAAGGAGTGGCCGATGTCGCTGGAGCCGAACATGCTGTAATGCGTGTTCAGCGCCCGTTCCGAGCAGGCGGCCGTGAAGCGGTCGGTGTGGCCCACCGCCCATGAGGTCATGAAGCCGCCGTAGCTGCCCCCCGTGATCCCCAGGCGGCTGGTGTCCATCCACGGGTGCGCGGCCAGCGCGGTGTCGAGCCCGGCCATCACATCGGCGTAGTCGCCGCCGCCCCAATCGCCGATGACGGCGCGGGTGAAGCCCTCACCGTAGCCCTGTGAGCCGCGCGGGTTGGTGAAGATGACCGCGTAGCCCGCGCCGGCGTACACCTGAAACTCATCGAAGAACGTGTAGCCGTATTGTGTGGCCGGGCCACCGTGTACGTTCAGCAGCGCCGGGTAGCGTTGCCCTTCCTGCCAGTCGAACGGCTTCATCACCCAACAGTCGAGCGTGTAGCCCGCTCGTTCATAGCGCAGCCGTTCCGGCCGCGACAGCGCCACCTCCGCCCGCCAGCCGGCGTTGAGATCGGTGAGCTGCCGCTCTTCTGCGCCGCTTGCCTGCGCGAGGTACACCTCGGCCGGGTGCAGCGGGTCGGTGGCGGTGAAGGCGATCCGGTCGCCGTCGCGACTGAGACTGGAGCCGGTCACCTGTCGCTCACCGATGATCACGGACTGCGGAGGGCTGCTGCCATCTGCCGCCACCCGATAGACCGGCACGCTGCCCTGATCCTCGATGGTGAAGGTGACGGTACCGCCGTCCGGCGACCAGGCGAGCGCTTCACCGCCGCTGAACGGCTGGCAGGTGCGGTCTAGGTTCGGCGTCAGGCAGCGCGGTTCGCCGCCTTGGGCCGGTACCGTCCACACCCGCACGTTTCGCCCCGCTTCATTCTTGTAGCGGTGGCCGAGATAGGCGATGGTGGCGCCGTCCGGTGACCAGGCGGGAGCGGCGGCCGGGCCGCTGGAGCCTGTCACCCGGCGCGGCTCGCCGCCCTCGGCGCTGACCACGAAGATATCGGAGGCGTTGTCGAAGTCGCGGTCGTCGTGGCGGGAGGAGACAAAGGCGATCTGCCGGCCGTCTGGCGACCAAGACGGGGCGCTGTCGGAGTAATCGCCGTCGGTGATTTGTTTCGGTTCGCCGCCCTCGGCGGAGATGATGAAGATGTGCGGGCGGCGGTCGTAGACGAAGCCCTCACCGTTCATCTTGTACTTGAGTGTGGTGATCACCCGGGCGGGCTTGCTCTTGGCCTTTTCGGCCTCGTCCTCCGGCTCCTCCCAGCCGCCGGTCTTGGTGAGAAAGGCCAGGCGGGTGCCATCCGGCGACCAAACGGGGTTGGCGACGCCGCGCTTGATGTCCGTCAGGCGCTGCGGTTCGCCGCCGCCGGCGGGGATGACGTAGAGCTGCGGCCGCTTCTTCGCTTCGCGCTCGGAGATGAAGGCCAGGCGGGTGCCATCCGGCGACCAGCGCGGGGCGGTGTCACGCTTGGGGCCGCCGGTGAAGCGACGGGGCGTGCCGCCGGTGGTGTCCACCATCCAGATGTTGGATACGTACTCGTCTTTGTCCTGATTGAGCGTGGTAACTACGAAGGCCACCCGGCTGCCATCGGGCGAGAGCTGGGCATCACTCACCCACTGGATGCGGGTGATATCCTCGGGCGTCATCGCGCGCGCTGGGCTGGCGGTCATGCGGTCCTCCACGGTGCTCGATGCTCGGTGCTAGTGTACGGCAGCGCGTTCAGTCCTGATATTGCCAGGGCTCGGCGGCCGGTGGCTGGTCGCTCAGCGCAAACTGGGGCAGGGCCAGCCCATCGCCCAGCGGCTGAAATACGACGCGCACACGTCTGCCGATGGCGACGTTGCGCTCAGCCTCTGGGCGCAGATCCGCCGTCACCAGGTTGGCGATGACGCGCAGCGCCTCGTCTGCCGCCGGCACGCCACGCTGCTCATCCAGTTCCACCAGCACCAGCGGATACGGCACCCAGTCACGGAAGCCGGGCTGAATCGCCTGAGTGATGATCTCGTAGCTGTAGATCGTCCCCTCACCGGACAGGTCTGCCCAGTCAAATGACAGCGATGAGCACCACGGGCAGGCCACGCCCGGCGGATAGCGCAGCAGGCTGCAATCGCCGCAGCGCTTCGCCACCAGCCGTCCCTCGCCCGCTGCCACAAAGTACGGCCGCAGTTCCGTGTCGGCCTCGGGCAGCACCACGTTCATCGCCTTGTATTCCGGCACGGCTCGTACCCTCCGTAACTGCACCGCAGTCCGCAATGAAATGAGCAGACCGTGACGTCAGCTTTGCATCGTGGTTCCCTGCGGAAAGCTGGAGACGCGTCACAATGCCTGCCATAGCCGCCGTCCCTCGGTGAGAACGACGCGGCCGAAGCCGGGGGGCGGGAAGTGGCCGGCGGCCACCTTGGCGCCGAGGCCGGTGAGCCGCTCCCACAGCGCCTCGCGGGAACGCTGTGCCTCCTCGCCGTCGGCATCGAAGCCGGCGCGGATGCCGGGGTTGCCGACCTGTGCCGGGTGGTGTGCGACATCTCCCAGGATGAAGCCATGCTCGTCGCCGGAAGCGATTCCGACGGTGGCGTGCCCGGGGGTGTGGCCGGGGGTGGCGATCAGCGTGATCGTCCCACCAAGCCGCGTCTCTGCGTCGTACAGCTCTGCGCGCCCCTGCTCCACCAGCGGGACGGCCTGCACCTTAAGAAACGCCGAGCCTTCAATCTGATCAGCGGCGGTGAAAAACTCGTAGTCGCGCCGGCCAAAGTAGTAGCGCGCCCGCGGGAAGGTGGGGATGGCTACCCCGTTTTCAAGGCGCGCGTTCCAGCCCACATGGTCGATGTGCAGGTGGGTGATGAGCACGGCATCCACATCTTCGGGGGCGATACCCGCTTCCTTGAGCGCGTCCGGTAGCCGGCCGGGGCCGATGCCGAAGCCGGGCGCCCCGGCCGGCCCGATGCCGGTGTCAACGACCACCGTCATCCCCGGTGCGCGCACGGCGAAGCAGCCGATGGTCAGCTGGGCCACGCCCGTTGCCGCCACGTCCGGCGCCAGCTGTTCCCACGTTTCCTTGGCCACGCTGGGGAATCCAACGTTCGTCGGGCAGGGAAAGTGGCTGTCCTGCACCGCGATGATCTCGACATCGCCGACCCGCATGCTGCTGCCTGCCATTGCGACGCCTCCTCATAAAGTCGTTGCCGGCGCATAGGGTACCGCGAATCGAAGATGAGCGTCAGTGTGGCCGCTCGTCGTGAATCAACCGCCAGGCGGCCACCAGCGTGCCAGCCAGCAGCGCGGCGCTGAACAGGAACACGGCCCGTAGCCCAAGCCACTGGACGATGTGTCCGCCCAGGAAGGGAAACACGGAGAAGCCGAGCGACTGGAAGGCCGACACGACGCCGAAGGTGCCGCCTTCGCCGCCGCGGGGAGAGCGCAGCGCCACCAGCGCGTTCAGCGCCGGCAGCATCAGCCCCTGCAGCAAGCCTGAGAGCGCAATCAGGCCGACGAACGGCCAGAACGGCGGCCGGGTGGCGAACACCAGGTACAGCAGCGCCGTCCCCGCCGCCGCGGCCAGCACTACCCGCCGGTAGCCCGCCCGCCCCAGCACCCGTCCCGCCAGGATCGCCCCGACGGCTGAGGTTAGCCCCGCCGCCCCGAACGCGATCCCGGCTGCCGCCGTCGCGCTGCCCGGGTGGCTCGTCTGCTGGATGTACACGGGGAATACCGGAAACAGGGCGTTGTTGCCGCCGATTGCCAGCAGCAGCACCACGATTGTGGCGCGTAAGGGCCCGTTCGTGAGCACCGCGCGGAAGTCACGCGCCACGCCGCGGGCGATGCTGTGGCGCGCCGGTGGCCGCCGAAAGCGCTCTTTGACCATTACGGCCGCGATGCCGCCCGAGAGCACATACAGCGCACCGGTGAGCACGAAGGCGGCGCGCAGCCCCACCAGCTCCGCCAGCACGCCGCCCAGCACCGGCCCGCCGGTGTTCGATGCCTGGATGGCGGTCTGCAGGAGCCCCATCGAAGAGCCAAGATGCTCTGCTGGGGTATGAGCGGCGATCAGCGAGTTGGAGGCGGGGATGGTGCCGGCCAGCAGGCTAAACAGGGTGCGGTACAGCAGCAGATCCCATACGCCGCGGGCGAAGGCCATCATGGCCAGCGCGATACCGGCGCCGATCAGCGCCCGCAGCAACATCGGTTTGCGCCCGTGCCGGTCGGCCAGCTGTCCCCAGATCGGCGCCACCACCACCCCGGCCAGCCCGCTGACCAGGATGATGTTTCCGGTCCACGCCGCCGCTGCATCCGCATCCTCGATGCCCAGTTCCTGCACATACAGCGGCATGAACGGAAAGACGAAGTTGATCCCCAGCAGGCTGACAAAGGCCGCGATGAAGATGCCCGCCAGATTGCGTCGCCACGGGAACGGCGCCTCGGTCGGGCGGCGCGGTGTGCTCATCTTCCGAGGGTACAGGGGGGAGCGAGCAGGGAATAGGGAATCGGTGCGCCGCTCGCCCCCTTGCCCTACGGGCATCCCCGGGGCGGCGCTCCGGATCGCCAGCGCCGTGCGCACCGGGGTACTGGCCCCTATCCCTAACCCCTCGCCCCTAATCCCTGTACCCTTCCCGTCATGAGTGCTGACGAGAGCTTCATTTCCGAGGAACTGGCCGCCCTGGTGGGTGAGGAGACGATTGCGCGCACGGTGAGCATCACACCACTACTGGTCAGCCGTCTGACCGAGACCATGCAGGACGGTGACCCTCGCTGGCAGAGCGGCATCGCCCCTCCGTACGTGCTGCTGGCGCTGGAGACCGGCATCTCCCTGCCCGAGGTGCCTGCCGCGCGTGAGAGCCTGGTGACTGGCGACGAGTGGACGGTGTACCGGCCGTTGCGCACTGGTGAGGATCTGCGGCTTTCCGGCGGCCTAGCCTCGGCGCACGAGCGTTTTGGCAGCCGCTTTGGCCACACGCTCAACCTGCGGATGGCCTACCGCTTTACGGACGCCGCCGGCGAGACCGTCGCTGAGGCCGGCCGCTCGATGATCCGCTATGCCACACCGGCCCGTGATGACCGGGAGGAGCAGCGCCCGCGCGGCTATGCGCCCGACCCGGAGGGCGAGGAGGCCGATCCGGAGGCGCTGGAGCAGGCCGGGCTGGCTGATGCCGCTGTCCCGCACGTGACGCCGCACCCACCGGCTGCGCTTCGCGCCTACGCCGAAGGTGACGAATTGCCCCCCGCCGTGTTGCGGCCCAGCCTGGACCAGGTGGTGCGCTACTGCGGGCTTACCTGGGCGTTTGTGCCGTTCTTTTACGACCCGGTGGTGGCGCGGCGGGCGGGCCTGCCCGGCACGATCCTCCCCGGCCCGTTCAAGCTGGCGCTGCTCTCCAAGTATCTGCTGGGGGTGGCCGGGCCGGATGGCTGGGTGCGTACGGTCCGTGCCGCTCACCGCCGCCCGGACCGCACCGGCCGCCCGCTCACCATCCGTGGGGTTGTTACCCGCGCTACGCAGGAGCAGGGCCGGCGCGTGCTGGACTGCGAGGTCTGGACCGAGAACAGCCGCGGCGAACGCTCCGTTGCCGGCTCTGCCGTTATCGAGATGACGGCGCAGGGATGACGTTTGTCCTGCACCGCCGGTTTCCAGCGGCCTGATGCCGCCGGCGGTGGCTGCTAGTCTGGGAACAGCGGGCACATCCATGCGCGTGCCCGCTCGCGTAGTTCCCATAATGACGCTGTTGGAGCCATTATCGATGAGGCACCGGGTCCGCCGCGCTGCCCTGCTCATGCTCCTGGCGCTGGCTACGCTGGTACCGGTGCTGCTACCCGCCCGCCCCCCCACGGCCGAGGCGCAGCGTGCTGGGGCGCTGCTGGTGCGCGATGCTTACGACCGGCTGCTAAACCTGTACGTCGACCCGCTGGATCCTGCGGCCCTGCTGGGGGAGGCGTGGAGCGGGGTGGCCGGCGCGGCGCTGGCCGCGGGTGTGGACCGGCTGCCCGCTCTGCCGCCGCTGCCTGCCGGCCGGCGCGAGGCGTGGGCGCTCTTCGCCGAGAGCTACGCCGAGCTTGAACGGCGTGTCGCCGGACAGATTCTGCCCAGCGACCTGGCCCACACCGCCATCGGCGCCATGACCGAAGCACGAAATGAGTGTCATACCTACTTCCTGACCCCTGCGCGCTACACCGCCTTCCGCCAGCAACTGGATGGACAGCAGCGGTTCGTTGGTGCTGGCATCTCGATTTCATCGACATCTCCCTACACCATCACCCGTGTCATTCCCGATAGCCCGGCCGAGCGGGCCGGACTGCTGGCCGGCGACGTGATTTTGGCGATCGACGGTGTGCCGGCCGCCGAGCACACGCCGGCCTCGCTGCGCTCCCGCATCGCCGGGGAGGCGGGCACACCAGTGTCGTTCACCGTGGCGCGGGCCGGCGAGCTGGAAGCGCGCCTCATCACGGTCATCCGCGGCGTGGTGCATGTCCCTGCGGTGGCCCATGCGCTACGTCCGGATGGCATTGGCGTCGTTACAATCAGCACCTTCGCCATCGACGGCACGACCGAGCGGCAAACGCGGGCCGCACTGCTGGAACTGGAAGAACAGGGCGCGACCGCGTGGGTGCTGGACCTGCGCTACAACCCCGGCGGCTCGGTGACCAGCGTGCTGCGCGTGCTTGGCTTGTTTACCGCCCGCGAGATCCCGGCGATCACGACCGCACAGCGCGGCCGGGCGCCGGTGGAGGCGATGCCCATCGGCCCGGCGCTGGCGGTGCAGCGGCCAATGGCCGTGCTCGTCGGGCCGCAGAGCGCCTCCGGCGCCGAGATCGTTGCCGCGGTGTTGCAGGATACGGGCCGGGCTCGCATCGTCGGTCAGCGCACCAGTGGCTGCGCCAATGCCGGCACGCTCACCGAACTGGCGGACGGCTCGGCGATGGTGATTACCAGCGCCCGGCTGCTGGCCGGCCCGTTGCAGCGCGCTGTGGACGGACCAGGTGTGGAACCCGACGAGCTGGTGACGCGCAGCGCCCCGGGCGATCCCGCGCTCGAGGCCGCCGCCGCTTATTTGCTGGCGCGCCGCGCGATGGTGGGGCAGCCGTAAGTGACGGCTGCCGCTCGCCGGCGGTTCGTCTTGCGTCGTGACTGGAAGCAGATTCGCACGGCGCACCTGGCGCCCTGAATGGTGACTGAGCGCAGCGCCGGCGCGTGCCTTACCGGCGCGGCAGCCGTACGGTGAAGGTGCTGCCCCGGCCGGGCCGGCTCTCCACCGCGATGCGGCCGCCGTGCGCTTCCACGATCCACTTGGCGATGGCCAGTCCCAGCCCAGCACCGTCGCCGGAGCGGGCCGGGTCGGCGCGATAGAAGCGGTCCCAGATACGGGGCATGTGCTCCGGCGCGATGCCGCGGCCGGTGTCGGTGACGCTCAGCAGCACGTGCTTGCCCTCTTCCGCCAGCCGCAGGACGACCGATCCCTGTTCGGTGTACCGCACGGCGTTGTCCAGCAGGATGAGCAGCAGCTGCCGCAGGCGGTCGGGGTCCGCCTGGAGGATCACCGCCGGCGCGATGTCGCCGGTGAGCGACAGCCCGCGTGCTGATGCCGCCGGCTCCAGGTCACGGATGGTGGCTGTGGCCACGTTCGAGAGGTCCACCGCCTGGCGGGTGAGCGGCGCCTGACCCGCTTCCGCTCGTGCCAGCGTCAGCAGGTCAGCCACCAGCCGCCCCAGCCGTGCGCTTTCATCGATCATGTCCTGGACCAGCTCAGCGGAATCGCCTACCGGCCGCTCTGGATGGCGGGCGAGCAGTTCGGCGTTGCCGCGCAGCAGCGTCAGTGGCGTGCGCAGCTCGTGGGAGGCGTCGGCCGTGAAAGCCCGCTGCCGCGCCAACGCCGTCGCCACCGGGCGCAACGCCCGTCCGGACAGCCAGTATCCGGCGAGCATCGCCGCTAACCCGCCGGCCGCACCGATCAGCGCCACTGCCAGCAGCAGCCGCCCGACGGCCTTCTGCACCGCCGTGCGCGAGCGTGCTGCCTGCACCACCGCCACCGGCTGGCCGTCGCGCGCTACCCGCAGGCTATACAGCCGCACCTCCCCGCCCCGACGCTCGACGGTGGCGAACCTGCCCGAGGCAGCTGATAGCGCCGCGGTCGCAGCCGGGAGGTCGGGGAGCCCGTCGCTGGTGCTCGCCACCGGCTGCAAGCTTCCGTCCGTTATCGGGAGGACAAACAGCACGAGCCCGGCGTGCTCCAGGTCACGATCGTGGTCGTCGTCGTCCTCATCCTCCTTATCTCGCCCGCGCTCCGGCGAATCCGTGGCCGGTTGCCCCGCGGCCAGGCGTGCCGCCGCGGCCTCGGCGAACAGCCGCAGCTCGGCGTCGTCCGCGCGGCCGGACTCGCGGATGCTGACGCAGGTCACGCCGCCGGCGACCAGCGCAAGCAGCAGCGCGATCAGCACGCCGTATTGCAGCATCAGCCCAAGGCGTGCCCGCGAAAACTCATTCATATGCGCAGCACATACCCCGCACCGCGCACGGTGTGCAGCAGCTTGGGCGCAAAGCCCTTGTCGATTTTGTCGCGCAGATAGTGGATGTAGATATCTACGACGTTGGACGTGACCTCCGCGTCGTACTGCCACACCCCGTCCAAGAGCTGGGTGCGGCTGAGCACATGTCCGGGGTGGCGCAGGAAGAAGGCGAGCAGGTCGTACTCACGCGGGGTTAGCTCGATCAGGCGGCCGTCTCGGCGTACCTCACGACGCACCAAGTCCATGTGCAGGCCGCCCAGTTCCAGCGTGGTGGCCGGCGCGGTTCCTGTCCGCCGCCGCCCCAGCGCCCGCAGCCGCGCCAGCAGCTCGGCTAGTGCGAACGGCTTGACCAGGTAGTCATCGGCGCCGGCATCCAGTCCGCGCACGCGGTCATCAACGGCATCACGGGCCGTGAGCATCAGCACTGGGGTGGGGTTTCCCTCTGCGCGGAGGTTGCGGCACACGGCGAATCCGTCGCGGCCGGGAAGCATCACGTCGAGCACGATGGCGTCGTAGTCACCGGCGCGCGCCATCGCCTCGCCGTCCGGCCCGGTGGCGGCGGTATCGACACTGTGGCGCTCATCCTCCAGCGCCCGCCGCAACATCCGTGCCAGTCGTGGTTCGTCTTCAACCACCAGCACTCGCATGCCATCACCCTCGCCGCCAGCGTAGCGCGCCGGCCGGCTCCCACCATGAGAGAACTCTCATCGTCCGCTCAGGATGCTCTCATGCCCGCTGCGTAGCGTGAATCTCACAAGCACAGCAGCAGGAGCGCGAGATGAAAGGACCGTATGCGATGGCCGCCGCCGGGGCGCTGACGGCGGTCGTGCTGGCCGGAGTCGTGGGGCTGGGCGCGCGGGGCGGAGGGTTCGGCATCGGGGGCGAGGACGAAGAGCACTGGCAGGCGGCGCCGGCGGTCGTGACCGAAGGGGCGCCGGCGGCTGATGCAGGGGCTCCGGCCCTGGAGCGCGTCCGCCGCCACGACGACGACGATGACGATGACCGGCGCGAGCGCCGGCACAGCCGGGAGCGGGACGATGACGACGAAGACGATGACGACTAATGCGCGGGCCCAGCGCAACCGGGCGCTGAAGCAGCGGGCGACAGCGGCCAGCCTGGGAGTAATGCTGGGAGCGTTCGGGCTGATCGCCGCGACACTACCGGCGGGCAGCGGTGTCGGGCCCGGCGCTGCCAGTACACCGATTGAGCAGCCACCGGCGCTCAGCGCCCCGGCGGAGGTCTCCGCCACTACGCCACGTGCCGCCCAACCGGTTCGGCGGGTGCGCACCCGACAGTCGTGAGGCGGCGTGATGCTCAGCCAATCGTTCCCGGCATTTGGCACCGATGTGACGCTGCAGGTGTGGCCGCGGCCACCCGCGCGGACCCGGGCGGAGGCGGCGCTTTGCCGTGCTATCGCCTTCCTGCGGCGTGCCGAGCGACGGCTGTCGCGCTTCGACCCCGGCAGCGAGCTGTCGCGCCTGAACCACGCCGCCGGTCGCCCGGTGCGCGTTTCTCCGGTGACGTTCGGGGTGATCGAGGCGGCCGTCACGGCAGCCCGCGCGACCGGCGGCCTGTTCGACCCCACCGTGTATCACGCATTGCTCGCTGCCGGGTATGACCGCGACTTCCGGTCACTCTTAGATGCCCAGGCATCCGGCGAGAGCAACGATGCCGGGAAGCTGAGCGGCGATCTGCCGGGCAGACGGCGCCGAGCGCGGAACGGCAGCCGGCAAAAGGTCGCAGGCAGCAGCGTGACGCCAATCCCCGCGCTCCTCGCCGGAGCTTCGTGCCAGATGGGGAAGGAGGGCGCCGCAGGATGCCGGACACCCGACTACGAGCGGGTGCAGCTCGAACCGCAGACGCGAACGGTGATGCTCCCGGCAGGGGTGGCGCTGGACCTCGGCGGGATTGCCAAGGGGTGGCTGGCGGATGTGGTCGTGCGGCGGTTGGCGCGCCACGGGCCCGCGCTGGCCGACCTGGGGGGCGACATCGCCCTGTCGCCGCTGGCCGCGAGCGTACCGGACTGGGAAATCGAAGTGGATAGTCCGCGCGGCGGCCCGGCGCTGGGATTGCTGGGGGTGCGTGGCGGCGGGGTGGCGACCTCGGGGGTGACGCGGCGGCGCTGGCAGAGCGGCGGACAGGCGCGCCATCACCTGATTGACCCGCGTACAGGCGCGCCGGCGGCGGTTGACCTGGCGGCGGTCACCGTGGTTGCGCCCTCGGCAACGACGGCCGAGGTGGTGACCAAAGTGCTGCTGCTGTTAGGCCGGGAACGGGCGCGGCAGACGGTGGTGCTGACACCAGCGCTGGCGGCCGTGCTGGTCCCACCTGCCGGACCGCCGGCATTTGTCGGGACGGCCGCCGCCGGATGGCGGCTGATGGGAACGCAAGGACGGGGGCATCATGACCGCACGTGAACAAATCGACGCGCAGCAGCGTCCGAGTGGTTGGGGCGGCGCGGCCGCGTTTGTGCTGGGGGCAGGCGCGGCGCTGGCGCTGCTGGCCGTGATTGACCTGACGTTGCGCGGCGCCGGCGAGAGCCTGCTGCTGAAGCTGCCTTGGACGCTCAGCCGTGCGGCCGGCATTGTCGCCTACCTCTTGCTTGCAGGCAGCACGCTGCTCGGACTGAGCATCAGCACCCGCCTCCTGGACCGGTGGGCGTCGCGGGCCGTGGTGTTTGCACTGCACGAGTATCTGTCGTGGCTGGCGCTGGCCGCCACCGGCCTGCACGTCGTGTTGCTATTGCAGGATAGCCACAGCGGCTTCACCCCGCTGTCGCTGCTGATCCCCGGCCTGGCGCCGTATGCGCCGCTGGCCATGGCGCTGGGGACCGTATCGCTGTACCTGGCCGTGGCGATCACCGTCAGTTTCCGGCTACGGGCGCGCATTGGCCAGCGTGCTTGGCGGCTGTTGCACTACAGCGCTTTCGCCCTGTTCGCGCTGGCCACGGCGCACGGCGTGATGGCCGGCAGCAGCACCGGCGCATCTGCCATGCAGTGGCTCTACCTGGTCAGTGGCGGTGCGGTGCTGTTGCTGACGAACTACCGCCTGTTGCGATAGGCGTTTCCGCAAAAAACCGTTCGCTTGACACTGTCGCGCGGCGTTTCCATGCTTCCCACATCTTCGGGGATGGAGAGTGTTGCCGCCGAAACGCCGGTCATCGGTCTGCCCCGCGGGCCGATGACCGGCCGGCTTCGGTCGGTCAGGAAAGGAAGCGCCTCGTCATGAAGTTCGGCATCTTCTACGAACACCAGTTGCCCCGGCCCTGGAATGATGGCGACGAACTGAAGCTGTTCCAGGATGCGCTGTCGCAGGTGGAGCTGGCCGACCGGCTGGGCATCGACTACGCCTGGGAGGTGGAGCATCACTTCCTGGAGGAGTACAGCCACTCAGCCGCGCCGGAAGTGTTTTTGGCAGCGGCATCCCAGCGCACCAAGCAGATCCGCCTGGGCCATGGCATCGTGCTGATGCCCCCTGCCTACAATGCGCCCGCGCGCATCGCCGAGCGCATCGCCACGCTGGACCTGGTATCCAACGGCCGCGTTGAGTGGGGCACGGGTGAGAGCGCCTCGCGTGCTGAGCTGGAGGGGTTCGGCATTGACCCTAGCCAGCGCCGCGCCATGTGGCGGGAGACCACCGAGCAGGTGGCGAACATGCTGGCGATGGATCCCTATCCGGGCTACCAGGGCCAGTTCTTCTCGATGCCGGTGCGCAACGTGGTGCCCAAGCCGGTGCAAAAGCCCCACCCGCCGATCTGGGTGGCCTGCTCCAACCGCGACACGATTCACCTGGCAGCGCAGCTGGGTATCGGCGCGTTGACCTTCGCGTTCATTGATCCGGCCGAGGCCAAGCACTGGGTAGACGACTACTACGAGACCTTCAAGCGGGAGTGTGTGCCGGTTGGCCATGCCGTCAACCCCAATATCGCCATGGTCACCAGCTTCTCCATCCATCAGGACCACGATGAGGCAGTACGCCGTGGCATGGACGGCTTCCGCTTCTTTCAGTTCGCCCTGGGCCACCACTACAACTTCGGCGAGCACCGCCCCGGCCGCACGGACATTTGGGCGATGTACGAGGCGGTGCGCGACAAGATGGGGATGGACTTCCTGGGCGGCGGCACCGGTGGCATCGGCACACCGGCCGAGATGCGTGCACACCTGCGCTCCTTCGCTGACTCGGGCGTCGATGCCACGGTATTCATCCAGCAGGGGGGCAAGAACAAGCACGAGCACATCTGCGAGGCGCTGGAGTTGTTCGCTGGCGAGGTGATGGGGGAATTCAAAGAGCAAGAGGAGGAGCGCCAGCGCCGCAAGATGGACGAGCTGGCGCCGTATGTCGAGGCGGCACTCGCCCGCAAACAGCGCATGCAGGAGCTAGCCGGCGACGATCTCCCCGCCTATCAGGCGTACGGCTTCAACATTGCCGAGGTGGACCTCGACAAGCTTCCCGAGGCCCAGCGCCAGCGCGCCGAGCGTATGCGCCGTCTGCGCGAGATTGTCCGCTCGATGTAGCGATCCGCCGCGGGGAGCCCGCGCCCCCCGGCCCCCTCTCCCGCGTAGCGGGAGAGGGGGTGTTCTGCCTCCATTTCCTGTTGTTCTCCGGAAGGGCCAGACTCCCTCTCCCGCTTTGCGGGAGAGGCCGTAGCTGCTTGGTAACTGTGTCGCGGCTGCGACAGTCTCACACCCGAATGTTGCCTAGATTACACCTCGGCACCACCCACCGTGTTGTAACCTTCCCGCCCATGCCGTATGGTTCGCGAGCGTCCCTCCGCGTTCTGACGCTTGTCTTGTCCCGCGATGGAGGTCTGCATGGAGCGCCATGCTACCCGCGGTCCGTTGCGTCTTGCCCTGGTGAACATGCCGTTTGCCTCGGCGCGCTATCCCTCGATCCAGCTCGGGCTGCTGCATGCGGCGGCGGAGCAGGCAGGGACGGTGGTCGATACGCACAACTTCAACCTGGCGTTCGCCGAACGGCTGGGTTGGGATGACTACGAGCTGCTGTGCCATAACCGCCTGCACATGGTGGGCGAATGGCTGTTTGCCGGGATGGCCTGGGGCGAGTGCGCCCCCGCGCCCGCGCCGTATCTGGAGCGCTACGCCACTACCCTCGATGAGGCGCTGACGCAGATGGGCAAAGACCGCGCCTGGCTGGCCGGCCTGCGTGCAGAGCTCGTGCCAATCTTCCTGGAAAGTTGCCTTGATGCGACGTCGTGGCTGAACTACGACGTCGTCGGGTTCGGCTCCGTCTTCGAACAGAACTGCGCGGCGCTGGCGCTGGCGCGACTGTTGAAGGAGCGCCATCCCCATCTCACCATCGTGTTCGGCGGCTCCAACTTCGACGACGAAATGGGGCTGGAGTTCGTGCGCACGGTGCCGTGGATCGATTACGCCGTTATCGGTGAGGGAGATGAGGTGTTCCCGGCGCTGCTCCAGCGGCTGAGCCGTGGCGAGGAGCCGCTGAGTATGGCCGGCGTGGCCCGCCGGCTGCCGGACGGCACGGTCGATTACGGTGGACGGGCGCCAGCGGTGCAGGAGATGGATGCGCTGCCGGTCCCTGCCTACAACTCGTTCTTCGCGGAGGCGGCCCGCCGCAAAGTGCCGCGCACGGCCCGCGGGCTGCCGGTGCTGCTGCCCATTGAAACGGCGCGGGGCTGCTGGTGGGGCGCCAAGCACCACTGCACCTTCTGCGGGCTGAACGGCTCCGGTATGGCCTTTCGCAGCAAGTCCCCGGCCCGTGCCCTCGCCGATATCGACACGCTGGCAGCGCGCCACCATGTCTACGCCTTCGAGGCGGTCGACAACATCATGGACCGCCGCTATGTGACCGAGGTGTTCGGGCCGCTGAGTGAGCAGCGCAAGGACTACACGTTCTTCTATGAGGTGAAGGCCAACCTCACTCCGGAGCAGCTCAAGGCGATGGCACGGGGCGGCGTTCGCCACCTGCAACCTGGCATCGAGAGCCTGAGCACGCCGGTGTTGCGCTTGATGAACAAGGGCACCACCGGCCTGCAGAATGTGCGCATGATGAAGTGGGCGCAGTACTATGGGATGCGCGTCTCCTGGAATCTGCTCTACGGCTTTCCCGGCGAACACGCGGAGGATTACGACCGCGAGCTGGAGTGGCTGCGCCGCATCTCCCACCTGCAGCCGCCGTCCGGTATCGGCCGCATCTGGCTGGAGCGCTACTCGCCCTACTTCACTCGTGCAGCGGAGGCCGGCTTCACCAACGTCCGGCCGGAGGCCACGTACGCGCACATCTACCCGGAGTACATCGACCGCGAGCGCATCGCCTACTTCTGGGAGTATGACGCGCCCGGCACGCTGCCCGACTGCGTGCACCATGCGACGGAGGCGTTCGTGCGGGGGTGGAAGGACTCCTGGAAGAGCAATGCCGTCCCGTTCCTGACGTATCAGCGCGGCGCCGGCCGCCTGACGATGATTGATGGGCGCACTCCCGCCGCGCCCGAGGTGATGATGTATGACGAGCGTGCGGCGCTAGTGTATGAGTGCTGCGCCCTCGCCGCCCGTGGCGCGCCCCAGGTGCTGGACGGCCTGCGCGCCCAGGGTTGTGACACCGACCTCGCATCCGTTCGCCGCGACCTCGACACCTTTGTCGAGCGGGGGCTGATGCTGGAAGAGGACGGACATTATTTCAGTCTGGCGTTGCCCGCGAATCCCAATTGGTGAGCGGCCCCCGGCCAGCAAGGAGGCGTTATCGGCCAATACCGGTGGTATTTCAGCGGCACGACCGGCCTAGCCGGCAGCAAGGGAGAGGGGAAATCCAGGTCATGAGCGAGACCAAGCAAGTTCGGATCACCGGCAACGACATCCAGAGCCTCAACGAGAAGCTTGTGCAGTTTGAGGATTCGCTGCCGGAGAACGAGAAGAACGTCATGGGCTGGCTGATCCAGCGCGCTTCGGAGGCGCCCGCTGACTCCGACGTGGCGGGGTACTTCAGCCAGCTCGGCTCACAGCAGTTCCAGAGCAGCGCCTTGCTGCGCTCGCCGGCCTATCGCGGGCTGGGGGCGTCGCAGATCGGTCCGATCAACCCCGGCGTGCTGGCGGGCGTCAGCATCGTCGTCGGCGTCATGTTCTAGCGCACGGCGGGGCGGAGGCACCGGCATCCGTCCCGCCACCAGCGAGGAGCTGCAACATGAGCGATGAGCGCGAGGTGCGCGTCACCGGCACCGACATCGCCGCCCTCGACGAGAAACTGAAGAGCTTCGGTGCGTCGTTGCCGGAGAGCGAACAGGCTGTCCTGGGCTGGCTAATGGAGCGTGCCGCTGCCGCGCCCGTTGACAACGAGGTCAGTGGCTATTTCAGTCAGTACGCCGCCGGCGCCTCCGCCCTGGGCAGGCAACCCCTGTATCAGAGCCTAGGCGCGCAACAACTCGCCCGCCTCAACCCCGGCCAGCTCGCCGGCGTCAGCGTCGTCGTGGGCGTTGGTGTCATGTTCTAGATACTGGCCACAGGGAGAAGGGGACAGAGGAGACGTCCCCTCACTCCCCCGGCTCCCGGACCTGCCGAGACGGCGACCTGCGGGCGAGGGGGCTGGGGGCGAGGGGCATCCACGCGCCCCTTCATCTGCCGTTCAGCATGCTGCATCGTTTCCAGAAGGTGTCCGGCCCATGACTGATACGCCGCATAGCCCGCGCGTGACCATGACCGCCATCGGCTCAACCATCGGCCGGCTCCAGGCGATGCGGGCCGAACTGCCCCCCGGCCAGGCGGCAGCGCTGGAGGAGCTGCTGCGCGCCGCCGGTGTGGCGGAGACCAACCCGCCGCAGTACAACCCCTTTCTGCCGGGCGTGCACACCGATCCTCACCCGCACTATCAGGCGCTGCGCGAGCATAATCCGGCGCACTACAGCACGGCCACCCGGGCCTGGGTGCTGACGCGTTACGCCGACGTGCTGGCTGCCTTCAAGGACCCGCGTTTGTCCTCGCAGGGCAATCTCGAAGGGCTGATGACGATGATCCCCGAGGAGGAGCGCGCCGGCGTACGCACCGTGGCGACGTTCATCACCAGCACGCTTAACCAGCAGGATCCGCCTGTGCACACCCACCTGCGACGCATTGCTGCCCGCGCGCTGGCCACCCCCCAGGTCACGGCCCGCCGCCCCGCCATTCAGCGAACGGTCGCAGGGCTGCTGGACGCCATCGGCGACCGCCCGCGCTTTGACATGCTGGATGACTTCGCTATCCCCCTACCGCTGCTGATCGCCGTCGAGATGCTGGACATCCCCGCGGCCGACCGAGACCAGATCCTCGATTGGGGCGCGGCGGTGATCCTTACCTTCAGTGAGGGCTTTGCCGGCACCGAGGCGATGCGGCGCGGTGAGGCGGCAGTGCCACAGTTGGTGCAGTACTTCCGTGAGGTCGTGGCCAATCGGCGCGCCATTCCGGGCGATGACGCCATCAGCGCCATGCTAGCCGAACCCGGCGCCACCGACGACGAGGTGATCACCCTCACCATCCAGTTCCTGATGGGCATCTACGAGACGGTGCGCCAGGTGGTGGCGGTGGGGTTGCACTCGTTGCTCAGCGCCCCCGGTGCCTACTCCCGCCTGGCCGCTGATCCGGCGCTGGTGCCGGGCGCGGTGGAGGAGTTGCTACGCTACGACGTGATCTCGCCCATCATCCAGCGCACGGCGCGTGAGGACGCTGAGGTCGCCGGTTGCCCGGTGCGCGCCGGGCAGCAGGTGATGATGCTGCTGGGTGCGGCCAACCGTGATCCCGAGCGCTTCACTGAAGCGGACACACTGGATATCGAGCGGCGGCCAAACCCGCACATTGCCTTTGGCGCGGGCATCCATACCTGCCCAGGGGCAGCGCTGGCGCGGGTGGCGGCGGGGGCGGCGCTGAGCGCGCTCATCGCCCGGTATCCTGACCTCCGCCTGGCGGGACCGCCGGTGTGGCGCGAGGAAGGGAACCTGCGCGGCCTGGTGTCGCTGCCGGTGGCACGTGGCGCGGAAGTGGTGGCGGGAGCGCCGCGATGAACGGCGGCCACGCCCGCGTCTCGATGTCCGAGGTAGCGGCCGTGCTGGAGCGATTGGGCGCCCTGCGCGACACGCTGCCCGACGCCGAGCGGGCGGCGCTGGAGCGGCTGCTGATCGCGGCCGGGATGGCTGAGACCTGCCCGATCCAGTACAACCCGTATCTACCCGGCGTGCACGCACAGCCACACCCACACTATCGCCGCCTGCGTGAGGAGAACCCGGTTCATTACAGCGCCGCCGCGAACGCCTGGGTAGTGACGCGCTACCGCGACGTGGTGGCGCTGCTGCACGACCCGCGGTTGTCCTCGCGCGGGGCGTACGAGGTGGTGATGGGCGCGGTGCCCCCGGCGCAGCAGCCGGAGGTGGCGCGCTACACCGCCTTTATTGCGGGGGCGCTCAACCAGATCGATCCGCCCGAGCATACCCGGCTGCGCCGCGCCTTTGCCGCCGCCCTGTCGCCGGAGCGTGTGGCGGGCTTCCGCCCGCGGATCGCCGCAATCGTCGCCGAACTGCTGGATCGGCTCGCAGGTCGTGACCGGGTGGACCTCGTGGCAGAACTGGCAGCGCCGCTGCCGCCGGCCATCACCCGCGCGCTGCTGGACATCCCCGCGGCAGGGCATAGCTGGTACGACACCAACATTGAGGCGATTGCTGGAGCGCTGGCGGAGCAGGGGGCGACGCTGGCGGCGATGCGGCGCGGCGATGCTGCCGTGACAGCGCTGTCTGCCTACCTGGCAGAGCTGGCGCGGACCCGGCGCGGCGCTCGGGGCGATGACATGGTGACGGCGTTGACGCGGACGGCAGGGCTGGGTGACGGTGAGATCGCCTCGCTGTGCCTGCTGGTGGCGCTGGGCTCGCACGAGAATGTACGCCATGCGGTCGCGCTGTCGGTGTGGACGCTACTATCCATCCCCGGCGCATGGCAGCATCTGACGCCCGCCGCGCTGCCGCTGGCGGTACAGGAACTGCTGCGCTGGACCGCTGTCTCCTCCCTGGTGGGGCGTACCGCTGCTGCTGATATCAGCATCGGTCACCAGACCATCCCCGCCGGCTCGCGGGTGATATTGCTGCTGGCCGCGGCCAACCGGGACCCAGAGCGCTTTGGCGAGCCGGAGACACTACGGCTGGACCGGCGGCCCAACCCGCATATCGGCTTCGGCGCGGGCATTCACGTGTGCCCGGGCGCGGGCGTGGCGCGGCTGACGTTGACGCTGACGCTGGCGGCGCTGCGTGAGCGATTCCCCCAGCTGGCGCTGGAGCCAAGGGAAATGCACTGGCGCGAGGAGCGCAACATCCGCGGGCTGGTGGATCTGCCGGTGAGGCTGGCCGGGGAGTAGCGCGGGCCACGGGCGAGCAGGACGGCAGGGGCAATGATGACGAGCACACAACAGCAGCAGATGGCCAAGAGCGCCGTGCGCGCCGGCTATGCTCAGGCGGCCGCCGGCTGGCAGCGCTGGAAGCACCACTTTCTCGTGGCGGGGCGCGCTGCCACCGAAGTGCTGCTGCTGGCGGCGGATATCCATTCCGGCCAGCGGGTGCTGGACCTGGCTGGTGGAGCGGGCGAGCCGGGTCTGCCACTGGCGCGGCGGGTAGGGCCGGAGGGGCAGGTGACGGTGACCGATCTCGCGCCGGAGATGCTGGCCGTGGCGCGCGCCTGCGCGGCCGAGGAGCCGCACCTGCGCATCGCGTTTGCCGCCGCTGACGCTGAGCGTTTGCCATTCCCCAGCGCGGTCTTTGACCGGGTGACCTGCCGGTTCGCCGCCATGCACTTTCCCAACGCCCCGGCGGCGCTGTGCGAGGCGCGGCGGCTGCTGCGGCCTGGAGGCCGGGCGGCGTTCACCGTGCTGGGGCCGCCCGCACAGACGCCGGCGTTCATGTGTACGGCCGGGGTCGTACTGCGCTACGTAACCGCCACATCGCCGGCGCCCGGCTACCCCAGCCCGTATCGCTTCGCTGCCCCAGGGGTGTTTGCCGCCCTGATGCGCGCGGCCGGCTTTTCGCAGGTAGAGGAAGGTGTGCTGACCGTGCCCTCGCCCTGGCCGGGCACACCGGAAGAGTACTGGCGTTCCCTGCCCGATCACGCCACCGGTCTGACATCGCTGCTGGAGCAGCTGTCCGCGGTTGAGCGGGCGGCGGTAGAAGCAGAGGTGCTGGCTGCTCTGCGCCGGTATGATACCGGCGACCAACTGGCGTTCACCCAGCCGATGATCGCCGTCACCGGTGTGGTATGATCGTCCGGCGCCAGGCGGCGGCAGCAACAATGGCGGTTCTGCTGGCGGTTTATGTTGGTGGTTCCCATTGAGGTTTGCCTGTCGCTGCGATCATCCCCTCCCTGTCGCTGGGATCACTCTCCCCCTGTTGCTGAGATCAGGTCCCCCTGTTGCTGTCTGCACCCCACCCTGCTGCGGCGTTCACCCGCGCCGGGCATCCGTGAGATTCGGGTTGTGGCGTCTGCGGTACGGCTGCTGAGCATGGCGGCCGCTTCGCCGGGCCGGCCGTCGCCCCCGACCAGCACGTGGGCGAACCGTCGGTAGTGATCGCCGTCTCCAGGCCGGCCGTGGATCACGGGTGTGCGCTGCCCGTCAGCCGCGCTCCTGCCACAGGTTGCCCGGGCCCGCCACCGTCAGACACCTCCACCGCGGCGGTGTATCCTCTCACTGGTCATGCAGGCACAATGCCGGGAGAGCGTGCCAGGGAAGGGAGGGTCATCATGTCCGGCCGGCTTGCGGGGAAAGTCGCCATCGTCACCGGGGCCGGCTCACGCGCACCGGGAATCGGCAACGGCCGGGCCACGGCGGTGCTGTTCGCGCGTGAGGGGGCGCGGGTGCTGGTCGTGGATCGCGACGAAGCCGCGGCCGCCGAAACGCTGGCTATGATCGAGGCCGACGGTGGCGAGGCCGAGGTACTCGTCGCGGACGTGACGCACGACGCGGACTGCCGGGCGATGGTGGAGCGGGCCGTGGCCCGCTGGGGGCGGCTAGATATCCTCGACAACAATGTCGGCATCGGTCAGGGCGGCTCGGTGGTGGCGGTGAGTGAGGAGGACTGGGACCGGGTGATGACCGTCAACGTCAAGAGCATGATGCTGACGGGCAAGCATGCCGTCCCGGTGATGGCCGCCGGTGGCGGCGGCGCGATTATCAACATCTCCTCCATCTCGGCGCTGCGCCCGCGCGGGCTGACCCCCTACTCCACGTCGAAGGGCGCTGTCATCGCCCTGACGCGGGCGATGGCCATTGACCATGCCGGACAGGGCATCCGTGTCAACTGCATTGCTCCCGGTCCGGTGTTCACGCCGATGGTGTACGGCGCCGGGATGAGCGAGGAACTGCGTGAGCGCCGCCGCCGTGCCGCCCCGCTGGGCATCGAGGGCACCGGCTGGGATATCGGCTATGCCGCGCTGTTCCTGGCGTCAGATGAAGCCCGCTACATCACCGGGCAGGTCCTGGTGGTGGACGGTGGTGTCACCGTCGCCAGTCCGGCGCGAGGATGACGCGGCGGCCCGTGGCCGGCTCAGCGGAGATCGCATGACGCAGGCAGGCATCGCCCGGGAGTTTGTCGGCGTGTACCCCGTCAACCGGCGCGGTGAGGTGCTGCTGCAACTGCGCGATGACCGGCCGGAGCTGGACGGTCCTGGCAGTTGGTCCACGCTGGGCGGTCGGATGGAGCCGGCAGAGACGCCGGAGCAGGCCAGCCACCGCGAGCTGCTAGAGGAGTGTGGTCGGGACGCCGAACAGTTGGTGCCCTTCCAGGTAGTGGAGCGCTTTCGGGAGGATAAGGGGTTCCGCTATCGCTTTCACACCTTCGGCGCGGCCGTGGACTGGTCCCTTGACGATCTGATCCTCGGCGAAGGTCAGGGGCTGGCCTGGTGGCCGGTGGCGGCGCTGCCCGAACTGCGCCTCAACCCCCTGATTATCGACAACATGCTGGCCTTCGCCGCCGGTCCGCTGCCGGCGCTGCTGGCGGAGGCAGCGCCTCCCACCTCCGGTGGTGCGCCGGCGCCGTTGCCAGAAGGTTTCGCGCGGGATATGGGCATCAAGCCCGGCGCCCTCATCGCCGTGCACGGGGCCACAGCCGCCTTTGCCGGGGCGCTGCGACGGCTGCTACCCGCGGGGGCGCGGCTGTCGGCTTCGCCGGGCGCCGGTGAGCATCCGGCCGTGACGTTGTGGTGGCCGCGCGGACCGGTCGACCCCGGCCGGTTCCTGGCGCTGGCCGCGCCGCTGGCGCCCGGCGACAGCCTGTGGGTGATGACCGCCGGCCCTGCTGCCCTCGCCCCGCTGTGGAGCATCGCCGCCGCGCTGCGCCTGGCCTACGTGGCATCGATGCCGTTCCCCGCCGGCGAAGAGGGCGCTCGTTTCCTGCGCCGTCCCGGCCGCACCCGCGAGCTGGAGTGACACTGACCAGCCGCGCGAGGCGGCCAACGGTTGACGGGTTCGGACAGGCGCAGTTCCGCGGCGGACAGGTCCACCGGCGGGCTGCGGGCGATGCTGACCATCCTGTGAAGGCCAGCAGGGCGCGCGATGCGCGGCTGTCCGGGCGAAAGCTGGTAGCATGTCCCCACCAGGAACGCAGGCGGAGGCGCGGGCGATGGAAGTCATCAACCCGATGGTGAAGCAGAAGCGGGAAGCGGCACGGC
>WBZO01000709.1_pt1 | contig 63874 bp, 64 predicted proteins | sample 5204261 | NCBI WGS metagenome assembly WBZO01 (sample SAMN12412400, study PRJNA552823) | activated sludge metagenome | isolation source: activated sludge from anammox sidestream of wastewater treatment plant... | place: USA: North Carolina | collected 2017-09
TCAGTCGTTGCTCCAGTTCAGCTGAGCCAAAACTCATCTGCATCTTCTCCTCCTCCTTGACCTTTCTTACACCTGTTCATTTTAAGAGTTTATTAAAATAACCGGGGAAGTTATGCAGGGGTCTTTCTTGTTTAAAAAGCATGGTGCACTTTGTCAAGAAAGCCTTACAAAGTACACCTCTATGAAAAATTTTTTAGGCCGTCATGCCATGATGACGGAGTAGCGCATCAATTTTGGGTTCACGTCCACGAAAAGCAATGAACGATTCAAGTGCTGGGCGACTCCCTCCTACAGCAAGAATTTCATGCCAGAAACGCTCTCCAGTTTTGGCATCTACCACCTGGCCTGCGCCATTTTCCTCGAACAGACTATACGCATCGGCAGATAATACTTCTGCCCATTTATAGCTGTAATAACCTGCAGCATAGCCTCCAGCAAAAATATGCCCAAAGCTATTGGGAAAACGGTTAAAAGCTGGTGGAATAATGACAGCAACCTGCTGGCGAATTTTATCCAGACGCTGTAGTACTGTCTCATTACCTTGTGGATCAAAATCAGTATGCAAGTGCATATCAAACAAGGCAAATTCAATTTGGCGTAAGGTTTGGAGGCCACTCTGAAAATTTTTAGCTGCAAGCATTTTGTCAAATAATGCACGTGGTAAAGGATTGCCAGTTTCTACATGGGCAGTCATACCGCGCAATACCTCCCATTCCCAACAAAAGTTTTCCATGAATTGACTTGGGAGCTCAACCGCGTCCCATTCAACACCGTTGATACCGGAAACACCTAATTCATCCATTTGCGTCAACAAATGATGTAATCCGTGGCCAAATTCATGGAATAAGGTAATTACTTCATCATGGGTGAATAATGCTGGACGTAACTGTCCATCAATGGTTACTGGGCTAGAAAAATTACAGGTCAGATAGGCAACAGGTATCTGGATTTCTGAACGACCAATTTCTGGTACTTCAATTCGGCGGCGTGTGATCGCATCATCCATCCACGCTCCTCCGCGCTTGCCAGGACGAGCATAAAGATCCAGATAAAATTGTCCCAACAAATTACCTTTGTTATCCGTAATATCAAAAAACCTCACATCCTGATGCCAACGCTGAATATGACGTGCTGATTCTGCTTCATTAATGTAGATGCTGTATAAGGTTTCTACCAGACTAAACATACCGGATAACACTTTATCTTCCGGAAAATATTGCTTAACTTCCTGATCAGAAAAAGCAAAGCGTTCAATCCGTAATTTTTCACTCACGTAAGCAATATCCCAAGCTTCAAGCTGAGACAATTTCAACTTGTCTGCTGCAAACTGACGTAATTCAGCTAAATCTTTTTCTGCATAAGGTCTTGCTTTAGCAGCCAGTTCGTTCAGAAAATCCAATACTTGTTGCGGTGTTTCTGCCATCTTAGGAGCAAGCGACACTTGTGCGTAGCAATCATAGCCTAGCAATCTGGCTTCTTCCTGACGTAAACGCAAGATTTGCTCAATCAGCGGCATGTTATCGCGGTTGACTGCTTGATCTGTACTCACTTCTAGTTCACTTGCGCGCGTTGCATACGCTCGGTACATTTGTTCACGCAAACTACGATTATCTGCATACTGCATAACAGGCAGGTAGGATGGTGCATGCAGTGTAAATTTCCAACCAGGTCCAGTTATTGAAGTATCTTTCTCGGCTGCCTCGCTAGCCGCCTGCAATATGTCATCCGGAATTCCAGTAAGCTCATTTCGATTTTCTATAAACAAGGAAAATGCATTAGTTGCATCCAGTAGGTTGTCACTAAATTTTGCACTCAATGCTGATAGCTCTTCCTGAATTTGCATAAACCGCGCCTTATCCTCAGCTGGTAACTCAGCTCCTCCCAAACGAAAATCACGTAATTGATTTTCTATAATTTTCCTGCGCGCTTGATTTAAATTACTGAACGTTGGATCGGCTTGTAACTGTTTGAACTTCTCAAACAAAACTGGATCTTGTGACAATTCGACGTAATACTGGGTAACGCGTGGCAAATTAGCATTATAAATTTCACGTAACTCTGGATTATTCATGACTGCATTTAAATGACTCACTTGCCCCCATGCACGTGACAAGCGCTCATTTACATCCACCATCGGCTGTACAAAATCCTGCCAATTTGGCGCTTCTGACAAATTTTTGACGGTATTTATCACTGCGCGGCAATCGCGCAATAGCTCATCTATGGCCGGTGTAATATGCTCATTTTGAATTTCTTCATAACGTGGCAGCGTAGAAAAATCGAGTAATGGGTTTTTCATAATTTATTAATGAAAATAATTATTATCAGTTTGACGAATTGCCTGTTCCTAAATAAATCCAAATTTCAAGATAGTTTGGATAAAGATCCATGAATATTTATGTGATTAACCATATACAACATGTCCACTAATAATAGTGAATCGAGTACGACCACACAGTTCCATTCCAAGAAATGGTGTATTTTTACCTTGACTTTTCAGCTCTGCGCTACCAACAACCCAATACATATCAGGATCGAAAATACATAAATCAGCTGGAGCATTCTCTGCTAGCCGTCCCGCATCAATTCCCAATATACGAGCTGGATGCGCAGTAATTTTCGCCAACGCTTCAGGTAATGACAATCCACTTTCAGCAGCCCACCTCAATGTAAGCGGCAGCAATAATTCCAACCCCGTAGCCCCGACTTCAGCCTGAGCAAAAGGCAACAATTTAGCATCATCATCTACAGGCGCATGATCTGAACAGATTGCATCAATCGTTCCATCCACCAACCCCGCTCGCAAGGCATCCCTATCCGCCAAACCTCTAAGTGGAGGCATAAGATGGCAATTGGCATCAAAAAAACCAATATCCATATCCACCAGATGCACATGATGGATGGCAACATCACAAGTCAGCGGCAATCCTTGTTGTTTGGCTGCACGTACTAGTGCTACTCCTTCCGCACTGGAAATCCGACATAAATGTACACTTACCCCTGTTTCCTTCATCAAAGCGAGGATATTTGTCAGCGCGATTGTTTCTGCACATACAGGAATTGCTGGTAAGCCAAGGCGAGTCGCCACTTCTCCATCGTGAGCAACACCCTGATTCACCAAATACATATCCTGTGGACGCAACCAAACTTTAAAACCAAAGGTGGCGGCATATTGCATCGCGCGCATCATGACATGCAAATTAGCAAACGATGCATCTGCCTGACTGAAGGCAACACACCCAGCGTCATGCAATTCAACCATTTCAGTCAATCGCTCACCCTTGAGTCCTTGAGTAAGCGCACCCACTGGGTAGACTCTTGTCTGATCAAGATTACGTGCACGGTGCTTTAGCATTTCCACCAAACCTGGTTCATCTAATGGCGGATCCGTATCTGGAGGACAGGCGAGGCTGGTTATCCCCCCCACCACTGCTGCCTCTAACTCTGATTCCAAAGTCGCCATATACTCAAGACCTGGTTCACGTAAACGTGCTGACAAATCAACTAACCCAGGACAGACAATCAATCCACTTGCATCTATCTCCCTAGCATCCTGAAAATATTTCGGACAAGAATCGATCGATGCAATCCTCCCTTCAGCCAAATAAAGGTCACCAATACGATCCATCCCACTACTCGGATCAATCAAGCGACCATTACGAATGCAAATATTCATAGAAGGCACAGGTATTAATTTCCAGCAAGAATCGACATAACCGCCATGCGGACAGCAATACCAAAGCTCACTTGAGGCAAGATAACTGATTGTGGGCCATCAGCCACCTCAGAGTCAATTTCTACACCACGATTCATCGGACCAGGATGCATTACGATCGCATCAGGCTTGGCTAATGCAAGCTTCTCCAATGTTAATCCGTAATACTTGAAATATTCTTCGGTACTAGGTAAATGTGCAGATTCCATACGCTCACGTTGTAGCCGCAGCATCATCAACACATCCACATCCTCCAAACCTTGTGTCATATTATGGTAAACATGCACACCGAGTCGCTCAACTTTGGCTGGCAACAAAGTTTTAGGTGCAATAACACGAATTTCTGGTACTCCTAACGTTGTTAATGCATGAATTTGCGAGCGTGCTACGCGTGAATGAAGAATGTCTCCAATAATCGCTACGCGCAATGCATGAAAATCCTGTTTGTAACGGCGAATAGTAAACATATCAAGCAGGGCTTGCGTAGGGTGTGCATGCCATCCATCACCAGCATTAATAACATGAACTTCTGGACCTACATGCCGAGCAATTAGATGGGCTGCACCACTTTGATTATGTCGCACTACAAACATATCCGCATGCATAGCAGATAAGTTATTTACCGTATCTAGCAAGGTTTCTCCCTTTGTCTGGGAAGAAACTGCCATATTGAGATTGATTACATCTGCCGAAAGCCGTTTGGCTGCAATTTCAAAAGTTGTGCGAGTTCGCGTACTTGGCTCAAAAAACAGATTAAATACTGACTTACCCCGTAACAGAGGAATCTTCTTGACCTCTCGTTCTGTCACACCAGTAAATGATTCTGCCGTATCCAAAATATGACGCAAAATCGCAACTGGTAATCCTTCTGTTGTCAGTAAATGTTGCAGTTCGCCATTTTTATTCAACTGCGGATGTATCATTACGCCAATATTCCTAAAAAATTACAGCTGTACTTAGTTACCTTAAGAGCTAACAAATGCAATCTATTCGCATCACTCACACTAGTAATCATCATCACCTTAATCGTTAGTGCGGCCTGTAATTAAAATAGGTAAATATCACCAATAGAAGTATCAAGAGTAATCAGATGAACTCTCATGATAAGCAATATGCTATCTAGCCATGACATCACGTAAATCCAAACTCAACGTCCCATCCTCTGCTTGTCTCAATTCAAGCATACTATTTTCTGGCAAAGACAGCGTGGCTCCCGTATATCGAGCAGCAATCGGCAATTCTCGCCCTCCACGATCTACCAAAACTGCTAGGTGAATGCTCGCCGGTCGACCATAATCAAACAGCTCATTCACCGCAGCACGAATAGTCCTGCCAGTATAAAGTACATCATCCACTAAAATAATTTGACTATTCTCGGCATCAAAAGGAAGTTTAGAAGGTGTAACTTGTGGGTGAAGACCAATTTTACTGTAATCATCACGATAAAAAGATATATCTAACATACCCAATGGATATGTAATTTTTAGTGCCTGATGAATACGCTTAGCCAGCCATACTCCCCCGGTATGAATGCCTACAATAGCCGTATTGTTAGTTACATCTGGTCTTATTTTCTCGATAAGCAACGTTAGCAATTGCTCAGCATCAGGAAGTTGCATAAGATGAATCAAAAAAAGTTTGAAGAATATGCTGTGCAGCAATCTGATCAAGCATCGGCCGTTGCTTCTTTCCTCTAATCCCGACCTCCTCCAGTGTTAAACGGGCAACTATAGTCGTATAACGCTCATCCTCCATTACCACTGGAATTCCAAATCGTCCCTCTAGTCGCCTTGCAAAACGCTGACATAATCGTGTTATTTCATGCTCAACGCCATCAGCATGAACTGACAACCCCACCACCAATAAAACTGGGCGCCATTCCGCAATTAATTCAGCAATCTTTTCAAAACGAGGCTTTGTCATCGCTTGATCGATTGTCATTAACGGATGAGCTAAACGTAACTCACATTCGCCGACAGCTACTCCGATGCGACGTATCCCAAAATCAAAAGCAAGTACAGTACCTGATGAAATTGAACTTGCTATGCGAGATACAGTTTTTCCAGCTGAATCAGGCATGGCCCACATCATTAGACAAATTGTAAGAATCGATTCCCAACAATGCCATAGCAGCCGGTAATCGCTCTTCAAAAGAAAGCTCAAACAATATTCGAGATTGAGCAGGTACTGTCAACCAGGCATTCTGAGCTAATTCCTGTTCAAGTTGCCCAGCAGCCCAACCTGAATAACCTAATGCCACCAGCATTTTTTCTGGACCACGACAATCAGCAATTGCCTGTAAAATATCAATGGAAGCAGTTAACCCCGTGGTTGTATTTGAGGATAATGTAAATTTCCATGTCCCAATGGGTTCGTGCAATACAAACCCGTTATCAACTTGCACTGGTCCTCCCAGCAACACTGGCAAATTGGAAGAAACGCAATCCTGGGGAGACAAACCCAATTGCGTCAACAGCTTTTCCACAGACAAATCAGTTGGTCGATTGACGATGAGACCTAAGGCCCCCTCTTCGTTATGCTCACAGATATAAGTTAATGTTTTGGCAAAAAATGAATCCTCCAATCCTGGCATGGCAATCAAAAAATGATCAGTCAGATTGATAGTTTGCATGACAGTTCGATTGTGCTATTCACTAGATTTAGCTTATTACACCCAGTATGCAGTACGTGTCATGATCCTAGAGCTAAATTTCATGGCAACCTTAACTGGTGTCGGTAACGGACTACCTCCATACGAAACCGCCATAGTAGCATGACACGCCTCATCAACTTTCATTTGTGACACAATCGCTCGACTACGAACATCCTGCTGGGGTAATCGCTGCAAGTGATCCGCCAAATGAGCTTCAACCTGACGCTCCGTTTCAGCCAAGAAGCCAAGATTCCATTTGTCCCCCAGTGCACCCGCCACTAATCCCAGTGCAAATGATCCGCCATACCATAACGGATTCAGATAGCTTTTGTGTCCACCCAGCTCTGTAATTCGACGCTCTGTCCAGGCCAAATGCTCTGTTTCTTCACGTGCAGCCTGATCTAACGCTTGCCGCACCTGTTCATTGCGTGCTGTTAATGCCTGTCCCTGATAAAGCGCCTGAGCACAAACTTCCCCTACATGATTAATGCGCATCAACGCAGCAGATTCACGTTTTTCAATCTCACTCAGCTCATTTTCAGGCAGATCTTTTCCCGGAATAGGGCGTACAGTAGCCGCTGGAGCTAATAATGTACGCAGAGCACTATCAAAACCTATAATTAATTTATCAATATTCAACATAAAAATTCCTCCATTGATTTCATCTTGCGGCGGAACAATCTGTTTTTCATTTTATACGTATTTGTCGAGCAAGCAACGTCACTGGATGCAAAACTTCTATATTTTTCCCATTTCTCACTAATCCGTTAGCAATATGTAAGGCACAACCAATATTTGCTGTCACTAGACAATCAGCACCTGTTTGCTCGAAAGCTCGTATTTTTTCGTCGAGTAATGCCTTAGAAAATTCAGGTTGATCTAGAAAATAAGTTCCTGCTGCGCCACAACATCGATTATTGCCCGGAAGTTCCACGAGTTCAATTTCTGGAATACGGCGTAAAACTGAATACAAATGCTTTGAAGCACGTAGCGTATTGCGCAATGTACACGATTCATGCACAGCTACTTTTTGTGACAAAGGCAAAAAACCAACTCCGCCCCATTCCTGGGCATCAAGAAATTGACAGATATCCCGTACTGGGACAGGAAATTTAATACCCAAGCGCGATGAATATTCCGTTAATTGAACACCACAACCAGAAGCTGTATTGATAATTGCCTGAATATTTAACTTCCCAAAAGCACGTAGATTTTGTTGTGCCAGCGCTGTTGCCACACCGATTTGTCCATGATGTTGATGAAGTGCCCCACAACATGTTTGCGTATTTGGAATATGCACCGTATAACCCAGGCGATTTAATACAAATAACGTTGAAAGCAGTGTTTCCGTATCGATTAATCTTGCGACACAACCCAGAAACATCGCCACTTCACCTCGCACAGAACCCTTAGCCGGATATAAGCTACGCCACCGATGTCCTGGCAGGTTACGCGTTGTCAGAAACAGCAAAGATTGAATCCAGACATTTCCTTCCAACATATTCGAGCGCAACAACTGCGCTACCAAACCACTATTAACCAACAAACGTAATATTGGCCGTAGTACATCGAATCGAGTTGGTTTAGCAATTAGTTCTCGTTCTAGCAAATTCCTTAGCTTTTCTCTTTTGCTTTGTTTTTCTCGCTGCAGAATAGAAGGCGAGTTTTCACGGATCAAAATGCGTGCATCATCAATCAAACGACCATAAGCGACATTACTAGGACACACATTTTCACAGGCACGACAAGTAAGACAGCGATCCATATGTTGGATAAATTTCTCATTCAATGGAATACGCCCACTCGCCACTCCACTTATCAACGCAATACGCCCCCGCGGAGAATCTGCTTCAGAACGCGTTAGATGATAGGTTGGGCAGTGTGGTAAACATAAACCACACGCTACACACCGATTGGTCTCTATCAGCAACTCTTCAAGCAAGGCATAATTTTGTTCCGATTTTTTCATCACTTTTCGCCACGTAATTTCTTTACGTTAAATGAACATTACTGCTCACGATACATATTTGAATCACTATCGAAGGCATAATCGATTATCTCGATACAGCCACCATCTTCTTTCAAAAGTGCAACTATATGATTGCAATTTAATTTACCGCTTGCTAAGCATACAAAAACTGCCATAAAATTGCAGGTTTTAGTTAACAAACAATCACTTTACACAAGGGGCAACATGGTAGTAGTAAGACTAGCAAGAGGTGGTGCTAAAAAGCGTCCTTTTTACAACATGGTAGTAGCTGATTCTCGCTGCCGCCGAGATGGAAAATTCATAGAACGCTTGGGATTTTATAACCCACGAGCTACAGGTGGCGAAGAAAGTTTGCGCATCCAGATGGATCGTCTGAATCATTGGCAATCTCAAGGAGCGCAGCTATCTGATACTGTTTCCAGGCTTGCAAAACAATTTGCTAGACAGCAAAAAACCATTCAGTCACCGGAGTAAAACCAGGTTTCTCATTAGTGAGGAACCGATGGTAGTACTTGGTCGTGTTATTGGACCACATGGCATTAAAGGTCAAGTTAAGGTTGCTCCTTTCACCGAGTATATCGATGGATTAATGGAATACCCTGCATGGTGGCTCAGTCGCGATGAGAAAAATTGGCAAATAGTGCATCTAGCTTCTTCTTTTATCCATAGTAATTTATTAATTACTACATTAAAAGAATATAGCGATCGAACGAGCGCTTCTGAGTTAAAAGGATTAGTAATTGCCGTCCCACGTAGCCAGTTGCCCAAGTTATCAGAAAATGGAGAAGATGGTTATTACTGGACTGATTTAATTGGAAGTGACGTCGTTAATGAACAAGGCGAATTTATCGGGATAGTAGCCGGGCTATTTGAAACAGGAGCAAATGATGTTTTACGCATTCAACGTTCTGATGGTAAAGAAGAATTGATTCCCTTCGTAAATCAGGTCATTAAGCAAGTAGATCTGAAATTACGACAAATTACGGTAGATTGGAAATTAGATTATTGAGCTTTATATCATGCCATTTGAATTTGACATCATTACACTGCTGCCAGAAATGTTTGATGCTGTCACGCAACATGGCGTAACAGGTAAAGCAAAAAAAAATAATTTGTATCATCTGCATACCTGGAATCCTCGTAACTATGTTACTAATCGCTACCGAACAGTGGATGACGCACCTTACGGTGGAGGCCCCGGAATGGTCATGATGGCCGAGCCACTAGACCATGCCATTACCCACGCCAAAATTCAACAAGCTAGCAATAAGATTCATAAAACGCGTGTTATTTACCTTTCCCCACAGGGTAAAAGATTGAATCACGAAAAAATTTTACAAATTTCTAAATTGGATGGAGTCATACTGCTTTGCGGCCGTTATGAAGGTGTTGATGAAAGATTAATAGAAGAACAGGTCGATGAGGAAATTTCAATCGGAGACTACGTTATTTCGGGAGGGGAATTAGCGGCTATGGTTTTGATCGATGCAGTCGTCAGGCAATTACCCGGAGCGCTAGGCGATGCACAATCAGCTAGCCAGGATTCTTACGTTGATCACTTACTGGAATATCCACATTACACTCGACCTTATATATATAAAGAAAAACCAGTACCAGAAATATTGTTGTCTGGCAATCACGCTAAAATAGAGCTTTGGCGCTTACAACAATCTATTGGCAGAACTTGGCTAAAAAGACCTGATTTATTAGCAAAGAAGTACCCCAAAGGCCTTCCAAGTAAAGAAAAGGAATTACTGGAAGCATTCAAGCAACTACAATGTCTAGCAACCACTAACCAGACAATGGATACAATAAAGGAACAGGAGCAATAAAATGAATTTGATTGAACAACTAGAACGCGAAGAAATAGCAAGATTAGGGAAAACTATTCCCGATTTCTCGCCCGGCGATACGTTAGTAGTCAACGTAACTGTAGTGGAAGGTGATCGTAAACGTATCCAAGCTTTTGAAGGAATTGTTATCGCCAAACGTAACCGCGGACTTAATTCCTCATTTATCGTTAGAAAAATATCTAGCGGAGAAGCGGTTGAGCGCACCTTCCAAACATACTCCCCTCTCATTGCAAGCATAGAAGTCAAGCGTCGTGGTGCTGTGCGCCGAGCAAAACTCTATTATCTAAGAGACAGAACTGGTAAAGCTGCAAGAATTCGTGAAAAACTATCTACACGTAGCCAGCAGCAGATCGATGTTACAGCAGAAGCGTAATATTACTTGTTGTTTCATGCGAGTGCAGACAAACAAATTGTCTGCACCCATTGATTATAGTTAGCTTAATAGCTTTTTTATCTTCTCTGGTGGTCGTCCCAATACAGCGTTTTCTCCCTTAATCACAATGGGGCGTTGAATTAAATCAGGATTCGCTGCCATCAGTTGCAATAATTCCTCATCACTTGCTGATTCTGTGCCTTTAGCGAGCGGCTCATCTACACGCAGCAAGCCTCTTACTGGAATACCCAGTTTATGAATAATCTCGCGCAACATATCAACAGTTAATCGAGTATCGTAGTAATTAATGCTATCAAATTCATTCCCACTTTCGCGAAGGATGGTTAAGGCTTCACGACATTTACTGCAAGTAGGTTTTTGATAAATAACTATCTTATCGACCATGAATCGGATCTCACCTAATTCCACATTCTTTGGAAATTGCAGCGTGAGCGGCACTGGAACCTTTTAACCCAAAGGTATCCGTTGTTGCCGTTCCTTGCGCTGAAACACCATTAATTACCATCTGATTACCACTACGTATCGCCGCTACCAGTTTATTATCCGTTGCAGAATCAGGTGCCCAGGCAGTTTCATTCTGTGTAAATAGTTTAAAACGCTGACTACCAATACTGACAGTCACCTCACTACCCGTTTTATAAGGATAGCCCGCAACAAAACTAAACACATTTTTACTTTTTTCGGCAGGGCGATGAGTAATCAATGCATAAACACTTCCTCGCTTAGTGTAATTGCCTTCCTCCTTACTAGGCTTGCCAACCATATAACAAACCTTGTTGTTTTCCTCCATATACACATAAGCGATCCAGTCACCAAATTCACCAATCGCTTTTGGTTCAGCTGCATGCGCTGCAATATTTGTCATCAAAACGGCAGATGACAACACTAATATTTTTGCAAATATTCCTTTCATCGCACCAAACTCCATAATTGCCGTACTACTTCAATAGAATTGATCAGCAACTTATTAATTACAACCTTCCATTTTATAAATGTAATACCCTTTCTGCTTAATTGCTTCAATCACCTCATCAGGCGCTTTCTGACTGTGGCAAAAACGACACTCTTCACTAGTCACTGTTGCTCCCTCTTCTCCGATTGAGGCCAACCATTCTTTAGCAAATTCAATTGCTTTTTTATCATCCCTTACATCAGTGAATACATCAAAGTGCATAGTATGTCCATGTTTGGATTTGACGTAAGTATCGTATACATGAATTTGCATAAAAACTCTCCTTACCGAATTAATAATAGAAAGATAAATAATTTAGTGATGCATTATGCCATTTTTCTGCGTGCCACGATAACGCCATCGCGCGTTGGATTCACAAAGGCATCAAACTCTGGATCGTTACAGATTAATTGATTATGCTCTTTAATCGCTCTAGTCCAACTCGGCTTGGCGTCGGTTGGATTATTCATCGCTACACGTCCATGCCACAACACATTGTCAGCAATATACAATCCACCAGGGCGAATTCGTTCTCTAGCCATCAACCAAATATCCGGATATCCTCCTTTATCCGCATCGTTATAGCAAATATCAAACTCTCCCTCCGTCTGCTTGAACACATCCTGTGCATATCCGATACAGAACGTCACTTTCTCCCATAAACCAACAGCGCTCAGGTATTGCTTTGCCATCTCCAGGTTAAGCGGATTACTATCGGTACAAATAATTTCTCCACTTGACCCAATTGCTCTGCCAAACCAATAGGCTGAATACCCATACCCACTACCGAACTCAAACACTCTACGCGCATTAATCATTTTCGCGTAAATTTCCAGCGAAACCCCAACAAGCCTACCAACAATTGGAAAATTTTTCTCCCGGGCAAACGCCTCCATTTCATCAAGGATCGGATGATCAAACTGTCTTGTCAATGAATACATATAATGCTCAATTGTCGGGTTGACGGGAATCAGTCCGTCTGTATTATCAACAACAGGTGGTTGCAGAATTGACATAGTTAAACAATACCAAAACGTTCACGAACTTTGGGGCTTGGCTTTAACCTGTAGTTTTTCTCGATCAACCAAATCGAGACCACCTTCATATCTCTGCCAATATATGATTACAGCTGTCATCGTAAGTAAAAATGGTGGAATTTTGCTATAAAGTAAAAAGGTGTCAGTAAATCCAGCTATAAAAACAAAAGATACGATTGCGCTCCCTAATAAAGTCATCTGATGGCGTCTAAACATTTTAAACCAACACCACAACAAAAAAATAAAGGCAGAAATACCCAGTAATCCTAAATGCACGCCAATCTCAATCAATTCATTGTGGAAATGTTTTGCTTCTTGAAATGCTGGTAAATCTTTATATATACCTTCTCTATAAGATTCAAAACCAGTTGCAAGATAATGCTTAGCCATACCCGAACCATGCCCTAATACAGGCGATTCGATAAAGCCATGTAAACCGATATCCCAAATTGCCAACCGATAACCTATACTTGTTTGATAATTCCCCTGCCGAAGTAATTGAAAATCTGAGCTAACCTCGCTCAATCTTTGATGAAAAACGTTACTACTTATAGCAAACAATACAACTATTGTAATAACTGAAGTCAAACAAATCGCCAATACTCTCCCCTTCACTCGATAACGCAAACAGAACATTAGCAACAGTATCGCTATTGTAAATAGTAATATTCCCCGCGCACTTTCATGAAATTGCAGAAAGAGTAATAGCAAAGCAATCAGCCACAACAACGCAGACAGCAGCCAGTTCGCTCTGGAAGAAGCAGCCCATGCCCCATAAACAGCCAGGATAACGCCAATTCCCAAAGCTGCTGAATAATTCAAATAGGACATACCAAACAGAGGATTACCCTGTATGCCGAACATCATATATTGATAGCTACCATACACTATTACTAGGAGATAACTACCGACTAACGCGCCAACTGTCCAGGGCAAACGTTTTCTATTTAATATCGAAAAAAGTGGAATAACTATCAGTAGAATGAAATATCTTTCCCATTTTCCTGACAGAGACACAGAAAAGTCACTCCATAGCAGACCAACTACCCATACTCCACAGAAAACAAGTACTCCCTGAATTAAAGGCTCCTTAAGTAAATCGAGGAATCTGGATAATCCTCTATCAATCAACCAAGCAAAAGTCAGCAGACCTATACCCCAATACACTCCCCCTCTTGGCCAAAGCGAAAAACAAAAGAACACCAATGCGAACCGTATCAGTAGCTCACGCCAGTTTAATCTAATCCAATCGTTCAAGATAAATTATGATTTACAATCAAAAACACTTAGCTAATTTTAAAAATTACTCGTAGGAATTCACTAAATAAGTGAACAAATTGAACTGCCTTATTTCTATATTAAGCTGCAAATCAGCAGGAAATGATCAAGAATATATAAAAAATAATGTCGTACGTTGATGCATAATTCACAAAGCTGATAGCTTACTAATAAAATTATTACCATACACACCTCCCGTTTGCTTTATCCTATTCACATATTTAGCTAGCCACCTTTCTCTCCACCATGAAGACAATTGCTATTATTCCAGCACGTATGGGTTCTTCACGTTTCCCCGGCAAGCCATTGGCACAACTGCTGGGGCGTCCTATGCTGGAACATGTTTATCAACGCGTTGCTATGAGCCAATCGCTCAGTGCAACTTATATTGCTACTTGCGATGAAGCAATCCACCAGGCAGCTACTGCTTTTGGTGCTCCTGTCATCATGACCGCAGATAGCCACGAACGTGCCAGTGATCGCATCGCAGAAGCTGCAGCACACACTGACGCAGATCTAATCGTCATGGTGCAGGGGGATGAGCCGATGGTACATCCATCCATGATCGATGCCGCTATTGCTCCTTTTCACCATGATCCCCAGTTAGGATGCGTGAATCTAACAAAACGTATCAATGATCAAACTGATTTTTGCAATCCCAATACAATTAAGGTTGTCATAGATCAACAAGGAAACGCGTTGTACATGACTCGCCAACCGATTCCCACACTGGCTCCTAGCGGTTTTGATGACACTGTTGCCTACAAGCAAGTATGCATTATTCCATTTACCCGGACCTGTCTGTTTGAATATAGCCAACTCTCTCCTACGCCATTGGAAAAACTGGAATCAATTGATATGCTGCGTCTACTGGAACATGGCCGCCGTGTCAAAATGGTGGAGACCAGCTACGATACACAAGCCGTCGATACCGAAGCAGACCTAGCTCGAGTTACCGAATTAATGCGCAATGATCCATTACTAGCTCACTACTGTAACCTTTAAAATTTTGACTAAAAATCCATGTCACTAAAAACTCGCCTTACTCGTCGCGAACTAACCATCGGTTCATGGATCACTCTTGGACACCCTTCGATAGCAGAAATCATGGCCAAGACTGGTTTCGATTGGCTAGTCCTTGACACCGAACACAGTGTGCTGGAACTTAGCGAAGTGCAAGCACTTATCCAAGTGCTGGATGGTCAGCGATGTCCAGCCATCGTAAGATTAACCTCTAATCATCCGGATCAAATTAAACGCGTCATGGATGCAGGTGCGAGTGGAATCATGGTGCCAATGATTAAATCTGCGGAAGATGCCCGAGCGGCAGTCAACGCGGTTTATTATCCACCCGAGGGCACTCGCGGGGTAGGATTGGCTCGCGCTCAAGGTTACGGGGCTAGCTTTCAGACATATCGACAATGGTTGCACGATAATGCAATTATTATTGCGATGATTGAGCATATTCAGGCCATCGAAAATATTGATGCGATACTCTCCACCCCAGGAATTGATGCGTACATCATCGGTCCTTATGATTTGTCAGGATCCATGGGACGACCAGGTGAGCTGGATCATCCCGATGTACAAGCAGCAATTCAAACAGTACTTGAAGCCGGTATCCGCCATCAAAAAGCAGGGGGCGTTCATGTTGTTGAACCGAATCCAAAGTTGTTACAACAGCGTATCCAGCAAGGTTTCACATTCCTGGGATACAGCCTCGATATTCGTATGCTCGATACGCTTTGCCGCACACATCTGAGCATGATTAAAGCAGCCGCATCATGAGTAAAATCGTTGTATCTACCTCATCCTTTGATTTGGATCACAATCCAGCCATCCAGCGACTACGTGATCGAGGATTTACTGTCATCGGCAACCCATACCGACGTAAGCTAACTGAAGACGAAATTATTGAATTACTTGGTACAGATACAGTAGCACTACTAGCAGGCGTGGAGCCACTTACTGAACGTGTACTGACCAATGCTCAAGCTTTACGCGTAATTGCGCGCTGCGGTACCGGGATGGATAGTGTTGATCTGCTAGCCGCCCAACGATTGAATATTAGCGTTTCCAATACCCCAGAAGCACCTGCTCAGGCAGTGGCAGAACTAACATTAGGATTAATGCTGGATTGTCTGCGCCAAATTCATCACACTGATCGTTCTGTACGCCAAGGGGAATGGCCACGCCCGCAAGGAAAATTACTAGCAGCACGTACTGTCGGTATCATTGGGTTAGGACATATCGGTCGTCGTGTTGCCACATTATGCCAAGCATTTGGTGCTACAGTCGTTGCGCACGATCCTCTTCTACAGCAAACCTCTGCTGGGGTTACACTTGTTTCTCTAGCTGATCTACTCGAGCAGGCAGATCTCATTACTCTGCATTTACCCTATTCCGCTTCAGTACATCATTTGATTGATGCTCAAGCCATCGCACGCATGCAACCCGGGACTATCTTAATCAATGCCGCCCGCGGTGGATTAGTGGATGAAGATGCCTTATGTACAGCGTTAAATAGTGGCCACATCGAGGCAGCTGCGCTGGATAGCTTTGAACAAGAGCCCTACCAAGGGCCATTATGTAAATGTAATCACGCGATCCTGACTTCCCATATTGGATCGCTTGCGCGCGAAACACGACAGCGTATGGAACTTGAAGCAGCTGAAAATTTATGGCAGGGAATGGTCGCAGTAGGATTAATCAATGAATGAAATAGCGCAAGCGATACAACCCATACAACCTGGAGAAATCGCTGTTGTTCTAGGAGCAGGTGGTTTTTTAGGTAGCCATGTTGCCGATGCACTATCTAACGCTGGTTATCGAGTACGCCTATTCGATCGTATTCTCTCCCCTTTTGCGCGATCCGATCAGGAAATGATGATTGGTGATCTCATGGATATCAATCAGGTATCACGTGCTGTTGAAAATGCAGCTGTTGTTTACAATTTTGCAGCCATTGCAGATATCGATGAAGCTAACGACAAACCACTAGCTACGGCCAATATTAATGTCATCGGTAACATGCATGCTCTTGAAGCTTCTCGGTTAGCTGGTGTTCGCCGCTTCATCCTCGCCAGCAGCGTGTATGTTTACTCAGAAGCTGGTTCCTTTTATCGCGCCAGCAAACAAGCAGCTGAACGTTTTACTGAAGCCTATCATGAACGTTACGGGATGGAATACACTATTTTGCGCTATGGATCGCTGTATGGCCGTCGTTCAGATCAGCGTAACGGTATTTACCGCATGCTGCATGAAGCTATACATCAGCATTCCATTACTTATCATGGCAGCGGAGAATCCATTCGAGAATACATTCATGTCGAAGATGCTGCTCGTATGAGCGTACAGGTACTCGCACCAGAATTTGCCAACCGCCACCTAATTCTAACTGGGCAGGAAAAAATGCGCATACGGGATGTCATGACCATGATTTCAGAAATCATGCCATGGGATGTCACACTACATTTCGATCAAGATAAACCTGGACACCATTATCAGATTACACCTTATGCATTCCAGCCACGTGTTGGCCGCAAACTGGTACTCAACGAGCATGTTGATCTCGGACAGGGACTACTGGATTGTATTCAGGAAATTCATCAACAAATCAATCATGATCAAGAAGAAAATGGAATCATTTCTTCTCCTACTGATAATTAAGCATGAGCATAATCAACTACCCAATTGATTACTGGCAGGGCATTATCTTCGATTTTGATGGTGTCATTGTAGAATCCGGTGACATCAAAGCACAAGCTTTTGCTGATTTATATCGGCATCACGGTGAAGCGATTGCGCAAGCTGCGGTAGATTATCATCGCGCGAATGGAGGCATGTCACGCTACCTCAAGTTTCACTATTTCCAACAAAATCTACTGAATAATCCCCCTCTGACCAAAGAAGAAGAGCAAGCACTTGATCAGCAATTTTCTGAACTAGTTATGAATGCCGTTATTACTTGTCAGCTAGTCGCAGGCGCAGAAACACTCTTGAATCAAATGGTAAACCGGATTCCGCTATTTGTTGCTTCGGGAACACCGGAAAATGAGTTACAAGTTATCGTTGAACGACGTAACTTGTCACGCTATTTTACTGAAGTACGTGGCTCTCCTCGTCTCAAAGAAGCGCTAGTGGCAGATATTCTGTCCACCTACCCGCTTGATCCTGAGCGCGTATTAATGGTGGGTGATGCTCTGGTAGATTATGAAAGTGCTCATCTAAATAACATTGCATTTCTTGGTCGTGTTCGCCCAGGGGATGATAATCCTTTTCCTAAATCTGTTGAAATCGTCCCTGATCTATGTCCATTAACACTTTGATCAAACGTCATTTTTTTGACAATTTAGCTTCACTTTCCGAGGCATTGGCACAATCGGCTACAATAACACTACATAATGCTATCAAACAGCACGGTCAAGTCAGTTTAGTGGTTCCAGGCGGACATACCCCCATCGCTTACCTCCCTCGGTTAGCGCAAATGGATCTGCCTTGGCAAGATGTCTTTGTAACATTAAGTGACGAGCGGTGGGTCGAGCCTACCAGCGAACAATCTAATGAACGATTGGTACGCACGTATTTCCTACAACATATACCACAGCAACCGCATTTTATCGCGCTCAAAACTGAACATAGCCACCCTGACCAAGCTGTTACAGACATCAATTCGCGCCTGCACAGGTTACCCCTACCATTTAACCTGATTATTCTCGGCTTAGGAGCAGATGGTCATATTGCCTCTTTATTTCCTGGTATGGCGCTAGATGTCAATTACCCTAGTTTGTGTCAGGTTGCTACACCACCTGCCGCTCCTTCTTTACGTATTAGCTTGAGCTTACACGCATTGCTCAATAGTGAGCGTATTGTGATAGTGATAACGGGGAGAGAAAAAAGACAACTGGTCGATCGGCTTATCCAATCGCCCGATCCGAACATACCATTTGTCCGGCTCATGCAATCCAAACCAATCGAACTATTTGAAACAAATTAGTAAAATATTAGATTTCATCATGCGCGAGATTGGAATTACTATTGGTTTGCTAACTATCAGCAATATATTCATGACATTTGCCTGGTACGCACACTTACGCGATTTAGGCTCCAAGCCATGGCTAGTAGCCGCGTTGATTAGTTGGGGGATTGCCTTCTTTGAATACATGCTGCAAGTACCGGCAAACCGCATTGGATTTAATGTACTCTCACTTGGTCAGCTTAAGATTTTACAAGAAGTTATTACCTTATCCATATTCGTGCCTTTCAGCCTACTCTATATGAAAGAGCCGCTTAAACTTGACTATCTTTGGGCAGGGCTGTGCATCTTGGGTGCGGTGTATTTCATTTTTCGTGGTGAAATAGCGGATACGAGAAGTTAGGAAAGCGCTGATTTAATCGTAAATTATCACTGCGAGCAAAACGAAGCAATCCAGTTTTTTGTTTATCAATACTTTATAGATCGCTACATCACTTAGCTACTTCTCCTTAGCCTTCCGATACCAGAAATCAAAATAACACGCTCCCAAAGGCTATCTTTCTTCCTGCCGAGAATGTTCACTGACAGATGGTTGTAACGAAGTCATTTTTAGAAACCGCGCTATTTTGATCAACAACCCTTTAATCAATCTCCACAATTTGGGTAGCAGCCAAATTGCTAAACCAATGAATATCACAAATAGAATCAGAAATAAAATTGGATGGTGTAAGGCAGTCCACAATCCACCAACTACCATTACATCTTCACTGATAGAAGCTGTCCAGTTACTTACTGGTTCAGGAGAAGTATTAATCATCAGGCGTGTGCCAGTTTTAGTAGCGTGACTGGCTGCCGCTGCGCTCCCACCGAGTATACCCGCAGCAATTTCTAAGGCGGGCGAAACATCTCCCACTGCTCCTGCTGCTAACATGGCGCCAGCTGGTATGCGCACGAAAGTTTGCAAAGCATCCGAAATACTATCCACGCCTGGTATTTTGTCAGCAAAAAACTGAACCAAGTACATGACACCTGCCGCCCCGATAACAAAAGGATTTTCCAATACTGTTAGCTCGGATGGCAAAGTAATATTACCGGTCGCTCCTCCTAAGCCAAGTATCAACAATGCCGCATATAAATTTATTCCGCTTGCCCAGGCACTTCCCATCGTCAATGCTAGCGTTGCAATCAAAGTTTCGTAACCGTTCATTCAATCAACCTTCAGTTATTCCACAAAAGATACTGCTGGTAGATACAACATGCGCTGGGCAAGCAACCCAGCACCTAGCAAACCTGCTTTTGCATTCATTACCACATGAACCGGAATAGTATGCATCAGTTCGCTGTATCGTCCTTTGTTACAAAATGCCTGAATAAAAGCGGGTTGCTGCAAAATTTGGATAATGCGTGGTGCAATACCACCTGCAATGTAAACCCCTCCTCGACACAATCCAGCCAACGCCAGATCACCAGCGTAAGCACCATAAATTTCAGCAAACAGATCGAGTGCCTTTAGCGCAACCGGGTGCTGATGTTCAAAAGCTAGCCGCGTGACAGTAGCACCATCGTCAGCATCCAGCTCAATGCTTTTCAAATGAGAGCCAGCTGTAGCGTCAGCCTGTAAAAAGTTAAAAATATTTGTCAACCCTTGACCAGAAAGCAAGCGTTCAATTGAAACCCGTTGATACTTTGTCATTAAATAGCTAAGCAGTTCAATCTGTGTGGCACTGGTTGGTGCAAAACTAACATGTCCTGCCTCGGTGGCAAGTGGCTCATCATACTGTCCACGTTTAATCAACCAGGCTACCCCCATCCCAGTCCCTGCTCCCAGTACCACACGCATCGCGGAAGTAGAAGATTTACCAGCCTGCAACATTACTAAATCATCCTGTGACAAAGCCTCAATGGAAGCCGCCATGCCTTCAAAGTCATTCACAATTTTCACAGCCGGGATCGAAAATTTTTCTGCAAGCCTGGATGCATCGATTATCCAAGGTAAATTGGTCAACTGCACTCGCTGGTTGACAATTGGCCCAGCCACTGCCAGACAAACTACTGCTGGCTGACAACCAGAACGCTTTAAAAAATCCTCTACAATACTGTCAAAATCATCGTATTGACGGCTGTCATAACGATGCTCATAAAATAGTTTAACTTCCTTATTCTCTGCCAGAGCGGCACATAACAAGGTTTTAGTTCCACCAATGTCACCGTATAGCAGATATCGATCCATCTGTTATTTCCCCCCTCGCACAGTAGAAAATATGTTATTCAGAACAAGCAGTTAGCAGTTTTTCTGGGGCGGCTAATTATTAGGATAATGCATCCATAATTTGATTAAAAGGCTGTTTTTTTAGAAAGTTATGTATATTATCTGCCAGAAGATTAATCATGCGCTGTCTGGATTCCACGCTTGCCCAGGCGGAATGAGGTGTAATAAGTAAATTAGGATATGGATAGTCCAGTAGAGGGCTACCACTGGTTGGAGGTTCTTCTTTGAGAACATCGATAGCTGCACCAGCAATTTGGTCCGAGTAGAGTGCTTGTAACAAGTCATCTTCATTAATTAAGCCACTTCTAGCCGTATTGATGAGATATGCTGAGGGCTTCATCATATTAAATTCTCGATGACCAATTAGGTGATAAGTATCTTGCGACAATGGACAGTGTAGGGTAATAAAATCAGATTGGCGGATTACTTCATCAAATGTTGTTCGGTTAGCGCGAGTGAAAGAAGCTGTTTTATGCTCAGCAATCAATAGCTGCATACCAAATGCTTTAGCTAGATTTGCTACAGCGTTACCGAGTTCTCCATATCCAATGATACCTAGAGACTTACCAGCTAATTCTGTAATGCTGAAATCAAGTGGGCAAAAATAGGTACTGGTTTGCCAGCCACCTTTTTTGATCAATTGCTGGTATTCCACGAAACGGCAAGCAAAATTTAACATAAACATGAGCGTGTGCTGAGCAACGGAACTAGTGGCGTAGTTACGCACATTACATACCGGAATATTGCGTTCTGCTGCTGCGGCAAGATCGACGTTGTTGTAACCAGTGGCAGCAACACAAATTAGTTTGAGCTGGTTTGCTGCAAATATTGCTGCTCGATCTAACAATACTTTATTACTAACAACGATTTCAGCTTCCCTGATTCGCTCGATTACTTGCTCTCGTGAAGAATTGTCATAGTAAATCCAAGGGGATACAACTTGTTCCAGCGCTGTTTGATCAATATCGCCACGCGTAACGGAACCGAAATCAAGAAAAACTGTAAGCATGATTATCAGGTAGTAATAAGAGGATATCAGGAAAAAATGTATTGAAAGCCTTTGGTATTGTCAAATGGAATAATTGAGTAGCTCGAGATTGGTCATCTAAAAAATAAAAAAGCCGATACAATTCACATTGTATCGGCTTGAATTTATCAGGTGACAATTAGGTCATTTGAGTGTTGTGATCCATTCTGCTAATGCTTTAGCGTCGTCATCACTGACATTGACGTTTGGCGGCATTGGAATTTGACCCCAGACGCCAGTGCTACCACCTTTAATCTTGCTTACCAAGTATCCAACCTCATCATCCTTACCGGCATATTTAGCTGCAACTTCTTTAAATGCTGGACCGACAAGTTTTGCATCTACCTGATGACAAGCGACACAATTGTTTTTTGCTGCTAATTCTGGGCTAGCTTGAACAGAACCTGCCACTAACAACGCTGAAGCAGCAAATACACCTAACCAAGTTGTTTTCATCAATTTTTTCCTTTTATAAATGATTAAGGGAGTGTTATTCTACCGTGAACCCTGCAGACTTGCAGTAGTTCATTCAGTGAATGAATTTCAGGAAAACAATGCCTACCCCTACATACCTGCGCACTTACCTTTCCCTTTTGGGCCAAGCACCTAATTAGACTGTTAGATGATTCCGAAAGTTCACGCGACAAAGTAACTGATATCGTATTTAGTGAGTAAGGAATCAGCGCCTTAAGCCATTCCTGCACTAGCGCTTCATCTCCCGATAATAGGATTGTTTGAGTTGGTTCCAGGAATTCTTCCAGAGCAATTAACATACTACAATGTGAGCTAGGTTGATGTGATAGTGCCTGGGAAAAAATTTGCAACGTACGTTGAGCAGATTCCAGATAACGTGATTCACCTAATAAATAGCCTAATCGCTGCAGTGCTACGGCAGCGATACCATTCCCGGCAGGTATAGCACTATCGTAACCGGTTTTAGGGCGATGAATAAGTGTTTCATGATCATGGCTGGTGAAGAAAAATCCACCAGATACTCTATCTTCAAACTGGTTGAGCAACGTATCAGCCAAGGTAGTGGCAAAATCAAGATCACGCTGTCGAAAACGGATTTGTATGAGCATCAATAAGCTGTCCAGCAAGAATGCATAGTCATCCAGATAGGCATTCAGATGTGCAGTGCCATCCTTGAAGGTTGCCAGCAAGCGGTCATGCTGCCAGAGCTTTTCACGAATAAAATCCACTGCTTGTAAAGCTGAATTGATCCATTCCTCGCGCTCAAAAATTTGTCCAGCACGCGCCATACCTCTAATCATTAGCGCATTCCAGCTGGTCAAGATTTTCTCATCTCGCCCGGGTCGAATACGTTGCTCACGTTCTTCTAATAATTTCTTACGGGCGTCGCTAATCAGCTGTTGTGCTGTTTCTGGGTGGATATGGAGATGTGTCGCAACAGCTTCAGCTGTTTGCACCACTTCAAGATGCCAATATCGCTCTTCAAAGTTGGGTGGGCGATCAAGACCATGGTGAGGCGCAATTACGGCATATTCTTCAGGAGTCAAGATTACAGCGATTGTTTTGTTATCCCAAACGTAATATTTACCTTCTTCATGCTCAGAATCAGCATCTAGCGAGGAAAAATAACCTTCTCCCATATTCATCTGCATTTCCCGCATGATCCAGGTTGCAGTTTCTTCTACAATTTTCTGAAAGAGCGGATTGCCAGTTACCAACCAGGTTTCAGCGTAGAGTGGTAGTAGCAACGCGTTGTCATACAGCATTTTTTCAAAATGAGGGATACGCCAGTAGCGATCAGTACTGTAACGGTAGAATCCACCGCCCAATTGGTCGTATAGACCACCTTGTGCCATTTTTTTTAGCGTATGCGTGACAACGTGAAGTGCTTGAGTATTGTGGTCAGTGATGTAGCGTCGTAAACAAAACTGTAGTTCAGCTGGATGAAGGAATTTAGGCGCATCACCAAATCCACCATATATTTCGTCAAACTGATTGCTTAATTGTTTCCAGGCTTGTTCAATTGGCTGCCAGGAAAGTGAAGAAATACTGGTTTCTGGCGTGGAGGTGGGCAATGATTGGTTAAGTATTTCTAATAATGCAGCATTTTGTTGCTTAATATCTGCTGCACGCGTGTGATAGACCTCTGCCACCTTTGGTAATAGCTGTAGAAAGCCTGGCATACCATGACGCGCTTCTTTGGGGAAATAAGTACCGCCAAAAAAAGGTTTTTGTTCAGGTGTTAGGAACATGGTCAGTGGCCAACCGCCTGAACGGTGATTCAATGCGTAATGTGCGCTCTGATAGATTTGATCAATGTCGGGGCGTTCTTCACGATCAACCTTGATATTGACAAAATGACTATTCATAGCTGCTGCTACTTCAGCATCTTCAAATGACTCATGTGCCATGACATGACACCAATGGCAAGCAGAATAGCCGATGGAGAGTAATATCGGCTTATTCAGTTCTCTAGCAATATCCAATGCCTCTTTTCCCCAAGGGTACCAGTCCACGGGATTTCCCGCATGCTGCAACAAGTAAGGGCTAGTTTCTCCGATGAGATGGTTAGGCATTGGATTTTCTATTCAGGTAATCAGTCGGTAACGGCGCCACGGCTAGCAGTTGATACCAATTTGGCATATTTTGCCAGTACGCCACGTGTATAACGTGGTGCGGGTGGATACCAGGTGGCTCGGCGACGCTCCAGCTCAGCTTCTGAAACATTTAATTGCAACAAACGACGATGGGCGTCAATAGTGATGGAATCTCCTTCTTGTACTAACGCAATAACGCCCCCAACAAAAGCTTCAGGTGCGACATGACCAACAACCATACCATAGGTGCCACCGGAGAAACGGCCATCCGTAATCAATCCCACTGAATCACCCAGTCCTTCTCCAATTAATGCTGAAGTGGGAGAGAGCATTTCACGCATACCGGGACCACCACGTGGACCTTCGTAGCGAATAACAACAACGTCTCCTGGTTTGATCTTGCGATCAAGAATAGCCGCCATACACGTTTCTTCAGAATCAAACACTCTGGCAGGTCCGGTAATGCTAGGATTCTTGACACCAGAAATCTTGGCTACCGCACCCTCTGGCGACAGATTACCTTTCAAAATTGCCAGATGACCTTGTTCATAAACTGGATTATCCCAGGTTCGGATTACATTTTGATCAGCTCGCGGTTGTTCTGGAATATCTTTTAACACTTCGGCAATCGTTTGTCCGGTGATCGTCAAGCAATCGCCATGCAACAAGCCGTGTGCCAGCAGCATTTTCATTACTTGCGGGATACCTCCTGCATTATGTAAATCAGTAGTAACATAACGTCCAGAAGGCTTCAGATCGCACAGTACAGGTACACGTGCGCGAATAGCCTCGAAATCATCGATATGAAAATCTACCTCTGCGGCATGGGCAATGGCCAGTAAATGGAGTACGGCATTAGTTGAACCACCCACTGCCATAACGACTGATACCGCATTTTCAAGTGATTTGCGGGTGATCAGATCACGCGGCAGAATCTGTTTTTTGATAGCTTCAACCAGTACCTCGCCTGAACGCGCAGCACTGATTCGTTTTTCCTCATCTTCAGCAGCCATGGTAGAAGAGTGAGGTAAACTCATGCCCATTGCCTCAATTGCGGAAGACATAGTGTTGGCAGTATACATTCCGCCGCATGAACCCGCTCCAGGACAGGCATGACGTTCAATTTCCAATAATTCCTGATCATCAATCTTGTGTGCGCTGTGTTGCCCGACGGCTTCAAAAGCACTCACAATTGTTAGATCACGGCCTTGATAATGTCCAGGTTTAATAGTGCCACCATAAACAAAAATAGCAGGAACGTTTAACCTAGCTAGTGCGATAAGGGCTCCTGGCATATTTTTATCGCAGCCACCAATCGCAATCACACCATCCATACTCTCTGCTTGTACACAGGTTTCAATGGAATCAGCGATCACTTCACGTGATACCAACGAATACTTCATGCCTTCAGTACCCATGGAAATTCCATCTGATACGGTAATCGTGCCAAACATCTGTGGCATGGCGCCAGCATTTTTCAGTGCATGTTCCGCACATTTAGCAAGCGAATCTAGCCCGATGTTACAGGGAGTAATAGTGGAAAATCCATTAGCGATACCAACAATGGGCTTATCAAAATCGCCATCACCAAACCCTACTGCGCGCAACATCGCACGATTGGGGGTACGCTTCGCACCTTGAGTGATAGCCTGGCTGCGTCGATTATCTGGCATATTATTATTTCCTCATGAGATGGATGTGATGAAATATGGGTTTAGCGGTAACGTCTGTTTCTACAGGTATGTTTACTGTAGCGAGTAACTGTTGCCGTATAATAGATATTTTACCGTAAGTCAGGCTACTGCCCATGCTCGTTCACCCACAATTTGATCCAATCGCGATTTCTATTGGCCCTCTTGCTATTCGCTGGTACGGGTTAATGTATTTGCTTGGTTTTTTCTTGTTCATTGTACTGGGGCGTTATCGTATCCGTCACCAACCGGGTTGTGTCTTTACTAAAGAAATATTGGATGATGCGCTGTTTTTCGGTGTGTTGGGTGTCGTACTGGGTGGAAGGCTGGGGCAGGTTTTGTTTTACGAACCCGGTTATTTTTTGCAACATCCGTTAGAAATTTTTGCAATCTGGCACGGAGGGATGTCTTTTCATGGCGGGTTTCTCGGTGTGCTCGTTGCCATGATGTGGCTAGCACATAAGCATAAGTTATCATGGTTGGCTGTTATGGATTTTATTGCTCCTCTAGTTCCACTCGGTTTAGGTGCTGGGCGTATTGGTAATTTTATTAATGGAGAGTTGTGGGGGCGCCCAACGGATGTGCCATGGGGAATGATTTTTCCTTACGCTGATAATTTACCGCGCCATCCCTCGCAGTTATATGAATTCGCCCTGGAAGGGGTTGCTTTGTTTATATTAGTCTGGCTTTATTCAGCCAAACCAAGGCCTACTGGTGCTGTTTCCGGGATGTTTATGATTGGCTATGGTGTTTTTCGTTCACTTTGTGAATTTTTTCGTGAGCCAGATGATGGTTTTCTTGGTTTAATGACTTTGGGTATCAGTATGGGGCAATGGTTATCGTTACCAATGATTGCCATTGGTGTTGTACTGATATTTTGGGCATATCGGCAAGATAGAAAACTGGCAAAAATTGCCAAAAAATCATAGCGTAAATGTAAGAATTGGGATCGATGGCTAGCATCGTCCAAACAGGTTATGTCTTTTAACTCATCGACTGACAACAACCCCTGGTATCAACTGATTACCACCAAAACAGGTAATTTATGTTTACAGCTTCTTGGTAGCTATACCCTCATTGCGCTCAATCAATCATTGCCTGTAGTTGCCAAAGAGTTGACGCAATTAGCCAACCAACCTGATCTACATTGGGATCTAACAAATATCCGTCAACTTGATTATGCTGGCGCAGTAATGTTGTGGCGCGTCTGGAATGGACTGCGTCCCGATTATTTGTTACTACGTCCCGAACAGGAAAAAATGTTTCTCCGATTGGAAAAAACAATACCGCTTCCTGAACCAATCCAGCAAAAATGGTTTTTGCCTATTTCCTTGCTTGGACAGCAGTTTCTCCGTTTTTTTGACCATTTGGCAGGCATGATCACTCTTTCTGGTCAGATTGTGCTGGATATTGTTTATCTAATTACTCACCCCAGCAGAACACCTGTACGAGAAATTTCTGCAAACTTGTATCGAACCGGTGCACAAGCGCTTGGTATTACAGCAATCGTTGGATTTTTGATCGGTATTGTATTGAGCTATCTTTCATCTGAACAGCTCCACATATTTGGAGCAGATGTCTATATTGTTAATATTCTCGGAATGAGCATTATTCGCGAGTTGGGACCGATGCTAGCTGCTATTTTGGTCGCTGGCCGTTCCGGATCGGCTATGACGGCGCAATTGGGGGTGATGCGTGTTACCGAAGAATTGGATGCATTGACGGTGATGGGGATTCCTCACAGTTTGCGACTTGTATTGCCTAAAATTATTGGACTGGGGCTTGCTTTACCATTGATTGTACTCTGGACCAGTGCAGTTGCTCTGCTAGGTGGGCTTTTGGCAGCTGATTTACAAGTAGGATTAAGCGTACATTACGCATTAAACAGTTTGCCTGACGCCGTACCAATTGCTAATTTATGGTTGGGATTGGGCAAGGGTGTAGTTTGTGGAATGGCAATTGCGCTGATTGCCTGCCATTTTGGATTGCGTATCAAACCAAATACTGAAAGCTTGGGAGAAGGAACTACTAATTCGGTGGTGACTTCAATTACGGCCGTGATCATTATTGATGCTGTTTTTGCGGTAGCTTTTTCTAATATCGGTATCCGGATTGTTAGTTGATGACACATGTTGAGCCGGTTATTGAGATTACCGGACTAATGACTCGATTTGGTAATACTGTTATTCATGAAAATATCAATCTGACAGTATTCAAAGGGGAAGTGCTGGCATTAGTAGGCGGTTCTGGTAGTGGTAAAACCACTTTATTGCGCCAAATGCTTGGATTGATTACTCCGGCACAAGGTAGTGTGAAAGTGTTGGGAGCTATCCGCTATACTTGTGGTCGTGAAGAAGAGAGAAAGCTACGTATCCGTTCAGGCGTTTTATTCCAACAAGGTGCGCTATTTAGTGCACTAACTGTTTACGATAATATTGCTTTACCTTTGCGTGAGCTACGTACGCTATCTGAATCTATCATTCGTGATTTGGTCATGCTCAAGCTGGGTATGGTTGGAGTAGAAGCACAGCATGCTCATAAAATGCCGTCGGAATTATCAGGAGGAATGATTAAGCGCGTCGCATTGGCTCGTGCATTGGCATTGGATCCGGAATTATTGTTTTTGGATGAGCCTACTGCTGGGCTTGATCCTGCATTAAGTGAAAGCTTTGTGGAACTCATACGTGCTTTACGGGAAGAGCTAGCATTAACCATTATTATGGTGACACATGATTTAGATACGTTAGTTGCAATTTCTGATCGAGTAGCCGTATTAGCTGATCGAGGAATTGTTGCGCTAGGACCAATACCTGAGATTGTGGTTAATAAACATCCCTTTATTAAAGATTTTTTTGGCGGTACACGTGGGCGTAATGCTTTACGTGCACTTGATCCTATTAATTCCAAGCCCGGACATAACGTTGTGTCCGATTTTTAAAAATATTTTTCGAATTTAAGGAAATATACGTGCCCACTACTAGTACACTGACGCTAGCTCAAATGTTGATTGCTCGGCGCTCTCTAACGCCCAATGATGATGGCTGCCAAGAAATCCTGATACATCGTTTGGCTGATCTAGGATTCAAAGCTGAGGCGATGAATTTTGGGGAAGTGGAGAATCTATGGCTGAGAAAAGGCACAGATAAACCGTTGGTATGTTTTGCTGGACATACGGATGTTGTACCAACTGGTCCCATTACCCAATGGGAGAGCGATCCTTTTACACCAACCGTGCGCGATGGTTTGCTTTATGGTCGTGGTGCGGCAGATATGAAATCTTCATTAGCTGCTTTTGTTACTGCGATCGAGGAGTTTGTTGAGCGACATCCAAATCACAAGGGTTCGATTGCATTGTTGATTACTTCAGATGAAGAAGGCCCGGCCGTGGAGGGTACGGTTAAGGTGGTAGAAACACTACAAGCGCGCGGTGAGACGATTGATTACTGTATTGTAGGCGAACCTACTTGTACGGATCGACTAGGTGACACCATTAAAAATGGGCGACGAGGTAGTTTATCGGGCAATTTGACGATCAAGGGAATTCAAGGACACATCGCATATCCTCACCTGGCCAAGAATCCTATTCATCTGGCGGCCCCTGCTATCGCAGAACTTGCAAAGACTGTGTGGGATAATGGTAACGAATATTTTCCAGCTACTACCTGGCATATTTCTAATATTCATGGCGGTACTGGTGCAACCAATGTTATTCCTGGATCCATTAACCTGTTATTTAATTTTCGTTTTTCTACAGCCAGTACAGTGGATTCACTCAAAACACGTGTGCATGAGATTCTCGACCGACACGAATTGGAATATGAACTGATTTGGGAGCTCTCCGGTAAACCCTACTTGACTCCAAAGGGAGTATTAGCCGATACGCTCAGCTCGACCATTCGCGAAGTGACTGGTGTTGAGCCAGAGCTTTCTACCTCAGGAGGTACTTCTGATGGCCGTTTTATCGCTGATATCTGTCCGCAAATAGTAGAGTTTGGTCCGTGCAACGCAACCATTCATAAAATTAATGAGTCAGTAGCGGTTGCTGATATTGAAAAACTGTCTCGTATATATCGGATCACACTAGAAAAACTGCTTCTGTAATTGATGATGTTATTGAATGATGCTCACATTACATTGCAGTATGTGAGAAATTTAGAATTATTTACAGCTAGAATTTTCGGTCAAGCTTTTGATTTTGATTATTCCTAGTTTGAGATAACACCCATTTTTTTGTCATTACTACCAAAGCCATAGTGTTATAAGGTAAATCGAAATAAGCTAAACTTAAAAAAGTTCCTCCAACAATATATCCAATAAGACTAACTTGTGCCATCGTCCCAAGTTGAGCAGCCCATAAAGTAGCTGGATCACTATTTGCATTCTTTCTTAACCACCCAGCCTCTCGGTAGGTGGTTATCCATAAAAGAATAAAGAGAAATAATCCAATGAATCCATGGTTCCCCAAGATCTGAAAATATATGCTATGTGCAGCCCGCACAAGGGCATCATACGTACCGTAAAGTGTAAAAAAATCTTGATATTGATAATGCATTCCGGCTCCGAATAAATTATGTAGCGCCACCTCCCATGCCACACCCCATGCATTAAGTCGTCCCATGGCTGAATCATCTGATTGATATGTAGAAATGGTGTGCATCCGATCCCACCATTGCTCTGGAAGCATGGGCAACATCAAAATTGTGATAATAACGATAAATATTGCTACTTCTCCCTTTTTAGGGCTCCGCCACCAAAACATCACTCCCATTCCTGCAATAGCCAGTAATGCTCCCCGAGAATATGAACCCAAAGCGGAAACGGCACACAATAGCATTACTATGTTAAGCGTGTTGCGCCAAACCTTTTTTGTTACTTGGAGACTCAAAAAATATATTAAGGGAATTGTCATAATAAGGGCTAAAGCGAACTCATTATTATCTTCGATAAAAGATCCAGGAGGTCCGAATACTCGATGATTTCCCAAGGTTATAAGTGTAAAAAAACCACCTTTTGCACCTAATATTGCCAATGAGCCAATTAGAACCCAGGCAAAAGCCATGATGTGTTCCTTAGTTTGGATCAATGCCAATGTAACATACAACATAAAAAAGATTTTTATACACTTATTCCATTGCCAATAATCCCCAGATACGTCACGACCCATTAACCAAGATAAAGTCACCCATATAACAAAAAGTGTAAAAACAATAACTGGAGTTCCAATAAATGGTGAACGTCGTTCTTTAGTAGTGACTAAGCCAAATAATGTTATACCAGCAGCAAATGCAGCGACTGGAGCTGTACTAAGTGCCCCCCAGCTGTAGCGATGTGGACTCATTGTACTTACCCATGTCCAGAGCATCACACCAATCCATGCACGGCGCAATGCATACAAACCAACCACTAGAATAATCGCTGCTATGACAATATCGCGTAAAGACAAGATAGTAATCTTCAGTTATGTTTTACTTGTAACCACTGTAAATCATGGCACGTAAGAGCAATGATAAATAAGTACTACTACGAAAAACTAAAACAGAATCTACGAATAATCTGCATAAGATCAAAAATTTTATTATGTATTATCCTTTCAAATGTAAATGACCTATTTAATAAAAAAAATATCTCTTATTCTCCAAATTAAAAACTTACTAATCATTATAGCGACCAAATAACTTTGGGAATCTCAATAACGGAAGACTTCTGCACAACTCTAGAAATTCTACTGAGAAATGGCTGAAATAATTTCGATAAAACTGTCTTATCGATTAATTTTTGAGAAAAAGAGGAGGTTTTCTGCCTTTTTCAGAGGCATGCCAATACATTGTTTCATAATGACTTGGGCGTTGACTTTGACTGTACTGAAATAGCTGGCGCGTCGCATTCCGAATAAACATTTAGCAGCACCGAAACACTGTTCGACGGCATAGCGTTTTTTTACTAATCAACTTATTCGCCACAGTTTTTGCCATGCCGAAAGCGGTTGGTTTTTATGTGCCCGGTGCAATGTGTTCCCTGCGCACATAGCCTGCTTGCGCATCGACCACCAGGTATGCGGTCGTAACTGCTTCCAGTCTGCCAGTGCGTTGATCTGCATGAGTACGCTGTCTCGCTTCAGTCGTGAGCTAGTTTAACTGAGCCAAAACTCATCCACATCCTCTCCTCCTCGTCTCTTTATACCTGTTCGTTTTAAAAGCTTATCAAAATAATTGGGGGGTTATGTAGAGGTCTTATAAAGGGAGAGTATGCGCACAGAACAGGATACAGCAGAGGTCTGCATCACCCGATCACCGCAGCCCGGAAAGATCAATATAACGTGCCAACTGTTGCGCATCGGGTGGCGACTGAAACGGCAAAACACCCAGTAGCGGGCAATCCAACCATTCAGTCAGCGTTTGAATGTTCGCTTCCAGTTGCAACATGGTTGGATCAATGGTGTTGGCGACCCAACCAGCCAGTTTCAGTCCAGTAGCTTGAATAGCTTGTGCGGTCAGCAGCGTGTGATTGAGCCAGCCCAACCGTATGCCGGCAACCAGAATGACGGGCAAATCCAACAGTTTGGCGAGATCACCGGTGTCGTAACGCTGTTCTACTACACCGGATACTGACAGCGGCACTTTGAATCCTCCCACACCTTCGACAATGGTCACATCCGCTGCTGCTATCAGGTTTTGGCAGGCTTGCTGAATCACTCGAAGATTAATCTCAACGCCAGTCTGCTGTGCTGCAATATGTGGCGCGATCGGTTCATCAAAAGCATAAGGATTGATCAACGCCCGCGGCATAGCAATGTTACTGGCAGCTTTCAGGTGTTCAACATCTAGCCAAACACCATTTTCACGTCCGGCAGCCACTGGCTTCATACCAACGACGGCGTGACCTTGTGCAGCAAACGCCTGTAGCAGCACACAGCTGACCGTAGTTTTACCGATGCCGGTATCAGTGCCAGTGACAAAGAAGCCCATTGTCATGATTACGGTTCTAATCCTAGTCTGCGCCGTGTTTCTGGCTTTAGCTGTACTTTGCGTGTTTCCGGTTTCCAGGCGTGGCCGTAAACCACTTCATACGTTGCCGGCAGTCTGCCATCTTTACGTAAAGCTTCATATTGATCCACTACTTGTTGCCATGCTGCCTTGCCCATCAATCCACGGCGCCGCCCAAGCGTGACATTACGCGCGCCAATTGCCTTGAGATCCAGCATGACACTTTTAACATCTTCATAGGTCAACGTGATGTATTCCATATCCATCACCGGCAATGAAAAGCCGCTTCCTACCAACATATCACCAATATCATGCATATCGATAAAACGATTGACATGACTAAACGGATCCACCGATTTAAAAACTTGCCGCAATTCTTTTAGCGTATCTGGCCCAAATGTGCTGAACATCAACAACCCGCCGTTTTCCAATACACGATACGCTTCGGTAAATGTTTGCCTGAGATCATTGCACCATTGAATGGCAAGATTGGACCAGATCATACCAACGCTAGCTTCGCGCAGAGGGAGTTGTTCAATATCAGCACAGATATAGCTTTTAGGTTGATGGCGTTTAAATGGCAACCAACGCTGCCAGCCAGGTAACTGTGCTGCAAGCACAGTACGCGCATGATCGTGCATGGTCAGCGCAATATCCAGCGGTATCACTTCTGCCGCAGGATAGCGCTCAATCAGTTTACGCGAGCCGTAACCGGTACCACTGCCCGCATCAATAATACGTGTAGGAACATATTTAATATATTCTAAGCGCGACAACATGCGGTCGCATATTTCTCGTTGCAATACGGCAGATTGATCGTAACTCGCTGCTGCCTGCTCAAACGACCGGCGCAGCATGCGCTTGTCGAGGACATGATCATAAAGCATCAAAACAACTCACGAATTGTTCAGGAAAAGAAAGAAACGGTGCGTGACCGCAATGGGGAAACAATTTCAATTGTGCCTGGGGCAGCAACCGCTGCATCCATTCCGCTGCACCTACCGGCGCTATCACATCATTCTGACCGTGAATCAGCAAAACAGGCTGCCTAATTTGATCCAGTTCAGTCCGCAGATCAGCGGTTTGCAGAATCTTCAGCCCTACCTGTAATGTTGCTGGTGTTGGCGGTTCAGTTTGCAGAACGCTGCGTCGCAACTGTGCCAGCACCCTAGTTTGATCTTCGCTGCCACTGACTTGCAACGTCAGGAAACGATTGAGTGTCTGTGCATAATCACGTGCCAGATTCTCCATGAAAAGCGTTAAAGTGTTTGCATCCATACCCCATGGCCAATCCGCTTGTTTAACAAAACAAGGCGTGCTAGCCACCAGTACCAGCTGCTGAATACGCTCCGGCGCCCGCATCGCTAATCGCATTGCTACTTGTCCACCAAGTGACCAACCGCAGACGCTGTAATGATCAGGCACATAACGCTCGATTACCTCAGTCATCTGCTCCAGCGATTCCAACGCGCACCCTCGACTGGCACCGTGACCAGGCAAGTCAATCCGATGCACCCGAAAACATTGAGATAACGCTGCTATCACAGTATCCCACACGCCACTGTGCATCGCCCAACCGTGCAATAACACTAAATCAGGACCCCTGCCACTGGTTTCCACATGTAATTGGACCATATCAGCAATATCCGGCTAGATCATGTAATGCGACACTCAATTGATCAACATCTTCTATGGTATGCGCAGCAGATAAACTAATCCGTAGTCGCGCCATGCCTTGCGGCACAGTCGGCGGTCGAATCGCGGGCACCCAGATACTGCGCTTGCGCAACGCTTGATCTAATTGCACAGCTTGCTGGCTTTCTCCAACCAAGAGCGGTTGTATCGGTGTATCGGAAGGCAACAACTTCCAGGGAAGTGATTGCAGTTTTTGCCGTAATCGCGTGCGCAATTGTGCAAGTTGCTCTCGCCGCCAGCTATCCTGACGCATCAGCCGTAAACTAGTTAACAAAGCATGTGCCAACAATGGCGCAGCCGCCGTGGTATAGCTATAAGTACGACCATGCTGAATCAGTGTTTCTATAATGGGCACCTGCGCAGCCACGAAAGCACCAGATACACCAGCAGCCTTGCCAAGTGTTGCCATATAAATCAGATGCGGGCAATCGCGTTCTACTTCCTGTGGAGTATATAAACTGCCTCGGCCTTGCTCATCCAACACTCCTAAACCGTGCGCATCATCCAGCAATAGCCAGGCATCAAAACGCTGGCACAACGCCAACAACTCAGCAATTGGCGCTTGATCACCATCCATACTGAACACAGCATCGGTAATCACCAATTTACGTCCTGATGATACTGTCTTGAGCCGTTGTTCCAGCACAGCAAGATCAAGATGCGGATAACGTACGAAGCGAGCGCGTGACAGCAATGCGGCATCATTCAGCGAAGCATGATTAAGACGATCTGCAAAGATGGTATCCTCTCGCCCTACCAACGCAGTCACTACTGCTATATTGGCCATGTAGCCAGTAGAAAATAATAAGGCACGCTCAAGCCCGACATATTCTGCCAGTGCTGCTTCCAACTCATGATGCGCACGTGAATGACCACTGATTAAATGAGAGGCACCTGAGCCTACGCCATAACGTTGTGCTCCTTCTGCCACTGCCTCAATCAGCGCAGGATGATTCGCCAATCCAAGATAATCATTACTACAAAATGCCAGGAAATTCTGCCCATCAATCGTTACATGGGGAGATTGTGGCCCTGCTAACACTGGGCGAGTACGATACAACCCATCCAGTTTACGTTGCTGAAGCGCTTCTGTTAAATCCGGCAGCATTATGGCTGGAGTGCATGTAGTCCCAGTTTCTTAAGGAGCGCCATATCTTGCTCTGTATCCGGATTACCAGTGGTGAGCAATTTATCACCATAAAAAATAGAATTTGCTCCGGCCAGAAAACATAATGCTTGAATCGCTTCTGACATCTGTCGACGGCCTGCTGAAAGTCTCACCTTGGCCAAAGGCATAGTGATACGTGCAGCTGCGATAGTACGCACAAACTCTAGTGGATCAAGCTCTGGCGTGCCATATAAGGGTGTCCCCTCCACCTGCACCAAGTAATTGATCGGTACAGATTCCGGATAAGGATCAAGATTCGCCAACTGGGCAATCAACCCAGCCCGAGCAGTACGTGATTCTCCCATGCCGACAATACCGCCACAACAAACATTGATATTGGCGCTACGTACTTCTTCCAGGGTATCTAAGCGATCCTGATAGTCACGCGTGGTAATGATCTCGCCGTAAAACTCGGGAGAAGTATCCAAATTATGATTGTAATAATCCAATCCAGCCTGCTTAAGCTGAGCGGCCTGCCCTGGCTTAAGCATACCCAAGGTTGCGCAGGTTTCCATTCCTAGATCCTTGACTGCTCTGATAAGATCAGTCATGTGTTCGATATCACGCTGCTTAGGACCACGCCAGGCAGCGCCCATGCAGAAGCGGGTAGCACCATTTTCCTTCGCTTTGGTCGCTGCAGCCACGACCTCTTCCCGCGATAAAATCGCCTGATTCTCCACCCCGGTATGGTAACGCGCTGCTTGCGGGCAATAAGCGCAATCCTCGGAACATCCACCAGTTTTTACCGATAGTAACGTGGATAGTTGTACACCATTAGCATCGTGATGTTGCCGATGCACTGTTTGTGCCTGGAAGATAAGATCGTTAAACGGCAAACCCAGTAATGCTTCGATAGCCGCTACCGTCCAACGGGATGATGATTCTTGTTTTGTAGCTGAATCCAGGTTGGAATGAGCACACCCACACTGCTTTTCAGAAATTAAACTGGTTCCACTTTCCATGATCATTCTCGGCGAAAGCCTGCTCCACGTTATAATAAATCGAGTGATCATCACGGATACTACGCAAGTTGTCAATTTTTTCTTCTACATTTTTGAACAAGCGCTTAAATTTTGTGCAATTATTCCAGTATAAATACTGCGTACTCTGTCAAGCACCTGCTTCTCAGAATATTTGTGCCGATTGTCTGGCTGATCTCCCGCGGTTAGCGCGTGAGCATTGCCCTTCTTGCCTACTACCAACACCCTCCTCACAGGTTTGTGGAACTTGTTTGCATACCCCTCCTGTTTGGAAACATACCAAAGCTGCTTTACGGTACACTTACCCAGTCGATGCGCTCATTCAGGTCTTGAAATATCGTTCTGAACTACCTTTAGCGCCCATATTGGCGGATTTGCTACTGACAGAACTACAGACAACTGATCTGCCCGATTATGTCATTCCGGTACCACTCCATCGAGACAGATTGAAAGACAGAGGTTTTAATCAAGCCCTGGAGATTAGCCGCTATCTATGCAAAAAAACAGGATGTAAATTATTACCCACCGCTTGTTCACGGATACGTAGCACACCTTCACAAACCGAAATTCCATGGAAAAAGCGCAAGCAAAACGTTCGTCACGCGTTTAGTTGTACACGGGATTTTTCCGGAAAACACGTCGCCATTGTGGATGACGTTATGACCAGCGGCGCTACGCTGAAAGAATTGGCCCAGGTCATCCACCGTCATGGCGCAGACAGCATAAGCGTCTGGGTGGTTGCCCGAGCTTTTCCAGACAAACCACCCACAATAACCAGGTAATCGTTTAATTCAATAAATTAACTGACATGCTGCAGGTTATCCTTCACCAGCCGGAAATACCACCCAACACCGGCAACATCATTCGCCTGTGTGCCAACACCGGCGCACAACTCCATTTAATCAAACCATTAGGATTCAATCTGAGTGATCGACAACTACGCCGCGCCGGACTGGATTATCACGAATGGGCTCGCCTGACTGTACATGATGATTTAGCTTCTTGCCTTAAACTCATGGGAAAACAACGGATATTTGCCGTCACCACTCGGGCAAACCAGCATTATGATAAAGTGGATTACACCGCTGACGATGTTTTCCTGTTTGGCTCTGAAACGCGGGGGCTACCTATCGAAGTTCTAGAAAGTCTTCCGCAAAATCGTCGCATTCGTATTCCCATGCTTCCCACCTCACGCAGCCTGAACCTCTCCAACTCTGTTGCGGTTGTCGTTTATGAAGCCTGGCGACAAATGGGGTTTAATCAAGGGATATAGCAATCTTTAATAACCTTGATAATTTTTACCTAGTCGTAGGTTAAATCCAATAATCCGCCACTTTAATTCAAGCTAAAATCCTCAAAATGGATAAGGAAATCAACTTGCCTTTTTACACTATTGGGCATTCCACTCGTACGCTGGAAGAGTTAGTTAGTTTACTTCGTATGGCGCAGGTAACATTGGTAGCTGATATCCGCACTGTGCCACGATCACGCACTAATCCGCAGTACAATCGCGATACTTTTCCCGATAGCCTAGCTACATGGGGTATCCAATACGAATACATCGCCCAATTAGGAGGGCTGCGTGGTAAATCCAAAACTGTATTACCTACTACCAATGGCTTTTGGAAGAACCAGAGTTTTCATAATTACGCTGATTACGCGCTCTCTGCTACTTTCCAAGAGGGACTCACCAGACTAATTGAGCTAGGGCGCACACATCGTTGTGCGATGATGTGTGCTGAAGCTGTCTGGTGGCGTTGTCATCGCCGTATTGTTACAGATTATTTATTGGCGCGCGGTGAAGCCGTCTTTCATTTAATGGGACATGATCATATAGAAGCTGCACACTTGACGGAGAGTGCGCTAATCCAGCCGGATCACACTATTATTTATCCACCGCTACAAACTTCTTCACATTGAAGCAATAGTAGAGCCTTGGATTACTACGCTACCGTACTTATCATAATTTATTGCGCCAAATCTGGTCATCGCTATCAAATAACCGGTTAGCCTCAGTAGGTCCCCAACTACCTGCAGGATAAGTTGGGATATATTCACGTTCAACTGTCCAGAATTTCAAGATGGGATCAATTACTCGCCATGCCCATTCTGCTTCGTCAAAACGGATAAACAACGAGCGATCCCCTTCAATCACGTCCAGTAGTAACGTTTCATACGCATCTAATGTTTGCTCATTTGTTTTGAGAAAACTTGCGTTCATCTGCATGACACGCGTATTCATATCCAAACCTGGTTGTTTAACGTGAATTTCCATGCGCATGGACTCTTCCGGTTGAATCGACAATAGTACCCAATTAGGATCAATTGATTCTAGTGGCGTTTCACGAAAAAGCTGCTGTGGTGGATGTTTGAAACGAATCGCAATCATTGAATGCTGTTTGGGCATCCGTTTGCCAGTACGCAGATAAAACGGGACGCCGCGCCAACGCCAATTATCAATATAAAATTTAGCTGCTGCAAAGGTTTCCGTAATGGAATCTGGCTCAACATTTTCTTCCTGCTGATAACCAACTACTGGCTGCCCATCAATATTGCCATGAGTGTACTGCGCACGCACAGCATGCGCATGTACCGCACGTTTGGCAATTGGGCGAATCGAGCGCAACACTTTGACTTTTTCATCACGCAGAGCATCCGCTTCCAGAGCAGGTGGAGGCTCCATTGCCACCACGGTCAACAGTTGCATAAGATGATTTTGCAACATGTCGCGCAATGCACCTGCACGATCATAATAGCCAGCACGCTTTCCAATCCCGATTGATTCCGCTACCGTAATTTGCACATGATCAATAAAATTGCGATTCCACAATGGCTCAATTAAGGTATTGGCAAACCGGAAAACTAGTAGATTTTGCACTGTCTCCTTGCCCAGGAAATGATCAATCCGATAAATCTGCTCCTCGTCAAAATGCTGATGTAGCACGCGATTCAGTACTTGTGCCGATTCAAGGTCTTCTCCAAAGGGTTTTTCAACGACTACCCGACTCATACCGCGCGGTTCATTCAAACCGACCGCCTTGAGATTTTTAATCACAGTAATAAAGTCAGACGGGCGAATCGCTAAATAAAATACTGTGCGAGAACAAGCCGATTCAGGTGTAAGACTTGCTGCTAATGCGCGGTAGGATTCCACATTATTAAAATCCCCCTGCAGATAACGAAAACGTGCAAGAAACCGATCCAACACCATCTGCGAAGCTAATCCACCGACTTCATCCTTCAGTATGGCGCGCATGTGTCCAAGCCAATCATCAGTTGTCCATTCATGGCGTGCAAAGGCAATAATGGAAAGGTTATCCGCTAGACGATTAGCGTTTTCCAGATCAAGCAAGGCAGGCAGTAATTTATTGGTAGCAAGGTCGCCCGTTGCGCCAAAAATAACAAACGAGCAGGGCAAGTTTTGAGATTGCTCTATTTTTATACCATCCATCATTTAATCCTTTTTGATGGCATGACCACCAAAGCCATGACGCATTTGCGCCAGCATTTTAGCCGCATAATCATTTTTCCCTTGCGAAGCAAAGCGCATCATTAGCGCTAGTGTCATCACAGGTGTGGGTACGCCTTGTTCTAATGAAGCAAGCGCCGTCCAACGACCTTCACCCGAATCTGCAACAAAAGGTGCAATATCATTGAGATTTTGATCTTTCGCCAAAAAGTCAGCAGACAAATCAAGCAGCCATGAGCGTACAACACTGCCATGACGCCACAATTCCGCGACTGCAGCAAGATCAAGGTTAAATTCAGCTTTATCCCGCATTAACGCAAATCCTTCAGCAAGCGCTTGCATCATGCCGTACTCAATGCCATTGTGTACCATCTTTACGTAATGCCCAGATCCAATTGGTCCGGTATGCAACCAGCCATCCGATGGTGTCGGTGCGAGTGCTTCCATATATGGTTTTAAGCGCGCCGCGACGGCTTCTGATCCACCAAACATGATGCAATAGCCATTTTCTAACCCCCATATTCCTCCGGAAACACCCGCATCAGCAAATTCAATTCCTTGCTCTGCACAGCGTGCGGCACGCGCAATATCATCCTGCCAGTGTGCATTCGCACCATCCACCACCAAATCACCTGGCGATAATAGTGGCAACAATGTAGTAAGCGCTGTTTCAGTTACCTCTCCTGCCGGTAGCATTAACCAGATAATACGGGGTTTTTCAAGTGCTGCGACAAGATCAGCATAACTCTTACATGCAGCATGACCTGTTTCTTTGGCCAGTCCCTCAGTCACATTAAAACTACGATTAGTGATCGCAATTTTTATATTCTTGCGCGCAAGACGACGGGCCATGTTACCTCCCATGCGTCCCAAACCCACCATACCAAATTCCATATTTTTCTCCTTTAGGCAAACAGGATCAGGCAGAAATACTGATCACATAGTCGTTATCGCATGTCACTTCTCGCTTACCATGCCAGCAAGCGTTTCTGCCAATCCAAGAAGTATTGCTGAATCTTCTAATCCATCCAAAAATCTTTGCGGAATACCAGATAAACCCGTTTGTGCACCTACGAGCGCGCCGGTCAACATGGCACGTGATAAATTCTGCCCTCCACCATTAACTGCATGTAAAACAGCAGACTCAAAATCATCGTGGAATCGTGCAGCCAAATAATAAACAGCGGGTAGCAAATGATAAATTGCACACGGCATACCATATACTATTGATACCTTCCAGGCTGGTTCAATCTTAATCTCAGGATCTACTGCAGCTGCGGCCATGTAAGATGGTGTAAGCAATGCATCTGGAGAAGCAAACAATCCAGCCCGTGGCGGTTCCAGCTCACCCGGACGTGGTGGTTGTAGATTATCACTAGTGACTGCATGAAAAGGTAGCTTGCCACTTTTTACAAGCGACATCAGCTTTTCGGATAACTGTGCATCTAATGCATGCCCTTGAATCAGTTGCCCCAGCACAGCACTGTAAGCCACCGTCATTGCAACGACCACCTCATCAGTCTGGGTAAGTGTTGTGTTATCCGTGACCGCTACTGCGAGTTTCTCTGGATGACAAGCATAGCGAACAGCAATAGCCAATGTACGTTCCACTGCTTCTGTGGTATCAGCGTGACTACCCGTTTGACTCCATGGTAGCTTATGCTGTACCCGTCTTCGCCAAGTTTCGCGAATTGACTGACTGGTGTAGCCTCCTGGGCCATTGACAGGTGTGCCATCAAGTAGTGGAAAAAGAATTTCATCCATACGGCGGCAGAAATCTGCCGCATCGTACGCTTTCTGCTCAATAAGCGATTGGATAGTTAGCTTGAGAATAAATCCAGCTTGCGATAATTGCCCTGCCTTTAAATCTGCATGGTAGCGATCTGGCTTAGGATGAGTATAGCCAGCAATCCAATCTCCATAATCGCGTCGCTGCTCGGCTAGATCATAATACCAATGCGGCCCAATTCCTAACGCATCTCCAATGAATGCCCCCATAATGGCTCCGGTAGCGCGATCTTGTATACTTTTGCCTGACATAAAATCTCCTTCTTTCCTGTGAATTCTATGAATCCACCATTCAATTTAGGTAAAAGCTTTATGTTACGCTTGGCAAAGCCAATATTGGAGATAACTATGAATCTTTATGCTTTATTTTACTAAGCAAAATGGCAGGATCATTAGTTGGTTGGTAAATTTCAACAACTTTATGCCGGGATTGCGTACCTCGTTTCAGAATAACGTGCCTCAGAGGAACATTAAAGCATTTTGCTAAAAACTCTGCCAAGGCATGATTAGCCTTCCCCTCTACCGGAGGGGCAGCCAGTTTTATCTTCAATTCTTCGCCATGGATATCTATTACTTCATTTTGTCTCGCGCCTGGTTGAATGTAGAGTTTTAATATCAGATTGCGATCGCTATCGAAGCAATACCAGCTCATCAGAATGTGTGCACAATCTGACGCTGTAAATTCTCAACAACCATCATGAGCACTTGCAACAAAATCAGAGCAAATAAAGGCGAAAGATCAAAATTGGCTATCGGAGGAATAAATCGGCGTAATGGCTCCAACACAGGTCCAGTAAAACTTTCCAGAACGGGCGCTAAGGGACTATACGGATTAATCCAGGACATTATCGCCTGCACAATGATCGTGAAAAATAGGATGTTAAGTGTCATGCTGCCTAGCTTAACCAATGCCAGCAAAGAAAACGCAAATATGCTGACATTTGCACCAGAACCTGCTAGTAAGTTTATCCCAACTAACATGACAAATTGAACCAACCAGGCTAATACCAATGTGGATAAATCGAGCCCTCGCCAGCTAGGAATTACTCTACGTACGGGTCTTACCATAAAATCTGTCACTGTTACCAAAAATCTCGTAACCGGATGGTAATAAGGAATACGTGACCACTGTACATAAAATCGTAGTAACAATGCCAGAGAGAATAGCCCTAACACCGTGTCCAGCAAAAATATCATTATTTGGTTTGGCATAGCTTTCCCGTTAAAAGTTATGATTTGTTTATCTTGTAATCTGGTACAAACTAAGGAATATTTTGAGGAAATTATTGAAAAATCAAGCGACAATATTATGGACGCTTAAACATTTCTCCCATTTCCTGAGAGCGATCATTTGCAATATGGATGGCACGAATAAAAGCACCTTTAAGATCGGATTGTTCCATACTAAGTAGCGCTTGTTCGGTTACTCCTCCCTTTGAAGTGACGCGCGCACGCAAAGTTGCTAACGCATCATCACTTTGCAAAGCAAGATATGCCGCCCCTAGAAATGTTTGTAGCGCTAGCTGTTTTGCAGTATCAGCTGCTAATCCTAATTCTATCCCTGCTTGTTGCATTGCTTCTAAAAAATAAAAGACATACGCCGGACCACATCCCGATAAAGCAGTGACTGCATCCAGTTGTGTTTCCTGATCCACCCAGATAACTGTACCGATCCCCTCCAAGATTCTGGTTGCTTGCTCTTTTTGCTGTGCGCTCACATGAGATAACGCATACAAGCCAGTTATACCCTTGCCAATCAAAGCAGGAGTGTTAGGCATAGCACGAATAATAAATTCGTGTTGGTTTAGCCATTGGCTTAGATCATCCGCACGCACACCTGCCGCTATTGAAATTACCAATTTGTCTTGAAAAAGTTGAGCAGCTTCACTGATTGCAGCAAATAGCTGCTGTGGCTTGACAGCCAGAATAACAATCTCGCTATCTTGAATTCCATCTACGATAGATGCGGTTACTGCAACGCCATATTTCTCAACCAGTCGTTGCTGTTGCTGCACATTGATCTCCACAACTTTGATCTGGGAAGGTAAATGACCATGACTGACCAAACCACCAATCATGGCACCAGCCATGTTCCCTCCACCAATAAAAGTAATATTCATAAATAGCTTTGATTTATATGAATAAAATACGCAGCCACATCTGAGATAGCTAAATCCTGAAAACAGTCGATTTAGGAAATAATTGGATTATTTATTGAATAAATTAATAATCACGCTTAAAACAATGCTGATAATCAGCATAGAAGTAATAGGTATAAATAGCTTACTATGCCGACTTTCAATATAGATATCTCCCGGCAGTTTACCAAACCAGTTAAATAGCCATGGTGCCAAATGCAAGATCACACCGATAACGAGCAGAACAATACCAGCTACTATGAACCATCGCACAATCGGTTCCATCTTCAAAACCCTGTTAGTATCACTAGTAGAAGAAGTTACGCATTAATCACTTGCAACAATAACAACTCATAACCAATCAGACTGGCGTATCCCATCAAAAACATATACAGCAAATGTCGACACCGTAGCCCAACGCAAAGTCGTACTTCATGATGTATTGTCAGCATAATGGCTGCCAGAGAGGTAAGTGCCAGCTTAACCAAAACAAATTTCTGCACACTCTCTTCGATTAACGTCGCCATAAAATAATTGAGCTCTGTACCCCCACCAGACAATATATTGATCGTTAAGAAAGCATCTGTTGTACTGAGCAAGACAATAGCAAGCACACAAACCACAACTAGCCACCCATACTGATCAACATAAGCTGCGCCACGATTAGAACGTCGCCGAGCAACTCGTCTACCTTTTTTAATTCCTAATTGATAAAGACAAATAAATGGAATTTCAGTTCGTCTTTCCTGCTGTCGCTGATCTATCGTCAGTTGTTGATGCATCATTATTTTCCTTATCTCTACGGAGTACTTTCAAAATCTGATCTCGAGCAAATCACAAGATTATTGAATACCCCTCACAATTTTTAGCTAAGCCCAATCACTTTCAGAAGTTTATCTGTGTCTTGTGCTATCCATGCAATAACAAACAAAGTGTAAAGATAGCAACTCGGTCACGCAATACTGCTCATGCTTACTTTATAAATTAGAAGCAGGTGAAAACCAGGCTACTCATTTCTTCTTATAACCATTTTACTAAAAACTATATAGCGAAAACCTGCTAGATTAAGATATACTGTTCGGCCCTGAAAGGAGTAGAGTTAGGATCAATAATCTTTATTATTTGTATAAGAAGCTTTCCAACTCTTCCCTGTAATTTTTATAGTAAAAATAGGTTTTTATAACATGAAACGCACTTATCAACCATCAGTTATTAGCAGAAAACGTACTCATGGATTTCGCGCTCGCATGAAAACTCGCGGCGGCAGAGCCGTTATTCGCGCTCGTCGAGCAAAAGGACGTGCCAGACTAAGTGTGTAATATAGGCAAACCTGAATTTACCGCCTGGATTATTTTTGACAACTGAGCACACTCATTCATTACCCAAACGATGCAGATTGCGAAAAGCTAATGAGTTTCGCGCTGTTTTAAGAAATCGGATGGTGTTTGAAAGCCTTTTATTGCGATTACACGTAAAAAAGAATCCGATTAATGATTATGCGCGTATCGGTTTAATAGTAGCCAAACGAGTTGAGCGAAAAGCCGTCAGAAGAAACCATATTAAACGACTAATCAGAGAGGCATTTCGTAAGCATCGCCAAATAATTAAAGGCATGGATTGCATCGTACAGCTGAGGCGTTCCGTGGAACCGCTAGATTTTGCACGTATCTATCAGGAAACCACAATGCTTCTAAATAAAGCAGCCAAGCAATCATGAAACAATTAATTATTGGTCTTATTAAACTCTACCAATACAGTATTGGTCTTTTGATTCCCCCTTCCTGCAGGTTTTATCCAACCTGTTCCAATTATATGCAGGAAGCATTGATTAAACACGGCTTAATAAAGGGGTTATGGTTAGGTATAACACGCATATTGCGTTGTCATCCTTGGAACCAGGGTGGTCATGACCCGGTCCCATAGTACAATTTGCGCACTCATAACAACAATCACCTTATTCACCAATTCTTAAAGCGTTTTTACAATATTGTTTTCCGCATCCTCGAGCTTTAAAAATGGACAATAAAAAGATCGTACTGCTTATTATTTTTTCAACATCACTCCTGTTTCTATGGGATGCATGGGTAAAAGAACAAGAAAAATTTAATAACCCCCCCCCCTCAGTTGTAGCTCAAACTGATGCCACAACTGACACTTCCTCAGCAAAAAACAGTGATAACCTTCCCACTCCAAGTAGTGAGCTTACCGCTTCACAGACGACACCCGATGCGAATGATGGTATACCTTCAAATGGAGATTCTAGCGATTCAATTACACCTCGTTTACTGCCATCAGGCGAGCAGATACGTGTAGTGACTGATAAAGTCATCGCTGAAATCGATACCGTAGGAGGAGATCTAAGACAATTGGAGCTGCTGCAACAACCTTCTCCTGAAGATGAAAATATTCCCTATTCCTTGCTACATAGTGAAGCTTCTCGTACTTACGTTGCACAATCAGGCTTGATAGGCGAAGGTTTACCTAACCACAAAACAGTCTACCAGGTTGAATCGGGTATACGTAATTACGAACTAGCAGCTGGCGAAGATAAGGTTGTGGTTCGTTTGCTTGCGCCCGAAACGCAAGGAATTCAGGTTGTCAAAACTTATACCTTTCACCGTGATAGTTATGTAATTGATGTTGGCTTCGAGGTAATAAACAAGGGGGAAGCCACGATTCGTCCGTTTGCATATTTCCAGATGTTGCGTGACGATACACCACCTCCAGCGCATACTATGATGATCCGTAGTTTTCTAGGTGCTGCGGTTTATACGGAAGAAGAAAAATATCAAAAAATTCCGTTTGATGATTTGGACAAAGGCAAGGCAGATTATCCAGCCAATGCGGACAATGGCTGGATTGCCATGTTAGAACATTATTTCTTGACTGCATGGTTGCCACAACCACAAACACCACGTGAATATTTTGCTAAAAAGCAAAGTGATCATCTCTACACAGCCGGGGTAATCGTTCCAGCAGGTGTAATTGCATCTGGAGAGACAGTCTCCACCACCATGCCATTTTATGCGGGTCCAGAAGAACAAGATAATCTTGCTGCATTGGCGCCCGGATTAGAGTTAACAGTGGATTATGGTTGGTTAACTATGATCGCTAAGCCGCTGTTCCGTTTACTTTCTTTTTATCACTCATGGACGGGAAATTGGGGAGTAGCAATTATCCTGCTCACCATAACCGTCAAATTACTATTCTTCCCATTATCTGCAGCTGGTTACCGATCCATGGCCAAATTACGGCTGGTAACACCTAAGTTAAAACTTATTCAGGATCAATACAAAGGTGATCGGCAACGCATGCATCAAGCGATGATGGAGTTTTACAAAGAAGAAAAAATAAACCCGATGGGGGGATGTTTTCCCATACTCGTACAAATTCCGGTTTTTATCGCATTATACTGGACAATTCTTGCTGCCGTAGAACTACGTTACGCTCCTTTTGCGCTTTGGATCAACGATTTATCTTCCCCAGATCCTAAATATTTGCTGCCAGTTCTGTTGGGTATTTCTATGTTTGTGCAAACCAAACTCAATCCGACGCCCACAGACCCACTTCAGGCAAAGATAATGCAAGTTATGCCCATTGCATTTAGTGCTATTTTCTTCTTTTTCCCGGCGGGATTGGTTCTATATTCATTGGTCAACAATATTTTATCGATCGCGCAACAGTGGAAAATCACAAAAATGTATGGAACCCCTCCCACCAAGGAAGTTCCTGAAGCATCAGTCAATCATTCGAAAAATACTGCACCATCTACTAGCAATGTTGCTAGTACCGCAGAAAATTCCGAAGCATCCTCTGAAACATCTTCAGATAATCTAGCAGAAAAAACGGAAGTAACTACCAACAAACCAGAACCTTCCAAAGGTTCCACGGTTAGTCATAAAAAAGTAGAAAAAAGGCCGAAGAAACGTAGACGCTAATTATGTCATTGAATTGCTACTGATCCTTTTAAAGAAAGGATAGAACAATCCACTCATCTGATGCAGAACAATGACACTATCGCAGCAATTGCCACTCCACCTGGTCGTGGTGGTATTGGAATAGTTCGAGTTTCTGGTACTGATTTAAAGCAGTTTGCCCAGGCGGTTCTGGGCAAACTGCCCGAACCACGCCATGCTGGATTATTTAACTTTCTTGATCAATGCAATCAAATTATTGACCAAGGAATCGCATTGTATTTCCCCTCTCCTCATTCCTACACGGGCGAAGATGTCTTGGAATTACACGGGCACGGCGGCCCAGCCATCACCAATCTATTGTTAGAACGTTGCTTGCAACTGGGTGCTCGGCTAGCAGAACCAGGTGAGTTTACACTGCGCGCCTTTCTCAATGAAAAACTCGATCTCGCACAAGCCGAAGGAATAGCCGATCTGATAAATGCGAGTACAGCCAGTGCAGCTCGCTGTGCAATACGATCACTTCATGGAGAATTTTCATCAGCAATTCACCAGCTTATAAGTGCATTAATTGATTTGCGCGTACTGGTTGAAGCCACTCTCGATTTCCCGGAAGAAGAAATTGATTTTCTTCAAAGTGCCCGTGCTGCAGAACAACTAGCCTCAATCCAGGAAAAATTAGAATTAGTTCTAACCGCATCCCGTCAAGGCAACCTACTACAAGAAGGCATTAAAGTTGTATTAGTTGGCCAACCCAATGTAGGTAAATCCAGCTTACTCAACCGCCTTGCCGGTAATGAAGTCGCTATTGTTACGGACATTCCCGGTACGACGAGAGATACCATCCGGCAATCCATTGAAATTGAAGGTATTCCACTCCACCTCATCGACACAGCAGGATTGCGAGAAACCAGTGACATCGTTGAACAACATGGAATTGCACGCACGTACGCCGCAATCGAACAGGCTGATCTAGTATTACTGTTAGTAGACAGCCGCTACGGTATAACAGAGCAAGATCATGCTGTACTCGCTCGCTTACCCAAACAACTACCGGTATTGACTGTTCATAATAAAATCGACTTATCTGGAGAACTTCCCCACCTAGAAGAAGGCTCTGCTGAAACAGCTATTTATCTTTCAGCCAAAAGTGGCGAAGGCATAACGTTACTCAAGGCTGCATTACTAAAAACAGCTGGTTGGCAAGCAAATATCGCAGGGGAAGGTATCTATATGGCACGTCAACGCCATTTACAGGCATTATTACGAGCAAAGGAATTACTGAAAAATGCAGCCACTTGGTTACATACAGCAGATCAACTGGAGTTACTTGCTGAAGAACTACGTCTCGCACAGCAAGCTTTATCCTCTATCACGGGCGAATTTACTAGCGATGATCTGCTGGGAGAGATTTTTTCCAATTTTTGCATTGGCAAATAATAAATCTACTTAACTACGTTGAAATATTCTGAATCTAAATGAAGTTTTTTTACGATACACTTTTAAAAGTCAAAATATTTAAACAAGTTGACGTAGCGCGATTAAGGCAAACAACCAACCGCAATGCCTTGATTTGATTTGGCAATCCAACTATTAAAGAGTAAAATTAATGGTTGGTTAACATATATTAAATTAATAATTATCAGGCAGGAGAAAGTAAATGGCAGTAACGGCCGATCAAAAAAAACAGGTTATACAAGATTACCAAAGAATGGCAGGTGATACAGGTTCACCAGAAGTTCAGGTAGCCTTATTGACGACACGAATAAACAGCCTGATTGATCATTTCAAGGAACACGTCAAGGATCACCACTCTCGCCGTGGTTTGTTGCGTATGGTTAGCCGACGACGCAAACTACTGGATTATCTAAAATCAAAAAATAGCGATAGTTATCAAAATTTGATCGAACGCCTTGGTTTAAGGAAATAAAAATCACGCGGTAATAGTTGGTCGCGTTGTATTCTACAGATCAACTTAATTGCAAAGTTGTAGATGAATCCGGCTATTGTCTATCTTCATCAAATAATTCGGATCATCTTGCAGAGAATAAGATTTTACCAGCCTTGTGCATGATTTGATCAAAGAAGGATTATTAATTGAAACCGATAAAAAAAAGCATAACTTACGGACGTCACACACTTACCATTGAAACAGGAGAAATAGCCAAACAAGCACATGGTGCTGTCATGGTTTCCATGGACGACACAGTTGTGCTGGTTACAGCAGTAGGAGATAAAAAAACCAAGCCTGGGCAAGATTTCTTTCCACTCACTGTAGATTATCAGGAAAAATTCTATTCTGCTGGACGTATTCCAGGTAGTTTCTTTAAACGGGAAGGTCGTCCATCCGAAAAAGAAATACTCACGTCCCGCTTAATTGATCGACCAATACGCCCTCTTTTCCCTGATGGCTTTTACAATGAAGTTCAAATAATCGCTATGGTACTGTCATCGGATGCTGAAATCGATGCCGATATTCCCGCGATGATTGGAGCTTCCGCTGCATTAGTACTTTCCGGTATTCCATTTGATGGACCGATCGGCGCGGCTCGTGTTGGGTACATTAATAACGAATATATTCTCAATCCCACCACTGCCCAACTTGATGAATCTCAACTTAATCTTGTGGTAGCAGGCACGCAGAAAGCTGTACTAATGGTTGAATCAGAAGCTAATGAGCTTTCCGAAGATGTCATGCTTGGTGCAGTGACATATGGTCATGACCAAATGCAACAAGTGATCAATATGATCAACGAATTAGCTGATGAAGCCGGTGTAACGGCGTGGGATTGGCAACCAGCAGAAAAAGATCTCTCGCTGATTGAAAAAGTCACTCAGCTAGCAGAAGAAGATTTGCGCAATGCATTCTATTTAAAACAAAAATCCGCCAGAATGGAAGCAATCAGCCAAATCTGGGAACGGATATTTACTGAATTAAAAGTAGGTACCGAAGAAGGTCCTACTGAACAGGCAGTTAGAGAAATCGGTTTTGCGCTTGAAGCCAGAATTGTACGCAACAGAATTCTTGATGGAGAACCTCGTATTGATGGTCGTGGAACCCGTACAGTTCGACCAATTACCATTCGTCACGGTGTTTTGCCGCGAACCCACGGATCAGCATTATTTACACGAGGCGAAACACAAGCGTTGGTTGTCACCACCTTAGGAACTACCCGAGATGAGCAAAAAATTGATGCCCTCCAAGGGGATTATTCTGAACGCTTCATGTTGCATTACAATATGCCTCCTTTTGCTACAGGAGAAACCGGAAGAGTAGGATCACCCAAGCGACGGGAAATCGGTCATGGTCGACTTGCCAAGCGCGCTTTACTCGCTGTTTTACCATCAATAGAAGAATTTGGTTATTCAATGCGAGTAGTCTCTGAAGTTACGGAATCGAATGGTTCAAGCTCAATGGCCTCTGTTTGCGGAGGTTGTCTTTCATTAATGGATGCAGGTGCTCCTCTAAAAGCTCATGTCGCAGGTATCGCCATGGGATTGATTAAGGAAGGCAACCGGTTCGCTGTATTAACCGACATTCTGGGTGACGAAGATCATCTGGGTGACATGGATTTCAAGGTAGCAGGAACTGAGCATGGTATCACTGCATTACAAATGGATATAAAAATCCAGGGAATCACAAAAGAAATCATGCAGGTAGCCCTACTTCAAGCCAAGGAAGGTCGGTTACATATTCTAGATATTATGAAAAAATCTCTCCCAATAGCGAGGGATGATGTCTCGGTACACGCACCACGTATCATAAAATTCAAGATTAATCCCGAAAAAATACGCGATGTAATCGGTAAAGGTGGAGCGGTGATTCGCGCACTTACAGAAGAAACCGGCACTACTATCGATATTTCTGATGATGGTTCCGTAACCATTGCTAGTTTAAGTAGCGAAGGGGGCGAACAGGCAAAAAGACGTATTGAAGATATTACCGCTGATGTTGAAGTTGGCAAGATTTATGAGGGAACAGTACTTAAGTTACTCGATTTTGGCGCCATAGTCAGTATTCTTCCCGGAAAAGATGGGTTACTTCATATTTCTCAGATTGCTAACGAACGTGTTGAAAGTGTCGCTGACCACTTAAAAGAAGGACAAACCATTCGCGTTAAAGTATTAGAAGCTGATGAAAAAGGACGATTACGGCTCAGTATGAAAGCTGCTAATACAGAAACAGAGGGTGCTACAACGACTGATACCGAGAACAACGAAAAATAAAACTAAAGAATTGCTATTTTAACAAATATCGAGTAATTCTTATTTCAGATATCCTCCTGAGACTAAACATATTTTGATAAATAGAGGATGTCTCTGGAGGAATTTTTGTATTTTTAAGTTTGTACAAAATACTTTGTGAAACAATTATATAAAGCACTCTGATAGATATAACAAAGCATAACCATAACCAATAAATAAGCGAGGTAGCGAGCGTTATACTACGATTCTTCCCAAAATCTAGCTCTGATATTTTCCAACTTACTAGAGTTAGTTATTCAAATTAAAAATTAATTTCAGCGAACAGTACTAAATAAAAAATATCGTATCAGTTCAATACATAATCAGGATATTTTGATCTTCTTTAAGTCCATTAAAGATAAAAATAATAATGAAAAATAAAATATTAATCATATTCTTCATATTTTCGGTTTTATTCTCATTGCTAGTGCAAGCCGATGAAATACTGCTCAAGAATGGCGATAGAATTACTGGAACTATTCTTAACAAAACTGGTGATACACTTGAAATCAAGACTGAATATTCAGACAAAATATCAATCAATTGGAGTGCAATCGAAAGTTTCAGTACAACACAGCCCATATTGCTAACATTTAAAAATAAAGAAGAAATAACTGGGATAACCGAAACCTCCCCAGACAATACCTTGACAGTCAAAAAAGAAGGTGTTTATCAATCAGAACCTATTTCTTTATCTGAAATCGCTGAAATCAATAAAAAATTCTTTTCCGGACAGGTCAACGCTGGTGGTGCGTTATTTGCAGGAAATACACGACGTCAGTCATACAACTTGAATACTGATATTGTTGTGAGAGGTAGAGATGATCGCGTATCCTTTGGTGGACAATTCAACTACGCAAACAGCAAGTCAAAAGATGCGAGTGGTAATAAAGAAACAGTTCTAAACGCTCGTAACTTCCAACTTTATGGAGATTACGCACATTTTTTTAGTGATGATTGGTACGGTTATGCTCATGGCTTATTTACCAATGATCGTCTCCAAGATATTAAACTACGATCCGCATTTGGTATTGGTGTCGGTTATCAGATTTTTGCAACGGGTGATCTCAATTTATCAGTAGAAGCGGGCCCTGATTACGTCAATGTTGATTTTTATGACTACCCTTATCAGTGTCAAAGAAATCTTGCAACAGACCCAACTGCCTGTACTCGGATAAAAGATAGAAGCGATGTTGCTGGTCGCTGGTCTACCCGTTATGATCAATGGATATGGAATCGAGCTGTACAACTTTTCCATACGCATGAAGGGCTTGCCTCCCGAGATCTTTTCATTCGCACTCGCACAGGTTTCCGTGTACCCCTATGGTATGGATTTCAATTTGTTAATGAAATTCAAGTGGATTACTTCAGCAAACCGGCTCCAGGAAAAGAAAAATTTGATACCCGTTATTTATTCAATATTGGCTATGGATTCTGATCTCTATGTGGCAAAATTATCAAATAAAATATAAATATTCACCCTGTTACTAACTTTATTAATTATATAAACAACTTATAACAATAATAATTATATGGGCTCATATCTATCCACATTGTTGAGAATCCTGGCTAAATAAAAGCCGAGACATAATGGTTTTCGTACACTCAAGGTTTAAAAAGGTAATGGCATGTCGCCGCACTTAAATTTCTGGAATTGGGTATTTGAAAATATCGTATCTGTATCTTCTCAATTTATCGAGACATCTTGTTTTAGGTATAGGGTTCTTATATCTATATCAGCGAAGCTGAAGCAACTTCAAACATTCCTATTACTCTTATGTTCAAGCTTACTGCTAACGGCATGTGCAGTAGGTCCTGATTATTTACGTCCGCAAATTAATACTGAAGAGAAATTCAGGCTGTCACAAACTGAAGGCAAATCTATTGCTAACCTCTCCTGGTGGGAGTTGCTACAGGACAAAAAATTACAATCATTAATTGATCAGGCATTAACAGAAAATAAAGATCTCAAACAAGCAGCTGCCAGCGTAGAAGAATTACAGGCTCGCTTGGGTATCACCCGAATGGATTTCCTGCCTAATATTACAGTGGATGGTACCGCTCCAATAGATACTCTAGGTGGATTCAGTCGCAAGGGGTTCCCTACTCCCTATAACTACTATGGACAATCCGTTCTTAATTGGGAAATAGATATCTGGGGCAGAATACGTCGCTCAAATGAAGCTGCCTTGGCCGATTTACTAGAACGCGAAGAAAATCGCCGTGCTGTAGTATTAACGTTGGTTAGTTCAGTTGCACAATCTTATTTTGATCTCCTGCAGTTTGATACACAGTTGAATATTGCTCGTCGCGCTCTTACTTCATGGGAAGAATCCGTAGCAATATCCAAAGCACAATTACAAGAAGGCCTGGCTACTCAGCTTGATCTGGATCAATTTGAAGCGGAACGAGCGCGCTCTGCAGCACAAGTAGCTGACCTAGAAAGACAAATCACACAAAAAGAAAATGAATTAAGTGTATTGGTTGGAAGAAATCCATCACCGATCGAACGAGGTTATCCCCTCGATCAACAAACTACTCCTCCTGAAATACCTGCAGGCCTCCCATCTGAATTATTACAAAGACGACCTGACATTCTTCAAACGGAGCAAGCACTTAAAGCCGCTACTGCTAGGATTGGTGTCGCTAAGGCAGCGCGTTTTCCCAAAATAACATTAACAGGTTTTTTTGGATTTTCCAGTCCAGCACTGTCTAGCCTATTAGATTCTGATAGTAAATTTGGTGCAGCTGGATTTGGATTTGCAGCGCCAATATTCAATGCACAATCGCTTGGTTATGAACAACGCGCGGCAGAAGCACAAGCAAAACAGGCGTTAGCACAATATGAACAGGCAATTCTGATAGCTTTTAAAGAGGTTGAGGATGCGTTAGCTGCTATTCGTTCTGCGAATAATCAATACAAGGCACAGCAGGAACAAGTTGCTGCACTCAACTCAGCCTTAGAGATAGCAAATCTACGCTATCAGGGAGGTATTACAAGCTACGTAGATGTACTGCTTGCAAAACGTCAGTTATTTGATGCCGAAACTGCATTGACGACTGCACGTCATCTTAATCTAATTTCTATTGTCCAGTTATACAAAGCACTGGGGGGAGGTTGGTCAGCTGAAAATGCTGAAGCAGCAGTACCCATATCAACTGGCTTATTACACGACAATTAAAAAGATTGTATGTGAATAGTTTTCATCCTGATCTAATCAAGAATATTTTTAGAGCTATCGAGAATAATTATGTATCAGATGCTTCGCCAATCCTTTATCTCACAAGCTAATTCAATCATAACGAGTTTCTTATTGCTCCTTGTATTTTTGGCTGGTTGTTCAAAATCAACTGATACCCCTCCCCCTCCTGTCCCGCAAGTTGAAGTCATAACCACTACTACTCGTACTATCCAGGATGAACCGGAGTTTATTGGTCAAACCGAATCTTTTCGACCAGTTGAAATCCGTTCACAAGTAGATGGCATCATTAAAAAAATATTTTTTATTGAAGGTCGTAATGTTAGAAAGGGTGACAAGCTTTATTTAATTGATCCTACCCCTTTCAGAGCTGCCTACCTAGGCAGTAAAGCAATGGTTGCGCAGGCCCAAGCAAGATTGGAACAAGCTAACAAAGATTTAGCGCGAGTACAGCCATTATTAAAACAAAGAGCAGTTAGTAAAAAAGATGTGGATGATGCTATTGCTGAAGTACGCAGCGCAAGGGCTACGCTAGATGCAGCAAAAAACGACGTTATTAAAGCTAAATTTGATCTCGATAACACATTGATTACAGCACCAGTAGAAGGTCGAATTAATCGCAGCCAATTTTATGAAGGACGTTTAATTGAAGCACAAACCAACCTGTTGACCACTATTGATCAGCTGGATCCGATGTATGTCAACGTCAACGTACCCGAAAGTTATTTACTGCGTGTCCGTCGTGAACTAGCTGAACATAAGCTTAAAAGACCAGAAAGTATTTTTCAGTTACGCGGTGTTATTACATTTTCTGACGGCAGTGTCTATCCAGAGGAAGGGATTTTGGACTTTGAAGATATCGTCATCCGTCCTGAAACCGGTATGTTATTAGGACGCTTCGCTTTTCCGAATCCTTCCGCTCAAAATGCGCCTGGACAATCCCATTTCTATCCTGGTCAATTCGTTAAAGTTCGTATCAAGGGTTACAGCAGAACAGAAGCAATACTGATTCCTCAGCGCGCAGTACAGCAGCGGCCAACTGGCTCCTTTGTATATGTTGTAAAAGATGGGAAAGCAGAACTTCGACCAGTAGTGGCTAGTTCCTGGTACGGTAGCGAATGGTTCATTGAAAGTGGTTTGCAGCCTGGCGAACAGATCATTGTAGAAGGAATGCACCGTTTCAAACCAGGATCTCCGGTAGAAACAATACCCTATCAAGCAGCATCCTCACAGGAAACTGCTACTGCTTCTCCCAATAATCACTCAGAATAAATCGCGTAAGGCGTGTTATGAACTCTCGTTTTTTTATTGAGCGACCGATTTTTGCTTCGGTACTATCCATCATTATTGTAATTGTCGGACTGGTTTCATTGAGAGATCTTCCGATTGCCCAATTTCCTGAAATTACACCACCTGTTGTACAAATTGATGCCGATTACCCAGGCGCCAGCGCAGATGTAGTCGCAGAAGCAGTTGCTCGTCCAATTGAAGTACAGCTACCAGGTATCGATAATCTACTGTATTACGAATCTACCAGTACAAACGATGGCCACATGACACTGAAGCTAACGTTTGAAATTGGAACAGATATCGATATTGCGCAAGTTCAAACTCAAAATAGAGAAAAGCTTGCTGAACCACAATTACCTGATGAGGTTATTCGCCAAGGAATAACGGTAAAAAAGACCTCCCCTGATTTATTGCTAGTTGTTGCTATTAGCTCAACTGATCCAGCTCATGACACGATCTATCTATCGAACTATACGCTGATTAGAGTGCTTGATAACATCAAACGGCTTCCTGGTGTTGGAGATGCCTCGATCTTTGGTGGTCAGAATTATTCCATGCGACTTATCCTCGACCCTGTTCGCATGGCTCAGCTCAATCTAACACCTAGTGACATTGTTGATGCTGTACGTGACCAAAATCGCGATTTTCCAGCTGGACGAATTGGTCGTGAACCAGTTATCAACGAAACCGAGCTTACCATTCCAGTCATGACCAAAGGGCGAATGACTGAAGTCAAGGAATTCGAGGATATGATTATCCGCGCTTATCCAGATGGATCCATGATTCGAATGAAAGATATCGCACGGGTGGAACTAGGCGCACAATCCTATGATTTACAAGCTCGCTGGAATGGAAAACCCAATACCTTCTTGCTCACTTACCTTCTCCCCGGTGCCAATGCGCTTGAAACAGCACAACGCATACGCAAGGAAATGGATCGGTTGTCCCAAGATTTTCCGAGTGGCGTCTCTTACGATGTCCCCTACGACACCACTACATTTATTGAAGTTTCTATCCATGAAGTTGTAAAAACCTTGGCAGAAGCTTTATTTCTTGTCGTACTAGTTGTTTTTATCTTTTTACAAAGCTGGCGTGCCACACTGATCCCAGCTATTGCTGCTCCTATCTCTCTCATTGGTACCTTTATAGGGATGGAAGCATTAGGTTTCTCGCTCAATACGCTTACCCTATTTGGGATGGTGCTCTCTATCGGGATCGTGGTGGACGATGCTATCGTGGTCGTAGAAAACGTTGAGCGCCATATAGCAAATGGCTTGACTCCTCGGAATGCTGCCATAAAAGCTATGGAAGAATTATTTGGAGCGCTTATTGCCATTGTTTTGGTGCTTGCTTCCGTATTCTTACCTGTCGCATTTTTGGGTGGAATCACCGGTGAATTGTATAAACAATTTGCGGTTACGATCGCATTGTCAGTCATGATTTCTGGATTTGTTGCCTTGACATTAAGTCCAGCTTTGTGTGCTATTGTACTCAAACCTAGTCATTCAACTAATCGATTCTGGAATTTCTTTAATAAAGTATTTGATTGGACACAAATACGCTATGTCAGTGCAGCAGGAACTATTGTCAAAAGATCGGTATTGGCCGTCATTGTTTTTCTGATTGTAATATTCTCCGCTGTTCATTTATTTAAAAATGTACCTGGTGGGTTTCTTCCAGAAGAAGATCAAGGGTACTTTATTACGATCGTACAACTTCCAGACGGTGCTTCTATTTCCCGCACTCAAAAAGTTCTGGATAAAATCGAAAGTTATTACCTATCCATTCCAGCTGTTCATTCAACTGATGCAATGGCAGGTATGAACTTCGTTTTCGGTAGTCGTGGTCCTAATAACGCGACGATGTTTGTCCCCCTACATCATTGGGATACCCGCAAAGAAGCAGAAAATCATGTCCAGAATCTTATTGCTAGTGCTTTCGGAGAATTTGCCAAGATTCCAGAAGCACTAATATTAGCGTTTAACGCACCTTCTATCCGTGGATTAGGTGCAACTGGTGGTTTCTCAGTTCAATTACAAGATCCAAGTGGAGGAGATTTTTCAGAATTTGCTGAAACGGCACAGGCATTTGTAAACAAAGCCATGGAGCATCCTGCTATTGGTGTTGCAGGCACAAACTTCCGTGTCAGCGCACCTAGAATGTATGCACATGTAAATCGCGAACGAGCTAAATCTCTAGGTATCCCCATCTCTGAAGTTTTCGATACTATGCAGGCTTTGTTCGGTAATCTATACGTAAATGACTTTATTAAGTTTGGTCGTGTTTTCCGTGTACAAACGGAAGCTCCTCCTGAATACCGATCCAATCCCGAAAACATTAGTAACATATACGTCCGCGCTCAATCCGGAACAACTAGCACCATGGTCCCATTAGATTCTGTTGTCACCACTGAATTCAATAGCGGCCCAGATCCGGTAACCCACTTTAACGGATTTAATTCCGCGCTTGTACTAGGTAGTGCCGCACCAGGTTATAGCTCAGGACAAGCTCTGAGTGCACTACAAGAAGTTGCTGATGAAATATTAGCACCCAAAGGTTACACACTCGATTGGAGCGGTATCACTTATCAAGAAAAAAAGGCAGACAGCGGACAAAAAATATGGATATTAGCCTTTGCTTTACTCATGGTATTTTTAGTTTTAGCAGCTCTATATGAAAGCTGGTTTATTCCATTTGCAGTAATTTTAGCTGTTCCTTTTGGGGTATTAGGTGCATTACTAGCGATCTGGTTACGCGAATTGACTGACGATATCTATTTCCAGGTTGGACTGATTACCTTAATTGGATTGTCCGCTAAAAACGCTATTCTCATTGTCGAGTTTGCTAATGATTTATACTCTAAGGGGGCATCACTAACTGAAGCAGCTTTGCAGGCAGCTCGTGTGCGTTTCCGTCCAATCATTATGACCTCTATGGCTTTTATCATGGGAGTCTTTCCACTAGCTGTTTCATCCGGAGCGGGCGCTGCCAGCCGTATCGCTATAGGAACCACCGTACTCGGAGGGATGTTAGCGGCTACTTTCCTCGCTATATTTTTTGTCCCGCTATTTTTCGTGCTCATAGGAAAAATTACTCATCGAGACAGACGCACCATATCGGGGGAACCAACTGAAAAAACTCAGGATCCTATGGAACCTGCTACTAATCAGGAAAGTACAGAAAATAAATAAAAAAATCTCTGCACAACCCTAGAAATTCCTGCTGAAATGGGTAGAATAATTTCGACAAAACGGTTTTGCCAATTAATTTTTAGAAAAAAGAGGAAATTTTCTGCCTTTTTCAGGGATATTTATCCCTTTATGCCATATCAGGACGGACTACTCCTCTGAATAGCGGATCTATAAAAATTTTGTCGACCACTTTTTCCAGATACATACCAATACATTGCATGATGACCTGGGTGCTGACTTTGACTGTACTGAAATAGCTGGCTCGTCGCATTCCGAATAAACGTTTGGCGGCACCGAAACACTGTTCGACGATAGTGCGTTCTTTCAGAAACTGCCGATTGGCACTACTAGTTGAACCTTTATCCGCATATACTCGATTGGCTTGAATAGACACTCCCTCAATGGCTGCTTCGAAATGCGTCATTTCACTTTGATTAGCCAGGGTAGTGTGCACCCCGCATACATAGCCTGCTTGCGCATCGACCACCAGATAGCAGTTGTAGCTAGAGAGATAGGAGTCATACATCGACGACTCAATCAAATTTATCAGCTACTTTGAGATCAAATAATCACCACCAATTTATGAGGGTATAGTCTCTTGCAAAAATTTTTTATAAATAACAGATATTTTGTACGTTATTTACGCGATATTAAGGTAACTGAAGAATAGATAATACATAACTTAATAAGGCAGGTTTCAGACAAGATAAAAGTAATCAAATATATTAATTGTATTTTGCAATTGGCATATATTTCCTGTTATTTGAATATTCAGAATATCTACTTGAAAGATGATCTTAAGTAACTTTGATCGTGACTACAAACAGTATCATTGGTAAGAATTAGAGATGTCATAAAATACTTGAGCTTGCGGAATAAAAGATTTTTATAAATTAATTATTCTTTATGACGGCGTTTATTACTTATTCATTAATATGAAAAAAATCACTATTGTTGGAACAGGATATGTTGGTCTTTCCAATGCCATGCTACTGGCGCAGCAGCATCAAGTAACTGCTCTGGATATTGATACACGCAAAGTGAAGTTGTTGAACAATAAACAATCTCCTATTGAAGATACAGAGATCCAGGATTTTCTAGCACATAAACCTTTAAATTTTACAGCCACGCAAAATAAACAACAGGCTTATGTCGGAGCAGATTGGGTGATTATTGCTACACCTACGGATTACGATCCCCAGACTAATTATTTCAATACGCGTTCGGTGGAATCTGTGATACAGGATGTACTAGCGATTAATTCTCAGGCAGTGATGGTGATTAAATCTACCGTACCGGTGGGCTTTACCCAACGTTTACGGGAGAAAACAGGTAGCAATAATATTATTTTCTCTCCCGAGTTTTTGCGTGAAGGTAAAGCACTGCATGACAATTTGCATCCCAGCCGGATTGTAGTGGGTGAATGCTCAAGTCGCGCACAGGAATTTGCCGATCTGTTGCGTGAAGGAGCCATCAAAAAAGATGTGCCAGTACTACTGACTAATAGTACTGAAGCTGAAGCTATCAAATTATTTGCTAATACCTACCTAGCAATGCGTGTAGCGTTCTTTAACGAACTGGATACCTATGCTGCTGTGCATGGGTTGGATACACGTCAAATTATCGAAGGGGTGGGATTAGATCCTCGTATTGGTAACCATTACAACAATCCCAGCTTTGGCTATGGTGGCTATTGCCTACCCAAAGATACCAAACAACTGCTGGCTAATTATGCACAAGTACCGCAGAACTTGGTACAAGCTATTGTAGAGGCCAATCGTACGCGTAAGGATTTTGTAGCAGATGACATTATGCGACGCAATCCCAAAGTCGTAGGAATTTATCGGCTAGTGATGAAAGCTGGTAGTGACAATTTCCGTGCTTCTAGCGTTCAAGGGGTGATGAAGCGACTTAAGGCCAAGGGGATTGAGGTGGTGGTATACGAACCGGTTCTTGATGCGCCAGATTTTTATAAGTCTCATGTAATTAAAGATTTATCAACATTCAAGGAGATGAGTGATGTCATTGTAGCCAATCGATGTTCAGAGCTACTGAATGACGTAAAAGACAAGGTTTATACACGAGATCTATTTGGTAATGATTTGTAGCTAGTCGTCCCTGAAAAAGTCCCGCCTCTCATTGATTTTTGAGAGGAGCCGTCTAAATTTTTGAGATTCACGAGAATCAAGTTGTACGAGCAGTCATTTTTATCGAAAGACCGCTCTGATGAATGTATTTTCATAAGAAAACAGGAGCCAAAAAATGGCTGCCAGCCATTTTTTCAAATTCCAGGCGCAAGCGGCCATCAGAAGGTTGATATGGTCACCGATGGCACCTTTCAGATAATTCCTTGCCATACGGTAATCTGATTTCAAATGACCGATGATGGGTTCAATTGCTGCGCGCCTTCTGCATTGTTTTCGTTTTTTGTCTCGCAGGTAGCGGTGATCTCGTTTAAGCGCCTTGCCCGGTAATACGATACGCACACCGTTGACTTCCTGCTTGCCACGATAACCTCGATCGCATACGGCCTGTTTGGCAGCCTGGCCGCGGGATGTTTCAACATGGTTCAATATGGTCGGCAGAGTATGACTGTCATGCAGGTTGTGTTCGTGGCTGACTACGCCGACAATCAGGTTGCCTTGTGCAGTACTGGCAATGGAGGCTTTGCTGCCGTATTCGTACTGTTTATGGTCTTTCCCTTTGGCGACACAATACACTTGTGGTTCGTGCAGTGAATAAAGCTTGTGGCTATCTTTGGGTTGCTGCTGCAATATGCGTTCATACAGCAGAAAATCCCGCTGATAACACTCAAACAGGCAGAATTGCGGCAATTTCCGACGCAATTCCCGTATCAGAATGCCGGCGATGGTTCTTAAGCGTTTGAGTGCCCGTCTGGCTTTTGCCCGTTTACGGACATGGCGGAAGTGGCGAATGGCTAGACGCAGTGTTTTCACTTCTTTGACAAAGGTGCGCCGCTGTTGAATGCCATGCGCTTTCGCCAGTTTGTTCAGCCGATTGATGATTTTAATGGCCAGTTTGCTGTCAGTGGGATAGGTGATGTTTTTCTCCTGGACCGTCGTATCTACGTGAATGGTGTCTTCCTGTGCTGCTGCACCATGTAAGTTGACGCTCATCCTGAAGATTCGGTCGACGCCTTCAACACCGATGCGTTTGCGAAAGTGCACCAGTTCCGTACTGTGGCAAGGTAGTTGGCGGCAAAATTCCTGCATGCCACAAAAAGCCTGGTAGTACGGGTTGCGCTTCCATTGCACAACCAGAGCTTCATCACTCAGGTTTTTCATTTGTTTGAGAATCAACAACCCAACCATCAGCCGAATCGGTTTACTGGGAGCACCGCTCTTTTGCGTGTAATGCTTTGAGAACGCCACTTCAAACTCGTGCCAGG